>Ga0209273_10000334_pt1 | contig 66956 bp, 52 predicted proteins | sample tdAd471_FD_187126 | JGI IMG/M metagenome (GOLD analysis project Ga0209273, IMG submission 187126) | Marine sediment microbial communities from the Atlantic coast under amendment with organic carbon and nitrate - tdAd47.1 (SPAdes)... | ecosystem: Environmental > Aquatic > Marine > Coastal >...
GGCGTCAGCCTGCAGCATATCGATCCGCTCGTTCAGCTGCGCAATGAACGCACGGTTGGCAGACGTGTCGTGGCATACAATCGCGACACCTGCTTCAATCAGGGAAAAGTCCCGGTCGTATGACGCCATGCGGGTATCCAGCGACTTGAAGATCAAATGCTCGTTCGGCAGCATGCCGGACATCATATCCACCCGGCCGGTGATCAGCATCTGGGCCTTGGCCGTTTCATCATGAACGGAAATCAGCCGTGCGCCAGCGTCCTTCAGAAGCCTGGTCATGATTGAGCCCGTGGGTACCGCCACCGTCTTGCCCTTGAGGTCCGCAAGGGATGCGGGCGGCGCGGTGCCTGCAGGCGCGAACAAGTGCTCTGCCGCTGTGAAGAGCGCATTGGTTTCGATCAGCTTCTGGCCACTATCATGTCCGCCGGTGGTCAGGACAGACCGCGCAGAAGGATACAGGCAAGCTGTCTGGCCCACCAGAAACTGCGACCGCGCGCGCCGGTACGGCATCAGCTTGTAGTCGACCGCTCCATCGCCTGCGGACACCAGATCCCGGAAAACATCATTATAGAAACCCGTGCCGTCCTGCGCCAACGTCTGCCCCCAGACAGTGCCGAACACAACAGCCGGTTCCGGTGTTTCCAAATTGTCAAATGGATTGTCATTTGCCTGAACGCTGGTTGCTGCCAGCAACAGAAATGCTATCGAGACAATGCCCGACGCCACTACAAAAAATTTACGCAACACTCTTTCACCCAAAGCCTGATTACTAATCCAGGTCTCAGCTCCATGGCATCTGTCGCGGCTGTCCATTCCCCCCGGCATGCCACACCATGTCGCCCTTTCCCGCAAAAAGGCTATTCAAAGGGAGACAGCAAAAGCAACGGCAAAAGAGCCAATTTCCCTAAAATTGAGCCTTTTTGCTGTGCGACATGATCGCAACTTCCTGCGGCGCTTTCATTATGCACCCATAAGAAGAGTCGCCGTATGGTTAACGTGGGTTCTTCCACCCCTCAATCCTGAACATTAAAGGAATCAGGCTTTTGACAGATTCGGAATAACTAACGGGTTAGGATCCTATGGGTCAGAACCTGCCCACGCGGGTGCGTTCCACAGCCGAATAGATGAAGAACTGATCGACGCTCTCACCGTCCTTCGACAGCGGAAAATAAAGCACACTGACGTCCACATATTCCCGCCCGTCCGAAAGCGCTTTCGACAGCCCAAGCGCCGGCATCCGCGTTTCTATGCAGTGATTGCTGATGCGGCATACCCGCCTCAGCACCTGATCACCGTGATAGTCGCTGATCAGCTGCCCCGTCGCCTCGCCATAAAGCGAACTGATCTCGGTCCCCATTAGGCGGTAGCGCGCGTCCACCACCTGGCCTTCCTCGTCAAAGACTGGCTCCAGGATGGTGATACGCGGCAGATACTTGCTGAGCCTGGAGGGTGAAACATCGGCCCGGCTGTTGAATGGGCGGTCGCCCCGGCTTTTCGCCATCAGCTCGACAAGGGCTGCCATGTCCTCGCGTATTGCCATGCCTTCCTCAACCGTCACCACATAGAAATGGTCGGCACGCGGCCCCCTGTTCCTGATACGGCTCAGCTCATTTTCAAACGAGGACATGCGCTCTACTCCCCCGCCTTCAGGCGCGGCATCAAAGAGCTAAAGGATAGAGCGGGGCATTCCCGCAAACCCCAAAGACAGGGCACACCGACAGAGGCTGCGCGCACCGCGGAACGCACGCCGCCAACTGGCACACCATGTCGGTTCAGCGTTTTCAGGCTCATGCCCTATTATGGGCGCAGGCTGGTAAATAAATACTGAAACGAAATTCGCGCATGACCCCTGCAAATGCGACTTATAAATGCATTTACAGGGGTAAAAGCCTTAATCCTGCAGGCTGGCGTAAAAATGCCTGAGCAAGGAGCGGTGGACTTCATCCGCCGGTTTGCACGGCGGATGATACAGAAGCATCTCGCGCGTCAGCCAGAAGCTTTCACGGAAGGCCTGCGCCACCTCAAGGCCGGAATGGTCCTTCAGCACGGCATGCTTTTCCGCCAGCAAATGGCCGATTTTCTCAGCGGCAGCATCAAAGCTTGGCCCCAGGCCGGTAAAATCCCCCGGCTCTGCCATCTTCTGCGCCATATCCAGCGCCCGGATCACCCCGCTTCGCTCTGAACAAAGCCGCATGAAAAGGCTGATCATCATGCCCGGCGCGTCATCAATCAGTGCCGGGCAGGTTTCAAGCTCATCCACCAGCGCCGATACGGTCTGCTCACACTCCTGGCCCAGCCGGCTATCAAGGCACCGCAGCAGTGCGGTTTTATCGACAAACCGGTTATAGAAAGACCCGACAGACGCATCAGCCCGCCGCACGATTTCCTGCACCGACACCTCGTGCCAGTTACGGCCGGACAAAAGCCCCTCTGCCGCATCGAGAAAACGGAAAAATGTTCGCTCACTTCGATTTTGTGCCGGACGGGACACCCACCGTCCGTATGACCATGCACTGCCCGACATAGCCTTCCGGGAGGACGCCCCGGCTTCGGCCGCAATTGCTGCCATGAATTTCTCCTATATAGCCTCTCGGCGGGCCACCAAACACCGGCACCCGCAACTCCCCAACCTCCAGACAGCAGAAAGCCGGAGCCACCCAACGCCAGCTCCCCTGACACCAAGACTGCTATCACGCGGTCCTGCGCCCCGGCTTTCCTGCCATCACACTCAAAACCCATACCCGGAACAAAACTCCGAACCGCCTTCATGACGAGGCGCACAGCGCCAGCATAGCGACCGACGCCAAGCATAAAACAAGGCCCGACGGACACCGCAGCCCGTTCACAAAGAGATTTATATTAGAATCAGAATTCTAATTCTATTACAAGAAAAAAATAAACTGCCGCAATCGCTTACAATCGCGTAGCAAACCAGAAAACCTTCACTGCGGCTGTCGACCGTCACAAATCGCAGCCCCTTCGCCTGCCAGCGATCGCCAGGTTGAACAGGGCAAGGTCACGAACTGCGGCCCTCATCTGCAGGCCAATGCGCATCGCCCAGATCTCCTTCAGTTTGAGAGCTGGCTTCAGCCCAATCAGCTTGCCTTTGTTCCAAGGCTGCTGGGAGTTTTCATGGCGATAGAAGAGTTTCATGATCTGTCTCCTTTTTGATCAGGAGACAGTCATTCTACTGTTGCCCTAATTGTACTTATTGACCCGAAGGGGACGTTGCGCCCACCCCGCGCCCTCCGGCATCCAATTCCCAGGGGTCAATCGGGTCGTCGTAGCAGGTCTTCTATTGGTCGCACTATCATGGACATAAGTTATAATTTTGATGACATGGCCACACATTAGGTGCTGCGCCATCCGGTCCAGTGGCCAGGGAAAGTGTTTTTTTAATTCAATTGGTTCTTATGGCACCCATGATCGACACATCATTTGGCACATTCCCCAGGCGGCGCCTCATTTTCGGTGTCAGCACCAGCCTGCTTGGCTGGGCCATCGCTGGCACAGCTGTGGCGGCAGAGGCGACAGAGACCGAGTGGGACCGCCTTGACGAGATCAGCGTAACGGCAGCGCGGGCAGAGAACCGGGCACTGCAGCCTGCCCAGGTCCTGACGGAAGAGGCGATAGAGCGCCGCCAGCCTACCGATTTCACTGAAGTGTTCCGCGCTGTGATGGGCGTTGGCATCCGCACCAATTCCCGCGGCGAGGCCGTGCTGCGCTTGCGCGGGTCCGAAGAACGCCAGTCCCAGATCTTCATCGACGGCGCGCCGATCAGCGTGCCGTGGGACGGCCGCCCCGACCTGTCACTGTTCCCGGCAAGCTTTATCCGGAACGTGAGCATCATCAAAAGCGCTGCGCCTATCGAGTTTGGCGCTAACGCGGTCCTTGGGGTGGTGGATATCTCCACGTTTGAGAAAGCCGCCGACTTCAAGCTGAGCGCCAGGTCTGAGGTGGGCACGCACGGTGCCCGCCTGATGGAAGGGGAGGTCTCCGTGCCAATCAAGGGCGTCAGCCTGCAACTGGGTGGAAACCATTTTAGCCGCGATGCCCTCGCGGTTGCGAGCCGGGAGGAGATCCCCTTCGACCCGCTTCTTGGCGACGGCCGCACCAACACCGACCTAGAAAGCACCAGCTTCTTTGGGGCTGTGGCGCTGGAGCGTCAGTGGGGCAGCTTCCGCATCAGCGCCTTTGATATCGATGCGGAGAAAGGCATCGCCGGGGCGGCGCACATTGACCCGGCAGAAGGCAATCCTCGCTTTTGGCGCTACCCCAATTGGCACATGACCCAGATCAGTCTGGCGGGCGACGTTAAACTGGGCGCGGACACCAATCTCCGCGTCAACAGCTGGCACCAGCGCTTCAGCCAGCAGATCGTCTCCTTTGGTGACATCAGCTATAGCCTGGCCGAAGAACAGCAGGATGACCGCGACCGCACGTATGGCGGGCGCGTGACCCTGTCCCACGACTGGCGACACCTGACCACGCGGCTTGTGGCCTCGGGCCAAGAAAGCACGCATACACAAACGGAAAAAGACCTGCTGGCGAACACAAGCGGTGACGCGGAACGGTTCCGTCAGCGTCTGTTCAGCATCGGCGGCGAGGTGGATATCCCGCTCACTGACACGGTCAAAAGCTCCTTCTCGCTGGCGCACGACAGGGCATCAACTCCGCTGACAGGTGGCCGCGCGCCGCAGCCCGCCATCTCAAACTGGGCCGCAGCAGGGGCATTGGAATGGCATGCCACGCCTGAGCTCACAGTCACGGCAACGCTTGGCCAACGCACCCGCTTCCCAACCATGCGGGAACTCTATGGCAACGCGCTTGGCCGCTTCCTCCTGAACCCGGACCTGAGGCCCGAGACTGCGCTGGTGGGAGACCTAACCTTCGCGTGGGCCCCGGCGGCCCTGCCTATTGAGCTGACGGTCACGCCTTGGTTCACCCGGATTGATGATACGCTGTCGCAGCGCAATGTGCGCGTGGACGGTGTCACTCGCCGGCAGCGCATCAATCTTGAGGGCTCGGACGGCTACGGCATTGAAGCCGGGCTGGTGTGGCAGGCAACAGAGGCGCTGGCGCTTGAGGCCAACGCCTTCTGGCAGGACCTTGAGGCTGACCGCGACGCAGAAGGCAACCGCCCGACGCTTTACCAGCGGCCCAAAAGCCAGCTTCTGCTGGCGGCAAACTATGAGACACCAGGCGGCAGCAGCCTGCGCGCCGAGATGAGCCACCTGGGCAACGCATTCGACGAAAACGAAGACGGCACGTTGGCCCAGCTTGGCACTTCAACCGAATTCAATGTTAAATTCTACGTTCCCGTAAAACGCACAGACTATGGCGTCTGGCAGATATACGGCTCTGTGAACAACATTACGGACACGACCATTTTGCCACAGCTCGGCCTGCCGGATGCCGGGCGTACCTTCAGGCTGGGTATCCGCCTGAAGGGAGACTGATGCCTTCGTGGCACCGGCGCGTGAAAGAGTATAGGGTTATGATTGGGGGCAAACCGCCAATCAAACAGGCTGGGACACATCCGTTTCGGCCTGACAGAGGAAACTGACAGAGGAAACTGAGGAAACAGGAGGGACACCTATGAAGCTCGGTGTAAATATTGCAATCGCCCTGATGCTGGCCACCACGCCAGCCATGAGCGCAGACGACGACAAACTGATGTCGGCTGAGACCTTTGACGGCATCAAGGTCAGGAACATTGGCCCGGGCTATATGTCCGGCCGGGTTGCCGACATCGCCGTTGACCAGACCGATCCAGCCACATGGTATGTGGGTATTGGCTCTGGCGGCGTATGGAAAACAGTGAATGCCGGCACCACCTGGACACCAATTTTCGACGATGAAGCGGTCTATTCCATTGGCGACGTAACCATTGACCCAAGCAACCCGAATATCATCTGGGTTGGCACAGGCGAAAACAACGGCGGCCGCCACATTGCGTTTGGCGACGGTGTCTACAAGTCCATGGACGGCGGCAAAACCTGGAAGAACATGGGGCTCGGCAAATCCGAACATATCGGCGACATCATCGTGCACCCAACCGATTCCAATATCGTGTGGGTATCGGCCCAGGGCCCGCTGTGGTCTGGCGGCGGCGAGCGCGGCCTTTTCAAGACCACTGACGGCGGCAAGACCTGGCGAAACGTGCTTGAGGGCGACAAATGGACAGGCGTCGGTTCGGTCGCGATTGACCCGCGGAACCCCAATAAGCTGTATGCCGCCAAATGGCAGCGCCAGCGCACCATTGCAAACCTGATCAACACGGGCCCTGGCTCCGGCCTCTACACCTCCGATGACGGCGGGGAGACCTGGCGGCAGATGACTGAAGGCCTGCCGAAAGCCAATATGGGCAAATCCAGCATTGCGGTTTCGCCGATCAACCCGGATGTGGTCTATGCCTCGATTGAACTGGATGGCCGCGAAGGCGGCTTCTGGCGCTCGTCGGACCGGGGAGCAAGCTGGGTGAAAATGTCCGATGTGGCGGCGGGTGGTACCGGCAATCACTATTACCAGGAGATTTTCGCCGACCCGCACACGTTCGACATGGTCTATTTCTCGAATAATGCCAGCAAGGTTACCAAAGACGGCGGCAAGACATGGGAAACCATGAACCTGAAGAACCGCCACGTGGATGACCACGCATTCGCGTTCCACCCCACGGACCCGGATTTCATTCTGGTGGGCTCAGACGGCGGGCTTTATGAAAGCCGTGACGACATGAAGACCTGGCGCTTCAACCAGAACATTCCGGTTACCCAGTTCTACAAGATCGCGGCAGACGACGACTTCCCCTTCTATAATGTCTATGGTGGCACGCAGGACAACTCCACGCAGGGCGGCCCAAGCCGCACCAAACGTGCGGACGGCATCAAGAACTCAGACTGGTACATCATTCTGGGGGCAGACGGCCACCAACCGGCAACGGAACCAGGCAACCCGGACATTGTCTATGCCCAGTGGCAGAAGGGCAGCCTGAACCGGTATGACCGCAAGCTGCGCGAGACGGTCTTTATCCAGCCTCAGCCAAAGCCGGGCGAACCCGCAGAGCGCTTCAACTGGGACGCGCCGATCAATGTCTCGCATCATGATCCAAAGCGGCTGTATCATGCGTCGCAGCGCCTGTGGCGCTCGGACGACCGGGGCGACACCTGGACGGCCATCTCGGGCGACCTGACGCGGAACGGCAACCGGCTGAAGATGCCAATGATGGGCCGCACCTGGGGCCCTGAAGCGGGCTGGGACCTTTACGCCATGTCCGACTTCCACACAATTGCAAACGTGGCGGAAAGCCCCATCAATGAGAACCTTCTGTATGTGGGCACGGACGACGGCCTCATTCAGGTGACGTCCGATGGCGGCAAGAACTGGACCCGCTATGAGATCGGCAAGATCAAGGGCGTGCCTGCGAATGCCTATGTGAACGACATCCGCGCCGACCGCTTCGACGAAGACACTGTTTACGCGGCGCTCGATAACCACAAGGAAGGCGACTATAAGCCCTACCTGATCAAAAGCACCAACCGAGGCAAAAGCTGGAAGATGATCACCGGCGGCCTGCCTGAAAAGACGCTGGTATGGCGGATCACGCAGGACCATGTGAACAAGGACCTAATGTTCCTTGGGACCGAATTCGGCCTGTATTTCACGGTTGATGGCGGCGAAAAATGGATCGAGCTGACAGGCGGCGTGCCCACCATTTCCTTCCGCGATGTTCGCATCCAGCGTAGGGAAAATGACCTTGTGGCCGGCAGCTTCGGTCGCGGCATCTATATTCTGGACGACTATTCACCGCTCCGCGGCCTGAATGCCGACACGCTCGAAGAAGACGCCCTTCTGTTCGCAAAGACCAAAAACCTGATGTATCTCGAGGACGATCTGCACAGCGACAGCCAGGGTGACGACCAGTGGGTTGCCGATAACCCACCATATGGGGCCACCTTCACCTACTATCTGAAGGACAGCTTCAAAACCGCCAAAGACACCCGTGTCGAGGCAGACAAGAAGCTGGCAAAAGACGGCAAGGATGTCGATTATCCGGCATGGGATGTGCTGGAAGCTGAACTCCGGGAAGAGGGCCCAGCCGTATTTGTGACCGTTCGGGACGCATCGGGCGCTGTGGTTCGCCATGTGCCTGCCGCCAACAAGAAAGGCGTGCAGCGCGTAACCTGGGACTTCCATCATGCGCTGAAGGAAGCCATCACCAACGAGCCGCGCCCATCCTGGATGGGGCCTGCCCGTGGTGTACGTGCGCTACCGGGCACCTACACAGCCACGCTGAATGTGCGCCATGACGGTCAGATCCGCGAGCTGACGGCGCCTGTCTCCTTCGAGGTGGAAAGCTATATCGAGCCAACGCTTGCGAGGTCGACGCCCGCAGAAGCCAAGGCCTTCCAGGAACGGATTGTCCGGGTTGAAGCCGCTGTTGATGCCGCCAGCCTGACGATTGCCGACCTGCAGAAGCAGATTGAAGGCTACCGCACGGCCCTTGACCGCACCGAAGACAGGGCCGCGCTTGAGGCACAGTTTGCCGCCATCCGTGCAGAGCTGTTCAGCCTTGATGAAGCCATCAGCGGCAAGAAGGCCGATGACCAGAAAGGTGCGGAACCGGCCACGATCAGCAGTCGCGTTTCCTTCGCCAAGGGCAGTGCCAGCAGCTATTATGGCCCGACCCCTCAAAGCCTTGAACAGCTTGGTTATGCGCTGGATGCTTTCGCCGATGTCCGTCAGCGCCTGATGGTGATGACCAAGACCACGATCCCGGCATTTGAGAAGGCCATGCTGGACGCCGGTGCCCCGTGGGTTCGCGGCGCGGATATGCTTCCGGCGCTCGATTAAGGCGTCCACCGCAAAGCGGAGCAACCGTTCAACGAAACAGGAACCATCGGGTACGCCCGGTGGTTCTTCTGTGAAGATGTATGGAATATATCTCTCCTGAGGCTTGACCGAGCACCCTGCTGCGAGCCAAGCCATATCTTTTTTACTTCACAAATCGCAGCACTGAGCGTCTAGCCGCTTTAGGGCGTAAAGGGGACGCCAGAACCGCCGAAGTCCTGGCGCTTGCGTCCAATTTGTACCCGTTGGCCCGTTCATACATATGGCACCAGGATATCAGCTGGAGCGCTGCGCAGCCTCTGACCCAATGCCCCATCAACCCAAGTCCGGCCAGGCAAAAAGAATATGGAAATTGTCATTGATATAGACGCCGAGGAACCGCTATTCGCGCAACTGATGAACGAGATCAAACGCGCTATCGGCGCTGGCGGCATTGCCCCCGGAGACGCCCTGCCCTCCATTCGGCAACTGGCGAACGACCTGAACCTGAACAACAAGACAGTCGCCAAGGCATACCAACTGCTGGAGCGGGACAAAGTGATTGTCACCAAGGGATACCGAGGCACCTTCGTGCACCCTTACGCCCGCGAAAACATGAATTTTGACCTGAGCGACTGGGCCACGTCCCAAATCAATCAAGCCATAATCGCATGCCGCGACAAGGGCGCAACCGACAGCGAAATCAGAATAGCCTTCGCGAACATCATGCAAAACAAAACATCTGCGGGAGGATAGCAGGATGCTGTGGCTGCGGCCGTGCCCGCCATTTTCTTTTCACCCCATTCTGGCATTCGGGCGCTAATCGCCTTAGGCTGACCCCATCGCCAACGCCAGGGGCCAAACATATATGACCTTTTCAGCCACCATGATTTCCTTCATTGCGTTTGCCATTGCGGTTGCTCTTCTGTGGCTCGCCTGGCGGATGATGAAAGGCCGCATGGGGGCGGCCTCACGCAAACAGCTTCGGGCGCTGAAGCGCGCGCGGCTGGAGCGCAAGCGGATCATGCGCCAAGGCGAATATCAGCTTTATGGGGACCTGCAGACTGTGCTGCGCGCGCTGGGTGGCGGGTATCAGGTGTTCCCGCAGGTATCGATGGGGGAGTTGATCGCCAGCGACACCGACGACGGCTTTCTGGCCTTCAACAGCAAACGCGTGGATTTTGCCGTGACGGATGCGAAAGGATATCCGGTTATCCTGGTGGAATACCAGGGCACAGGCCATGACCTTGACGGCACAGCAAAGGGCCGCGACACGGTCAAGCGCGAAGCCGCCACCCGCGCCGGGATTGGCTTTTTGGAAGTCTTCCCGGACTATGACACCGATGCCCTGAAGGTCGACATCCAAATGCTTCTGGAAGAAACAGCCTAGCCAATAAAAAAGGCGGCCCCGGAACTGATTTCCTTAAGGGACCGCCTCTTCAAGAACTGATCTTGTATTGCCTTACATCACGGCGGCGATGGCGTCTGCCACATAGGGGATGTTGGCTTCTGTCAGGCCCGCCACGTTGATGCGGCCGTTCGCCGGGAAGTAGATGGACTTGTCTTTCTGCACGCTTGCGACCTGCTCTGGCGTCAGGTTCAGGAGCGAGAACATACCCGTCTGGCGGCCAACGGCACCGAACTGTTCGCCGTAGCCCTTCTGGGTCAGGCTGTCTGCCAGCGTGCGGCGAAGGGTGTTCACCCGGTCACGCATTTCGCCCAGTTCCGCCACCCAGTCAGCGCGCAGGGCTTCGTCCTGCATCACGGTGGTCATGAGCGCAGCACCATGGCTTGGCGGCATGGAGTAATTTTCACGTGCGATCCGCGCAAGGTTGGTGGTCAGCGCCTTCGCGGCGTCCTTGCCCTGGGATTTCACAACCAGCGCCCCTGTGCGCTCGCGGTACAGGCCAAAGTTCTTGGAGCAGCTGTAGGAAAGTACAGCTTCCGGCAGCTTTTCAAACGCACGGCGCAGTGGGCCGGCATCAGCTTCCAGCCCCTGGGCAAAGCCCTGGTAGGCCATATCCAGGAACGGCACGAGGCCGCGTTCGCCGATCAACTCGATCACGCGGTCCCATTCGCTGTCATTGAGGTCAGCGCCGGTCGGGTTGTGACAGGATGCGTGCAACAGAATCAGGTCACCCGCCTTCGCGCCCTTAAGGTCTTCAAGCATGCCTTCAATGTCGATTGACGTGGTGGCGCGGTCATAATAGCGGTACACCTTGCTATCGAGCCCCGCAGCCTTCAGCGTTGGCACATGGTTGGCCCAGGTTGGGTTTGAAACCCACACAGTGGTGCCCGGTGCCGCATGGTTCACCAGTTCAAAACCAAGGCGCAGCGCGCCGCAACCACCCGGCGTCTGAATCGCGCCAATCTGGCCTTCAAGCGCATGCACAAGCGGCGCACCCAATGAGAGATCAAGCGCAGCGTCCGTAAAGCCAGGCCAGCCGGTTGGTGCAATGTAAACCTTGCTGCCTTCTGTTTTCGCCAGCCGGTTAAAGGCTTCCTGAATTGAGCGCATAATCGGCGTGTTGCCCTCTGCCGTCTTGTAGACACCGACACCCAGATCAACTTTTTCCGGGTTGGCATCAGCCTTGAAAAGCGCCGACAGGCCAAGGATTGGGTCAGCGGGAAGCGGCTCGAGGTGCGAAAACATTAGACTCTCCTAAGGGTGTGGATCGCAGCAAAACAATTGGTTTCATTTGTAACTTTAAAGTGCGGCATTTCCAACCCTGGAATCACCTGCACTGGTGCGCCTATATATACCTGACGATTAATGCTGGCAAAGTGGCAAAATCTGCTGCAAGAGTTTAGCAGACCTATAGGGAAGGCAAATGTATGTATAAATTAGCGATCGCGCTTCTGGCCGGTATGTTCGGCCTGCAAGACCCGGCTCTTGCTTCAACCATCGAGCAGGGCGAAGCGGAAGAACATTCCAGCTATCATTTCGACACGGAAGCACCCTACAAGCCGTCCGCTGATGCGATGACGGAAGTGGATGCCACGCTGGACCGCGCACGCAAATCCGGCAAGCTTGCGATGATCGTGATGGGCGCCAACTGGTGCCACGACAGCATCGGGCTTATCGAACATCTGAACAAACCGGAAGTCTCCGCCGTGGTGAAGGCGGGCTATGAAGTGCAGATCGTTGATGTGGGCTACCTTGACCACAGCCTGCATGTGGCCACGCGCTTTGGCCTGCCGGTGATTTACGGCACGCCCACCGTGCTGGTGATTGAACCGGAAACCGAAACGCTCCTGAACGCCAGCACGCTGAACCTGTGGCGCGACGCGGCAGCCATGCCGACGGAAGAGGTGATCAGCCTGTTTGCGGGCCAGCCCCGGACCGTTTCACACGAACCAGAGCCCACCGGCGAACTCGCCCGGCTTCTGCAGGAAATCAAGGACTTCGAAAGCAAGCACGCGGCCCGCATCTATGGCGGCTTTGCCATCGTTGGCCCCATGTTGGCTGCGGACAAACGGCCTGAGCATTTCGGCAGTTACTGGACCCAGCTTCGGAACCTGCGCTACAGCATCACCGAAGACCTGACACGCCTGCGCGAGGAAGCCCGCACACGCGTCGCCGCTGGCGAAACGGGAATCACTCTCGACTATCCTGAATACCCGGTCTTTGACTGGGAAAAACAGGACGGCTAATAGTTTTGCATTAATTTGCAAACATGGATTAGCCATAATAAATAACTGTAAACAAAGGCCTCATCACCAAATGAGGCCTTTTCTTTTGCAACAATCAGTAACTTTTGCAGAAATATTTGCAATGAGTTTGCAGTTGCGCCTATACTCCCCTCCGGGCCGAAGGAGGGAACCATGGGAATCATCAGGCTTTTTCAAGTCGCTTGCTTTGCCGCGCTTGTGGCAATCACTCCCGCCAGCAGCATGGCGGCGGATGGCGCTGCCTCCAAATATGATCCCAAACCCTATATGCAGGTTCAGCATCCGGACTGGGCGAAAAACGCCGTCCTTTACCAATTGAACACCCGCCAGTTCACGCCCGAAGGAACCTTTGAGGCCGCGCGCAAACAGCTGCCGCGCCTCAAGGAACTGGGCGCAGACATCATCTGGCTGATGCCCATCCACGAAATTGGCGACGAGAACCGCAAGGGCAGCCTTGGCAGTCCCTACAGCGTGAAGGATTACTATAGCGTCAACCCGGAGTTCGGCACACTTGATGACCTGAAGGCCTTCACCCGAGACGCCCACGCATTGGGCATGCGCGTGATCCTGGATTGGGTGGCAAACCACACCGCCTGGGACAATGTGATCAGGGAAAAACACCCCGACTGGTACGAGCGCGACTGGAAGGGCGATTTCCGCCCGACCCCATGGTGGGACTGGTCTGACATCATTGACCTGGATTTTTCCAAACCCGGCCTCAGGCAGTATATGACCGAAGCCATGAAATACTGGGTTGAGGAAGTGGGCGTGGACGGTTTCCGCTGCGATGTGGCGGGCTTTGTGCCGGTGGATTTCTGGAACACGGTGCGGGCGGAGCTCGAAAGCGTCAAACCCGTTTTCATGCTGGCGGAATGGGAATCGCGTGACCTTTACCAGCACGCGTTCGACGCCACCTATGCCTGGAGCTGGAACGAGACCATGCATAAGATCGCCCACGGCAAGGCCGACACGGGCGCACTGTTTGTCTACTACAGCTGGAATGAAAGCGCCTACCCGCGCGATGCTTACCGCATGACCCACGTGACCAACCACGACCAGAATTCCTGGGAAGGCACCATGTTCGAACGCTTTGGCGACGCGCTTGAGAGCGCCATCGTGCTGTCGGTCGTCGGCGAAGGCATCCCGATGATCTATAACGGCCAGGAAGCCGGGAACGAAAAGCGCCTTGAGTTCTTTGAGCGCGACCCCATCAAGTGGCGCGACCATAAAATTGGTGATCTATACAAAGCGCTGTTCAAGTTGAAGCATGAGAATACGGCGCTCTGGAACGGGGCGGCGGGTGCGCGCATGATCTCCATCGTCAACTCAGCCCCCAAGAAACTCCTCAGCTTCGTGCGCGAAAACGCCAAAGACGGTGTTTTTGCAATCATCAACCTGTCGGACAAGGCGCAGACCGTGCGCTTCGAGGATGGCCCGCACCTGGGCAGTTACACTGACTTTGAAAGCGGCGACACAGTCACGGTGGCCGCGGATTATGAAGTCACCCTGCCCGCCTGGGGCTACCGCGTGCTGGTGGAAAACAAGTAACCAATATCCGAGACATTTATGCGCTTCATCAAACCAACCCTGATTGCCGCCAGCCTGTTGACGATCGCTGTCACCGGCACCTCCTGCGCGGGGCCTGAAACAAGCCCAGCCCCAGAGACGGAGCGCGCAGGCAAGCCTGTCGTCTATCAGGTTTTCACCCGCCTGTTCGGCAACCAGAACACGACCAACAAACCCTGGGGCACCGCAGCCGAGAACGGCGTTGGCAAGTTTACTGACTTCACAGGCGAAGCGCTTGAAGGCATCCGGCGACTGGGTGTCAGCCACGTGTGGTACACGGGTGTTTTGCACCACGGCGTGATCCGCGACTATACGGCCTACGGCATCTCGAATGACGACCCCGATGTGATCAAGGGCCGCGCGGGCTCACCCTACGCGGTGAAGGATTATTATAGCGTCAGCCCAGACCTTGCGACCGACCCCGCCAAGCGCATGGATGAATTCCGCGCGCTTATTGACCGCACGCATAAGCACGGCCTGAAGGTGATTATTGACATCATCCCCAACCACGTGGCGCGGGGGTACACATCCCTTGGCAAGCCGGATGGGGTTCAGGACTTCGGCGCGGCAGATGACACGAGCGTAGAGTATGCGCGTGATAATAATTTCTATTATGTGCCGGGCCAGGCATTTGAAGTCCCGGACTTCAAGGCGGGATACGAGCCGCTGGGCGGCGAAGCGCACCCTCTGGCGGATGGCCAGTTCACCGAAGTTCCCGCCAAATGGACCGGCAACGGCGCGCGGTCGGTCAAACCCAGCGCCGATGACTGGTATGAAACCGTGAAGCTGAACTATGGCGTTCGCCCCGACGGCAGCCATGATTTCCCCAGCCTGCCGGAAGGCTATGAAGCGCTGGACGTCGGCGCCCACGCCGCCTTCTGGGCAGATAAAGACCTGCCGGACACCTGGATGAAGATGCGCGATATCGCTTTCTTCTGGCTGGATCAGGGCGTGGACGGCTTCCGTTATGATGTGGCCGAACTGGTGCCGGTGGAATTCTGGAGCTTCCTGAATAGCGCAATCAAGATGCGAAACCCCGATGCCTTCCTGCTGGCGGAAGTTTATAACCCGAAGCTCTACCGGGACTATGTGCATTTGGGCAAAATGGATGTGCTCTATGACAAGGTCGGGCTTTATGACCTTCTGAAGGCCATCCTCCAGGGCCGCGAGACAACAGATGCCCTGCCGCGCGAAATCGCCAGCCTTGAAGACATCGAAGCCCATATGATGCATTTCCTTGAGAACCACGACGAACAGCGCATCGCCAGCCCGGAGTTCGCCAGCAGCCCATGGCGCGCCTTGCCTGCCATGGTGGTGTCCGCCACCCTGCGCACGTCCCCCACCATGCTCTATTTCGGGCAAGCTGTAGGCGAGGACGGGTCTGAGGACGCAGGCTTTGGCGACCCCAGCCGCACCAGCATTTTCGACTATGTCGGTGTGCCCGCGCACCAGCGCTGGATGAACGGCGGCAAGTTCGATGGCGGCGGACTGACCGAAGATGAAGCAAAGCTAAGAGCATACTATGAGCGCCTGATGCGTTTCACTGCAGGCAGCCCCGCAATGATGGGCGACTACCGTGAGCTTCACAGTGTCAACCGCCAGAATGTGCCTGGATACACAGACCAGCTGTTCGCCTTCGCCCGCTGGAGCGAGGATGAAAAATTGGTGATCATCAGCAATTTCGCAGAGAGCAAAACCGGCCCCTTCCCGCTGCGTCTGCCCACAAAACTTGCAATAGATTGGGGCTTCAAGAATGACGGCAGCTACCCGCTTTCGGATGCGCTGGGCGGCGGCAACGCTACCCTTGTGATTGAAGACGGTCAGGCTATGATCCGGGTTAAGCTTGAGCCGCTCCAGTCAATGATCCTCCAATTGCCACGAGGCGAGTGATGACCAACACAGATCGTAACATCAAAAAGATTGCAATCGTGGGCGGTGGCTCCGCCGGATGGATGACGGCGGCGGCGCTTTCAAACGCACTTCAGGGCGCTGCTGAGATCACGCTGGTGGAATCCGAAGAGATCGGCGTTGTGGGCGTGGGCGAAGCCACCATCCCGCCGATCAAGATTTTCAACCAGTCGCTGGGGATAAATGAAGCCGAATTCATCCAGCGCACCGAAGGCTCCTTCAAGCTGGGGATCGAATTCGTAAACTGGTACAAGGAAGGTCACCGCTATTTCCACCCGTTTGGGGACTATGGCGCACCCTTTGATGCCGTGCAGCTGTACCACTATTACCTCAAGGCCCGCACGGAAGGTCCAGTGGACCCAATCGACGATTATTCCATGGCCTGGGTTATGGCCAAGCACGGCAAATTCAGCGTGCCTTCCCAGGACCGCCGCATGGTCCAGAGCACCTTCGACTATGCCTATCATTTCGACGCCATCATGTACGCCCGCTTCCTGCGCGACTATGCCGAAGCCCGCGGCGTCAAGCGCCTGGAAGGCAAAGTGGTTGATGTGAGCCTCCGCGGCACCGACGGCTTTATTGAAAGCCTGACGCTTGAGAACGGCACAAAGGTGGACGCCGAATTTTTCATCGACTGCACAGGCTTCTTCGGCCTGTTGATCGAGAAAACCCTCAAGACCGGCTATGTGGACTGGACCCACTGGCTGCCGTGCGACCGGGCCGTAGCCGTGCCTTGCGAACACGGCGGGGACTTCACGCCCTATACACGGTCAACGGCGCGCAAGGCTGGCTGGCAGTGGCGCATCCCGCTGCAGCACCGCATCGGCAACGGCTATGTCTACGCAAGCCAACACATCAGCGACGATGAAGCCCAAGCCACACTGTTGGATAACCTTGACGGTAAGCCCCTGGCGGACCCGCGCCTCCTGCGGTTCAAAACCGGCAGGCGTAAGAAATTCTGGAACAAGAATTGCGTGGCCATCGGCTTGTCCGCCGGCTTTATGGAACCCTTGGAAAGCACCAGCCTGCATCTGATCCAAAGCGGCATCACACGCCTTCTGGCGTTGTTCCCAACACTGGATTTCGACGAGTACGCGATGCAGGAATATAACCGCATCACAACAGGCGAATATGAGCGCACGCGCGACTTTATCATCCTGCATTATAAGGCCACCGAACGCCGCGACGCGCCCTTGTGGCAGCATGTCTCTGGCATGGATGTTCCCGAAGAGCTTGCCTACAAGATCGAACAATTCCGGCGCGGCGGCCGCATTGTGGCCCATGAGCTGGAGCTGTTCCGCAACCCAAGCTGGCTTGCGGTCTATACCGGCCAGGGCATCTGGCCCGAGCGGTACGACCCGCTCGCAGACGCGCGGAATGTGGACTATCGGGCCCGCCTTGCCGGCCTGAGGCGCGTGATGGAAGAAACCGCAGCCGCCATGCCAAGCCACGCAGACTTCATTGCCAAACATTGCCCGGCAAAACGCAGCATGTAGACGCCCGCAGGGCCCTGCCTGGGAACAATATTCTCCGCTTTCGCGATAAATTGGTAACGTCAATTCCCCGTTAAGTTTTTTTGCGCTATTAAAGTTGCATCAAGCCACAGGAAGGAATGACCGCTTGCCGATGCAGAACAGACCCAAGAAACAGCTGCAGATCCTGAACAAGTTTGCGCGGGACCTGATGGGGCTGTCGTCTGTTGAAGACCTGATCTGGTATGTGGTTGAGGAAGTTGTCGGCCAGCTGGGTTTTGTCGACAGTGTGATCTACCTGCACGACGAAAAGCGCGGCACACTTGTTCAACAGGCCGCCTTTGGCAAAAAAAAGGGGGCCGACCATTCCATTGAGAACAAGATTGAGCTCAAGCTGGGGGCTGGCATCAGCGGCCATGTAGCCCTGACGATGAAGCCTGAGCGCATCGCTGATACGCGCAAAGACCAGCGCTATGTCGAGGACCTTCGGGGCATGCAGTCAGAACTGACCGTGCCTATCGTTTATAATGACAAGCTTTACGGCATCATCGACTGCGAGCATCCGGAAACAGGCTATTTCACCAAAGACCATGAAGACCTGCTGACCACCATCGCATCCATGCTGGCTGTGCGCCTGGCTGAATGGCAGACACATGAGCAATTGGCAGAAAGCGAGGAAAAATACCGCCAGCTGTTCGAGATGTCAGAAGACGCCATGATGATCCTGGCAAACAACAAATTCGAGCTGTGCAACCAGGGTGCTGCGACCATGTTCGAGTATGCAAGCCCTGAGGAAATGGCAAAGGCGCACCCATCAGAAGTATCGCCCGAATATCAACCCTGCGGACTGACATCGTTTGAAAAAGCCGAAGACATGATGCGCATCGCGGTACAGGAAGGCTATACCCGCTTTGAATGGATGCACCGCAAGAAATCCGGTGAGGTCTTCCCGGTTGAGGTAACCCTAACCCGCGTGCCTTACCAAGGCCAGGTGGCGCTATATGCCATCTGTAGGGATATCAGTGAAGCCAAGGCCGACCAGGCAGCACTGCAGCGCGCGCTTGCGGAAGCAGAAGCCGCAAGCAAGGCCAAATCCGCGTTCCTGGCGAACATGAGCCACGAGCTCAGAACGCCGCTGAATGCCATCATCGGCATGTCGGAGATCATGAAAGACAGGGTTTTCGGCCCCATCGGCAGCGCCAAATATGAAGAATACAGCAGCGATATATACCGGTCGGGCACTTTCCTGTTGCAGATGATCAACGACATTCTTGACCTGTCGGCCATCGATGCCGCTGAAAGGGCAATGGAAAAAGCCCACCTGGATATCGCCGAGATTATCACCGACTGCACGGTGATGGTCAGCGCGCAGGCTAACAAAAAGCGCATCCAGATTCAGCCTGACCTTAACAAAGCGCCTTCCACCGTGTGGGCAGATTCGCGTGCGCTCAGGCAGATCCTGATTAACCTGATGTCAAACGCCGTCAAATTCGGATACGACGGCGGACACGTTCAGGTGCAGGTGGTCAACGAAAAGGAACAGGTTGTCTTCCGGGTTATCGATGACGGGCGCGGCATTCCGGAAGACCGCTTGGCCACCATCACCCACCGGTTCGACCGTGGTCATCTGGACCCGACAAACGCAGTAGAAGGCACAGGCCTTGGCCTTGCCATCGTGGAGCAATTCGTCACACTGCAGGGCGGCACGCTGCAGATAGAAAGCCGCCTGGGTGAAGGTACCACGGTCACCTTCGACCTGCCCAAGGAACGCCCCTAACCCCTCCGGCGCGCGGGCCCTACGGGCGATTTCTGGTCCAGCCCGGGCCTTCCGGCAGCCGCGGCCAAGCGCCAAGAAATTGCCACGAAAAAGGAAGCGCCGCCGGGCGCACTTTCACCCGCTCTATCGAGACCTGAACGAACCGTTCGGCCCCTGGATAGTCATAGATACTGGCTTCAGGCCACACAATCGCTGCGGTCCCACCCACCTGCAACAGGTCACCGCTTTCGAAATCAATAAACAGCAGCCCGGCGCGGCCGGTGTCATGGATATTTCCCAGCGTGTTGAAATGCCGGTTGCCGGAGAAATCCGGGAACAGGAGCGTGCTTTCATTCAGGAATTTCACAAATCCCGGCGCACCGCCCCGGTGCGATACATCCACGCCGTGGCGCGCATCCTGCCCCAAACGGGAAGACGCCGAAGCGATAAAGAATGTATCTGCGCGCTTGATAATACGCCTGTGGGTTGCTGACAGGACGCTTTGGATAGGGCTTTCCTGCCGCGGCGCCAGGGCGTCCGGCACGCGCGCCTGGATATATTGCGGGCAATTCCCAAAGGACTGGGCAACCCGGAGCGTCACGTCATCGGCGCCCACTTCCGCCACCCTGCCGTTGACACGGTTGCGGCGGCGATTTTCCAGCATCAGGCCAAGGCCACCGATCTCGGCGGCCAGAACAAGGGCCTCCGCCGGCAGGCCCGCGCGCGGGATCACCAGGTGTTCTGGGTCCGGCGAGCGGATGAACCCTGGCGGTCCCCATATCATATGGGCCCAGGGCACACCTTCCGCGTCCACCGTGCCCAGAAAGAAGTAAAACAGCCCAGAGAAGAAATCACGATGTTGGTCCGGCATGTAGGGACGCACCATTCTGGTGGCATATTTTTGGACTTTTTCCCGCACACCCAGCCTTTCCTGGATCGCGAGCTCGCCGTCATGAAACGGGCTGACCAATTCCGTCAATGTCTTCTCCTTTAAAAGGTTGGCCGGGGCAGCCCCAAAAGCGAGGAGATGGAAACGCCAACCCCGGCCAGCGACCGCCCCGTCAGGCAGCCGCGGAAACTTTGGTTTCCGGAATTTCAACAAAGCCTTCCTGAGCTTCTATGCGCGCAAGCCAGCCACGGATGTTTGGATAAGCCTCGAGAATGACAAAGCCTTCAGGTGCCCGCGCCACATAGCTGTAGAGCGCCACATCAGCGAAGGTGATCGCGTCGCCCAGAAGGTAGTCGCGCCCATCAAGATTTGCCTCCAGCCCTGCAAGATAAGCATGGGCATTTGTGATTGACTCCTCTTCGTCAAAAGCAGCGCCGAAAATCTGGATCAGGCGTGCACGTGCGGGGCCGTACGCCAGAGGCCCACTAGCCTGCGCGAAAAAGCGCTCTACCTGCGCCTTGCCGGCTGCGCTCGCTGGAATCCACTTGTTGTCTGCATCATATTTGGCGGCCAGATAGGCCAGGATAGCAGTAGACTCGTATATCACGTCGTCGCCATCCAGGAGAACCGGCACCTTGCCTTCGGGGTTCAGCTCCAGGAACCAGTCGGATTTTTGCTCGCCCGCGACCAAGTCGACCACCCTGTTCTCGAAGTCGAGCCCCATAAGCGACAGCGCCAGCTCGGCCCGGTGTGAATGCCCCGACAGGGGAAAGCTATAAAGAATTGGTTTAGTTTCAGACATGAATGCCTCCGTTCATGCGCGGCTGGCGCATTGATTGTATATGTACTGATCGGTACGCTTTAAAATGTACAGATCAGTACTTTTTGTCAATGCGCGCCTTTTCACATGGCCGTGATCGAGGACAAAAAACATCTATCCAATTGTTTTTGCTGAATTACCTATGATCTGGATTGAGACAGCCGAACATGGTACAAAAAGAACAGGTCAGTATTTTTTGAAAGAATCAACCATGCGCCCTTCGCGAAAAGACGAACTTATCGACAAGGCCTTGGAGGTCTTTTACCGGGACGGCTTCCACGCCACCGGCATGGACAAGCTGGTGGCCGAGACCGGCATCTCGAAAACGTCCATGTATAAATATTTCCGCACCAAGGAGGAGCTGATTCAGGCAACGCTTGAGCGACGGCACGAGCATCTCACTGGCCTGTTGGTTGATGGCCCCGCCGCACGCGCCGACACGCCGAAAGGCCAGCTACTGGCCAGCTTCGATGCCCTGCAGGAATGGATCGCGAGTGACGATTTCAACAGCTGCATGTTCATCAAGGCATCATCGGAGTATCAGGACCCTTCACACCCTATTCACCAGATTTCGGCTGCGCACAAACGAGCCCTGACCGATCATATGACCGGCCTCGCGCGCAAGGCAGACGCGAAGGAGCCAGAGGCGCTCGCAAGGCAACTGATGCTGTTGATGGAAGGCGCGATCGTCACAGCCCACATGCAGGGCAAGGCCTTCGCCGCCCCTGACGCCAAGGATGCCGCGCGGACGCTGATCAATCTGGCGTGCCCGAAATAGGGTTTAGGCGCAGTTACAGGACCGTCAGCGCTCAGCACTCTCACCTATTCGTCACTCGCCGACCTGATCGGCGAGTCTATTTTCAGATTTTCGGGGTGGATTCGCCGGTCAAGCCGGCGAATGACGAATATACGCCCGTTTTGGCGCCTACATCGCCGGCGCGGCACAGTGTTTGGCGATGAAGTCTTTCTGTGTCGGCAATTTAGGTACTGTGCCGCCAATGATGGTCTTCAGGTTGTTGAAATAGTCCCGAAGCTGCGCCTCATCAAGCGCATCCGCCATCGGGTGGTACGCCTTTGGCATCACACGCTGCCCCAGCATGACCTGCAGCCAACCGGCCTCGGAAAACAGCTCGTTATTAAAGCGGAAAATGCGGCCGGTTTGCCTGAACAAGTCCATCTTATGCTTCAGGCTTTCCGGGATTTCCATCTCTCGGCAGCGCTTCCAGAAGGCGCTGTCGTCCCGTTCGGTGGCGTGATAGTGCAGGATGATAAAGTCGCGGATGCTTTCAAACTCGAAGCCGACCTGCTCGTTATATTCAGCCACGTTGCTGGCGTCCAACCCCAGGCTTGGGAACATCTGCACGAAGCGCACGATGCTGGTCTGGATCAGGTGGATGCTTGTGCTTTCCAGCGGTTCCAGGAAGCCGGATGACAGGCCAACCGCGATACAGTTCTTGTGCCAGAATTTCTCGCGCCGCCCGGTCCTGAACGGGATCACGCGGGGATCAGCCAGCGGCTTGCCTTCAAGATTATCCAGAAGCGTCTGCGTGGCTTCATCTTCGCTGATGTATTCAGAGCAGAAAACATGGCCGTTCCCGGCGCGGTGCTGCAGCGGGATACGCCACTGCCAGCCCGCCTTGTGGGCGATGGACTGAGTATAGGGCCGCATGCGCTCGCCGTTTTCTGCAGGCACCGCCACCGCGCGGTCGCACGGCAGCCAGTCTGTCCAGTCGGTGTACCCAACCCCCAGCGCCTGACCGAGAAGGAGCGAGCGGAAGCCCGAACAGTCGATGAAGAAATCGCCCTCGACCACCTGCCCGTCCTTGAGCGTGACGGACGTGATATTGCCGCTTTCGCCACAGAGCGACACATCGGTGATCATACCTTCCACGCGGTTCACGCCCGCGTGCTCGCAGCCTTTCCTCAAGTACCGCGCATAAAGCCCGGCGTCGAAATGAAAGGCGTGTGTGATACCTTCAAGCGGCGAGTTTGGAATCTGCTGCATGCGGTCGAACCGGTCCTGTTTCGCCGCCTGATAGTTGAAGGAAAAATCCCACAGATCACCGGCAAAGCCAGCAGCCTTGGCGCGCAGCCAATAATGCTGGAACGGCACCATGCCGATCTGCCGCCCGATGGCACCAAAGGCGTGCATATATTTGTCGCCCCTAGCCCCCCAGTTTTCAAACTGGATGCCCAGCTTGAAGGTGCCCTGGGTGGCCTTGATGAACTCATCCTCATTGAGGCCCAGCACATTATTGAAAATCTGGATCGGCGGAATGGTGGCTTCGCCCACCCCCACCGTGCCGATATCGTCAGATTCGATCAGCACAATCTCAAGCTGGCCGCGCATCAGCTTTACAAGCAAGCTTGCCGCCATCCATCCGGCGGTGCCGCCGCCCACGATTACCAGTTTCTTGATGCTGTCTTTTTGCACGCCCGTGTCCTCACCCATCCTGAAAAGAAATACCCCTGCCGACGATCATATCGGCAGGGGCAATTGTTTCAACCAGCCTCAGCCGGGCATGACTAGAATTTATAGTTCAGACCGAAGAGGAAGGTACGGCCATAGTTCTGGAAATCACGAACCTGGCGGCTATCCTGGTTATAGAAGGTCGTAAATGGTTCGTTCGTCAGGTTGTTTACCTGGAACAGAACGGTCAGGCCATCCACACCAACTTCACTGAGATCGTAGCCAAGCTGCGCGTCAACAATGGTTTCTGCTTCCACGTCAACCTTCACACGCGTCAGGCTGAGCGCAGACACCTCACCCAGGAACGACGAACGGTGGCGAACGGAAGCACGCGCCTGGAAGCCGTGGTTCTCATAGTAAACCGTGCCGTTCAGGACTGTCTTCGACAGGCCAGGCAGGGTGATTTTTTCCTGGCTGCTTGGATCAACAATTGAGCTCCATGTAAAGGAAGCCGAACCCAGCACACCAAAGCCTTCAAGCGCTTCAGAGAAGTTCGAGAATGGCAGGGACGCAGAGAATTCAACGCCGTAGATCTTGCCGCCGTCTACGTTGTCTTTGAAGTCGCGGCGACCAACGGTGGAAAGCGTGAACTCATTACCTTCACCGTCTTCAAACGTCAGGTCTTCGCCAAGCGGGCCGAGAACTTCCGCGAAGTCATAAACTTCCGAGTCACTGAACGGGAAGCTGGTGATCTGCTTGTAAAAACCAGCGACCGAAACATAGGCACCTTCACCGAAGTAATGCTCGTATGAAAGGTCATACTGCCAGGTTTTGAACGGCTTCAGGTTCGGGTTGCCGCCGCCGCCAGTGAAGATCAGGTTCTGCTGGTCGAAACCGAAGCCGAAACCTGCATTCATGTCAGCCATTGGCGCGCGCGCCAGAACTTGGGCCACACCAACACGGATCTTGTTGCTGTCATCCAGGTTGAAGCTGAGGTTCAGGCTTGGCAGGAAGTCCCAGTAATCAGTGCCTTCCGTGACCGGCGTAGCCACCACTTGGTTGTCAACAGTCTTGGCTGCCCAACCATCGGAACTTTGGTCAGTGTAAACCGCCTGCACACCCACGTTGCCGGTAACAGGCAGACTGCCCAGTTCGGTATCAATGTTGGCTTGTGCATATAGGTTCACAACTTTCTCAGTCACGGTCCAGCTGTTGGTCAAACGGGACTGCGTGCTCGCCGCTTCGTCATTGATGACATAGGCACCGCTGTCAAACAGGGCTTTCGCATCATAGCTGAGAACGTCACCCATGCCGATGAACTCAAGCGATGTTGGATCCTCAAGGAACTGGCTTGGAACCGGCACATCCGCTGGATATTCATTGAGCGTCAGGAAAAAGCCCTGGTCCAGAAGTGTTTTTTGACGCTTGGAGAAGCGGACACCATATTCGATGCTGGTGAACGGGCTGTCATCCAGAAACTGTTCAGCGCTCAGACGGATTGCAGAAAGCTCATCGTCTGTTTCAGGTGCGTTGATGAAGCCGTCCTGCGCGCGGTCATCAGGATAGAAGCCTGCAACAAACAGCCCCCAACCCCAGCTGAGCGGGCCGCCAAGCTGAATGAGGCTTGGGTCGGAATAGTCAAGACCGTGGGTAAAGACAGCACCACCGTCTTCGCCGATGGTGAAGCCCAGATTGTCGGTCGCACCATTGCCGCTACCACGGCCTGTACCGGCGTAGGTTTCCATGTTGCTTTCAATGCGGTCCACGCTTGAGTAACTGACATCCAGTTCGATAGTCAGGTTCTCGTTCACCTGATATTCGGTGTTCCAACCCAGGGCCAGTGTTTCGGCTTCACGGTTTACGAAATCGTTACGCACTACGACCTCAGCACCGTTGAACTGGCCCTGAGTGATCAGACCATCTTCAACGGTGTAACCGTCTTGCAGCTGCGCGCCAGACCATGCCAGCGGAATTTCAATACCGCGCAGGGTTTGTTCGTCATCGAACTTGGAATAGTAAGCATCAATTGTCGTGCGGAACTTGCTGTCGTGTGGCGCATATTCAAGCACACCCAGGAAACCGTCGCGCGTCAGCTCGTTCGATTTCACATAGGGCTTGGCGCCACCGATGATTAGGTTGCCGTCAGAAGCTTCCGGGAAGCCCCAGCTGTTCCAGCGCTCTTCCTGGGTTGGCGACAGCATGCGCGCGTAACCAATTGCGATACCCAGCTGGTCGTCGTTGAACTGGTCAACATAGGAAATGCTGGCGCGGTAGCCAAGCGCCGTCGTGCCAGAGTTCAGCGCGCCAAGGTCAGCATATTCGCCGCGCAGGTTCACAACAATCGCCTGTTCGCCATACGCCAGTGGCTTGATCGTCTGCAGGTCAACCGTGCCGCCAACCGCTTGTGACGTCAGGCTGGCATCAGGCGTTTTATAAATGGTCACGCCGTTGATCAACTCGGATGGATACTGGTCATATTCCACCGCACGGCCGTTGTTTGCAGACACCTGCTCGCGGCCGTTCAGTGTGGTGGTGGTGAAGTCTGGCGCCAGACCACGGATCGAAATCACGTTGGCGCGGCCGTCAAGACGCTGCGCCGCCAGGCCCGGCAGACGGGCAATCGATTCTGCGATCGACGCATCCGGCAACTTGCCCAGATCTTCCGCCGAAATCGTTTCAACAATTGAGCTGCTTTCGCGCTTGCGGGCAACCGAGCTCATAATAGAGGCGCGGAGACCAGTAACGACGATTTCTTCGAGCTCGACGCCGTCGCCTTGTTCGTCAGAATCGGCATCCTGCGCGAGTGCAGGCGATGCCGCGAATGCGATGGCCGAAGCCGACGCAAAGGACAATAAATTCGTTTTAAAATTTGAGGTACGCATGAAGCCTTCCCTTCCCTGATTAACCCTGGAAGCCAACCGGTATGGCCGATCCTACTGGCCAAAAGTTAAACTTCCGCAACTTTCCCTGTGTCGAAAGCTCGCGCATCACTTTGCAAACATCAAGTCATTTTTTCATCTTTTTGCTATTTATTGCAACGACCCTGCAAACTGTGCCATTCCTGCAACAGTTTTCGCTACAGCCCAGCATATATAGGGTTATATGGGCGCATAGGCGTTATAAAATAGCCTGTTTCACGCTCTTGCATCTTTGCAAAATTGCGCTTTGCAATATTCTTTTTGCATTTTTTGCAAAAATTGCTAATCCTTGAGACCAGGAAGGGAGGCCCGAGTCTTCGGTGCCATATCAATATAGGGAACGGGATCACCTCATGACGCAAAAACCAGCGCTGAGTTTTTGGCAAATCTGGAACATGTGTATCGGCTTTATGGGCATTCAGTTCGGTTTCGAACTGCAGGTCAGCAACGTCAGCCGTATTTTCCAGACACTGGGAGCCAACATTGACGAAATCGCCATTCTGTGGGTGGCCGCACCGCTGACGGGCCTGATTGTCCAACCGATCATCGGCTATATGAGCGACAAGACATGGACCCGGCTTGGCCGCAGGCGCCCCTATTTCTTTTATGGTGCGATCCTCTCGACACTTGCGCTCCTTATCATGCCCAATTCGCCCGCGCTCTGGATTGCGGCTGGCATGCTCTGGATCATGGATGCCTCCTTCAACATCGCCATGGAGCCGTTTCGCGCCTTCGTTGGCGACATGCTGCCGAACCGCCAGCGCTCTCTTGGCTATGCCATGCAGACCTTCTTCATCGGCATCGGCGCGTCTGTTGCGGCGGCCCTCCCATGGATCATGACCAACGCCTTCGGTGTCGCGAACGAGGCCAAACCGGGCATCATCCCGGATTCGGTGGTTTATGCCTTCTACACAGGCGGCATCTTTTTGCTGATCTGCGTGTTCTGGACCGTCTTCACAACCAAGGAATATTCGCCCGAGGAACTGGACGCCTTCAACAAGGCAGACCATGCCGCATCTGAAGCCAGCAAGGCCCAGGCCGCGGCCCACGACGAAACGCTGATTGCACCCGCACGCCACCAGCAGGGCGGCATGCTGTGGCTCGCCGTCGGCGCGGCCGCCTCTCTCGTCATCTATATGACAGGCGCGTCCTACCGGCTGCATATCCTCTCAGGCGGTGTGATCGTCTTCGGCCTGTTGCGCCTGATCGTTTCTGCAAAGAAAGACAAGGGCCAGACCGCCTCCGCCATTGTGGAGATCACCGACGACCTGATGTTGATGCCCAAGGTGATGAAGCAGCTGGCCGTGGTGCAGTTCTTCTCATGGTTCGCCATGTTCGCCATGTGGTCCTTCACCACCCCAGCCGTGACCGCCTTCCATTTTGGCGCCATGGACCCATCGAGCGAGATCTATAACACCGGCGCCAACTGGGCAGGCGTGCTGAATTCCGTACGCAACCTGGTAACCATCGCAGCCGCCATCTTCATCGCGCTTTACGCCAACAAGATCGGGCGGCGCAAAATCCACATGCTGAACCTCACGCTGGGCGGCATCGGGCTGGCGTCATTCTATATCGTTAAAGACCCTGACCTCCTGGTGATTTCAATGGGGCTTGTGGGTTTTGCCTGGGCTTCGATCCTGTCGATCCCCTATGCGCTGCTCTCAAGCGCGGTCGCCCACCACAAGATGGGCATCTATATGGGCATCTTTAACTTCTTCATTGTGATCCCACAGATTGTGGCATCCACCACGCTGGGCCTTCTGGTCAGCGAGCTTTTTGCTGGTCAGGCGATTTACGGCCTGGTGTTTGCCGGCGGCTCCATGATCATTGCCGCCCTTGCCACCCTCAATGTCAGCGAGCCGGAGGCCGAATAAAATGAAATATCCACTTACCAAACTGGCGGGCAGCTGCCTTGCCCTTGCCCTACTAGCCGCCTGCAGCGAAGCCGACAAGGCCCTTCCGCCAGAGGAACCCGTGACAGTTCGCCCGGAACTTCTGGAGCCATACATCAGCCGCCCGATCACGGATGATGTGATGTATTTCGTTATGCCTGACCGCTTCAATAACGGTGACCCATCAAACGATACCGGCGGCTTTGGTGGCGACGCCAGCACCCACGGTTTCGACCCAACCCACAAGGGCTTCTTCCACGGCGGGGACTTCAAGGGCCTGACGGAAAAGCTGGATTATCTGGCTGACATGGGCATCAGCGCCATCTGGATGACACCCATTTTCAAGAACAAGCCGGTGCAGGGCAACCCGGTGAACATGACCGCCGCCTACCACGGTTACTGGATCACGGATTTCACCCAGATTGACCCGCATCTGGGTACAAACGATGACCTCAAGACCCTGGTGGATGAAGCGCACAAGCGCAACATGAAAGTGATTTTCGACATCATCACCAACCACACGGCTGATGTGATCAAATATGAAGAATGTTTCCCACGCGGCAGTGACCCGGCAAACGTGCCGCTGTGCGCCTACCGCTCAAAGGAAGCCTTCCCCTACACCACCAAAGGCGGGCCTGACGGCGACGCCATCAACGATGGCTTCCTGGGCGACGAGCCTGAGCACCAGACAGCGGAGAATTTTGCCAAGCTGACGGACCAGTCGTTTGCCTACACACCCTATGCACCCGCGGGCGAAGAAGACGTGAAAGTCCCGGCCTGGCTCAATGACGTGCGCTACTACCATAATCGCGGTGACAGCGAATGGCACGGCGAGAGCAACACGTACGGCGATTTCGCAGGCCTCGATGACCTGTTCACCGAACACCCGGACGTGCAGCAAGGCTTTATCGACATCTATAAATTCTGGATTTCCGAATTCAAGATCGACGGCTTCCGCATCGACACCGTCAAGCATGTGAACGACAGCTTCTGGCAGGCTTTCGCGCCCGCCATCATGGCCCACGCGGAAGCAGAGGGCATCCCGAATTTCTATATGTTCGGCGAAGTCTATGAACCCACGCCTGAGCGCCTCAGCCACTTCACCAACGTGGCCAAGGTGCCGTTCGTGCTGGATTTCGCCTTCCAGTCTGCAACCTACCAGCTGTTCGCCGAGGGCAAGGGCCCGGATGTCTTCGCCGACACCCTGAAAAAGGATGTGCTCTATAAGCCCGCGAAAGGCGACGCCCGGTCGCTGCCCGTCTTCCTGGGCAACCACGACATGGGCCGCATCGGCCATTTCATCCGTCGCGGCAATCCAGATGAAAGCCTGGAAATGTCTTTCAAACGGGACCTGCTAGCCCACGCGCTGATGTTCTACAGCCGCGGCGTGCCAGTGATCTATTATGGTGACGAACAGGGTTTCATCGGCGACGGCCATGACCAGGACGCCCGCGAGGATATGTTCAAAAGCCAAGTGGCAAGTTACGCCGACAATGACCTTCTGGGCACTTCGAAGTCGAGCGCCGACAATAACTTCGACACTGAGCACCCGCTTTATCAGGCCATGCAGCGCTTCACCATGGTCAAGCGCGTCCACCCGGCGCTGCGGGTTGGCAAGATGACCTTCCTGCATGCCGACAGCGAGCCCGGCCTGCTGGTGTTCGAACGCACACATGAGGCCACAGGCGACACGGTCCTGGCGGTATTCAATACGGCTGCCACCAAAGCCTCCGTCACGCTGCCTGCGTTCAGCGGTCCGCTGTGTTTCATTGACGGCACGGAAGGCAAGATGAATGAAGCCTACACAGCCCCCGCGCTTAGCTGGGCGGTTTATGAGAAAACAGCCTGCGAAGATTAGACCCGCACGCATCCAACAAAAAAGGCGGCGCCCGGTGGTGCCGCCTTTTTCATGTAAGCTTCAGGATTATTCAGGCGCCGCAGCTTTCGCGGATAATCAGGTCTGTCGGCAGGGTGGAGGACTGCACATCCTCGCCCTCAAGCATGCGCAAAAGCTTCGATACCAGCAGCCGGCCAGCCTTGGTCACATCCTGCCGGATGGTACTGAGCGCCGGGCTTGAATAGGCCGCCACCAGCACGTCATCATACCCGATCACGGATACATCCTTCGGCACATTGATGCCGCGGTTCGCGAGCGCCTTCATGGCGCCGATGGCGATCATATCCGACATGGCAACAATGCCGTCAAATTCCACACCCTGCTCCACCAGCACATCCACCGCTTCCATGGCCGATTCCGGATAGAAGTGGGCCGGGCGCACAAGGCGGGGGTCAAATTCGATACCATTCTGGTCAAGCGCCTCGCGGTAGCCTTCCTGCCTGAGCTTCATCTCCGGCCCTTCGCAGTCACCCACGAAAGCAATGCGTTTGCGGCCCATCCGGATCAGGTGGTTGGTGGCGCGGCGACCGCCCTGGCGGTTGTCACTGCCGACAGAGCAATATTTCTGGTCTGGGAACTGCGCGCCCCAGGTCACGAACGGCACACGCTGGGCCGCGAGCTGGTTCAGCTGTTTGTGCATGGTGCTTTGGCCCAGCACGATCAGGCCGTCGCACCGGCCGCTGGCCACCAGGTTGGCCGCGCTGTGATAGTCGGTCATCGTCAGGTGCGAAATCAGCAGGTCGCAATTCTGTTCCTTGAGCGCATCGCCAATACCGCCGATCAGGTCCAGCGTGAACGGGTCAGACAGGCGCGTGTCACGGCCCTGCGGCGGCGGGATCACGATCGAAATCGTCTTGTCCGCGTCCTCGGTGTAGACCTTGTCGCGCAAGCGGCCGGAATAATTGTTGCTCTGGGCGAGCGAGAGGATTTTCTTCTTGGTGCGGTCCGACACCAGCGGGCTGTCATTGAGCGCACGCGACACGGTCGAAATCGATACACCGGCAAGCGCCGCCAAGTCCTCCAGTCGGTGGAGATTTTTTTCTTTTTCGTCGTCGCTCATACCGCCACCCCGAGTTGCATTATTTTGCAAATTTTGCTGTCGCCTCTTTGCTATCATCCGTTTTAGCAAGAAATTCCATCATTTTGGAAGACTTTTATTTTTGCAAATTAGTGCAGCATCAAACCCGTTTCTGCCGAAAAAGCGGCCCGATAAAAAAATAAAATTTATATGGCGGATCGTTCGCCTGGGCGGCGTCAACCATGTGAGAACCACCAGTAGTGGTGGGAAGAATTGCGGGCGTAACATCCCGGCCATAGAGCAGCGACAACCACCAGGTTTCAGGAGGAGCTGCCCTGGGCGGGGAATTGAAACGCCCACTATGGCCAGATAGTCGGCGAGGCTGGCGCCACAAGACTATCTGGAAGCGCGGACGACATCATCATCGATGGGGGTCATGATGATGACGCCTGTGGGGCGGCGCCGGGGGGTTCCCCGGCGCGTCCGCTGCTGCAGTTGAATTCCTCATCGGGCAGAATATGGATAATTTGTCCAGCACTGCGATCAAACTTCTGCCCGTTAACTGGTCCCCCGCTTCCCTCTTTGGCGGGGGACCATTTTGTATCGACCGGCCAATTTTGCGTATAAGCGATATTGCGAAATCTTCCCACATCTGGAATGGTTGGCACCTGTATGAAGGCGCGGACGCAGCCGCATTGTTCAGGGCTAACCTTTTGGATACTGGTAAAAAATCAATCTTACTGGAAACCTACCTGGAGAAACGCCCGGCGCTGAAGCGGTTCCTGGTCGCGCGGTTCCGGGACGAGACGGTTGCGGAAGACCTGCTGCAGGACATGTACCTGAAGCTGGAACGCATTGATGACGCCTCAACCATCAGCAATATCGGCGCCTACCTGTTTCGCATGGCCAACAATGTTGCGCTTGACCATAACAGGCAGAAGATGCGTCAGATGGCGCGCGATAGAAGCTGGGTAGATATCAGCCGGTCAGAGCACGGCGGCGAAAGCGTCGATGAAGGCCCGGCTGCTGATCGTACGATCGAAGCCAGGCAAAAGCTGGCGCAGGTGTCTGAAGCGCTCAACCAGTTGCCGCCACAATGCCGCAAGGTTTTTGTTCTGCATAAACTGAAGGGCCATAGCCACAGGGAGATAAGCGAAAGCCTGGGCATTGCTATCAGCACCGTGGAAAAACATATGGTCAAAGCCATGAAATTCCTGGTTCTGCATTTGAAAGACAAAGACTAGCCAGAAAATTGGCGGGTGGGCGCCCATCGCGGCGTCATAACACTGAATGAGATTAGTTACGGCCTGCGGGCTCGTGAAGGCAGTAAAGACAAATGACCAAAACCGATACCAGTTTCCTGACGGACGAGCGGCTTGAAGCCGCCGCCGGCTGGCACGCGCGCCTCAGCGGCGACAGCGTGACCGAGGCCGACTGGCATGCCTTCACCGACTGGCTCGAAGCGGATGACGCCAACAGCCTGGCTTACGAGCATGTAGAACGACTGGCGCTGATGGTTGAAAGCGGCGCAGACACGGTGGCCGCCAACGTGACCGATACGGATGACGATGCGGATAACGATGCTGATACGGGCACCGTTATCAATGCCGGCTGGCGCTGGAGTAGACCGAAAGCATGGATCGGGGCGGCGGCTGCCCTGGCTGCGATGCTCCTGCTGATCATCGGCACAAGCTTCACTGGCCCCTTCTTTGGCCCTGACACCCAATATTACCAGACCGGGCTTGGCGAAACCCGCCTTGTCACGCTTGAGGACGGCTCAACCGTTCAGCTGAACACCAACACAAAAATCAGCGTTGCCTTCACAGGCGACGTTCGGCAAACCGCACTTGCCTATGGCGAGGCGCTCTTTTCCGTGACCAAGAACCCGGACCGTCCGTTCCGGGTGGACCTGGGCAGCAAGTCGGTTCAGGTTGTGGGCACCCAGTTCAATATCCTGCGCTATGACAGCCAGCTTGTTGTCACTGTGGCGGAAGGACTTGTGGATGTCGCGCCGACACACGTGATCGAAGAGGAAGCCCTGTCGGCCGAGCGGGAGCGCCTGGGTGTTGGCGACCAACTGACCGCCTATGAGAAATCATCAGAGACCCACGTTCAAACAGTGGATGCCCGGCAGGTAACCGCATGGCTGCACGGATATCTGGAATATGAAGACGCTGCGCTTTATCTGGTCGCTCGTGATCTCAGCCGGTATCTGGGCGAGCCTATCGCCGTAACCTCCGGCGCGCGGGAAATCAGCTTTTCCGGCATTCTCAATATGGGTGACCGGGAAACTGTACTGACAACACTTGAAAAACTACTGCCTGTGACCATAAAACAGACGGATGGAGCAATTCTGATCGGTCGCAGGGAGTAGACATGTGCGCATAGTTGGGAAGAAGGCTTCCGCCCTGGCGCTGTTGGCCTGCTGCCTTGCCGGCCAGACGGAAGCTTCGGCGTCTGCAGAATCCAAGACTTTTGACATAGAGGCCATGCCGCTTGCCAAGGCGCTGGCCTCTTTTGCGCGTCAGGCCGGCATTTCCATTGGCCGCCCGTCACTGTCCTTCAGGGACGGCAAGGCGAAGGCAGTCAGCGGCGACATGAGCACCAGTGAAGGCCTGGAGCATCTGCTGGACGGCACCGGTTTCACCTTCGAGATCATCGGCCCCGGCGTGGTGCGGGTTTTCCGCAAGCCGCCTGTGGGAAAGCCCGCCCCAAAAGCTGAAGCCTCGTCCCACAGTGAACCCTTCGTCCAGGAAATCATGGTTTCCTCGCTCAGGCGCGCCGACAATCTGCAAAAGCTGCCATACGGCATCAGCGCCATCGGCGCCTCTACCAAAGAGCAGCTTGGCCTCAGCACCACCAACCAGGCGGCCCGGCGGATTGTAGGCATGCACGCCACAAACCAGGGCGACGGCCAGAACAAGGTCATCGTGCGCGGGCTGTCTGACGGGGCTTTTTCCGGGCGCGCGCAGTCACTTGTCAGCACCTATTTCGACAATACGCGCCTGACATATAATGCGCCTGACCCATCGCTGAGGCTTATTGATATCGAACGCATCGAGGTGCTGCGCGGCCCCCAGGGCACGCTATATGGCTCCGGTGCGCTGACGGGGCTTTACCGGGTTGTGACCAAAAAACCGAACCTCGCGGAAGTGGAACTGAGCGCCAGTGCGGGCCTCGCCTGGACCAAAGGCGGCACCCCGTCGCAGGATGTGAGCGGCATTGTGAATATCCCACTTGTCGAGGACCAACTGGCCATCCGCGCAGCGGGCTACTTCGAGCATGAAGGCGGCTATATCGATGACCTGCGGCTGGGGCTGGATAATGTCAACCAATCAGATACCTATGGCGGGCGCCTGTCGGCCCAGTTGAAGCTTGGGGACAACTGGTCGCTGCTCGCGGGCATGACCCTGCAGGAAAACGACCAGGACGATAGCAACTATTATGATGTGGGGCGCACCTTCACCAAGCGCGCTAACTATATCCAGGAACCCAGGACAGACAGCTTCAGCCAGGTCTATGCCGCGCTGGGCGCGGACTATGACTGGGGCACGCTTGAGACCACCTTCAGCTGGACTGACCGCAACATCAACGCCACCTATGACGGCTCACTCGCGGTGCCGAAACTGATCCTGATAGACGTGGCCCCCAGCCCCTTCAGCCTGGACCGCGACATCGCCACCACGTCAAATGAGACGCACCTGTCGTCCAGGACCGGGGGGCGGCTTGAATGGACAGTCGGGGCCTTCTGGTCGAAGCGAAGCGAACGCACCCATTCGAACCTCGCGGTACCTGCCTCCGCCATCTGGCCGACCGAAGAAGGCGACCTGAACATCTACACCGAACTGTTGATCGGCAGCTTGAAAGAAAACGCGCTGTTCGGCGAAGCGACCTACTTCCTGACGGAGAAACTGGCGCTCACCGGCGGGCTCAGGTGGTTTGACTACCGCGAGCGCGCGTCCTCGGACCTTGTGGACCTTGGCCTGTTCCTGTTCGCCCAGACGGACGGCGAGCAGAAGAAATCCGGCGTCACCCCGAAGGCTGTGCTGGCGTATCACCACAGCAAGGACTTGATGATCTATGCGCAGGTGGCCGAAGGCTACCGCTTGGGCGGCATCAACCTGACCGGGCCGACCCCCATTGGCGGCGAGAGCGAGCTCGCGGATGAGCTTTCGAACTTCCAGTCGGACTCGCTGACAAACTATGAGGTCGGTTTCAAATACCAAAGCCCGAACAAAGCTTTAACCACCACAGGTGCGGCCTATGTGGCGCTATGGCGCCGCATCCAGAGCCAGCAGTTCAGCTTCGAAGGGCTGCCGGATATCGACAATGTGGGCAACGCCCGCGTGGTGGGTGCGGAGTTCGAGCTGACTTACCGCCCGGCCTATGATTTCGAGGTCCGCGCGCACTTGTCCGCGAGCGACGGCGAGCTGACGGACACAACAGCCCGCTTCGGCGCGGAAGTGGGCACCCCCCTGCCCGCCACGCCGAAGTTTTCAGCCGGGGCCTCGGTTTACAAGGAATTCGAAATCCGCGACGACCTGCGCATGAGCGCAAGCGCGGACTATAGCTTTGAGGGCGGCGCTAACCTTCTGTTTGAAAGCGATTTTTCACCAGAGATGGACAGCTATCACCTGGTCAATGCACGGCTCGGGCTGCAGAAAGATAACTGGTCGCTGACCATCTACGGCACCAACCTGCTGGCTGACACATCCAATGTTTTCGCATTTGGCAACCCGCTGAGCCTTGAGGTGATCCAGGGCGAAGACCCGGACAATCCGAATTTCATCATTGTTTCCACGGGCTTACACGCAACCCCGCTTCGCCCGCGCACATTCGGTGTGGAGCTGGGCTGGCGCTTCTAGTCAAACATCATCTTTTTGGTATGACGTTCCAGCACGCCCTGCGGCAGCTTCAGCACGCGCGCCCAGGCGCCGATATCGCCGGGATGAGCGTCCATCGCAGCGCGGATTTCCGCGTCTGGCACATCCTCTAACGTCCTGACACTGCTGGATTTTTCCATCAAACCATAAAGCGCGGTGCGCGACACATTCAGATGCTCCGCCGCTTCCTTGATCCGCCAATCTGTGGTATCAAGCGCTTCCAGCATTTCGGCTTCCGTCACACTTGCAGGCGCGCGGTAAGCGGGCTTCGATGCGGGCTTGCCGGAGGGCACATCTGGGGTTTTTGTTCCCACGCCGGGCACACCCGTAGGGCCCATTTCGCCCCCATCCATTGGCGCACCGAACTGCGGCACATGCCCGACGGAGATTTGCTGCACCGCGTTCCTCAGTTCGCGCACATTACCCGGCCAGTCATGCAGCACCATGACGGTAATATGGTCAGCAAAATCCGCTGGCCGCGCGTCCACCGCGCCGGTATCCAGAAAATGTTTGATCAGAAGGCCGATATCCACCCGCCGACGCCTAAGCGGCGGGATCTCGATCACCATGCTCTCAAGCCGCCGAAGAAGCGGCTGGCTGAAATCATCCGCGCCGAGCGCCCGGTCTGTCGCCGCCAGCACCCGCGCGCCACTAAACCGAAGCCGGGTTTCACCCACGCGGCGGAATTCGCCCGTTTCCAGAACCCTGAGCAGCATGGCCTGCAGGTCCGCGGGCGTATCGCCAATCTCATCCAGGAAAATGGTGCTTTTGTCGGCGGTCTCAAAAAAACCGATCCGGTCCCTGACAGCGCCCGTGAACGCGCCTTTGGCCGCCCCGAAAAGGTCAGCGCCGCCAAGCTCGCGCGACAGCGTCGCCATATTGATTGAGACAAGGTTTTCAGACGCCCGATCGCTCGCCAGATGGAGCGCCTGCGCCACTAGTTCCTTGCCCGTGCCGGTTTCGCCCCGGATAAGCACCGGAAGGTGTGTCGGCGCAACCCGCGCAATCGCCCGCCAGACAGACTGCATCGCCCCGCTGATGCCAAGAAGGCGGCCTTCAGGCGGCTGGGGCGCGGTCTCGGCGGGGCTCAGGAACAGCGACAGCACAACCGTGCCCGCAAGTGTGATGATGATATCTTCCCCCAGTGCATCCAGTCTGACGACCACCGGCGCGGTGACCGGTTGGCCGTTCACCAGAACCTTCATCTTGCTGTCTGGCGGGGTGATGGAAAATTCGCGCGGGCCAGTGCGTTTGATCAGTAGCTCAGAGCGCGAAATCCGGCGGTCTGCCAGCGGTTCTTCCGCCGACCCGCGCTTGCGGAACATCGGCGCATTCCGGGACACGCTGGCCTCAGTGGCGCGGCCGAACATCAGGGGTGCCACGGCCCCGATGCGGGAGGCGTCTGCATGCCAGATGATGCCAAGGCTGGGCAGCAGGATTTCCCGGTCCGCGCCCATGCCGCGCCCGGTATCAACCGATACGGTTTCATCCATCAAGCCGTAATCGCCGGTTTCATCCTGCATGCTGCTGTCTCCCCACAAGACCGGACAGCGCCTACTGTCCTTGAAATGTCATGAAGCTACGCGTAAAAGCAATACTGTCTACTTTTGCGTGCCTCTATAGCAACTTAAGGCGATATAGCAGGCAGGGCAAATGTGCGCGAGCCTTTTGTGTTTTGGGCCTGAGTGACGGGCCGATGTTTGGGGCGGGGGAAATCGGGAATGAGTAAGACGATCGGCAGGTACACGCTTGGCGAGACTGTGGGCAAGGGTGCTTACGGCACGGTTTACCGCGCGGAAGACACGCTGCTCGATCGTTCCGTTGCCATCAAGCTTTTGAACAAGTCGGTGTCCGACGGCGCGGACCCGAAAGCCAGCCTTGTTGAAGCCAAGACGCTGGCGAAGCTCAATCACCCCAATATCGTCACCCTTTTTGAGATTTCAGAGCATGACGGCCACACCGCCATGGTGATGGAATATCTGGACGGCGAACCGCTGAAGGATTACCTGAAGCGGGCGAACCCGCCTTTTGAGGAACGCCTCGCGCTGGTGCGGCAACTGGCCGATGCTTTGCGCGCAAGCCATTCGCTGGGCATCGTGCATGCGGACATCAAACCCGGCAACATCATCATGAGGTCTGGTGAGGTGCCGGTCTTGGTCGACTTCGGCCTGGCGAAAACAGCGCCCACCGCCAATGATATGGAAACCCTGACCCGCGGGTCATTGGGGCAAAGCCTGATCTTGGGCACCCTCCCGTACATGGCGCCAGAGGTGATGAAGGGCGGAAAGCCCGATGAAGTGTCTGATATCTTCTCATTTGGCGCGCTGCTTTATGAAGTGCTGACGGGGGAGCGGGCCTTCAAGGCGGGATCAGACGCAGAGATCGTGCATTTGATACTTAATGAGGACCCCGCGCCGATTTCCAAACACACGCCGGACGTTCCCACATGGTGCGCCAACCTGGTGGCGAGGATGCTGTCGAAAGAGCGCGCGGCGCGGCCGCAAACATTCGCGGATGTCCTGAAGGCCATCGATAGCGCCGATCCCGGCACCCCGATGCGGGACCGGCAAGCGGCGGACAAGGCGAAGAAGCTGGTGTCCGTCAAACGCATTGCCGCCGCAGCCATGGTTGTCATCGCGCTGGGCGTGGGCTTCTATGGTGCACGTTTCATGGGCGACACGCCGCTGACCGTCAGCGGCCGGATCGAAGCAGGCATGGACCTGCTAAAGCGCTTTCAGGACAAAGGGGCTATTGATAAGGCCAAAACTACCTTTCAAAACCTCCTTGTGGAGGACCCAGAGAATGCCGCTGCTACGGCAGGCTATAGCCTCGCCCTCTTGGAAGAATATGCCAACGTGGAAAGTGACCCAGCAACGCTGAAAAACGCCAAAGCTGCCGCAGAGCTGGCACTGAAACTTGATGACCAACTCGCCCTTGCTCACGCTGCCGATGGCTGGGCAAACGAATTTTCAGGCAATCTAGATCAAGCTCAGAAAGCATATGACAAAGCCCTAGCGTTAGACCCATCGAATTATCACGGCTTATGGGGGCAAGGTCGCCTATTAAAGAAACAAGGCAAACTTGCTTCTGCTATCAATATACTAGTCAATGCGTTGTCCTTTTATCCCACAGATGGTGCGCTTTACAACTTTGTTGGAGAACTCCAATACAAACAGGGACGTTATGACAAAGCCAAGGCGTCTTTGGAAAAGGCCATCGAGTTAACACCAGACAATATTTTTGCCTTTTATACCTTAAGTGCAGTTCTATTTGCACAAGGCAATGCAATAGAGGCTATCGGAGTCGCGCAAAAAGGCCTCCAGATCCGCCCAGACCCAAATCTATATAATAACCTAGGGTCCTTTTATTTTTCTCTTGGCCAATATCCACAGTCTGCGCAGGCTTTTGAACGCGCCATCGATGCCCAAGGCAACAGCCACAATTATTTCCACTGGGCGAACCTTGGTGATGCCTACAGCATGATCAATGGGCGTGAGGACGATACCAAACTCGCCTACCGGCGGGCGATACAATTATTGGAACCTCGCATCAAACCTGATGACACGCGCCCAACCTTATTTAGCCGCGCAGGCCTATATTATGCCAAGGCAGGCGAGGCGGACAAAGCGCTTGAAATGACTGATCGCGCGCTCATACTCGCCCCAAACAGCAGATATGTTTTATTCCGCGCATCCGTCGTGCAGGAACAAGCCGGAAACCGTGCGGAGGCCCTAGACCTACTCGTGAAAGCAATGGCCGCGGGCCACCCGGTCAGCGAGATTGAAAATGAGCCCTTTCTGGCCGCGCTGAGGGAAGACCCTGCCTATCACAAGCTTCTTGCAAGCCAGCCAACGGAATAAGGCACGCATCTTGCTGTTACCCCCTTTGTGGGGTGGCAAGGGCCGCTAAGTTTCCTGAGTTTCGAGTTGGGCACCTGCCCCCATTTTGACAAAACCGTTTAATCACAGGGGAGTCTTTTTTATGACCAAGCAAAAGAACCACTATAAACTGAGGCTGCAATTCGACGGGGACCAGATTTCCGACGTGCTGCTGTACCGGTTCGAGCATAATGGCAAGGATGCCATGACCAAACAGGGCCGCTACACCGGCTGTATCCAGTTCAACGCGGGCGACACCATTGAGGTGGAAGTTACCATGACAGCCACACCAGATGAGCTGCGCAAGGTAAGCAACATGCAAGTGATCAGCCTGGACCTTGTGTCCCAACCCAATGTACGGCACGAGATTGAGAGCTTCTCCCCCTTTGAAATGGATCAGGTAACCAAATGCCTGGTAGGCGACTGGAGCGAGCCGAAGCAGTCCACAGACCCGTCAACCGGCATCAGCACCTGGGTGAGCAGCTGGACAGGCGACACGCTCACGGTCGTGGCTGAAAAAGGCTTTTGGCAGCTTTCGGGCTTCCTGGGGGTAGCCGTGTACCAGAATGTGGGTGCCGATATCATTCGCATCCCACGCGTGCTGAGCTTTGATCCAGAAACCGGTAGCGGCGCAGGAAACGATCCTGATTGATCCCTCATTCTCGAACCACAAAAGCGGGCGCTGCGGTGCCCGCTTTTTTTATGCCTGCGCCTCCCCCGCCCGCCCCTTTCAGACACGTTAGGCGTGTCAGACACGCTTTGGGCGGAACCGCCCGACATCCGTCCTCGTCACTCGCCGACTGGATCGGCGAGTCCATGCTAGATGGCAGGGCTAATGGATTCGCCGGTCAGGTGGCGTACCGCCAGCTTCGCAAACGGCGAATGACGAAAAGGGAAGAGCAGCGGCAAACGGCGAATGACGACAGGGTGCTATAAGACAGGCACTGGGCTCGGGGTGACGACAGAGGTAGCTACCAACCACAATCAAAAACCGGTGCGATGATTTCCCATCGCACCGGCTCACATCCCACCGCTGACTGGGGGTCAGCAGATCTCGCTGGCAAGACCATGGGCGGGCGTGACTTCCGCGAGCTTTTCCCCCAGCACCTTGTCAGCCATGCCGACGCTGAGGAAATCACCGTTCGCGTAAGCGATATCCACTTCCATGCCCTGCGCCGTCAGCACGGCTTCATACCAGGCTTCGGCCATATTTTCAAACGCGGCTTCGGCGGCCTCGAAATCCCGGCCTTCAAGCGCTTTCTGCATTTCCGTGCAGTGGGTGATGGCGCGCTCGATCTCCGCCGCGATCAGAAGCAGCTGTTCGCAGATGGCCTTGCGCTGCGCCAGCACATCCTGCGCATGCATCATCAGGGCCGCCATGGTGTCTGCCGTGGCCCCGGCGTGAAACACGCTTTTGGCCGCGTCGCACAGGCTGTTATGAAGCGCCTGCGCCCGCGCCGCCGATTTCTGCAGCAGTTTGCCGTCCAGCTTGATGGTCTCTTCCCCCACCTGTGCCACCACAGACACAAACGGCACCTTCTTCCACGGCATGTCTTTCGAGATTTCCGCATGGGCCAGACGGAAGCGTTCGCCCGTGCGCACGCCATTTTCAATCAGCTGCCAGGATGAGGCGCGCAACTGCATTGCCAGATGGTTGCGCTGGCCTTCAAACGCATGAAGCTGCGCCAGGTCTACTTGGCGCGCAGTCTGGGTGCGGATTTCCGCCGCCAGCTTCTTCAGGCCTTGCACTGGCTTGGTCATTTTATCCGCATAGTCGCGGATGCTGGCCTCAAGCGTCAGCACCTTGCCGGAGCTACTGTTGAGGCTGAAGAAAGCCGTATCTGCCTGCACCTTCAGGAAATCCGTTGCCTGCCGGCGGGCGTCCGCGGGTGCGCTCTCGTCGCGCAGCAGCGTGAAACAGTTCCTCACCCCCACCGGGTTCTTGGAAATGATCTGCTGCTGGCGCTTCAGATAGTTCGGAACCTCCAGAAGCGGGTCCAGCACCTGATTGACAAAGGCATAAGCCGCGGCCTTGGCTTCAGTATAGCGTTTCTGGAACGTGGCAGGCAGGCCGCGTGACGGCGACGGGGCCTCAAGTAGTCGCTGGTGATCTGTGCGTAACTCTGGTGATTGCAGGGGACGTGCCAATTGAAAAATCATGAATTTTCAATGAATTAGACACTGGGGCATGGGTGGGCACAAGGGCGCGTCCGTGTCGGACACGTCGGACAGGCGCGCGACAGGCGCAGCAATGCGGGAATTGATGCAATTTCGACACGAACTCCCTGAATTCCGCCATTTGTCCCTTTGGCACACTTCCTGCGATAAGCGGGGCATAAGCAGAAAAACGCCTGACAATGGGCACCTGGCCGGGCACAGGAGAGACACAATGAACATGCTGGCAAAATTCACCCTTGCGGATGAGGTGATGGAAACCCTTCTCAAGGACAGGCTGACCACAAGCGGGGACAAGATCCTGGTGAAGCTGACCTACAGAAGCGGGGCCGAACAGGGCGAGACCGGCTATCTGGGATACCGGCCCAATTCGCGCCGCCTGTTCTGTTTCGTGCCGCACAAGGAACAGGCCACCAGCTTCCGTAGGCTTAGCTTCGACGGCGATACCGACTATCTGGAATGCGAGATTGCGGGCCAGCCGCACTATCTGGATTACCAGGCCGAAGGCGGTTCCATTTTCGCCAACCCAAACCGCTTGTGGTCGGTGGGCTGGCGCGTGGAAGACGACGCCCTTGTGGTCGCAAGCCCGGACAGCCAGCCGTTCGCCCTGTGCCCGGATTATGAGCCGGTGATGATGCCGGTTCTTTATGCGTCGCTTCGGCTGACGCCCTTCCGGGTATCGGTGGTGAAGCAGTAAGGCATAGCCCCCCGATACCACTGGACGATTAGCAGGCTCAACGATAAGGTGAATGTTATTGTTCGGCGTATGATATAACCGTCAAATAAAGGTGGGGTATTTTCTTCGTGCTTTCATGGGGCGATTTTTACACAAACCTTCGCCATACCAAATTATGGCTACCCCCTGTTGTTGCCGGTATTATATTAATACTGATCGCCCAGCACGATTACCTGACATTCCATACCGTTGCGGAACTGAGCGCCATCTTTGTGGCGCTGGCGATCTGTGTGCTTTCCTGGGAAACCCAGTGGGTGGAAAGGAACCGGTTCCTGGCGCTGTTGGCCGCCGGCTATTTTTGGGTCGCGTTCCTCGATACCAACCACGCCTTTACCTTTAAAGGCATGAACCTTTATTTGACCGGCTCGGTCAATCTGTCGGTACAGTTCTGGCTGCTCGCGCGCGCGCTCGAAACCCTGATCCTGATCGTGACCCCGCACCTGATCGGCGGCGGCGTGCGGTCGAACAATCTCTTTTTTGTCTATGGCGCTATCGCCGCCCTTGGCACGGCACTTATTCTTCTGGGCATCTTTCCCACCGGATATATCGACGGCGAGGGGCTGACCGCCTTCAAGGTCAACGCCGAATATATCATCATCGCGGGGCTGGTGTTCGCCTCAGTCCAGCTGCATCTGGCTTCTTTCCGAATCCCGAAGGAAGAAGAGGTCCTGCTTGGCGCCGCCATCTGGATGACAATCGCCGCAGAGCTTGCCTTCACGCTCTATGAGGGGCCGGACGACACGGCGAACCTCCTTGGTCATGTCTTCAAGATTTTCTCCTTCTGGCTGATCTTTCGGGCTGTTGTCATTTCCAACCTGCAGAAGCCCTATTTCCTGCTGGAAGGCCAGCGCAAACGGGCCAACGAGCTTTTTGAGAATGCAGAGATTTCGCTTTGGGATGAAGACCTTTCAGCCGTGCGGGCGGAGCTGAAGCGTCTGCGCGTACAGGGCGTACGCGACCTTCGCTGCTATTTGCGCAAGAAGCCTGAAAAGCTCGGTGAGCTCGCGGGGATGGTCCGTGTCCTGAATGTCAACCGAGCGACACTCCAGATGTTCGAAGCGGAAGACCAGCAGCAGTTCATCAGCCGTGTCGACAAGACATTCGGGCCAAACGCCATGGATGTTTTTGTGGATGAACTTGCCGCCATCTGGAACGGGGACTCCTATTTCCGCGGCCAGGTGGACTATATCACGGCCAAGGGCAAAGCGCTGACATGCCTGATCTCCTTCCGGATTCCGCGCCGCGATGCGGGTTTCGCATCTGTCCCCGTCAGTATCATCGACATCACGGAAAAACAGGCGCTTCAGCATCAGGTTGAAAACTTCTTCGACACGCCGATGCACATGAATGTCATTGCGTCCACCACCGACGGTACCATCATAAAAGTGAATGCGGCAGCCCAGCGCATCCTGGGCTATGCGCCAAAGGAACTTGAAGGCAAGACATTCCTTGATCTGGTACACCCGGACGATATCCAGAAAACGCTCGACGAGATGGATAGCCTCAACGAAAAGGGCGCGACGCTCAGTTTCGAAAACCGCTACCGCCGTAAAACCGGCGAATACAGGCTGATCTCCTGGTCCTCTGTCGCACACGACAAGGTCGCCTATGCCATCGCAACCGATGTCACAGAGCGCAAGCATGCAGAGGTGATCAATGCCCAACTGGCGAGCATCCGCAACACCATCATGCGCTGTCACGCCATCATGATGAAAAGTCAGGAACCCTCAGCAATGCTGCAGGATGTCGCGCGCGAATTGGTCAGCGCGCTCGGATACCGCCTTGTCTGGTTCGCGAAGCCGCAGGGCAGTGCAACCGCAAGCCCCCTTGAAATCACGACCTACGCCAGCGAAGGCAACAAGATTGGGAAGAAGGACATCACCCGCCTTGCCGCCACGCGCACCAGCCCGGCGCAGACCGCGCTCAAGTCCGGCACCAAGGTTTTCACCAACAATCATTCGAACGACCAATATTACCGGCAATGGCAAGAACTGGCCGGCTCGCTTGATCTTGAGAAAACTGTCTCTCTCCCGATCATGGAGGACGGCAACCCGGTCGCGGCGATGACCATTCATGCCAACAGAGACACCTTCCCGAACCCGCAGGAAATTGACCTGATGCAGGAACTGGCAACCAACATTGCCCTGTCGCTGAAGGCGGGCCGCATGACACGGGAGATTGTGTCCGCCCACGAAGCGCTCGGCAATGCCGCGTTGGGGGCGATCAACGCCCTGGCCACTACGCTTGAAAAGCGCGACCCCTACACATCAGGCCACCAGGGCCGCGTGGCTCAGCTGGCGGAAGCCATCGGCCGCAAGCTGGGCTGGAATGAATTCAAGCTGGAGGGCATGCGCCTTGGGGCCACTGTCCATGACATTGGCAAAATCTATGTACCGGCGGAAATATTGAACCGCCCCGGCAAACTCACATCCGCCGAGTTCGACATCATCAAATCCCACCCTGAAGTGGGCCACGACATCCTGAAGGACGTCGCTTTCCCTTGGCCTATCGCCGACATGGTCGTCCAGCACCATGAGCGGATCGACGGCACAGGCTACCCCAAAGGCCTCAAGGGCGATGAGATCATCCCGGAAGCCCAGGTTATTGCCGTGGCCGACGTGGTTGAAGCCATCACCGCACACCGCCCCTACCGCCCTGCCCTGGGCATTGAAGAAGGGCTGAAGGAGCTGAGGCGCGGGCGCGGCACCGCCTATGCGCCAGAGGTGGTGGACGCCTGCATCGAGGTGATTGAAGAAGATCACTTCAACTGGACCTGATAAATCGTGGCCTGACCTACCTGGGGCGGGAGAACGCCTCCTGACCACAATATCCGGCAACGCCACCGCCGGGCTGACTGGCCTTTCGGCGGCAAAGCTCGACCAAACAGGAAGCCTTCATCACAAATCAATCTGAGCCTGAGCAAGGTCATCCATGGTCAGGCCTTGTAACAACACGCTATCGCCGCCGCCAAGGTCGATCAACAGGCCGCCATCAACCTCCGTTGAGGCAGCGAGCACGTCCTCAATTTCAGAGAAGCCCGCTGTTGTGTCGCGCAGGTCAAGACTATCCAGACTAACCTGAAAATCGGTGATCCGGTCATTACCGGAACCATTGGCGAAAACAAATGCATCCTTATGTGCGCCGCCGGTGAGAACGTCATCCCCTGCGCCACCCGTCAGGGTGTCATTTCCGGTACCTCCATCGATGGTGTCAGAACCTTCCCCACCCCTAAGGTCATCCCGCCTGCCACCACCTGTTATCAAGTCGTCGCCGTCACCGCCGTCAACCACATCATGGCCGCCACCGGCTTCAATCGTATCATCGCCGCCAGCCCCATTCAGAGTGTCCCAGCCATCCATGCCCTTGATACGGTTATCACTATCGTCACCCGTGATGACGTCAGACCTCTTGGACCCCGTAACATGTTCAATGTCGACATAGATATCGCCCTTGGCCTGGCCGGTAAGACCGCCGGTAGAAAGATCCACTGAAACCGCTGCGGCACTCTCAAAGTAGCTGGCTGTGTCGAAGCCCGCACCGCCATCTAGCGTATCGTTCCCCACATCGCCGTAAAGTACATCATTGCCACCTTCTCCCCGTGAGAGGTCGTTACCGAAGCCACCGCGAAGCTGGTCATTCGCACCGCCTCCCATGAGCGTGTCATTGCCATCATCGCCATAAAGCCGATCCGCGCCCGTTTCGCCCCTGAGTAAATCCGCACCATCCATCCCGTGCAGTGTGTCGGGCGCCGCAGCACCCACAAGAGTATCAGCGGCCTCCGTGCCAAAATCACCACGCAATGGGCCGAAATCGTCGGCATCAATGAAAGCAGCCGACTGCCTTGACAGAAAAATGGTTCCATGGCCACCGGCATCTATAAGCGTGCCGCCGTCAACAGAGGTTATGACAAGGTCGCTATAAAGCAGCCCAGAGCCGGTAAGATCAATCCTGTCCACGCCATTTTCAAAGTCTGTGATGACGTCATCGCCCCAAGTAGCGTCATACAAGAACACATCATAATCTCCACCCCCGGTCAGGGTGTCGTCGCCTGCGCCGCCAACCAGCGTATCATTGTTGGTGCCGCCCATGAGCACATCTTGGCCATCGTTGCCTTCGAGGCGGTTCGCGGCCGCGTTACCGGTCAGAGTGTCGTCAAAATCAGAGCCTGTCGCATTTTCGATGATCGTTTCAAAAGAGATGGCGACGTTTTTGTAAAAGCCAAAATGGATATTCACATCGTCAACATCAACACGCAAATACGAAGGGTAATTTTGAGGATCAAAGACATCTTCGTATCTCAGGATAATATCGCCTTCACCCGCAAAGACACCGCTGTTTGGTGTCGACTCCAGTCCGGCCAGCGGGCTTTCAAACGAACTGCGAATGGCATCAGATTGGCTGAGAACAATAAAGTCCAGATCTGACTGGGCCACCGAGATTTCCCCGATCGAGCTATGCGCCCCCGGCGTCAGGTCAATGACCACACCCATATTCTGCTGGCTTGCATCAATAGTGTCTGTACCGCCCCCATCCACAATCGTGCTTAGGCCGCCCCGCACAGTATTGGAGTGAATCAGAATTCCTGCGCTGAGATTCGGGAAAAGAGCTTCGTAATCATACGTGTTATCCCCGGTTTGTATGGCTGTATTCTCGCCATACAGGAATTGCAGCGCGGCGACATCATAGATGCCGTAACCGCCACTCAGGTCATACAGCTCCGTGCTCACACTCAAGGAACTGGCATCCTGAAAACGCAAGATGAAAGACTGAAGGTCGGGGTGACCTGTGCCTGTGTTCATCAGCGAATTGAAAAGGTGGGCCTCAAAGTCGTTCAAATGAACCGTGTTATGGTCCAGGTCGACAACAAAGTCGCCATTTTCATCAACACCCTGCCACCCAAGCTCTCTTGGGTGTGTAAGCCCAAGGGCATGGCCGATTTCATGGTAAGCGACTCTCAAGGAAGAGAGGAAAATTTCGCTGCTCGCGGTGTTGATGTCGCCGTCGAAGGATTCCAGGGCACCTTGAATACCGATCTTCACGACCGACCCATCGGTGCGGTCTACAAGTTCGGCCACCCCACCGCTACCAGTTGACATTACAAATGCCAGGTCGCCCCCTGTGGCGTGGCCTTCTGTTTGGTCATCCCGCGTCACTTCTACAAAGTCAATCAACGTGATTGATTCAATATAATCCAGAATGGCCCTGATGTTTTCCTTCTGCCCCTCAGGGGTTCCAAGGTAATCGCCAGCAAAGCTGTCAACGAAGTCATTACCAGATGTAAAACCGTCATCAATCTCGGACTGGTCTATGAAGGAATAAGTGATGGTAACAGCAGACCCCAGGGCTGCATCCGCATTCCACCGGTGATCATAGTCCAATATCTCGAAATCGCCGTCTCTCGTCGGCGTGGAAGAATAAGTTGCCGAGTTACCAAAAAGGCTCGCAAGTATATACTTTGAAAGCATCACTTCCCCCATAGTATCAACGACACCCAAGCGAAAACTATGATAATAACGGTGACTTGAGTCAAGTGACCCCATCAACTTTACGGCGAGTTCGTCGGGCGCCTGATCAGGGGCCTTCAATGAGACGGCCTGGCCCCCAAGAAGGCCAGGCCTGAAAAGCCAGCTAGATTCTCGGCAGCCACATGCCCATGGTGGCACCAAAGATGCCCCACATCATGACCGCAGACAAAAGTACGATACCGGCTGCCGTGGCCAGCTTCTGGTTAGCCGTCCCCCTGGCCTTGGCGCGCAGGTAGATTTCCAGCACCGCAAGCGGCAGGATATAAACCAGCGCCTGAAGCACCGTCAGGAACGGGCCCGTGAAGCTGGCCGGGTCCCAGCCAACCGGACGACCGTGGAGCATATTCCAGGCCATGAAGCCAATACGGAAAAACCACACGCCGCTGACGGCCACGAACAGGCGCAGGGCCCACACACGGTGCTGCGCGAACTGCCGCCGCCGCGCCATCTTGAAGGCAAGGATGGCGCAGGTGACAATAATGGCGCCATTGATCATCAGCGCGGTATGCGCGAACAGGTCACCAACAACCTTGTCATACCGGGTGATGATCATGAAAGCGCCGCTGAAGCTCATGATAAGGGCGGTCAGGATATAAAGCCTGCCGTTCCAGCGGTGCAGGGCAGGTAATTTGGTACGCAGCATGGGCACAAGCTGCATCAGGCCACCAAGGGTGATGATGGCGGCGAACAGCACATGCCCGATAACGGCAAGATTGCCCAGGATGTCACCTTCAATATATCCAGCAGGCATTGTGTGGTTGAACCGCTCGATGTCCCAATTGGCGGTGGATACATAATAGAAGGCAACGATGTAATATGAAAAGATCGCCTGCCCCACCAGCGCGGTCGCAAACCAGACTTTCGCCGACGTATCAATTGCATTCCTTGCGAAGGCCGGCGTGGCAACACGCCCTGAGACCTGTGTCTCTGTCTTCATGGTTCTATCCTCTCTGTCTACTCTTATAGTTGTCACTGACAGTTCTCTCGCTTTGTCGCTTTGTGCCATACTGTGTCTTCGCAGAAGCTCTGCGGCGCCTGAGAATCATATGGCAGGAGACAGATATGGATTTTGTTCCGCTAATTCGCGCCGAATTTGAAATTCGGCCAGAAATTCTTAAATTTTTGGCTATATAAGCCGAAAAGCCGCACTGGAATCTGGCGGCAGGCGATTGGTGGTAACGTCGGGGATGGCCTGGGATGACATCTTTATCTGTTCTGAATTCAGTGTTGCTGGTCCTGAGTGTCACGCTGGCACTCACGCACCTGTCGGCCGCCCGCTCAAAGCCAAACAGGCCAAGGCTGCTGTTCGCCTTATTCTGTGGATCGATTGCCTTCCTTATGGTCAAGCAGCTTTCGGCAGCCAGCATCGGGCCCTATCAGTATCTGATCGGCATCGGCGCCAGCGCCACCTGCAACGCCTACTGGCTGTTCAGCCGGGCGTTCTTCCGGCGGCGGGATGCCATCAAGACCCAGCATATCTATATCGCCGTCGCCATCGCGCTTCTGGTGGCGATGAACCAGATTTATATGTTCCTCAAGGGCATGGGTCTTTTCACACCCGCGCCTGGTGCCTTCATCCGCTATATCCTGGTTGAAGCAACCCTGCTCCTGTCGTCCTGTATCCTGGTCCTCACCTTCTGGGAGGGGTGTCGCGGCTTCGCCAAAGACAGCGTTGAGGGCAAGGCCCAGCGTATCCTGTTCCTGTCAGTGTTTGTCTTCGCCCTTGTCGGCAGCAAAATCGCCAAAGGCCTGCTGGCAGACAATCCGCAGGCGCTTGAGTATATCATTTCCGCCATCACGCTTTTGGTGATGGGGAGCACGCAAGTCCTGCTGGTATGGAAATACACAAACCATCTGGATTTCCTGACCGGCAGCCCCAAGGGCGCACGCGCGATGCAGAATGGGCCAACCGCCACCGAAGCACCCAAGACGGAGGCCGTCCACGGCGACCTGTCACCGCTCGCCCGCCAGGTCAGGGACCTGCTTGTCGGGCAATCGCTATACCTGCAGGAAAACCTGAAGGTTGCCGATATCGCCCGGGAACTGGATGCGCCGGAATACCAAATCAGCAAGGCAATACGCAGCGACCTGGGGGCAGCCAACTTCAATCAATATGTGAATGCCCTGCGGGTTGAGCATTCCCGGAAGCTGTTGGCGGACCCGGAAAAGCAGAAAACCTCGATCCTGGCCATCGGCCTGGATAGCGGCTTTGCCTCCGTCGGGCCCTTCACCCGCGCCTTCAAGACCATCACAGGCTTCACGCCCAGCGAATACCGCCAGGCACAACTGTCGAAACGCTAAGTTCTCTTCATAGCGTTTCAGAATGTTCAGAGGCAGGAATAATGACGCAGAGTAAGTCCGGTGCTATAAGCTGGGGCCTATTTCAGTGAACCCGTTATATCATAGTAATGCGTCGTCACCATTCGTTCAGCAGTAATAAATGCCCAATCCCACTGTTCAGAATAACCTTTCAAAGGGTTTAATGACTGGATCGCATCCAAGGACAATCCTTGGGCAACAAGTTCCCTGACAATGCTGTGGGTTTCATTCAACATCCCGATTGTCGCCTTCAGGTCATCAACAGTGGCTGTTGGCCCGTGTCCCGCAATAATTTGAGTGTCTTTGTCAGAGTTCGCAATGATGGCGTTAAGCGCTTTGATAAAGCCCTCTACTGAGCCACCATTATCAATATCGATGAAAGGAAAGCGTCGGGTAGCGACGAGATCACCACCATGGATCACATTTGCCTCTTTGAAAACGACAAAAAGGTCACTGTTTGTGTGAGAGTTGGGTATATGATGAAGCTCAATACTTTGGCCATTCATTGTAATTGAGGTGTTCTCTTTGATATCCATTGTTGGATAATAGTCAGGTGTGAAATTTGGGGCCTCGCGGCCTAGCGCTCTAAGGGCAACAGGGTTTTGCATATACCGCCGGACATTATGATGAGCCAAGACAACAGCACCTTGTTTTTTGAAGTAGGCGTTACCTCGAACATGATCGCGATGAAAGTGAGTGTTGATGATGAGGCTAACGTCCCTTTGGTTTGATAGCTTCTTCTGTTGATTATCAATCAACTCGACCAGGTGCTCCATCTTGGTATCAACCATTAATACACCGTCATTGCCAATCAGCACTGCAACATTACCCGAACGATCTGTCCTAAGTTCAAAAATGCCGTGACCGAGGTCGGTTACTTTAATGTCGAATCCTTTATAATTATCATGCTCGTGAGCGATAGCAGCGCCGCACCAAAGGAAAGCTGCTAGCAATTGTAAACTTTTCAACATTATCTATCCTTCACCATCTGAATTTATCAAAAACACTGGCGGGTCTTTAATCTCTGGAATGCCTACCATTTTTTAGCTCGACAATATAAGCTGCCCCTTGAACAGCCCTAGTTTCTTCGGCACCTTGGGCCTTACAATTTTGCTGCCGTTCGAATTCGCCGGCTGACAGCAGCCCGTTGTTACCATGCTTGCATTTTGGGTTGTAGAAAAACTCGATCTCGTCAAACACGTCGTGCCGAGCCTCAGCGCGATCATTGTAGGCCCTGCACCTGATCCGTTCCCGCTTGAGGAGCTGGAAGACGCTTTCCACGACAGCATTATCATGACAGTTGCCCCGCCTGCTCATGCTGGCTGCCAGATTGTGGGTCTGCAGCAACTTCTGGATGACCCCGCAGCCGCCTTTACAAATACTATTCTTGGGTGGGTGGCTCAATTGGTTGGAAGACAATCCCACCAAAACCGCATAAGGCAACCAGCAAAAGACACGAAAATCGCGTTCATTCATGAAACAATCATGGGTAAGTTTATGGGTATAACCCCATAAAATAGGCCAACGCTTTGTTTTTATTAGATAAATGGCGGAGAGTGAGGGATTCGAACCCTCGGTACGCTTGCGCGCACAACGGTTTTCGAGACCGCCCCGTTCGACCGCTCCGGCAACTCTCCGCATTGGGGCATGGCCACCCACCTTGGGGTGACGGCGGCGCACCCTACTCCAACGCCCCTGCCCGATCAAGGGGAAATCCGGGCGAAATTTGCAGCCGCGCATGAACAGCAATTATTTACTGGACTAATTGGTCCAGTATCCTATTTTCTTGGCCATGGAATTTGACGGGCGCGGCGATGAGCCTACCCTCACATTAACTTATCAGTTCAATCGGCAAGCAGGACGACATTTCATGGCGCTACCGACACAGCTTTCTAACCTTCGGATTCCGGTGATCGGGTCCCCGCTTTTCATCATCTCGAACCCGGATCTGGTGATCGCCCAGTGTAAGGCGGGCATCGTTGGCTCCTTCCCGGCACTCAATGCCCGGCCAGAGCCCGTGCTTGAGGAATGGCTCCAGCGCATCACGAATGAGCTGGACGCCCATAACCAGGCAAACCCGGACAAGCCGGCGGCCCCGTTTGCAGTGAACCAGATTGTGCACAAGTCCAACAACCGGCTGATGCATGACGTGGAAATGTGCGTGAAATACAAGGTGCCGGTGGTGATCACCTCCCTTGGCGCCCGCCCGGAAGTGAATGAAGCGATTCATTCTTATGGCGGTATCGTACTGCATGACGTGATCAACAACCGCTTCGCCAAGAAGGCCATTGAAAAGGGCGCTGACGGCCTGATCGCAGTGGCGGCGGGTGCGGGCGGCCACGCGGGCACGCTTTCGCCTTTCGCGCTGATCCAGGAAATCCGCGAATGGTTCGACGGCCCGCTTGCGCTTTCAGGCTCCATCGCCCATGGCGGCGCGGTGCTGGCGGCCCAGGCCATGGGCGCAGACCTTGGCTATATCGGTTCGGCCTTTATCGCGACAGAGGAAGCCAACGCTGACGAGCGCTACAAGCAGGCCATCGTGGACTATGGCGCCGACGATATCGTTTATTCCAACCTTTTCACCGGTGTGCACGGCAACTATCTGGCGCCGTCGATTGAGGCCGCGGGCCTTGACCCGAAGAACCTGCCGGAAAGCGATCCGTCGAAGATGAGCTTCGGTTCAGGCGGCTCTGAAAAATCCAAAGCCTGGAGAGACATCTGGGGCTGCGGCCAGGGCATTGGTGCGGTCAAGGAGATTGTTCCGGCTGCCAAGATGGTTGACCGGCTGGCGGATGAATATGCCGCAGCCAAAGCGCGGGTGTGCGGCTGAGCAAGATTTGCGACTGGCCAGCGCACCCCACTAAATGATTGACTCTTAGGGCCATATCCGTATATTGCGCGCGAGTTGGCGGCAGGAGCCTGATTCCTTCCGCCGCTTTTGCTTTTGAAAAAAGCCAGCGGAAACCGCCCAAAGTATGAGGCGCTTCAAAGGGTTAGGCCCATCCGGTTTGCTGCGGCGCGAAGATAGAGAAGGAACAGATATGTTCGCAGTCGTAAAGACAGGCGGTAAACAGTACCGCGTAGCCGAAGGCGACGTGATCAAAGTTGAAAAACTTGATGGCGAAGCTGGCAAATCAATCACCCTCGACGAAGTTCTGATGGTTGGCGATGCCAAAGGCATCAAAGTTGGCGAGCCACTCGTTAAAGGCGCCAAAGTAACCGCCGAGGTACTTGAGCAAAAGAAAGACAAGAAAATCACGGTCTTCAAAAAGAAGCGCCGTCACAACTACCGCCGTAAGGTTGGTCACCGTCAGGAGATCACTGTACTGCGCGTGACGAAGATCGCAGGCGCCGCTGCAAAGAAAGCAGCAGCGAAGAAGACTGAAGAAGCAGCGGCTGAGTAAGCGGCCTCGTTAAAGAAAAAGGAGTACTCTAATGGCTCATAAAAAAGCTGGTGGTAGTTCCCGTAACGGTCGTGACTCTGAAGGTCGCCGTTTGGGCGTAAAAAAATTCGGTGGTGAAAACGTGATCCCCGGCAACATCCTCGTTCGTCAGCGCGGCACCAAATGGTACCCAGGCGAGAACGTAGGCATGGGTAAAGATCACACCCTGTTCGCTCTGACCGAAGGCCAAGTTAAATTCTCCAAAGGCAAAGGCGGTCGCGCGTTTGTTTCTGTAGAAGGCTAAGGCCCAGCAAATTTGCTGAAAACTTCTGGAAAAGGCGGGCCAGCGGTCCGCCTTTTCTCGTGTTATCCGTCTTGGCAATGCCAAGATATCCCAAGGCGCAAAAAATAATTGCCCAAACCCCGGGGCGTGCGGCTTCCGCCAACGCCCCCAATCTGATAAAAGCGGCCCATGAAATTCGTTGACCAGACCAGAATATTTGTTCAAAGCGGCGCAGGCGGGAACGGCTGTGTTTCCTTCCGTCGTGAGAAATATATCGAATTCGGCGGCCCCAACGGCGGGGACGGCGGCAAGGGCGGCGATGTGGTCGTTGAAGCGGTCGCGGGCCTGAACACGCTCGTCGATTACCGTTACAAGCGGCACTATAAGGCGCAAAAAGGCCAGCACGGCATGGGCAAGAACATGACCGGCGCATCAGGCCAGGACCTTGTGCTGCAGGTGCCGATCGGCACCCAGATTTACGACGAAGACATGGAGTTCCAGATCGCTGACCTCGCGAAGGTTGGCGACCGCGTGGTGCTGGCCAAGGGCGGCGAAGGCGGGCTTGGCAACACCCACTTCAAATCCTCCACCAACCGCGCGCCCCGGCGCACCACACCGGGCGGCCCGTCCGAGGAAATGTATGTGGTGCTTCGCTTGAAGCTGATCGCGGACGCGGGGCTTGTGGGCCTGCCGAACGCCGGCAAATCCACCTTCCTGTCTGCCGTTTCGCGCGCCAAGCCGAAGATCGCGGATTATCCCTTCACCACCATCAGCCCGCAGCTGGGCGTCGTGGGCGTGGGCGAAAATGAATTTGTGCTGGCGGACATCCCGGGCCTGATTGAAGGCGCGCACGAAGGCCACGGCCTTGGCACCCGTTTCCTGGGGCACGTGGAACGCTGCGGCGTACTGCTGCATCTGGTGGACGGCACGCAGGAAGACGTGGTCGCGGCCTATGAGACCATCATGGAAGAGCTGACCGAATATGGCGGCGGCCTTCGGGACAAACCCATGATTGTCGGCCTCAATAAATGCGACGCTATCCCCGAGGACGAGCTGGAAGACAAGCGCGTTGCCCTGCAGGACGCGGCGGCGCGGCCTGTAATGGTGCTTTCGGGTGCCACACACGCGGGCGTGCACGAAGTGCTTTCCGCCCTTTGGGACGTGGTCAAGGAAGACATCGCCAACCGCAATGTTGAAGAAGAAGGCTCCGATGAGGACGACAGCTCATCAACCGGTGGCAGCTGGTCCCCCATCTAAGCGAATGGAATGTTCCCCATGGAGAGTGCCTTATCAGGGTTGAAGTCAGCACGCCGTCTTGTGATCAAGATCGGCTCCGCGCTGCTTGTTGATAAGGAAACCCGGGGACTGCGGCGCGACTGGCTTGCGGCCCTGGCGGCTGACGTGGCCGCGCTCCGGGCGGGGGGAACCCAGGTGATATTGGTGTCCTCTGGCGCAATCGCCATGGGCATGGCTCCGCTTGGTTTCACCAGCCGCCCGCAGCGTCTTGAAGAAGCCCAGGCGGCGGCAAGTGTGGGGCAAATTCGCCTCGCGCAGGCCTATCAATCGCTTTTCGAGCAGCACGACATGGTGATCGGCCAGATACTCTTGACCATCCATGAACTGGAGGAACGCCCCTCTTACCTCAATGCCCGCAACACGGTTGAGGCACTGCTGGAACGCGGCGTGATCCCGGTGATCAACGAAAACGACACGGTGGCCACATCCGAGATCCGCTTTGGCGACAATGACCGCCTGGCGGCGCGTGTGGCGCAGATGGCGGGCGCGGACACACTGGTGCTGCTTAGCGACATCGACGGCCTTTATGACAGCGACCCGACGGTAAACCCGAACGCCAAATTCTTTGACCGGGTTGAGGCGATCACGCCCGACGTTGAGGCCATGGCGGGACCGCCATCCAAGGTTACCCCCGGCACAGGCGGCATGATCACCAAGCTGATGGCCGCCAAGATCGCGCTGGCTGGCGGCTGTTCCATGATCATCATGAACGGCAAGGATGCGCACCCGATCAAGCGGCTCATGGACGGCGAACGCGCCACCCTGTTCCCGGCCACGACAGACGCGCTGACGGTCAGGAAACAATGGATCAGAAGCCTGATGGCGCCGAAGGGCTATCTGCATATCGACGCGGGCGCAGTTGCCGCGCTCAAGAAAGGTGCAAGCCTTCTGGCTGCCGGTGTCACGGAAGTCGACGGCGGGTTTGACCGCGGGGATCTGGTCGCGCTGATGGGCCCGGACGGGCATTTGGTAGGCCAAGGCCTGGTCTCCTACGACCATATCGACGCCACCAAGATCCAGGGCCGCAAGATGCAGGATGTCTATGATATCCTGGGCTATGTTGGGCGGTCGGCGCTGGTGCACCGCGACGACCTTGTTTTACTTTAACGGAGGAAGAGATGGACGATATTCAGACTATTTCCACGATGATGCATGAGATGGGCAAGCGCGCGAAAGCTGCTGCGGCTGAACTCGCGCTCGCCTCCACCGACGCCAAGAACAAGGCACTCCTGAAGGCTGCAGCCGCACTGAAGGCGAATGTCAGCACCATTCTGGAAGCAAATGAAAAAGACCTGGAGTATGGCCGCGAGAAGGGCCTCAGTGACGCCATGATGGACCGGCTGGCGCTTGACCGCAGCCGCATCATCGCTATCGCCAAGGGCCTTGAAGCAATCGCCGACCTGCCAGACCCTGTAGGCGACACCATGGCGGAATGGGACCGCCCGAACGGCTTGAAGATTAGCCGCGTGCGCGTGCCGCTGGGCGTCATTGGCGTGATCTATGAAAGCCGCCCGAACGTGACAGCAGACGCAGGCGCCCTGTGCCTGAAGGCAGGCAACGCCGTGATCCTGCGGGGCGGCAGCGACAGCCTGAATTCTTCTGGCGCAATCCACGCCTGTCTCAAGGAAGGGCTTGAGGCCGCAGGCCTGCCCACAGACGCCATCCAGCTTGTGACCACCCGCGACCGCGCGGCCGTGGGCGAAATGCTGACCATGACAGGCCTGATTGATATCATCGTTCCGCGGGGCGGCCGATCGCTTGTGGAGCGCGTGCAGAACGAGAGCCGCGTGCCCGTGTTTGCGCACCTTGAAGGCATCTGCCATGTCTATGTGGACAAGGCAGCAGACCCCCAGAAGGCGCTGGATGTTGTGGTGAACGCCAAGATGCGCCGCACCGGCATTTGCGGCGCAGCCGAAACCCTTCTGGTAGACAAAGACGCCGAAGCCATCGCCATCTTCGTGATTGGCGCCTTACTCGATGCAGGCTGCGAAGTGCGCGGCGACGAGCGTATGATGATGCTGGATGACCGGGTGAAACCGGCAGCAGACGCTGACTGGAAAACCGAATATCTGGACGCCATCATTTCCGCCCGGTTCGTGGACGGGGTGGAAGGCGCGATTGTCCATATCGCCGAAAATTCCTCAGGCCACACGGAAAGCATCATCACGGAAGATGAGGGTGTAGCTGAAAGGTTCCTGCGTGAGGTGGACAGCGCCATCGTGATGCATAATGCCTCCACCCAGTTTGCAGACGGCGGCGAGTTCGGCATGGGCGCTGAAATCGGCATCGCCACAGGCCGCATTCACGCCCGCGGCCCGGTGGGGCTGGAGCAGCTGACCAGCTTCAAGTATCAGGTTCGCGGCAGCGGACAGACAAGGCCATAAAAGGCTTGTTACGGAACCGTAACATAATTCTGCCAGAGGCCGCCAAGTGGCGCGGGCGTACCGTGGCGCTTTATGGCGGCAGCTTCAACCCGGCGCACAAGGGGCACCGCCGCGTGGCGCGCGAATGCCTGAAGCGCCTGGGCGTTGATGCAGTGTGGTTTCTGGTCAGCCCCGGCAATCCGCTGAAGGACGCGAACCATATGGCCGAGTTTGACCGCCGGTTCGACAGCATCAAGGCGCTGGTGGGTGACCATCCGCGCATGCTGGTGAGCGATATCGAGGTGCGGCTGGGCACGCGCTTTAGTGCAGATACCATTGCCGCGCTCCAGAAACTGATGCCCCACACCCGCTTTATCTGGGTGATGGGCGCAGACAATCTGGCCACCTTCGACAGGTGGGCGAACTGGCAGGAAATTGCCCGTTCGCTTCCCATTGCGGTTTTTGACCGTCCGGGGTATTCTATAGCCGGACAAAACGCCAAGTTCGCCCATGTGTTTGGGCGCTTCCGGGTAAGCCCGGAAAAGCTTGGCAAGTCCAGATCACCGGCCTGGGCCTTCTTGACGATACCGCGTCATCCGGCTTCGGCTACAAAGCTTCGTCAGCAAATGGGTGAGACCTGGCTGGCTGGCACAAAGTAGAAAGGAAACGTACTTGCAAGCTTCATCGGAGACGCTCAGCGTCACTGATCCTATCCCGGTTGTGAAAACCGAGGATCTCCTCAAATCGGTCATTTCCAGCCTTGATGACAACAAGGCGGAAGACATTGTTTCCATCAATTTGGCAGGCAAAACCAGCATTGCGGACCATATGGTCATCGCAAGCGGCCGTTCGCAGCGTCAAGTTTCGGCGTTGGCTGAATATGTCATCAAGGGCCTGAAGGCACTGGGTCACAAAGACATGGTTGTCCAAGGTCAGGAACAAGCAGACTGGGTGTTGATCGACGCCGGTGACGTGATCGTTCACATTTTCCGTCCGGAAGTTCGCAGCTTCTACAATCTGGACAAAATGTGGGGCACCGAAATTGAGGACGGCGACACGGTTAACTAACCGGGTTTCCAGTGACCAGTCCGAAGTGATCAGTCAGGCGCCGGATGTTTTGGCGCCCAGGGCTTGAGGGTAACAGGGCCGGGATGGCCCTGAAGAGGCGATTTTGCTGATTTCAATCATTGCAGTTGGCCGTATGCAGCGCGGACCAGAGATGGACCTTGTGACCCAATATCTGGGGCGCTTGCCGTGGAAGGCCGACATCACGGAAATCGATATCAAGAAGCAGGCCGCAAATGCGGCTGAGCGCAAGGCGCGTGAAGCCGAGCGCATCCTGGCGGCTGTGCCCGACGGCGCAGCGCTGGTGGCCCTTGATGAACACGGCAAGGCGCTGAAGTCCCGCCAGTTCGCGGGCAAGATTGACGAATGGCAGGCCACCGGCATCAGCCGCGTGGCTTTTGTGATTGGTGGGGCCGACGGCTTGGACCACAGCGTGCTTGGGAAAGCCGACCTGAAGCTGGCGTTTGGCACGCTCACATGGCCCCATATGATGGTGCGCGCCATGCTGGCCGAACAAATTTACCGCGCATGGTCAATTAATGCTGGGCATCCTTACCATCGCGACTAAAATGCCCAAATACTGACGCAAAATAAGGCCAAAACTGATTTCAAACATAGCACGCATGTGGAAAGAGTAAGTTCATGAGCACGACACCAAAACCCGTAGTCCTTTGTATCCTGGACGGCTGGGGCTATCGCGATCAAACGGCCGACAATGCCATCAAACTGGCAAATACCCCGAATTATGACCGGCTTTGGACCAGCGTACCGCGCGCGTGGCTTGCCACCAGCGGCCTTGCGGTCGGCCTGCCCGACGGCCAGATGGGCAACAGTGAGGTTGGCCACATGAACCTGGGCGGCGGCCGCGTGGTATTGCAGGACCTGCCCCGCATCGATGAGGCGGTAGAGAGTGGCGCGCTCGCGAAGAACGCTGAGCTGGTGACCTTCGTTGAGAAGATGAAAGCGTCCGGCGGCACGGCGCACCTGATGGGCCTGATGTCTCCCGGCGGCGTGCACAGCCACCAGGACCATATCGCGGCACTGGCGAATATCATCTCAGACGCTGGCGTGCCTGTGCGCATCCATGCCTTCATGGACGGCCGTGACACGCCGCCCCGTTCGGCGCTTGAGTTCCTCGACAAATTCGAAGCAGATATCAAAGGTGCCACTGACACCAAGATCGCCACGGTCACCGGCCGCTACTGGGCCATGGACCGCGACAAGCGCTGGGACCGGGTAAAAAAGGCCTATGACGCACTGGTTTCGGGCCAAGGCCAACAGAAGGCAGATAGCGCCAAGGCCGCCATTGAAGCCGCCTATGCCCGCGACGAGAACGATGAGTTCGTGGCCGCCACCACCATTGGCGATTATAGCGGCATGAAAGACGGTGACGGCTTCATCATGGCCAACTTCCGCGCAGACCGCGCGCGTGAGATCCTGACCGCCATGGTCGACCCGGCGTTTGACGGGTTCGAGCGCGGCACGCTGCCGAAATTCGCAGCCGTCGCTGGCATGGTGGAATTCTCGGCCGCGCTGAATGAATTCCTGCCCGTACTGTTCCCGGCGGAAGAGATCAACAATTCGCTCGGCCAGGTGCTGGCGGATAACCATATCAACCAGCTCCGCATCGCGGAGACCGAAAAATACGCCCACGTGACCTTCTTCTTCAACGGCGGGTCCGAAGGCGTGTTTGAAGGCGAGGACCGCATTCTGGTGCCATCGCCAGACGTCGCGACCTATGACCTGAAGCCGGAGATGAGCGCGCATGAGGTGACAGACAAGCTCGTTGAAGCGATCAAGTCCGGCAAATATGGCGCGATCGTTGTCAATTACGCCAACCCCGATATGGTTGGGCACACCGGCGTGCTCTCGGCCGCCATCAAAGCGGTTGAAACCATCGACGGCTGCATCGGCCGGCTTGAAGAAGCCATCAAGCAAGTCGGCGGCGCCATGCTTGTGACCGCAGACCACGGTAATGTTGAGATGATGAAGGACGAAAGCACCGGCCAGGCCCACACGGCGCACACCAGCTTTGATGTGCCTGTGCTGCTGATTGGCAGCGACAAGGGCATGAAAGACGGCCGCTTGGCGGACGTGGCACCCACCATGCTGGCGCTTCTGGGCATAGACCAACCCGCCGAGATGACAGGCCATAACCTGCTGACCGCTGGGGCGGCCACGCAAGAGGACCGAGCCACTGCATAAAGCAGGAGCATATAGCCTGTTAGGCGCCAGCGTGCTGGCGCTTTGCCTTGCCGCGCCACTGGCAAGCGCGCAGGACCGCAAGGATGCAGCAGAATCCAACCTTGAGCGGCTGGAGCGCGAGCAGGAAGCCAAGGAAAAGCAGCGTCTTGCGCTTGAAGAAGCGGCCAAAGAAGCCGCGGAAGAAGCACAAGAACTTTCCGAAGACCTGGTGGCCGCGGCCCGAAACATTCGCATGAGCGAAGAAGAAGCCCTGCGTCTTGAAGACCGCATCAAGGACCTTGAAGCAGAGACCACAGCCAAGAAAGACCAGCTGGACGCCCGCCGGGGTGAACTGCTGAAACGTTGTCCGCGCTGCAGCGCCTGTCCAAAAGGCCTGTCGCCTTCACGCTTGTGCAGCCCAGTGAGGCCATCACGACGGCACGCACCGCGTCCCTGATGGGCAATCTGGTGCCGGAGATCAACAGCCAGACAGAGACACTGAGGCAGGAGCTCGGCATCCTTGCATCGCTGCAGGAAGCCTTGAGCCAGGAGCGTTTCGCACTGAAAAATACCTTGGCAGAATTAACCCAACGTCAACTAAAACTTGGTTCACTCTTGGATAAGCGGAAAGCGGAAGCTCAAAGAGCGACCGTGCAGGCCGAAGGATTGGCCAAGGAACTGGCGGAAATCGCGGAAAGAGCATCCAGCCTTAGGGATTTGGTCGAAAAACTGGAACAGCAGGCCGCAAAACGGAAGCAGATTGCGCCGGTTCCTGTTAGCCCTAGGCAAAAGCCGGTGGTTCCCCTGCCCGCGCCGACGCTCAGGACGCCGATTACCCGGATGAAGGGTCGCCTGACCTATCCGGCGATCGGGTCAATTGTCGCCCGGTTCGGGGAAATTGAAGGCGCCGTGCATGTGCGGGGTATCCGCATCAAAACGCGGCAAAGTGCCCAGATCGTGTCGCCTTATGACGGCCAGATCGTATTTGCGGGACCGTTCAGGAACTATGGCCAGCTCTTGATCATCTCGCACGGGGACGGCTACCATAGCCTTCTGGCCGGGCTGACGGACTTGCAGGCCGTGGTGGGCCAGTGGGTTCTGGCGGGAGAACCCGTGGGTTCCATGAGCGACAACAAGGCGCTCGCGGAGCTCTATATGGAACTGAGGCGCAATGGGGAATCGGTTGACCCGGCCCCATGGCTGAACAGGCAAACAGCATCCGCGCGGTAACGCGGGCGGGTTTTGAGTAAGAACATAAAGAAAGGTGTCAACATGCGGAAACTTATTACCGGGACGGTGACGGCGCTGATGATAGCGCTGATGGCGCCCGTAGCCGTGCAGGCAGACACGCGCAAGAACCAGGAAGAGTTCTATGAGCAGCTTGACCTGCTGATGCGTATCTTCGAGCGCGTCCGGTCCGAATATGTTGACGAAGTTGACGATCGGGAAGTGATCGAGGCGGCCATCCAGGGCATGCTCCGCTCCCTTGACCCACACTCAACGTACCTGAACCCGGATATCTACCAGCAGGTTCGCGTCCAGATGGAAGGCGAATATGGCGGCCTGGGCATTGAGGTTCAGATGGAAAAAGGCGTGGTGAAGGTTGTCTCCCCCATTGATGACACCCCGGCGGACAAGGCCGGGATCAAGGGCGGCGACTATATCACCCATATCGACGGTGAAGCCATCCAGGGCAAGACGCTGACCGAAGCCGTGAAGAAAATGCGCGGCGCTGTGGGCGCGCCCATTGTGGTCACGGTTGTGCGCGAAGGCTATGACGCCCCGTTCGACATCACGATCGTCCGCGAGAAGATCATGGTGCAAAGCGTGCGTCACCGCATTGAAGACGACACCATCGGCTATATCCGCGTAACCACCTTCAACATGCAAACCGGCGACGGCGTTGAAAAAGCCATCGAAGCCATCAAGGCGCAACTGGGCCCAGACCTGGACGGCGTGATCCTTGACCTTAGGAATAACCCGGGCGGCCTTCTTGACGAAGCGATCCGTGTGTCTGATGCCTTCCTTGACCGTGGCGAGATTGTTTCCACCCGCGGCCGCCGCCGCCAGAACAATAACCGCTGGTACGCGACATCCGGCGACATGCTGGACGGCCTGCCGGTTGTTGTGCTGACCAACGCCTATTCCGCTTCTGCATCTGAAATTGTGGCCGGTGCGCTGCAGGATCACCGCCGCGCCATCGTACTGGGCGACAAGACGTTCGGCAAAGGCACGGTGCAAAGCGAAATCCGCCTGGGCCGCGCGGGCGACCGCGCCATCCGGCTGACGACCGCGCGCTACTATACGCCAAGCGGCAAGTCGATCCAGGAACGCGGCGTTGAACCGGACATTGAAGTCTTGTTCCCGCGGCCTGCGGGCCAGCGCGGCAACCCACGCCGCGAGGCAGACCTGCAGGGCCACATTGCCAATGACCAGGATAGCATCGACCGCACCGGCGAGTTCGACGGCGAATATGATGCCCAGGCAATGACCGATGAAGTGGACAATGTTGGCGAAACCAGCGAAACCAGCGACGAACAGGTTGACGTACAGCTCAGGTATGCGATTAAGCTACTGAAGAATATGTCAGGCCTTCCAAAATCGCAGGTTGCCGAGGTCCGCTAAAAGACTTCAAGCGCCGTATTGGACGGCATGACTGAAAACTCAAGAGGGATTCACGATCGTGCCGTCCAGTCTTAATGCTCTTCTAGCCGCTTGGGCCATCAGCCTGATTATCGTTGTCGGGGGAACGGTTTACTTTGAACTGTCCTATGACCCGAACGCGAAACCGGACGCTGCTGACACACACCAGATGGCCGACAATGGCACCAGCGATGAGCCAGACCAGACGCAGCCGGCAGACGACCAGACGTCGTCCCACGAGGAACCTGCGACGGAAGAAGCCCCAGCCCCTGTCGTCAGTGACCATCAGGACACAGACACACCAGCTGATGAACCAGCATCGGCAGCAGACACGGCACCAGACGCAGGAAAGGACCGGGCTGACGATCAGCCGGCGATGCAACAGGACATGGCCACAGGCCTGTCCCGCCCCGTTGAAACGCCGCAGACCCAGCCGACCTCAAGGGCACAGATTTCCAGCGGCATCCGCGTGGAACCAAACCCGGACCTGATCGAACAGACCAACCAGGGGCCATTGCCGCGTATTTCCACGGAAGGGCGCCGCCCGTTTGACGAATATGCCGCCCCCATGCCGCGCAACCGGTACCTGCACAAGATTGCGATAGTGATCACCGACCTTGGCATGCGCCGCAACAGCACCCAGCGCGCGATTTCTGACCTGCCTTCGGCTGTCACCTTTGCCTTTTCACCCTATTCATCCGACGGGTTCGAATGGGGCGTGCAAAGCCGCCGTACGGGCCACGAAGTCCTGCTGATGATCCCGATGGAGCCGGTGAACTATCCGCAGAATGACCCGGGGCCGCTGTCGCTTCTGACCAGCCGGTCCTCGCGCGAGAATGTCAATCTGCTGCGGGCGTCGCTTGGCCGCATGTCCGGCTATGTGGGTGTTGTAAACCATATGGGCTCGCGCTTCACGGCAGCAAGCGAAAGCCTGCGCCCGGTGCTTGAAGAACTGCACCGCCGGGGCCTGATGTTCCTGGACAGCCGCGCCTCGCAATATTCGCGGGCGGCTTCCATGGGGCGTGACCTGGGCATGCCCACAGCTATCAACAACAATTATATCGATGAGAATGTGAACCCTGGCGAGATTTCCAAGCAACTGGCCGAGCTTGAGAGCCGAGCCCGCACGCTTGATTATGCCGTTGGTATGGGGCGCCCCTACCCGGTCACGATTGATGCCGTCAAGGTTTGGGCCGCGGGGCTTGAGGCCCGTGGTTTCGTGCTGGTGCCCATCAGCGCGGTAGCCAACCAGCAACCCCTGCCGAGATAAGCTTCATGACCACAGACCTGCCGTACCGCCCCTGTGTGGGGATCATGCTGGTGAACGCCAATGGCCTTGTCTTCACCGGCGAGAGGATCGACACGCCCGGTGCCTGGCAAATGCCCCAGGGCGGGATTGATGCGGGCGAAGCACCGGAAGTCGCAGCCCTGCGGGAGCTTGAAGAAGAGATCGGCGTCGCACCGGATCAGGTGAAGCTTGTGCGCCAGACCGAAGACTGGGTGACCTACGACCTGCCACCACACCTTCTGGGAAAGGCATGGGGCGGCAAGTACCGCGGCCAGAAGCAATGCTGGTTCCTGATGGAACTGACAGCTGGCGATGACGCCATCAATATTGAGACATCCCACCCGGAATTCAGCGCATGGAAATGGACCACGCCAGACATGCTGCTGGAGGAAATCGTCCCCTTCAAGCGCACGGTTTATACCGAAGTGGTGAAACAGCTGCTGGGATAGGCCGAAACGGCGCGTCACCACACCCATACAACCCGTCAGGCCAGCAATCGCCGAACCCGCCCTCGACAAACGGGCTCGCGTCGCCATAAGGTTTATCGACTTCACCTTAAGGGCGACAAACGGGCTATGGACGACAAGACAGTTACCAAGAAAATCACCGACTTCCTGAACGGCATTGGCATCACCACGCGCGAAGGCGAATTGCCGGACGATACATTCCTGCCCGGCATCAGGGTGGAGCATGGTGAGCTGGTCTATGATCCAGGCCGCATGAAATACCCGGGTGACCTGCTGCATGAGGCCGGGCATATCGCCGTTATGAAACCCAGCCAGCGCGAAGGCTGTTTCGCGGACGCCGGTGACGACATGGGGGAGGAGATCGCGGCCCAGGCCTGGTCATACGCCGCTGCGGTCGCCTGCGGGATTGAGCCCGAAGTGGTGTTTCATGATCACGGCTACAAGGGCGGCGGTAGCCACGCGGCGAACATCTACCGCGAGGGCCACTGGCCGGGCGTGCCCTTACTCGCCTGGATGGGCCTTACCGGCATGCCGGAGGTTGAAGGCGAATTGGCCCACCCCAAATTCCCGGAAATGAAAGCCTGGATACGGGAGTGGGAAAACCCGTCGAAGGACCGCGGGTAATTACCGGGCCCCCACAAAGAAAAAGCGCCGCCCGGGTGGGGCAGCGCTTCTTTATTCTTTCGCCGATTGGCTAGGCTTAGTGAGCGACGATGTCCGCAAGGGCGACCATCCAAGCCAGCTCTTTTTCAAAGCCTGCGCGTTCCACATCATCCTTGGCGTCTTCGATGTCTTCGCGGGTATTCGCGATTTTCGTGTTGAGATCGTCCAGATCCACATCTTCAAGAGACAGGGTCTCTTCAGCGAGGATCGTCAGGCCAGCCGGGCTGATTTGCGCCAGGCCGCCTTTAACGAAGAGACGCTCAGGCTCGCCGCCTTCGGTCTCGAAAATCTCAACAACACCAGGACGGATCGTGGACATCATGGGCGCGTGCGCTGGCAACGCGGCGAAATCGCCTTCGGTGCCTGGCACTACAATCATCGCTGCCTCTGCGTCTTTCAGAAGGCGCTCAGGAGAGACGATTTCATAGTGAAGGGTATCGGTCATGATGTCCTTGTCCCGTTTCTTTATGCGGCTTCAGCAGCCAGTTTTTCAGCTTTCGCGACAGCCTGTTCGATGTTGCCTACAAGGTAGAAGGCAGCTTCTGGCAGGTGGTCGTATTCACCGGCAACGATCGCCTTGAAGCCCTTGATGGTGTCTTCGAGGGATACGAACTCACCAGGTGTACCGGTGAAGATCTCTGCCACGTGGAACGGCTGAGAGAGGAAACGCTGGATCTTACGGGCACGTGCCACAACCAGTTTGTCGTCCTCACTGAGTTCGTCCATACCCAGGATCGCGATGATGTCCTGCAGGGATT
>Ga0209273_10000335_pt1:5000-66903 | contig 66903 bp, 60 predicted proteins | sample tdAd471_FD_187126 | JGI IMG/M metagenome (GOLD analysis project Ga0209273, IMG submission 187126) | Marine sediment microbial communities from the Atlantic coast under amendment with organic carbon and nitrate - tdAd47.1 (SPAdes)... | ecosystem: Environmental > Aquatic > Marine >...
TCAATCTTTCCATGCGCACAGCGCCCGACCGCGAAGTGCTGGTGCGTTGGGACAATGATGCCGAAGACTTTGTCGGCGAGGCGCGCGACATCGAGCTGACCGAGCGCTTCATGCGGGGCCGCGCGACAATCGATTCCTCGCTTTACCTTGCCGCGAACGACATTGGTGTGCCCGATGCGGTGACGGTGGAAATGATCCGCCTCTTCTCACACTCCGTCGACTTCCAGCGCGACATTCGCCAGGGCGACAGCTTCGATGTCTATTACTCGCGCAAGTATGACGAAGACGGCGAGCCCGTAATGATGGGCGATGTGCTTTACGCCTCTATGACGACGCGGGGCCGCGAACGCGGGCTCTATCGCTTTACGACGCCTGACGACGGGTTGACCGACTATTACGACGAAGACGGCCAGTCCATGCGCGCCTTTCTGATGCGCACCCCCATCGACGGCGCGCGCATTTCTTCAAGCTTCGGCCCGCGCCGCCATCCGGTGCTCGGCTATAACCGCATGCACAAGGGCACGGACTTTGCCGCCCCCACGGGCACGCCGATCTATGCCGCCGGTAGCGGCACCGTGGTGCGCGCCTCACGCTATGGCTCTTACGGGAACTATGTGCGCATCCGCCACGCCAATGGATACGAGACCGCCTACGCCCATATGAATGCCTATGGTCCGGGCATCCGGTCTGGCGTTCGTGTGGAGCAGGGTCAGGTCATCGGCTATGTGGGCGCCACGGGCCGCGTGACCGGCGCGCACCTGCACTATGAAGTGCTCTACAATGACGAGCAGGTGAACCCGCAGACCATCGACCTGCCCTCCGGCCGCCGGCTGGAAGGGGACGTGCTCGAAGCCTTCAACGAAGAACGCGCGCACATCGAAGCGCAAATGGCCGCGGCTCCGGTTCTTGAAGTGACCGCCACGGCAGCGGCGGCAAACGTCGGCGCCGGCGCGACGCCGCATTCGGACTTAGCGCCGGAATAAGCGTTATTTCATTTCAATAGACAGTGCGCCCGCGAAGTCCCGACCCAATGCACTAATTGACCAACGATCCAACGCATTCAAGAGATAGTCGAATGTTTCCCGAACTGCTTCGGGTGTTACTGGATCAGGCGATGGCGGGTCCCTATCAAGACTAATTACGGCCGGTCCAAACATAAGGTCTGACCGGAATCTATCAACGTCAATTGGCCTCTCAACCAATCCAATTTTAGACAAGCGGCCAAGGACTATATCGGCAACGTAAGAGTCGCGCCTACAAACAATTTGTGACGCACGGACCCGATCCAGAGATGCCTTTGAAAGGTCCAAGTCTTTTGGCGGCACCAATTCAAACTCTTTGATTTGAGATTGCATACTTAACGGCGGCGCCGCCTCACCCTCAAGATAGATTGATAGCCTGTAATTGTGTCGCCAAAGACTGAATGGCCTACCGCCAGTGATCTTGCAGAGATCACTGAAAAACGCCGCATCGATAGGCTCAAGTTCTGAGAGGATGTTCTTGTAAACTTTGGTAGCGGTGACCGGCGAACTTTGATCCACCGAATTGAGAATCAGCTCTGCCCAGAGATTTTGCAGATTCGGATTGTCTTCATTGGAAATGCCTTCACGATATGGAATCGCAACGCGTGTCTCAATTTGCGCGAAATCGTCTATCGATAGTCCACGTTTCTCAGCTTTCTCTAGCACTAAGTCATAAACTCTTGCTGCGTTTTCCACCTGCCATTTGGTTTCCCAAAACTCTCTCTGAGTGCGGATTAGGGCACCGCCCCATCCCCACAACTCGCCGATTGGGCCAAGCACTTTTGTGCCAGTGCGCTCAATTTGCTCCAGATTCTCAATGCCTGCACGAACAGTTCGTGCGAGTTCGGCGCGAAACTCCGCGTCAGTTCTGATAGCCTCGATGGCGAGTTCTGCGGTCTGTGGGATAATCTCACCCACAATGCCCCCACCTTTGTCCGCCCCCTTCTTCGCCACTATGCCGCCTCCGCGCTTAGTTCCTTGCCATTGATGATCAGCTCATCATTCGCGCTGACAATGATCGTGTCGCCATCCTTGATGTCACCGGCGAGGATCATCTCAGCCAGCGGGTTTTGCAGCCGCCGCTGGATGACGCGCTTGAGCGGCCTTGCGCCATAGACCGGGTCATAGCCCGCATCCGCCAGCCATTTGCGCGCCTTGGCATCGAGGTCGATCTCAATCTTGCGGTCGCGCAGCAGGGCTTCCAGATAAGTCATCTGAATATCGACGATGGCGTCCATCTGCGCCCGATTCAGGCGATGGAACAGAATGATCTCGTCCACGCGGTTCAGGAACTCAGGTCTAAAGTGCCCGCGCACCGCGCCCATGACCTGTTCCCGCGCCAACGCCACATCGGCGTCATCGTCGAGGGCCGCGAGATATTCGCTGCCCAGATTCGAGGTCATGATGATCAGCGTGTTGCGGAAATCGACCGTATGGCCCTGCCCGTCGGTCAGGCGCCCATCGTCGAGCACCTGCAGCAGTACGTTGAAGACATCCGGGTGCGCCTTTTCGATCTCATCAAACAGCACCACCTGATAGGGACGCCGCCGCACGGCCTCGGTCAGAACGCCGCCTTCCTCGTACCCCACATAGCCCGGGGGCGCGCCGATGAGGCGGCTGACCGCGTGCTTTTCCATAAACTCGGACATATCCAGCCGGACAATGGCGTGTTCGTCATCGAAGAGAAAGTCCGCCAGCGCCTTTGTCAGCTCGGTCTTGCCCACGCCCGTGGGGCCGAGGAACATGAAGCTGCCCATGGGGCGTGCCGGATCCTGAAGCCCCGCGCGGGAGCGCCGCACGGCGTTTGAGACAGCGGCAACAGCCTCGTGCTGGCCGATGACGCGTTTGCCAATCTCGGCTTCCATGGCGAGCAGTTTTTCACGCTCGCCCTCCAGCATCTTGTCCACGGGAATGCCGGTCCAGCGCGACACCACTTGGGCGATGTGGCTGTCGGTCACGGTTTCTTCCACCAGGGCCGCGCCCGTGGCTTGGGGATTGTCCTCGATCTCTTGCAGCTTCTTTTCCAGCTCGGGGATTTTGCCATAGGCAAGCTCGCCCGCCTTGGCGAGGTCGCCCTGGCGTTGCGCCTGTTCAAGCTCGCTCCGCGCGGCATCGAGTTCGGTGGCAAGGTTTTGCGAGGCGTGCACGCCTTCTTTTTCGGCCTGCCAGCGCGCGGTCAGATCGTTCGAGCGTTCTTCCAGATCGGCAAGCTCCTTTTCCAACGCCTCAAGCCGGTCCTTGGACGCTTCGTCCGTTTCCTTCTTCAACGCTTCGCGTTCGATCTTCAACTGAATGATTCGCCGGTCGAGCTCATCGAGCTCTTCGGGCTTTGAATCCACCTGCATGCGCAGGCGGCTGGCCGCTTCGTCCATTAAGTCGATGGCTTTGTCGGGCAGGAACCGGTCTGCGATATAACGATGCGACAGGGTCGCGGAAGCCACGATGGCGGCATCGGAAATGCGGATGCCGTGGTGCACCTCGTATTTTTCCTTAAGCCCGCGCAGGATGGAGACCGTATCTTCGACGGTGGGCTCATCCACAAAGACGGGTTGGAAGCGCCGCGCCAGCGCCGCATCCTTTTCCACATGCTTGCGGTACTCGTCGAGCGTCGTCGCACCAACGCAGTGCAGCTCGCCCCGCGCCAGCGCCGGTTTCAGAAGGTTGGAGGCGTCCATAGAGCCTTCGGCCTTGCCCGCGCCCACAAGCGTGTGCATCTCGTCGATGAACAAAATGATCTCACCCTGGGAGGCGGTGATTTCCTGCAAGACCGCCTTCAGTCGCTCCTCGAACTCGCCGCGGAACTTCGCGCCCGCAATGAGCGCGCCCATGTCGAGGGAAAGAAGCTTTCGATCTTTCAGCGATTCCGGCACATCACCATTGACGATGCGCAGGGCGAGCCCTTCCGCAATCGCGGTCTTGCCCACGCCGGGTTCACCGATAAGGACGGGATTGTTCTTCGTGCGGCGCGACAGCACCTGGATCGTGCGGCGAATCTCTTCATCCCGGCCAATGACGGGGTCGAGCTTTCCTTCACGCGCCGCTTCGGTGAGATCGCGCGCATATTTCTTGAGCGCGTCATAGCCTTCTTCCGCGCTCGCCGTGTCGGCGGTGCGGCCTTTGCGAATGTCGTTGATCGCGGCATTGAGGCTGACGGGGGTAAGACCCGCTTCCTTCAGCGCTTTCGAAGCACCCGTCTTCTCCGCCATGGTGAGCGCAAGCAGCAGCCGTTCAGCCGTGACGTAGGTATCGCCCGCCTTTTTGGCGACCTCCTCGGCACGCTCGAACACTTTGGCGGTTTCGGGGTCGAGATAGACCTGCCCCGCGCCAGCGCCTTCAACCTTGGGCAGTTTCGACAGGGCCAGTTCATTCGCCGTGGCGGCCCGGGCGGGGTCGCCCCCCGCCGCGCGGATCACGTTCGCGGCAAGGCCTTCCTCATCATCGATCAAAACCTTCAGCAGGTGTTCGGGGGTAAATCTTTGGTGGCCTGAACGGAGCGCCAGACCTTGCGCAGACTGAATGAAACCCCGGCTGCGCTCGGTGTATTTTTCGAAATCCATGTTCGTCCCTTCTCAGCACGTCTCCAGGCCACGACCTGCGATATTTCGCCAGATCCACGCCTTACGCCTTTTGGGGTCCGGCCCGCATGCGCGGCACCGGCCAATTCTCATGTGGCAATTTTGCCGCAAATCTCAAGGGGGCGGGAAGCAGGAAAATGAGGGGGCCGCACAAGAAAACGGCGCCTTCCGGGGGCCGGAAAGCGCCGCTTGATCAGTCAGGAAAAGCCGCCTCAGGCGGTTTCGGCAGGGGCTTCGGCTCCGCCGGAGGCGGCGTCATCGCCCGCTCCGTTCGCCTTGCCATTGCCGCGCGCGGGTCGTGTACGGCGACCCCGGCGGGCCCGGCGCGGCGCCTCGGCGTCACCGCCATCATTGTTGTCAGCCGCGTCGGCGCTATCGTTGCTGCCGGCGTCAGCGGCCGCCACATTGCCATTGGCGGCGGCGTCTACATTCTTGTCGTCTTCATCGGTGTCGCGCGCCTGGGGGGCGGCGTCTTGCGCCGCCTGCTGGGTGGCGGCGATGATGCGGTGATAATGTTCCGCGTGCTGAAGATAATTCTCATAGGCGATGCGGTCGCCAGAGGCATGGGCGTCGCGCGCCAGGGCCTGATACTTTTCGCAGATCTGATGCGCTGTTCCGCGAACCTTCACATCGGGTCCGTTGCTTTCCAGCGTTCTGTTGAGGTTGTTGGACGGCTTGCGCCCACCGCGGCCGCGACCGCGTTTCATCGAGTTATTCCCTCGGCCTCTTTCCATGCTTGAGCCCAGCCCTTTTCCTACAGCCTTCATGCGGCCTGTTAGATTTTAACTGTACAAATACTGTCAACGCACAAACCCAAAAAGCAAAGGCGCCCTTTTAACAGCGGCATCAAAATCCTCGCGCTCGGGTCATCGGCATTTCCGGCTTCGTAACGCATCACGGCCACCGGATTGCACATCAACACCTTTGCCCCGGAAGCTTCGCGCCAGAGCAAACCACCATTCGTCAGGCCGGTTTCGGTGTCGTCGGCAGGATCGGAAAACGTCCCCGTCCGTTCACTGCGGAGGTGAAGCTAGCCTGTTCAAACGGCAATTCCAACCCCCTTTTTTCCCTTGATTTAGAGGGCCAAATCGTTCTTGGCAAAGCGCATCCCGCGCGCACGACTGGCAAGATCGTTAATCAATTCCAATGTGCGCCAATGTGGTGCCGCACGCACCATCTCCGAGAGCTCGGCATAGAGATCGGGTGCAGTTTCAAGCACCACATGCCCCCCTTCTGCGAGCAATGCAGGGGCCTGTTTCAAAATGATGCGATAGCAATCGAGCCCATCCGCCCCGCCATCAAGTGCGCGGAGAGGATCATGCTCGCGCACATCAGTCATCAGCGCATCAATGTCGCCGGCGGGAATATAGGGCGGGTTCGAAATGATGATGTCGAACGGCCCTTCGATGCCTTCTGTCCAATTGCCGCGTGCAAACATCGCGCGCGCGCCGAGCTCCAGGGATGCCGCATTGGCGCGCGCCACATCAAGCGCGCCGCCTGAGATATCAATGCCCACACCGCGCGCGTTCGGTAACTCACTCAAGAGCGCCAGCAAAAGGCATCCCGTCCCCGTGCCGAGATCAAGAATACGCAAGGGCGCCGCCTTATCCGGGACCACTTCAAGGGCCGCTTCAACAATACATTCGCTGTCGGGACGCGGCACCAATGTGTCGGGGCCGATCTTGAAGGTGAGCCCCCAGAACTCTTTCTCCCCCACCATGCGCGCCACAGGCTCGCCCGCCGCGCGGCGTTCAATCAGCGTCAGATATTCGGACAGGGCTTTTTCCGTCGCGGGTTCATCGCCGCGCACCACAAGCGTCTCATGGCTGATGCCCGCAACATGACAAAGCAGAAGGCGCGCATCGAGAGCAGCGCTCTCAACGCCCCCATCACGCAAGCGTTTGACCCCTTGCCGCTGCAAGTCTTTCAAGGAAATTGGTTCAGGCGTCCGCATTGGCATCAAGGGCGGCGAGCCGCTCAGCCTGATCCTCGGCGGTCAAGGCATCCACCACTTCGTCCAACGCTTCACCGAGCATCATCTTATCGAGCTTGTAGAGCGTCAGGTTGATGCGGTGGTCGGTCACGCGCCCTTGGGGGAAGTTGTAGGTGCGAATGCGCTCCGACCGGTCACCAGACCCCACCTGCCCCTTGCGTTCCGCTGCGCGCTCATCCGCCTGGCGCTCCCGTTCGGCCTCGTAAATTTTGGAGCGAAGGATCTTCATCGCCTTGGCTTTGTTCTTGTGCTGAGAGCGTTCGTCCTGCACCGCCACAACAACGCCGGTTGGAACGTGGGTGATGCGCACCGCACTGTCAGTCGTGTTCACATGCTGCCCGCCCGCGCCGGAGGCCCGATAGACGTCGATCCGCAGATCGCTTTCGCTGATGTCCACATCCACGTCTTCGGCTTCCGGCAGCACCGCCACCGTTGCCGCCGATGTGTGAATGCGGCCCGAGGTTTCCGTCTCCGGCACGCGTTGCACCCGGTGGACGCCGCTTTCAAACTTGAGCCGCGAATAGACGCCGGGGCCCGTGATAGAGGCAATGATTTCGCGATACCCGCCAAGATCGGATTCGCTCGCTTCGAGGATTTCCACTTTCCAGCGCTTCAGTTCGGCATAGCGCTGGTACATGGCAAACAGGTTGCCGGCGAACAGGGCCGCTTCCTCGCCGCCTGTGCCGGCGCGCACTTCCAGGATTGCGTTGCGGTCATCCGCTTCATCGCGTGGCAGCAGCAAAACTTTCACCGCATGTTCTAACCCCGGGATGCGTTCCTTGAGCGTGGCGAGCTCTTCCGTCGCCATGGCCTTCATTTCAGGATCGGTGGATTTGTCGGCGAGCAACCCGGCAAGGTCTTTCGCTTCGCTGCGCGCGTCCTTGAGGATGCGAATAGCGTCAACCACGGGCCCCAGATCGGAAAACTCCTTGGACAGTTTTACATAGTCCTCGGGCGCCACATCGGAACCGGCCATCTGGTTCTGGATGTTTTCATAGCGTTCAAGGATTTGATCAAGGGTTGCGTCGAGGCTCACGAGGTTCGTCCGTTCACGGATGGAGGAATTGCGGGCGCGCACGCCCGGTCAAAAGACTGTGCAGGACCTATCGCTATTCGGCGGCGGGCGCAACGGAGCCAAGTTCAGCCTTTTCCCGTTCCGCTTCGATTTCCGCCGCGCGTTGTTCCACAAGCTCCACCAGATGATCGATCATCTTGGTATTCTCAAGCTTGTAGGCGGCCTTGCCGTCGATATAGACCATGCCCGCGCCCGCGCCGCCGCCGGTAAAGCCGAGGTTGGTTTCGCGCGCTTCGCCCGGGCCGTTGACCACACAGCCGATAACCGAAAGCGTCATGGGGGTGTGGATGTGGGCAAGGCGATCTTCAAGCAGCCCGACGGTTTCGATGACGTTGAACCCCTGCCGCGCGCAAGACGGACACGAGATGATGTTGACCCCCCGGTGACGCAAATTCAGCGCCTTGAGGATATCAAAGCCGACGCGGATTTCTTCCACCGGATCCGCCGAAAGGGACACGCGGATGGTATCGCCGATTCCGGCCCAGAGGAGCGAGCCCATGCCGATGGCGGATTTGACCGTGCCGGGGATCATGCCCCCCGCTTCGGTGATGCCAAGGTGTAGTGGATAATCGCACGCCTCGGCCAGGCCGTGATAGGCGGCGGTGGCGAGGAACACGTCTGAGGCCTTCACCGAAATTTTGAATTCGAAAAAGTCGTTGTCTTCGAGAATGCGTGCATGTTCCAACGCGCTTTCCACCATCGCCTCGGGGCATGGTTCGCCATAGCGTTCGAGCAGATGCTTTTCGAGAGAGCCCGCATTCACGCCGATGCGCATGGAACAGCCGTGATCCTTTGCCGCCTGAATGACGTCGCGCACCCGCGCTTCCGACCCGATGTTGCCCGGGTTGATGCGCAGGCAAGCCGCGCCCGCCTCCGCCGCCTCGATGGCGCGGGCATAATGGAAATGAATGTCCGCGACGATGGGCACGGTGGTGGCGGCGACAATCTGCTTCAGCGCCTTGGACGAATCTTCATCCGGCACGGAGACGCGCACAATGTCGGCGCCCGCGGCCTCGAGCCGGTGGATCTGTTCAATGGTCGCCGCGGCATCGGAAGTCAGCGTATTGGTCATGGACTGCACCGTAATCGGCGCGTCCCCGCCCACGGCCACATTGCCCACATGGATCTTGCGGGAAGTGCGGCGCTGGATATCGCGATACGGGCGGATGCTCATGACTTTGCTTTGGTTCTGTGAGGAATGCCGAAGTTTCACCCCGGCCTATAGCATGACTTAGGGTGATCATGCCAAAGGGCAAAATGAGGGCAAAAGTGGCGAGTTAACGCCCCGCCGCCAGAGTATCGGCATCAAGGTCCACGTCCAGCCGCGCCTGACCCACAGCGCCCACAGGCCCCAGGCTTTGCCCATCGAACAGCAATTCAAGCGCGCCCGCATTGCGGGTCGCCATAATCAGCCCCTCTTGATTGGGCACGCGGTAGCTGTCGCCCCGCTGGAGCGTTTCTTCAAACAGCACGGCCCCCGCGGCGTCCTCGATCCGGACCCAGGCGTTGCCGCGCGCGCGGACAATAACCCGCGCCCCATTGTTCATGACGCCAAAGACCTGCGGCTCGCGCGGGCCCGCCTCGGCCACGGGCTCCGGCGCGGACGCTTGTTCCGTCGCGGGGGGCTCAACCCCTTCGGCAGCGGGCGCGGCTTCCTGACCTGTGCCGGTCAGCGCCGCCACCATTTGTTCGGCGTGAGTGACGGGGGCTGCGGGCTCTTCACCAGTGCTTTCTGCCACAGCGTCTTCGGCTTCGGTCGTTTCCGTTGTGGTTTCAGGCGCGCCCTGCCCCGTCGCCGCGCGCAAGATGGCGTCGGCGTCTTCCGGTGTCGGCACACTGGCCGGGGGCAGCGCCACTGTTTCCGCATCATTGAATTGGCGCTCGGCCGAGGTCGTCAGATACCAGCCGCCCCAGATACCCAGCACCAAAAGCCCCGCGATAATGATCAGCGAGCCGTGGGGCAGGCGCACTTCTTCTTGCGCGTCGGGAAAAGAAAATTTCGCCGGCGCCTTGCGCGCGCCCTCTTCGCCTTGCGGCTCCAGCGCTTCGGTATATTCGCGCTTGAAGCGGCGAATGCAGTCGTCGGGGTTCAGGCCGAGATATTCGGCATAAGCACGCACAAAACCGATCGCATAGGTCTTGCCCGGCAGGTCTTCGTAGCGGCTGTCTTCGATGGCATTGATATGGGCGGCCTTGATGCGCAGAACGCGCGCGGCCATGTCGATCTCGTGGCCCTTGCGCTCGCGGTGGGCCCGCAGCTCAAGCCCCACGCTGTCATATTCCGGGACAGGGGCGTCTTCGACGATTTCATTGATTTGCAGCCGCGACCCACGCGCGGCGAGACGGTCCTGGAGCTCCGTCAATCGAGAGGCATTGGACATACTCTGACTCTTTCCCCGGTTGGCGTCGGGCGCCCAAACACCGCCGCCGGTCCCACCATGGCCAGCACCCCCCGGTCCCGGCCCATTTCCCATGCGATTGGGCGGCTTCTGCCACCCTCTTTGGGCACTGCCCCTCAACAGGCGCCCTTTCGCTTATGGAAATGAGTATGCGCGATGCTGCCTTGCCTTTCAATCGGTTAACGCCGATTGGCCTTAAAGGGCGATGGCATTGTCCTCGGCAAAGGCCAAAAGGGCCTCACGCAAGCTCCGGTCCGGGCGTTCCAAAAGGGCTCCCACAAAGGGCTCTAGCTCACTGAGTTGCAAGCCCCGGACCATGAGTTTGACCGGTCCCACCGCCGCCGCGGGCACCGAAAGCGACCGGATACCGAGGCCAATCAGCGCCATGGCTTCGAGCGGTTTGCCTGCCGCCTCCCCGCATATGGTTACCGGCACGCCGTGTCGCTCCGCCGCTTGCGCCACGTTGCGGATAAGTGTGAGCACAGCGGGGCTGAGAAAATCATAGCGATCGGCGACGCGCGCATTGCCCCGGTCGGCGGCGAACATGAACTGCAACAGATCATTCGTGCCCACCGAGAGAAAATCCACAATGGGCAACAACGCATCGAGCTGCCAAGCGAGCGAGGGCACTTCGAGCATGCAGCCCACCCGCACATCTGTCGGCAATTCATAGCCGTGGTTATGACGCCATTCGATTTCGCGATCGACCAGTTTGCGCGCGCGAACAAACTCATCCACTTCGGCGACCATGGGGAACATCAGGCGCAATTCGCGCCCTGCCCCGGCGGCCAGCATGGCGCGGATCTGATAGCGAAGCAGGCCGGGCCGGTCGAGCGCGAAGCGCAGCGCGCGCCACCCCATGGCGGGGTTTTCTTCCTCCGCCGCTTCGAGGTAGGGCAGGATCTTGTCACCCCCCAGATCGAGCGTGCGGAAGGTCACAGGCTTGTCGTCGGCGGCGTCCAGAACCTCAGCGTACAAATCGGTTTGCGCGGTCAGGCGCGGGAAGGTGCGTGAGATCATGAACTGAAGCTCGGTACGGAACAGGCCGATGCCGTCCGCGCCGGTTTCCATTAGATGCGGCAGGTCATACAAGAGCCCCGCATTCATCATCAGCCCGATGCGCGTGCCGTCCATAGTTTCCGCCGGCAGTTCGCGCAAGGCCTCGAACCGTGCGCGGCGTTCTTCCGACAGGGTCAGGCGCTGTTCAAAGGCGGCAACCAATTGCGCCTGCGGGCGAATGTGCACTTCACCCAATTCCGCATCCACAATCACCTGGTCGCCAAAGCCAACCTGATCGGCAACATCGGAAAGCCCGCCCAGCATGGGTATGTTGAGCGCCCGCGCAACGATGGCGACATGGGAAGAGGCGGTGCCTTCTTCCACCAGGACTCCCGCGAGTTTGGTGTGATCATAATCAAGCAGGTCCGCCGGGCCCATGTGGTGGGCGACGAGGATCATTTGTCCCGCGACTTCCGATTCCGCCCCGGCCTTGCCCGTCAGGTGCCGCAGAAGACGGTTCGCAAGGTCATCGAGATCGGAATAGCGTTCGCGCACATAACGGTCGCGGTGGCGCATCATCTTGGCGCGCGTGTCGTTCTGCACCCGCTCCACCGCCGCCTCGGCGGTTAGGCCGGAACGCACAGCCTCTTGCAGGCGCGCGAGCCAGCCCTTGTCGTGAGCGAACATACGATAGGTTTCCATCACCTCCAGCGGCGTGCCCGCAAAGATGGGGTCGTCCCGCCGCAAGGTCTGGTCGATTGATGCGCGCAAGGCGTTGACCGCATCTTCAAGACGCACAAGTTCGCTATCCACATCATCGGCGATCAGTTTCGTAATGCGCACACGCGGCTCGTGCAGCACTGCCGTCCCGGTGGCGACGCCGGGCGCGAGCGTGATGCCGTGGAGCGTAAGCGGAATATCGGGCTGGGCCGCCGTGCCTTCGGCCCCGCGCATTTCCAGAAACTCCGTCGCGGCCAGCATTTCGGCCAGCACCATGGCAACCGTTTCCAGCGCCTCAACATCTTCGTCCGAGTATTGCCGTTCAATCTGGTTCTGCACCACAAGCACGCCGCGCGGGCGGCCCCCGCGCAGGATCGGCACCCCGAGGAAAGACCTGAAGGGGTCTTCGCCCGTTTCCGGCAGATAGGCAAAGTTGGGATGGGCCGGTGCGTCCGTCAGATTAAGGGGCTGGGCGGCATTTGCCACGGACCCCACAAGCCCCTCGCCCACGCGCAGGCGCGCGTTGTGAACCGCATTGGGGTTCAGGCCGATGGTCGCGGCAAGTTCGAGAAGCTCGTCCGTGCGCAGCACATAAATGGAGCACACCTCGGCGGCCATGGCGCTCGCCACGAGCTTGACCACCCGGTCGAGCCGGGCTTGCGCGCCTGCCTTCTGCGCCAATACCTCGCGCAGCGCACGCAACAGCGCCCGCGGTGTATTTGGCGAGAGGATGGTCATGCCAGTTCCAGGCCGTAGGCATCGTGAAGCGCCTTGACGGCGGCTTCTGTTTGATTTGAATCGATCAGCACACTGATCTTGATCTCGGAGGTGGAGATCACCTGAATATTGATGCCCGCCTTGCCAAGCGTATCAAACATAGTGCGCGCAACACCGGCGTGACTGCGCATGCCAATGCCAACAACAGAAACTTTCGCAACGCCGGTCTGCGACACGAGCTTGCGGCAGTTAACCTTTTCCTCGCCGCCTTCGAGCGCCTCGACCGCGCTTTCAAGATCGGCCTTGCCCACGGTAAAGGTCAGGTCGGTCACGCGCCCGTCTTCGGAAATGTTCTGAACGATCATGTCCACATTGACGTTGGCGTCGGCCAGCGCACCGAAGATGCGGCTCGCGATGCCGGGCTCGTCGGCGACACCGAGCAGCGTGATCTTGGCTTCATCCCGGCTGTAGGCGATTCCGGTGACCACATGTTTTTCCACGATCTCTTCCTCACTGCATACGAGGGTGCCCGGTTCGGGGCGGGCGGGGTCGGCAAAACTCAGAACCACGCGCAAGGGCACATCATGCACCATGGCGAGTTCCACCGAACGGGTCTGAAGCACCTTCGCGCCCTGGCTCGCCAGCTCCAGCATTTCTTCATAGGCGATGCGGTCGAGCTTGCGCGCGCCGGGCACCATGCGGGGGTCGGTCGTATAGACCCCGTCAACGTCGGTATAGATATCACATTGGGCCCCCAGCGCAGCGGCAACCGCAACGGCGCTGGTGTCCGAGCCGCCCCGGCCCAGGGTGGTCGTGCGGCCATCGGGGCTGAGGCCCTGAAACCCCGGAACCACGGCCACCTGCCGGTCGCGGGCCCAGCCTGCCTCTACACCGTCGGTTTCGATCTCGGCGATTCGCGCCTTGGTGTGCACTGCCGAGGTGCGGATGGGCAATTGCCAGCTGGCCCAGGAGCGCGCGGGAATGCCCATTCCCTGAAGCACCATGGCGAGCAGGCCCATGGTGACCTGCTCCCCCGCCGCCACCACCACATCATATTCGGCAGGATCGGCGCGCATGGCGCTTTCAGCGGTCAGCGCCACAAGGCGGTTGGTTTCCCCCGCCATAGCTGAAACCACCACGACAATCTCGTGCCCGGCGTCCCATTCGCGCTTCACATGGGCGGCCACGTTGCGGATGCGCGATACATCCGCCACCGACGTTCCGCCGAATTTCATGACCAGCCGCGCCAATTTGACCGCCTTCACCTCAAGTCAGCGCTTTGCCTTACGGGGCGAAAACGCCATATTCGTGGCCACGGGTTGGCATTGCGCCGACCCACCGGTGACGTTTAAAGCGCGGCATTTGGATTTTTGCAATGCGGGAAGGGGAATGATGAGCGAACCAGCTCCTCAGACAGCCACGGCCGAGGGCCTCAGCGTCGACGCGGACGAGGTCGAAAAGTTCTCGAGGATCGCCGCCGAATGGTGGGACCCGACCGGCAAGTTCGCGCCGCTCCACAAGTTCAATCCGGTGCGGCTCACCTTTCTGCGGGACGAGCTTTGCGCCCACTTTGGCCGTGACCCCAAGTCGCGCAAACCCTTCGAGGGTCTGAAGCTGATTGATATCGGCTGCGGCGGCGGGCTTCTGTCCGAACCCATGGCCAACATGGGGGCCGAGGTTCTGGGCGTTGACGCCTCCGCCGCCAATGTGAAGACCGCCACCGTGCATGCTGAACAATCGGGCGCGCGCGTCACCTACCGCCACGGCACGGCGGAGGATGTGTTGGCCGAAGGACAAAGCTTCGACGTGGTACTGAACATGGAAGTCGTTGAGCACGTGGCCGACGTCCCGGCGTTCCTGCAAGCGAGCGCGAACCTCGTCGCCCCAGGCGGCTTGATGATCATTGCCACGCTCAATCGCACCGCGCGGGCCTATGCTCTCGCCGTTGTCGGCGCGGAATATGTGCTGGGCTGGTTGCCGCGCGGCACCCATGACGTGCGCAAGTTCGTGAAGCCTGCGGAAATTCGCGATGCGCTCTCGGGAACGGGCGTCACCGTCGAGCCGCCCATCGGCGTATCCTATAACCCCCTGGCCGGGGAGTGGAGACTGTCGGGCGATACCGCCGTCAATTACATGGTCGTCGCGCGGCGGGCTTAGTTCGCGTCTTCCGGATCATCGGGCAGCGGCGCAACGTCGATGCCCTCTTCCATCAGATCTCGCGCTTCCTCGGGCGTAGCCTCGCCATAAATGTTGCGGTCATCGGCTTGGCCATTGTGAATGCGCCGCGCCTCGTCGGCAAACTCACCGCCCACATAATCGAAGTTCTGTTTGACGTGCTCGCGCACTTCTTTCACCACTTTCATGTAGAGCGTGCGCGCCTTGCGAATTTCCTCTGCCTTGTCGCGGCGACCTTTGCCCGTCTTGATCGCGCCTTTCGTGGCCACGTTGGGCGCCATGATCGCTTTGGTCACGTTACGTGAGGCGCAGATCGGACATTCAATTTCGCCCGCCGCCTGCTGATCATCACAGGCGCTGGACGAGGCGAACCAGCCTTCAAACTCGTGGTCGTTCTCGCAACGGAGTGTGTAGAGGATCATCGCGCTTCCTCAGTGGAAATGACGATCCGCAGCGAGAGCCGGAATGCGCGCGCGGGCATCCTTGACCTCCGCCGGATCGATTTTTGCCAACGTGACGCCCACTTCCAAACCGCCGTCGGCCAACACTTCGCCCCATGGGTTGATGATCAGCGAATGACCATAGGTCTTGCGCCCGCAGTCGTGATCCCCCGTTTGCGCCGGCGCGATAACGAAAGAGCCCGTCTCGATGGCACGGGCGCGCAGCAGCACATGCCAATGCGCCTCTCCCGTTTGCCGCGTGAAGGCAGCGGGACAGGTGAGGAACTCCGCGCCGCGCTGCGCGAGCTCGCGATAGATATAGGGAAAGCGCAGGTCATAGCAGATGGTCAGCCCCACATAGCCCCAGGGCATTCCCGCGAGCGCCGCCGCCGTGCCTGCCTCATAGACAGAGCTTTCGCGATAGCTTTCGCCCCCCGGCAGGTCCACGTCAAACATATGGATCTTGTCGTAATGGGCCGCGATGGTGCCGTCGGGCGCGAGCAGGAACGAGCGGTTCGCGACTTTGCCTTCACCCACCTTGATCACCAGTGAACCGATGAGCAGCCACTTGTGCAGGTCTTCAGCCAATGCGCGAAAGGTTTTCAACCCCGGGTCATCGTTCTGCGCATGCACCTTGCGAAAGCGTTCGTCATTGTCGAGCAATAGAAGATTCGTGTTTTCTGGTGTCGCGATGAAATCCGCGCCCTGCCCCGCCGCATCGCGGATCAGGTCCGCCGCGCTCGAAATGTTGGCGTCCATGTCCGAGCTGGAGGTGAGCTGAACGCAGGCCGCGGTGAAGGGTCGTGACGTCATTCGGCAGCCTCCTGCGCAAGCAACGGGTCGAGCTTTCCGTGATGGTCCAACTCGTGGAGTTCATCACAGCCGCCGATATGAACGCCGTTGATGAATATCTGCGGCACCGTGTGGTGACCGTGGGCGCGCTCCACCATGGCGTCACGCGCGCCGGGGGTCGTGAAGACGTCCGTTTCATCAAACGCCACACCCTTTTGCGAAAGAAGGCTTTTCGCGCGGTGGCAATAGCCGCAAAACGGCGAGGTATAGATTTCAACTTTGGCCATGAGGTCCTCTGGCAAGGCGGATTGGGTTTGTCATCAAAATAGCGCGGGCGCCGGGCCGGTCAATTGGCCCTTACGACGCGGGCGAGGGTCAACACATAGATGCGCGCCGCGCCGGAACGTTTCAGGGTGCGGGCGCAGGCTTCTACCGTCGCGCCCGTGGTCATGACATCATCGATGACGAGAACGTTGCGCCCCTCAATGCAGGCCTCATGGCCCGGCCTCACGCGAAAGGCCCCCGCTACATTATGGCGCCGCTGACGGCGGGAAAGCCCGCCCTGACTGGGGGTACGGCGCACCCGCTCAAGGATCATCGGGTCGGCGGGGATTTCCGTTTCCTCAGCCAGCGCCATGGCCAGCATCGCCGCCTGGTTATAGAGCCTGCGGAGCAATCGCAGACGGTGGAGCGGCACTGCCGTAATCACATCCACATCGGAAAGGAACCCGGCCCCAGCGCGCGCCATCCATTTGCCGAAGGCGTCCACCCCTTCGTGCCGGTCGGCGTGTTTGAGGCGCAGGATCAACCCTTTGGAGGCGTCGGTGTAGCGCATCACCGCGCGGGCGCGGGTAAAGGCCGGCGTATCCCGGGTGCAGGCCCCGCACAGGGCGCCATCAAGTTCCGGCGTCTCGAACGGCAATCCGCAGGTGCTGCAACAGGGCCCGTCCAGAAAATCGATCGCCGCCCAGCATGAACCGCACAGGTGCCCGGGCTCCACCACCGCCGCCTGGCAGGACAGGCATTGGGGCGGCAGCACCAGATCGAGCGCAAAGCGCCCCGCGCGCACCAAACCCGGCCCAAGGTCGGTCCGTGCGAAAGCCGCAAGGCGGTTCATCGGATCTTCGATGCGCAAAGAGTTGCCCCCGCTCCGGTCTGTGCCATATTGCCCAGCATGGCAGAGCAACCTTCTCAAGACAAACCGGGTCAAGACAAACAGCCTGCACACATGGTGTTCGACCGCGGGCTGGTGGCCATGCGGCGCGCCCGCGCCTTGCCGGGGCTCGGCGATCATGACTTTCTTCAAACCCACGTGGCCGAGGAATTGTCCGACCGGCTGATGGCCGTGCAGCGCGACTTCAAACTTGCCGCAGAGATCGGCGCCCGCGCAGGCGCCTTTGCCAAAACGGAAGCCGCGCGCGGCATCGACCGGCTTTTCGGTTTCGACCTTGTGGCCCCTTTATCGAAGACGAACCACGCGGGCTTTGTGGTGGCGGATGAGGAACGCCTGCCGCTGACCGAAGGCGCGCTTGACCTTGTCGTCGCGCCGCTGGCGCTTCATGTGGTCAATGATCTGCCGGGCGTGCTGACGCAGATCCGCCGCGCCTTGAAACCCGACGGGCTGTTCATGGGAACGCTGTTTGGTGGTGAAACCCTGACCGAACTCAGGCAGGCCCTGATGGAAGCCGAAGTGGAAACAACGGGGGGCGCGTCCCCTCGCGTGGCGCCAGTTGTCGATATTCGGGACGGGGGGCACCTTTTGCAGCGCGCGGGGTTCGCCTTGCCGGTTGCGGATGCAGACGTGCTGACCATCCGCTATGACAGTGCGCTTCACCTGATGGCCGACCTGGCGGGGATGGGGGAAACCAATGTACTAGCCGATCGCCATCGGCGGTTCATGAAGCGCAGCACGATCACCCGCGCCATACAGATTTACCAGGACCGCTTTGCCGATGCGGATGGCCGCGTGCGGGCAAGCTTTGAAGTGCTCTATCTATCGGGATGGGCGCCGCACGAAAGCCAGCAGCAGCCTCTGCGGCCGGGCAGCGCAAAGGCGCGGCTCGCCGATGCGCTGGGCACAAAGGAAATGCCCGCAGGGGAAACCCCTACGGGCAAAAATCCAAAAACTCAGTGATTAAGAAAGGCCGTCCGAAACGTTGCCATAGGTGCCTTGAAGCGCACCGGAAATAATCACCACAGACGCCACGATGACGATGGAAATAATGCCGGCGATCAGCGCGTACTCAATCGCGGTCGCGCCATCTTCGTCGTTCCACCACTTGGCAATAAACTGTTTCATTCAATTTCTCCCCTTACAGGTCGCAGGCCCAAAAGATTTCCCACCCTGAACTGCATGCGTCATGCCAGTCCCGCATCCGCACACAGCAGCACCATTTGCCCACGCCCTTACTCGCGCGAGATGATGTGAGCCTAGCTCAGTGCCCTTGATAATTGATTAAATCGAATTGCGCGCATGGCCGCTGGCCACGGCAAAACGCGGCACGGCGTGCCACAGCGCGCACGGCGGTAAGACTCTGTTAGGAAAGTTGGCGCACCGCGCTTTAGAAAGCGCCCGCGAGGTTTCCAAAGAATGTTGTGAGGTTTGTGCCCACCGCATAGACGGTCGCAACAATCAAAAGGGCAATCCCCCCGGCGATGAGGCCGTATTCGATGGCGGTGGCGCCATCCTGGTCAACCATGCCGGCGGCGAGAAACTGGGTCATCTGACTCCACTCCTAAATCAGGTCACAGAGATGCGCGATCAGCGGTTCATCCGCTGGCGGCATGTCAAAGTTCCGGAGTTCGCCCGCACGCACCCAGCGGATCGCCTGATGTTCGATCGCGCGCGGGGTTCCTGTCCATTTTCTGCACACATAAAGCGGCATCAACAGATCGAACTCCTCGTAAGCGTGGGAGGCGAAGGTCAGCGGCGCAAGACACGCGGTTTCCGTGTCGATGGCGAGCTCTTCCATCAGCTCCCTGATCAGCGCAGCCTCAAGGGTTTCGCCGGGTTCCAACTTCCCGCCGGGAAACTCCCAAAGCCCCGCCATGGATTTGCCCTCGGGACGTTGAGCGATCAACACGCGGCCATCCGCATCCACAAGGGCGCAGGCAACGACAAGAACAAGTTTGCGCGCCGTACGCGATTGATCCTTCATGTCAAACCTTAATCCGTGCTTTTCAAAGTGCTTAAAATTTTATCGTGAGGCGTCACTTGGTGACGACCGTTACTGCCGCGCGACCGCATAGCCTTCACCGCGCAAGAGATTGAGAAGCCCCTCATCGCCGGGCAGGTGGGCCGAGCCGACCGCCACAAAAAACGTGCCGGGCGTTTCCATCAGCACCGTCAGCTCCTCCGCCCAGTTCTGGTTGCGGCGCAGGATCACCGCGTCATAGAGATCCGGAAAGGCTTCGCGCATGGAGCCGTTGGCAAGCTCGTCCAACTGGTCGAGATCGCCCTCGCGCCAAGCCGCGACGAGAGCGTCCAGGGTATCCATGCTGCTGTCGGCTTCGGCAACGGTTTCATTCAGAAGCTGAATCTGGATGTCCATGGGCAGGTCGGACAGAAACCGGATCTGCTGTTCAACGGTTTCGAAGTAGCGCCGCTCGATGTCCGTCTTCGCGATGTCTTCGTGCAAAAGGCTTTCCACTCCTGAATTGGGGTCGAGCCCTTCGCCCATGGCCGCAACAGTGGTCAGGGTAATCGCGGCGAACCAGGGCTGCATGGGAAGCAATGCATCAATAGGCAGACCGATCTGCGCGGCATAGGTGGCAAGCGCCTGCCACTCCTCCCCGCTCAAATAGGCGGACAGGTCCTCGCCGTTCTGAAAGAACGCGTGCCGCAGAACCACCCCCTGCATGATCGAGGGATCAATCGTGTAGACGTCCGCCTCGAAATAGATGGCGTCGGAGGCCGCGATCGCCTCGCTGATTGTGGGGCCCTGCCAATCCTCATCGCTGCGCAACATGTGAACCGTGCCGAACACATAGACCGTGGTGTCGTCATCGCTGACGGCAAAAAGCGCGGGCTCGGCAAAGGCCGATGTGATGAAGAGAAAAAACGTCCCTAGCGCGATCAGGGGCAGGCGAAAGAGTGTCATTTCAAAAATCCTTTTTTGCGCCTCACACCCGCGCCAATACCAAACAGCAGAACCTTGCGGCGCCCGCCCCGGTCGGGAAAGGCGCGCACCTCGGAGCTGATCAGGTGATAGCCGCATTTTTCCAGAACGCGCTTTGAGCTTTTGTTTTCCTTGAACACCACCGCCTCGATGGCATCGAGGTCCAGCGCCTTGAGCCCATGGGTCGTCAGTGCATCCACCGCCTCGCTGGCAAAGCCCTGCCCCCAATAGGCGAGCCCGAGCCAATAGCCAATCTCGCCCACACGGCCTGATACAGGATCGGATGTGTAGGACAGGGAGATGACGCCCATCAGCTCATCATTACCAGGTCGCGTAATCGCGAAGGCATATTCGCGGCCCTCCACATGGCGGCGGCGCACCCGCGCGATCCACGTGAGGGCGGAGCGTTCGTCGTAGGGAAAGGGAACGGTCGCGGTTTGCTTGACGATGTCCCATTCGCTCAGGTGCAGCGCAAGGGCCCCCGCGTCACGATCCTCCAAAGGGCGCAACACCAGTTGCGCAGTGAACAGCCGGGGATCGGCGTCCTGGATTTCCGTGAGGGCGGAATGGCTCACACATCAGCTCCGGTAATCGGCGTTAATCGCAATGTAACGCTGAGTGAGATCGCAGGTCCAGATGGTGCTGTCACCCCGGCCCACGCCCACATCTACCTCGATGGTGATTTCTTTTTCCTTCATGGCCGCCGCGCCTTTTGATTCAACATAGTCCGGGTCGACCTGACCCTTTGAGGCGACGGGGATGCCGTTCATGACAATCTTCAACTTGTCGCGGTCGGCAGCTTCACCCGATTTGCCCACCGCCATAACGATGCGGCCCCAATTGGGGTCCTCGCCCGCCACTGCGGTTTTCACGAGCGGTGAGTTGGCGATGGAAAGGGCGATGGTGCGCGCGGCGGAGGTACTGGTCGCGCCGGTCACGACAACCTTCACCAGTTTGGATGCCCCTTCCCCGTCGCGCACGATTTGCAGCGCAAGGTCCTGCATGAGGTCATGAAGCTGATTGCGGAAATCGGCGAGCCGCCGGTCTCCCGCTCGCGTGATCGGTTTTTCAAGCTTTGCCTCCCCCGTCGCAAAACACAGCACCGTGTCGGAGGTGGAGGTATCGCTGTCCACCGTGATGGCGTTGAAACTGTCCCGCGTACCGAGCAGAAGAAGCGACTGTAATACGTCGGAGGGGATCGCCGCGTCTGTAAAGACAAAGGCGAGCATGGTGGCAAGATCCGGCGCGATCATGCCCGAGCCCTTGGCTATGCCGTTGATTTTGACCTCAACCCCGTCGATGCGCGCCGTGCGCGTCGCGCCCTTGGGAAAGGTGTCAGTGGTCATGATGGCTTCGGTCGCGGCGCTCCAGGCCCGTGGGCTTGTGCCCCGCACCATGGAGGGCAGCCGCGAGACAATCTTGTTCACCGGCAGGGGTTCGCCAATCACGCCGGTCGAGGCAATGAAGATATCGCGTTGGCGGCAACCGGCCGCCTTGGCCGCTACGCTCGCGATCTCCTTCACCGCGTCATCGCCTGCCTTGCCCGTAAAGGCATTGGAATTGCCGGAATTCACCACCAGCAGCCCAGCCTCGGGGTTTTCGGCGGAAATGGACCTTTTGCACCACTCGACGGGGGCGGAGGCGGTCTTGGACTGGGTAAAGACCCCGGCCACGGTCGTACCCGAGGAAAATGAGGCGATCATCAGGTCGCGGCGGCCCTTGTAGCGGATCCCGGCGGCCACGGCACCCAGGCGCACGCCAGGGATCGCCGGCATGTGGGGAAAGTCCACCGCCAGAGGCGACCGCTTGGGTGAAGACTTTTTGCGGCGGGCGGCGGCCTTTTTCGCGGTTTTGCGCTTGGGCGCCGGGGTGGAGGTCGCGCCGGGGGCATCGGGCTCGGAACGGCGCAATCCTGCGCCTTTCAGAAGGGCGGCCAGCGGATCGAGGGCATGCTGCATATTGGCGCCCTTGCTGGTCGCCGACCGATCCGTTGCTTTGCCGCCACCCTGAGGCCGTCTTGCCATGCGCCTTAACCCTGTCTGTTTTTTGATCCGATGATTTCCGCGTGACGGGCGCCGCCGCCGTCTGGGCTGATTTTAACACCTAAACGATTGACATGGGTGCCCTTTTTGGCAGCCCCCGCGCGGTTGTGACCTAAGCTCCGCGCGTTGACAAGGGGTGGGTCCAACCTTATGTCTGCCGCCCGTATCAGGCCGGTTCCGGGGGACGCATCCGTTCCCGTCCACCGGCCTCGTCAGTTAAGAAAGGGCAGCCGCATGGCGGGTCTCGCTTCGATCGCCAAGAAATTCTTTGGGGACGCAAATCTAAGACGTTTGAAGCCCCTGTGGCGCCGTGTCGAGGCGATCAACGCCCTCGAGGCCGAATACGAGCCCCTGACCGACGACGAACTGCGCGCGAAAACGCAGGAATTCAGAGATCGCCTGGAAGCGGGCGAAACGCTTGACGACATTCTGGAAGAAGCCTTCGCCATTGTGCGCGAAGGCGCCAAGCGGTCCCTGGGCCAGCGCCATTATGATGTGCAGCTTTTGGGCGGCATGGTGCTGCACGAAGGCAAGATCGCCGAAATGAAGACCGGCGAAGGTAAAACGCTGGTCGCCACCCTCGCCGTTTATCTCAACGCGCTTGAGGGCAAAGGCGTGCACGTCGTGACCGTGAACGACTATCTGGCCAAGCGGGACGCCGACTGGATGGGCCAGGTCTATACCTTCCTCGGCCTTACCGTCGGCTGCGTCGTGCCGGGCCTGCAGGACGAAGAACGCCGCGCCGCCTATGCCGCTGACGTGACTTACGCCACGAACAACGAGCTCGGCTTCGATTATCTGCGCGACAACATGAAGTACAAGCTGAGCGACATGGTGCAGCGGCCGCACCATTACGCCATCGTCGACGAAGTGGACTCGATCCTGATCGACGAAGCGCGGACGCCGCTGATCATCTCGGGCCCGTCGGACGACAACTCCGAGCTTTACCGCATCATCGACGCGGTGGTGCCGAACTTGACCGAAGACCACTACGAGCACGACGAAAAGGCGCGGCAGGTCACCCTGACCGAAGAAGGCAATGAAGAGGTTGAACGCCTGATCCGGGAAATTGATGACGCGCGCATTGCCGAAAATCCCGAGATCTCGCCCCTGTTCCAGGGCGACAGCATGTACGACATCGCGAACGTGTCGCTGGTCCACCACATCACCCAGGCCCTGCGCGCACACAAAATTTATATGCGCGATCGCGACTACATTGTGAAACAGGGCCGCGTTGTCATCATTGATGAGTTTACCGGCCGCATGATGGAAGGCCGCCGCTTCTCCGAAGGCCTGCACCAGGCGCTGGAAGCAAAAGAGGGTGTGAAGATCCACCCTGAAAACCAGACGTTTGCCTCCATCACCTTCCAGAATTATTTCCGCCTCTACAAAAAACTGGCCGGCATGACCGGGACGGCCATGACGGAAGAAGGCGAGTTTGACGAGATTTACGGCCTCGCCGTGTCGGAGATTCCGACCAACCGCCCCATCCAGCGAATTGACGAGGACGACGAGGTCTATCGGACCACCGATGAGAAATACAACGCGATTATTGAGCTAATCGAAGATTGCCATAAGCGCGGCCAACCCATTCTTGTGGGGACGGTATCCATCGAAAAGTCCGAAGACCTGGCCAAACGGCTGAAGAAGAAAAAGATTCCGCACCAGGTGCTGAACGCGCGTTACCACGAACAGGAAGCGCAGATCGTTGCCGAAGCCGGCGTGCCGGGCGCGGTGACCATCGCCACCAACATGGCGGGCCGCGGGACCGACATTCAGCTTGGCGGTACGCTGGAAATGCGCATCTGGAACGAAGCCGAAGCCATCAAGGACGAGGCCGAGCGCGAGAAAAAGATCGAAGAAATCAAAGCCGACATTGCGGCGAAGAAGCAGAAGGCGCTGGAAGCCGGCGGGCTTTACGTCGTCGGTACCGAACGGCACGAAAGCCGCCGCATCGACAACCAGTTGCGGGGCCGGACCGGCCGCCAGGGGGACCCGGGCGCATCGAAGTTCTTCCTCTCGCTGGGGGACGACCTGATGCGCATCTTCGGGTCCGACCGCATGGACGGCGTGCTGAAGCGTCTGGGCCTGCAGGAAGGTGAAGCGATCATCCACCCGTGGATCAACAGCGCGTTGGAAAAGGCGCAGCAGAAAGTGGAAGAGCGCAACTTCGACATCCGCAAAAACCTGCTGAAATACGACAACGTCATGAACGATCAGCGCAAGGCGATCTTTGAGCAGCGCATCGACATGATGAAGACCGAAGACCTCAGCGACGTCATCGCCGACATGCGCCGCCAAGTGGTGGATGACCTTGTCGAGACCCACATTCCGCCGAAGGCCTATCCCGAACAATGGGATTCCGAAGGCCTTGAGGTCGAGATCGAGCGCATTCTGGGGGATGAATTGCCAGTGCGGGACTGGGCCAAGGAAGAAGGCATCGCGGACGAGGAAATTCGCGAGCGTCTGAACGATGCCTTTGACAAGAAGATGGCGCGCAAGGCCGCCATGTTGGGCCCCGAGCTTCTGCGCCGCGTTGAAAAATCATTGCTGCTGCAAACCCTCGACCGTGACTGGCGCGAACACCTCGCCATGCTCGATCACTTGCGGCAGGCGGTGGCCTTGCGCGGGCTTGCCCAGCGCGATCCGCTGAATGAGTACAAGACCGAAGCGTTCGAGCTGTTCCAGCACCTGCTGACAAACCTGCGCATGTCGGTGACGCAGCAACTGTTGCGCATCGAAGTTTCCATGGAAGCGCCGCCGGAACCCGGCCAAGTGAAGCGTCCCTTGCGCGAAAGCCATAAGGACCCGCTGACCGGCGAGAACGAGATGGAACGCGAAGCGCGGGGTAAAAACGCCGCCGAACGTGCCGCCACGCGCGTGGCCTCGGCGCAGCCCGCGGACCGGTCGGACCTCACCATGGACCCGAACGATCCTGAAAGCTGGGGCAAGATCCCCCGCAATTCGCCCTGCCCCTGCGGGTCCGGCAAAAAGTACAAGCACTGCCACGGCGCCGTCGAAGCGCAAGGCTGATCTGCCGCATAGGCTGTGCCCCAAGGGCATCCTTGATGGGAGGGCGCGTCTGTCTCTAGTCTGCCACCAAGCAGACAGGAAAGATGCGCCATGCCCACGCCCTTCACGATTGATATCCCGCAAGACAAGCTCGACGACATTCTCGCCCGCGTGCGCGCGACGAACTGGCCGGCAGCGCCCAGCAATGGCGGCTGGGGCTACGGCGCGGACCTCCAATACATGACGCTGCTGGCCGAATACTGGACGGACGAATTTGACTGGCGCAAAGCGGAAGCGGGCCTCAATGCCTTTCCGCAATTCACCGCGCCGGTGGAGGTGGAGGGCCATGTGCTGGAGCTGCACTTCTATCATGTGCGCTCAAACCGCGAAGACGCGACACCACTGATCCTCAGCCACGGCTGGCCCGGTTCGGTGTTCGAGTTTCTGCACCTCATCGAACCGCTCACCAATCCGCCAGCGGGGGAGCCCGCGTTCCATGTGGTGGTGCCATCGCTGCCCGGCTATGGCTTCAGCGAAGCCCCCGCGAACCCCATCAGCCCTCGCCACATCGGCGCTTACTTCAATGCGCTGATGACGGATGCGCTGGGGTATCAAAGCTATATCGCCCAAGGGGGCGACTGGGGCGGCGTCATCTCCGCCATGATGGCGCTCGACCATGACGCCTGTTCCGCCGTGCACCTCAACATCCTTGGCTGGTGGGCGCCCGAAGTGGCCGCCGAAACGGAAGAGGAAAAAGCCCATGCCGCCAATGCGGCGGCCTATCAGCTCATGGAGAGCCCCTATTTTAATATTCAGCTCGCCAAGCCCCTGTCGCTTGGCTTTGGCTTGGGCGACAGCCCCGTGGGCTGGGCCGCATGGGTCGTTGAAAAATTCAACACCTGGTCGCACACAGAGGGCGACGACATCGAGAGCGCCTATACCAAGGACCAGCTGCTCACCAACATCATGATCTATCTAGTAACGGACACGGTTTCGACCGCGCTGTGGCCCTATCGCGGGATTGTGGAAGACCCCTTCGGCGGTCCCATCGCCCCCGGCACGCGCATCACCAAACCTGCAGGGGTCGCCAAGCTGCCCTTCGAGGTGCCGCTATACGCCTTCCCCCCACGCAGTCAGGTGGAAAAAAGCTACACCAATATCGTGCAATGGACGGAGTTCGAGGCCGGTGGCCACTTCGCGGCGCTGGAACAGCCCGAAGCGCTGATCAAAGACATCAGAAGTTTTGCGAAGGCGCTCGTTTAGGCCGTGCCTTCGACGCGGCCCATGGCGAGGAACTTGTCCTGACGCTGACGTTTCAGCTCAGCCGCATCCATGTTGGACATGGATTTGATCGCGTCCTCGATGGTGTCGCCCGCTTCGTCCATCACGGCGAGCGGGTTGCGATGCGCACCGCCGATGGGTTCATCAATGATGCCGTCGATGATCTTGTGTTCCAGTAGATCCTGCGCCGTCAGCTTCATGGCGGCGGCGGCATCTTTCGATTTGGCCGAGTCGCGCCACAGGATGGAGGCACAGCCTTCGGGCGAAATGACCGAATAGATGGAATGTTCCAGCATGAAGACCTTGTTCGCCGTGGCGATGGCCACCGCGCCACCCGAGCCGCCCTCGCCAATAATGACGGAGACCATGGGCACCTTAAGGGTCAGGCATTTTTCCGTTGAGCGCGCGATGGCTTCAGCCTGGCCGCGTTCCTCGGCGCTGATGCCGGGATAGGCGCCCGCCGTGTCGACGAGACTGATCACCGGAATGTCGAAGCGTTCGGCCATGTCCATCAGGCGCACGGCCTTGCGATAGCCCTCGGGCATCGCCATGCCGAAATTGTGCTTGAGGCGGCTTTCGGTGTCCGCGCCTTTTTCGTGGCCGATCACCACCACCGAGCGACCGCGGAAACGGCCAAGGCCGCCCTGGATCGCTTCGTCCTGGCCATAGAGCCGGTCACCGGCCAGCGGTGTGAAATCCTCGATGAGGTGTTTGGCATAATCCGCGAAATGCGGGCGGCGCGGATGACGCGCCACCTGACATTTTTGCCAAGGGTTCAGCTTGGAATAGGTGTCGCGCAAGAGCGAGGCGGACTTGGCCTCCAGCCGCTGCACTTCCTCGTTGATATCGACAGAGCTGTCCTCAACGGCCATCTGGCGCAGCTCGTGCACCTTGCCTTCGAGCTCGGCGATCTGTTTTTCAAAATCGAGATAGGTTTGCGTCGACATCTTGCGTTTCCCCTTTTTCCCTTTTTCGGGAATAAGCCGGGCCTTCTTTTTCGGACCCTGGCTTTTTACCACACGCAGGTTACTAGCGTGCTTCGATCTGCTTCATTTTGTTAACGATCCCCTGCGCCTGACGGATCGAGGCCGCATCGATCAGCATACCGCCCAATGTGGCGGCACCAAGGCCCTTTTCCTCCGCCTCTTTCATGGCAGCGAGGATATTCCTGGCACGCTCTACCTCAGCTGCGGGCGGCGTGTAAATGGCATTGGCGAGGGGCACCTGTTTAGGGTGAATCGCCCATTTGCCTTCACACCCCATCACGGCCGTGCGCATGGCCTGATTGTTAAAGCCGTCATCGTCATTGAAATTGCCAAAGGGCCCGTCGATGGGGGTGATGCCCCGCGCCCGCGCGGCGGAGACAATACGGGAGAGCGTGTAGTGCCACATGTCGCCCCAGTGGTTCTCGCGCTTACCGTTTTCGTCGGGGTCCGTCAGCACCGTATAGTCGGCGTTGGAGCCGCCAATGTTCGTGGTCCGCATGCCGGTAGAGGCGGCATAGTCCGCCGCGCCGAAGTGCATGGTCTGAAGACGAGGGCTCGCCGCGGCAATCTCATTCACATTTTCGATGCCGAGCGCGCTTTCGATAATGACTTCGAAGCCGACTTTCTTCGTCCGGCCCGTTGCCCATTCACACTGGCTGACCAGCATGTCGATGGCGTAGAGGTCCGCGCCCACGCCGACCTTGGGCACCATGATAGCGTCGAGCCGTTCGCCGCCCTGCTCCATCAGGTCCACAACATCGCGATAGCAAAAGTGCGTGTCGAGCCCGTTGATGCGCACGGTGATGAACTTGTCACCCCAGTCGACGTCATTCAGCGCCTCGATGATATTTTTGCGCGCCTGGGGCTTGTCCCCCACGGCCACGGCATCTTCGAGGTCCATGCAAATGACGTCGGCTTCGCTCTTGGCAGCCTTTTCAAAAAAGTCGGCGCGCGAGCCCGGCACAAACAGTTTCGAACGGTACAGCCGGTCCAGGCGCGGCATATGGCGCGTAAAGCTCATCAGGGCCTCCAATTGCAGATTTGGAGGGAACCGTAGGGCCCATGCTGCAGTGCGTCAATGTTGGTTGCGCTTCCGTTGCGCAAGCGGGTGATGCTCGTTCACCAGCTGCTTGAGCCGCTCATCCAGCACGTGGGTATAGATCTGCGTTGTGGTGATATCCGCATGACCCAACATTTGCTGGACAGCGCGCAGGTCCGCCCCATGGCTGAGCAGATGGGTTGCGAAGGCGTGGCGCAGGACGTGAGGGCTGACCTTTTTGGGGTCGAGGCCCGCCTCAAGTGCCAGTTCCTTCAGAAGCTGCGCAACCCGGTGGCGCGTCAGGTGCCCTTCCTTGCCGCGTGAGGGGAAGAGAAAGGGTGAGCCGTCCTGCGGGCCCTTGGTGAACCGTTCGCGGATGGCGAGATAATCCGTCAGTGCGTCACGCGCGCGTTCCGCCACCGGCACCATGCGTTCGCGCCCGCCCTTGCCCTTCACCATCAAGAGGCGCGGGTCGCCCCCGAGCGCCGAGAGCGGCAGTGTTACGAGTTCCGAAATGCGCAAGCCGGAGGCGTAGAGAAGTTCCACGATCGCGAGAAGACGTTTTCCCTCCGCGTCCCTGCCGGAGCGCACTTGCGCCGCGTCAAGCAATGCATCCACATCGGCTTCGCTGAGCGCCTTGGGCAGGCGCTGTTTCGCGCCGGGCCCTTTCAGCCCCAGGCACGGGTCATCATTGCGCCAACCGTCCGTGTACAGAAATTTGTGGAACTGCTTCAGCGCCGACAGCCGCCGCGCGCGGGTCGCCGGTGCGAGCCCCGCGTCATCGAGGCTTGCGAGATAGGATCGCACTTGATCGGCACTGGCCGCATCAATGGCGGTCTTTTTCGAACTTAGAAAGCCCGCAAAGTCGCGCAGGTCACGGGCATAGGCTTCGAGCGTGTTCTTTGAGGCGCCCCGTTCGGCGCTGACCATTTCAAGGAACGCCTCAACGGCGGCAAAGTCTTTTGCGCCGGTCACTCGACATCGTCCAGGGCAAAGCCGAGCATCGCCTCGGTCGCGAGGGCGCGGGCGTCAGCCCCCAGCCCCACGGCGCGCAAGGCGGCAATGGCTTCGGCAAGGGCGGCAGGGTGCGTGGCGCGCGGGCCTTCCGGCCCCACGGTGACGAGCGCATAGGCCACAGTTTCCGCAACGCGGCCCGCGCTGGCGGCTTCGCGCAAGTTTCCGATGACAGCAGGGGGCGGCGACGCGCCGGTCAACTCATTCTCATAAATCTCCGCACGGCCCATGACGTCGTCCGGCACGTCATACCCCATGGCCTCGAACCACAGGAGCTGCGCGGTAAGGCGTTGATGGGGAAAGTCGCCGAGGTCCGCCTGCTCCAACCAGCGCAAGGCGTGGTCGGGCCAAAAGGCATAACGTTCACTGGGGGCAACCATCATCAGTGCGGCCTGAAGCGCTTGCGCCTTGCCGGGGTCCGCCGTGCCGCTTTGGACATAAATGTCATACCAGTCATAGGCGTTCGGGAGATTGTTGTCGGCAAGGGATATGAGCGCGAAGGGATAGGCGGCCCAGCTCAAAACTTCTTCGGGGCGCATGTCACGCGCGGAGGCGCCCAGGGCGGCGGCATAGGTCAGTGCCATGTCCGTGTGCGCGGCGGGGGGCAGTGCGGCGGAAAGGGTTTCAGCGCGGGTGCCAGGAATTTTGTCCAGCGTCAGCGCCTCGGCGAACAGCGCGCGCGCATTGGCGGAGTTTGTGCGCGCGGCGGCGGTGAGTTGTTCCGTGCGGCGTTCGGGTTCAAAGGGCGCGACTTGGGTGTAGACGCGCAAAAGATCGGCGGCGCTGAGCACGCCTGCGCGCGCCGCCGTTTCGCCACTTGAAAGGCGGTATGCGATGCCGTCCTCGCCGTTCCAGCCGGTATCTGCCGCCATCACACGCGCGATGGACAAAGATTGCGCATCCGCGCTGCTGGCCGGCGGGACAATGGCAAGGTCGCGCATCATCGCGAGATGCAGGGCGCTTAGCGGTTGATCCGTCAGCCCATTGAGGGAAACGCTTTCGTTCCCCGTAATGCGTTCAAGCAGCGCCTGAAAAAGCTCGTCCTCGTCGCCCGTATCATAAAGCAGATCGGCCGTGAGGCGCGCGGCGGGCACCAGTCCCTGATGGGCAAAGCAATAGGCGCGGAGCTTCATCCAGAAAGGTGCGCCACTTTCCATGCGCTGGGCCGTGGAGTTGCCGCAGGCTTCCATGCCGCCCCCGCGCAAAAGGATTGTTTCCGCGCGCAGTATCTGAATATCCGGATCGTCGGCGAGTTGCGTCGCCTGATCGATCATCGTGGGGATCGCATCAATGAGCCCCGCGTCCATAGCGCGCTCAAAGCGCAGCTCGATGATCGGGTCGCCGCCGCGCGTATCCTCGGGCGGGCGGGCGGCAGTAAGCAGCAAGCGCCGGGTAAGATCACCCATGGCGCGGGATGGCGCGCCGATGGGGACCTGGTTGAGCAAAATTTGCGCGCGGGTCCCATTGGTGCCCGACCACATCTCCGCGCCCAGCCCGTCCGAGCCGCTAAGCGTGCCCACCGTCGGGGCGCGGCTGGAGATCACACCAACCTGGATACCAAGATCACTGGCCCCGGGACGCGAAGGCACATGTTGCGGGATTTCGTCGGAGGTTGTGCTTTCCGGTTCGTCCTCGCTCGCGCCCGGCAGTTGCACTGGCGCGCCCACGTCCGATTGCGCCCAGGCCGGAACGGCCGAAGCAACCAGAAGCGCAAGCAAGAGAGTGGGAAGGCCGCTAGCCCGGGAAGCGGTCATTGTCGATGACCTCCTCGTGCTGGGTCTGGGGCGGTTCCATGGTGTTCGCGATATAGAGCAGAGCCCCCACGCCGCCGAGCAGCAGAACGAGGACGATGCCAATCATCGCGAGCGGATTATTCATGTCGAGACCCCTGAATTCGTACCTGGTTTGCCCTTGGGCCGCCCTTTGAGCGCCCCTCGCGCGGCCTTTGATCCGGACCCTCACCTACAAATGCGACAAAATTCAGGTCTTCTGCCGCGAAATGGGCGCGAAATCCCCACTTTTACTTGCCGCGAGGCAAAGGGATAAACTAATGGTGAGGACGTTGCAAAAACCTGGAGGCCCCCCGTTGAGCGCGGACGAAAAGCGCGAACCGCTAGATCTTGATCGTGAGACCCTGGCGCGTATTCGCAAACGGTCCATTGTGCTCGTGGGGCTCATGGGGGCGGGCAAGACCACCGTGGGCCGCCGTCTGGCCGATGCGCTGGACATGCCGTTCACCGATGCCGACCACGAGATTGAGGACGCGGCGGGGCTGACGGTTTCGGAAATCTTCGAAAAATACGGCGAAGACCACTTTCGCGACGGCGAGCGCAAAGTGATTGCGCGGCTGATCGAGGGCGAGCCTTGCGTGCTTGCCACCGGCGGCGGCGCCTTCATGAATGACGAGACCCGCGCCCTGATCAAAGCCAAGGCGGTGTCGGTCTGGCTGAAAGCAGAACTTGAATTGCTGCTCGAGCGCGTTTTGCGGCGCGACACGCGCCCCCTGCTCAAGACCGGCGACCCGCGCGACATCCTGGGCCGGCTGATGGATGAACGCTATCCCGTCTACAGCGAAGCAGACGTGGTTGTGGAATCAGGCGAAGGCCCCCATGGCCGCGTGGTGGGTGCCATCATCAAAAGCCTTGCCGCATGGGTTGACGGGGACCAAAGCAAATCATGACCGCACCTTCGCAAACTGTTTCCGTCGATCTGGGCCATCGCGCTTACGACATTGTTGTGGAACCGGGCGCCCTGACCCGCCTGGGCGTTTTGATCAAGCCGCTGCTGCGCCGCGACTTTGTTGTGATCGTGACGGACGCCAATGTCGCAGACCATCATCTGAACGCGGCGCGCGCGGCGCTGAAGGCCGAAGGCATTGCGAGCGAGGCGATTGTTCTGCCCGCGGGCGAGGCGACCAAATCCTTTGCCATGCTCGAAGACCTGTGCGGGCAATTGCTCGACCTTGGCGTTGAACGCAGCGACATTGTCATCGCACTTGGGGGCGGCGTCATTGGGGACCTGACCGGCTTTGCCGCGTCGATCCTGCGGCGCGGGGTGCGCTTTGTGCAGGTGCCGACGACCTTGCTGGCGCAAGTGGATTCTTCCGTCGGCGGAAAAACCGCGATTAATGTGCCGCAAGGCAAGAACCTGATCGGCGCCTTTTATCAACCCGCGCTTGTTGTGGCGGATGTTTCATTGCTCGACACTTTGCCCCGGCGGCAGTTGCTCGCCGGTTATGCAGAGGTCGTCAAATACGGCGCGCTGGGGGATGCGGGGTTTTTCGCCTGGCTCGAGGAAAACGGCGCGGGGCTTTTGGCCGGCGGCGACAATGGCGGGCCCTTGCGCGCGGAAGCCGTGGCGCGGTCGTGCAAGGCCAAGGCCGCTATCGTCGCGCGGGACGAACGCGAGGCGGGCGAGCGCGCGCTTTTGAACCTCGGCCATACCTTTGGTCACGCGCTGGAAGCAGCGACCGGATATTCAGACCGTCTACTCCACGGGGAAGGCATTGCCATCGGCATGGGGCTTGCCTTCGATCTCTCCGCCGCGCTGGGGAACGCAAAAGCGGAAGACGCCATTCGCCTGCGCTCGCATCTCGCCTCGGTGGGCCTGCCGGTCGTCCTCGGCGATCTTGCGGGGCCCGCCCTTCCCACCGACGAGCTAATGGCTCACATGATGCAGGACAAGAAAGTCACGGGCGGGCAATTGAACCTCGTGCTGGCGCGCGGGCTGGGCGATGCCTTCGTCGAAAAGAATGTGAGCGGGGATGCGATCCGCGACCTGCTCATCCGAAATGGTGCAACCTCCACAGGGAACTAACCCATGGAACTCCTCGACCGGTTGATGGAACCGGACAGCCTTCTCACTCTCGGTGCGATCTTCGTGCTGTTGCTGTTCTCCGCTTTTTTCTCGGGCTCTGAAACCGCACTGACGGCGAGCTCGCGCGCGACCATGCACAAGCTGCAGGAAGACGGTATCGCCGCGGCGGCGCGCGTGAACCTTCTCAAAGAACGGCCCGAGCGGCTGATCGGCGCGATCCTGCTCGGCAACAACCTCGTCAATATTTTCGCCTCGGCCCTCGCCACAGCCCTCTTCCTCAAACTCTTTGGCGATGTGGGCGTTGCGGTTGCCACACTGGTCATGACCTTTGTGGTGCTGATCTTCGCCGAGATCCTGCCCAAGACCATCGCCATCGCCCGCACCAACCGGCTGGCCATGATCGTTGCCCCCGCCCTGTCGTTCTTTGTGGCTTTATTCGCGCCTGTCGTGGACCTGATCCAGATCGGCGTGCGCAGGCTGGTGCACCTGTTCGGCGTCGATATCGCCGCGAACGAAGAAGTACTGTCCGCCCACGAACGCCTGCGCGGCGAGATTGAGCTGCATCACCGGGAAGGCGAGGTGGTCAAAGGCCACCGCGACATGCTGGGCGGCATATTGGATCTTGCCGAACTCGAAGTCGCCGACGTCATGGTGCACCGCAAGTCCATGGAAATGATCGACGCAGGGCAAGCGAACGATGTGATCGTGCAAGAGGTTTTGAAAAGCGCGCATACCCGCCTGCCCCTGTGGCGCGAGGACCCGGAGAACATCGTCGGCGTTCTGCACCAGAAGGATTTGCTGCGCGCGCTTTCCCGCGTTGGCTGGGACGCAAGCAAGCTCGATGTGGAAGAAGTGGCGTTCAAGCCCTGGTTCGTGCCGGAGACGACGGAGCTGAACGATCAGCTCAACGCCTTTTTGCGCGAGCGCACGCACTTCGCCCTGGTGGTGGATGAGTATGGCGTGCTGATGGGGCTCGTAACGCTGGAAGACATTCTGGAAGAGATTGTCGGCGACATTCGCGATGAATACGACCTTGCCGTGACGGGCGTGCGGCCCCAGGCCGATGGCAGTTTCAATGTGGATGGATCAGTGCCGATCCGCGATCTCAACCGCGCGCTCGACTGGAACCTGCCCGATGAGGAAGCGACCACCATCGCGGGGCTTGTGATCCACGAGGCGCAAACCATCCCCGAGCCGGGACAGGTCTTTGCCTTTTACGATTGCAAGTTCGAGGTCCTGCGCCGCCACCGGAACCAGATCACGGCCCTGCGCATCACGCCGCCACGCAAACGGCCCGAGCCCTCAAGTGATTAACCAGCCTCAGCCGGGGTCTTGGCCTTCACCGAAAACGCGTGGATCGGCCCGGCCAGTTCCTCAGCCAGGGCCTCGTTGATGGCCCTTTGGCGGTCGAGCCGCGATTTGCCCTCAAAAGCGGTAGAGACGATCTCGACCCGGAAATGGCTTTCCCCCCCGTCCCGGTAGCCGGCATGGCCCCGGTGTTTCTCGCTTTCATCGACGATTTCCAGCATCTGAGGCGCAAAAGCGCTTTCCAGTTTGCGGCGGATTGTCTCGGTCATTTGGCCCATATCGGATAAATCACTTTCTTTGGCATGAGAGGCCTCGCGCTAATTGTTTTGTTAGGCGGCGCGCGGCATACTGCCCGGCTATGTCAGACAACTACGAATATAAGCCGCCGCTCGGATTTGACATCCGTGTCAAAAAGGGCCGCGCCAAGAACCGCGAAGAAGCTCGGGCCACCCACAATTGCGAGTGGGCGGGCTGTGACAAGCCGGGCCCCCATCGGGCCCCGCGCACCCCTGGGAAACTCAACGATTACCGTTGGTTCTGCCAGACCCATGCCCGGGAGTACAACCGCGCCTGGAACTTTTTCGAGGACATGAGCGACGAGGAAGTGGCCGAGTATCAGGCCGCCACCCTTGTGGGCGACCGGCCCACCTGGTCCATGAGCACCAATGCCCGCGACAAGACGGGCAGGGCCCGCCCCGCGCGGCCGGGCTTTGTGCCGGGCAAATCCCGCCCCACTGACAAGACGGACATGGGCGGCGCAGCTGACCCCTTTGGCTTTGTGGGCGACCACAAAGAGCGCCGTGAGCCCGAAGAACGGCGCCATATCCCCAAGCTTCAGAAAAAGGCGCTGGAGACGCTCCACCTGGATGAGCGCGCCACAATAGACGACGTGCGCCAGCGTTATAAGGATCTCGTGAAGCGCTTCCACCCGGACGCCAACGGCGGCGACCGCGGCGCGGAGGACCGCTTGCGAGAGGTCATTAACGCCTATAGGACTTTGCGGGCAGCGAACTTCCGCTAGGGCAGTCTTTGACCCACCCTTCCAGTTTGCTAAAGCAGAGCCACATACAATGTGGAATGGATGCGCGCGTGCGTGCGCGCCCTCGGGTTTGCCCCCCAGGGCCCCCGACAAAACGGACGGTTAGTTATGAGCGAGCAAGTGAACGGCGAAATGCGGCTTCCCGACATCACGGTGTCGGCGGCGCAAGTGTTTGGTGTCGATATCGACATGCAGGTGCCGGCCTTTTCCGAAGCCAATGAATATGTTCCGGACGTGGACGAAACCTATCGCTTCGATCGCGAAACGACGCTCGCCCTGCTCGCAGGCTTTGCCTACAACCGCCGCGTCATGATTCAGGGCTACCACGGCACGGGCAAGTCGACCCACGTGGAACAGGTCGCCGCGCGATTGAACTGGCCGTGCGTGCGCGTGAACCTCGACAGCCACATTAGCCGGATCGATTTGATCGGCAAGGACGCCATCGTCCTGAAAGACGGCAAGCAGGTCACCGAATTCCGCGAAGGCATTTTGCCCTGGGCGCTGCAGAACCCCACCGCGCTCGTCTTTGACGAATATGATGCGGGCCGCCCGGACGTGATGTTCGTGATCCAGCGCGTTCTGGAAGTGCAAGGTAAGATGACCCTGCTCGACCAGAACCGCGTGATCCATCCGCACCCGGCGTTCCGTCTGTTCGCGACCACGAACACCGTGGGCCTGGGCGACACCACGGGGCTCTATCACGGCACGCAACAGATCAACCAGGGTCAGATGGACCGCTGGAATATCGTGACCACGCTCAACTATCTGGAGCACGATACCGAGGCGAACATCGTTCTCGCCAAGTGCACCAGCTATGATGATGCGGAAGGCCGCGAAAAGATTTCCAACATGGTGCGCGTTGCGGACCTGACGCGCGCGGCCTTCATGAACGGCGATATTTCCACCGTTATGAGCCCGCGGACCGTGCTGACCTGGGCCGAGAACGCCGACATCTTCGGCGATGTGGCCTTTGCCTTCCGCCTGACGTTCCTCAACAAGTGCGATGAGCTGGAACGGCCCACGGTGGCGGAATTCTATCAGCGCTGCTTTGGCGAGGAGCTGCCGGAATCGGCGGGGAACGTCCTCGCCTCCTAAGGAAGAACGGGCCCATGGCGGACCAAACCAGTGAGCAACGGGAAGACGCGGTCGAGAGCTTCAAGCGCGCGATCGAAGAAGCCGTGCGCACCATCGCCGAGGAACCCGAACTGACCGTCAGCTTCGGCACCGAGGCGTCAGGCGCCAGCGGCAATCAAGTGCGCCTGCCCCAACTCACGACCGAGACCAATGCCGAAGGTGTTTTGAATGTGCGCGGCGAGGCCGACGCCATCGCCCTGCGCATCGCGCACCACGACGATCAGGTTCATGCGGGCCATCAACCCACGGGTAGTCAGGCGCGCCCCATTTATGAAGCGCTGGAAACCGCGCGGGTGGAATCTCTCGGCAGCCTGCAGATGAAGGGCGTCGCCGCGAACCTGCGCGCGCGGCTTGAAAAACAATGCGGCGAACGCGGCTATGGCGAGATGACCTCCCGCGATGATGCGCCGCTGGCCGAAGCTGTCGGCCTGATGGTGCGCGAACGCATTCTGGGGGAAAAGCCCCCCGCCTCGGCCCGCGCCATGGTGGATACATGGCGGCCTTGGATCGAAGAAAAGGCAGGCAAGCGGCTCGATGAGATGAAAGATCTCGTCGAGGATCAGGAAGGGTTTGCAGAGATCACGCTTGATCTTATTCGCGATCTTGATCTGGGCGACGAGCTGGGCGAACAGAGCGAAGAGCAGCAAGAGTCCGAAGACAATGAAATGGGCGAGGGTGAAAACTCGTCCGACAACGAAGAACAGCAGGAAGCCGAAGGTCAGACCACCGAGCAGATGGAAGCCGGCCAGGAAGACGAGGAAGGCGAAACCATCGAGCTTGACGCGGACGACATGCCCGACGAGACCGAAGCCGAAGACATGGCCGATGGCGACATGCCCTGGCGCAATCCCGACACGGCGCCGGGCAGCCCCAATGACCCGCCCTACAAAGTCTTTACCGCGCAGTTCGATGAAACCATAGCGGCTGAGGACCTGTGCGATACCGAAGAACTCACCCGTCTGCGCGCCTATCTCGATCAACAACTGCGCGCGTTACAGGGCGTGGTGGCGCGGCTCGCCAACCGGCTGCAGCGTCGCCTGCTGGCGCAACAGAACCGCTCCTGGGATTTCGATCTCGAAGAAGGGGTGCTGGATGCCGCGCGGCTTTCCCGCGTGCTTACTGATCCCTTGCATCCGCTGTCTTTCAAGATGGAACAGGATACCGAATTCCGCGACACAGTGGTGACGCTGCTTCTGGATAACTCCGGTTCCATGCGCGGGCGCCCCATCACGGTGGCGGCCATGTGCGCCGATATCCTGGCCCGCACGCTCGAACGCTGCGCGGTGAAAGTGGAGATCCTGGGCTTTACCACGCGCGCCTGGAAAGGCGGCGCATCCCGCGAGGAATGGCTCGCCGCGGGCAAGCCGCCCAAGCCCGGTCGGCTCAATGATCTGCGCCACATCATCTACAAGGGCGCGGACGCCCCCTGGCGGCGCGCGCGGCGCAATCTCGGCCTGATGATGCGCGAAGGGCTGCTGAAGGAAAACATCGACGGTGAGGCGCTGCTCTGGGCCCACAATCGCCTGATGGCGCGGCCCGAACAACGGCGCATCCTGATGGTGATTTCCGACGGCGCACCCGTGGACGATTCAACGCTTTCGGTGAACTCCGGCAATTATCTGGAACGTCACCTGCGCGAGACCATTTCATATATCGAGAACAAGTCCCCCGTGGAACTTCTTGCTATCGGCATCGGCCACGACGTGACGCGTTATTACAAACGCGCCGTGACGATTGTGGACGCCGAACAGCTGGGCGGCGCCATGACCGATCAGCTGGCCGAAATGTTCGAGGACGAGAGCATGGCCCGGGGCCCGCGCCGCAAACGCGAGGGCAAGGGCCACGCCCCGGCGGGCCATTCCCCGCGCAAGACCAGCCTGCAATCCATCAAAGCAGCCACCCGTCCCTAGCGGGCAGGCTCTACGCCCCACCAAAAAGCTGTTCACTCTAAATGTGCACCGCCGCAAGCAGGTAGCTGACCGCCGTTCCGATGGAACCGAACGTCCGCGCGTGATTGAGCGGCGTCCATTCCCGAAAATAGGTCGGCCAATAGTCGGCGGCACCTTCCCCCTCCAAGCGATCGAGTTTTTCGTTACGCGGCACATTCCCGGCGACTGTCACCATGAAGACCGACGTCACATATATTGCCGATGCCGCAATCAGCAGCGCCCTGGCGATGCCGCCCACAAAGAAAAAGCCGTAGACCGCGAATGCAATGCCCAACGGCGCGAGCGCGAGCAACATGACCAGAAACACAGACCGGTAGACCGTCCGGTTTAGGCCGATCATGCCCGCGGCGCCCGCTTCGGGGCCTGCTTGGTTGAGGCCGCGCATCACAAAGTCCGAGAAGCTTTGAAAGACGCCGCCCACCAAAGCGGCAGAAAGGCCGAATGCCAGGCAAACATAGATAAGAAGTGTGGGTTCCATGGAGATCACCGTGTGGTTTGAGATTGAGTGAAGGCCCCCGCGCGGTGCGCGGGCGCGTCCCGCTGGGCGGTCAAGGCCAAAAGGGAAAGGGCACCAAGCGCGGCTTCAATACCCAGCGCCCAGAGAAGGTCGGCTCCCGGAAGGCCATTGGTGTAGATCGCGACGACCCGGCCAAAGGCATACCCAAGATAAAGAAGCGCCGAGAGCGCGAGAGCGGGCGCCTGCCACGACCGCACGTATGCGGCTGCGACAATGAAGATTGCCGCACCCAGCAAGACGCCGCCGGGGGCACGGACCTCCGACATCATGTTCGGGTCCGTGCTCAAGGTAATGCCGGAAAGCGCAAACAGTTGGTCCGGCGCGAAAGTGACAAGGCCGCCGATGAGCCCGGCCACGGCCCCGTTCACAACGAGAAGGGCCGTGGTGCCTTTTGAGGTTCGAGTGTGATCGGTCATATTCAATTCTCCAAAACATTCATGACTTCTTTCGGAAACTCAAAGCGAGATCCCCGGCGACTGATGCAGATAGCCGCGTCCTGTCACCTGCTTGAGGATGAAGCCCGCCACATCGGCGCGCGGAATCTTGAGTGCCAGCCCTTTCTCCGTAGGCGGAAAGTCTTCGCGGTAGGCCCCGGTCGCGGGGTCGTCGGTGAAGGCGGACGGGCGCACGAGAGTCCAATCCAGACCGCTAGCCTGAACCAGCGCTTCCTGTTCCTGATGGTCGGCATAGGCGTCCTTCAGCAGGAAGCCGAACATGATGTGCTTCCAGACAAAGTTGAGTGCCGCGCGGCTGTCACCCGCGCCAAGAGTTGACTGGCTGATGAGCCGCCGCACCCCATGGGCCTTCATGGCATCAATGACATTCGCCGTGCCGGGTGCGCGCACCCCGCCCTTCCGCCCTGCCCCGATGGCGACGATGACCGCGTCCTGGCCCTTGACCGCGTGGGAAACCGCCCCCGGGTCGAGCACGTCCCCGGCGAAAAGGGTCAGGTTTGCGTGGGTCAGATCCAGCCGTTCGGGCCGCCGGGCAAAGGCCGTGACCTGGTAGCCCATGTCCAATGCCTGCGCCACCAGATGGCGGCCGAGCGTCCCAGTGGCTCCAAAAATCACAATTTTCATGGTGTTCTCCTTCCGTGACTTGACACCGTGTAAAGTTGACAGAGTGACAAGTAGGGAGTACTTTACATTATGTCAAGCAATAATCCGGACACCCGGGAAAAGATTCTGATCGCCGCACGGGACCTCCTCGAAGGGGGCGAGGGCGCGGGCGTACGCATGTCGGACATCGCAAAGAAGGCGGGGGTTTCGCGGCAGGCGCTTTACTTGCATTTCGCAACGCGGGCCGAGCTGCTGATCGCCGTCACCTATTACGTGGACGAGCTCTATGACATCAGCGCGCGCCTTGCGCCCAGCCGTGCGGCGTCTTCGGGCTCAGAACGGCTCAATGCCTATGTCACCGCATGGACGGCCTATATCCCCAAGGTCTATCCCACCGGTAAGGCGTTGATGGCGATGGGCGACACGGATGAGGAAGCGCGAGATGCCTGGGCCAGGCGCATGATTGACATGCGCGAGGGATGCGAGGCGGCGATCAAAACGCTCGCCAATGACGGCGCCCTGTCACCGCACTACTCAGAGAAAGATGCAACGGATTTGCTCTGGACGCTTTTGTCGGTACGCAATTGGGAACAGCTCACACAAACCTGCGGCTGGTCGCAGAAGCGGTATGCAACGACAGTTCTTGAAACCGCACGGCGCTTGTTCGTGGCGTGAAGCTTACGCCCCGCCGAGGCCCGACGCGGGTTTAATGCGCCGCCGCAACATGGCGTAGGGCACAATCAAGAGAGCACCGAGCGCGCCAAGCGCAAGCGCATGGATCACCATCCAGGCCGCCCAGGGCACATCCGCGCCCATGTAGCCAAAGGGATAGAAGATACCGGCAAAGACGAGCGGTCCAGCGAAGGCCGCAATCAACGGCGCCTTCCACCACGGCACGCCGCGTTGCCAGTCAAAGCTCAGGATCGCCGCGACGTGACCGATGCAGAGCCCGATCAGAAACGCTGCCATCACATTGGTGGGCATGAGTTCGGACCGCAGCTCATCAAAACCATAGAGGCTGCCCGCAAAACCGAGCAGTGCCGCGATCACGATCCAGGCAAGCGTCACATGCGCCACGGCCATGGTGGGCCCATAGCGGCGATTGGTGAGCGCGACCTGAAAAAATGCAAACGCCAGGGTGAGATGACCCCAGCTCATCCACCAGCTGGGCTCAGCCACCGGGTTCGCACGGCCGAGGGTGAACCACACACGCGTTTCCAGAAGATAGAAGCTGACCGTATAAATCGCGACAAGCCAAACCGTCGGCAGGATCAGACGCAATAATCCGGACAAGAGCGCGCGCAAAATTTCTTCCCTCTCTTGCGGTTCGACCCGCGGCACAAGAACTTCCATCGTCATGGCAATCGGCCCTTCGCAATACCACGGGGCCCTAACGCCGGTTAACTATAGACGGCGGGCCCCTCTTCGCGAAAGGAAGGTGCACGGGGTGTGCCACGGCATTGGCACAGACATGTGTCAGCCGCGCACAAAAAAACGGGCCCCGAAGGACCCGTCTTTGAGGATTTCAAATGCTTTGCAGCGTTAACGGCCCTTAGGCGGTGGCCGTTTCAGTCTTCAGGATTTCGCGGCGCAGACGCTGCATGTTGAGCGACAGATCTTCGCTGCGTGCCTTTTTGAGAAAGGCATCAAGGCCCCCGGCGTGGTCGACGGAGCGCAGCGCATGCGCGCTCACCTTCGCCTTCACCGAACGGCTGAGCACATCGCTGTGCAGGGTCACATTGCACAGGTTCGGCAGGAACCGGCGACGGGTTTTGTTCACAGCGTGGCTGACATTATTGCCAGACATGGGACCTTTACCGGTCAGCTCGCAACGGCGGGCCATCGGACATCTCCTTCGAGATTTGCTAAAACTTGGATGCGGGCGCGCCCGGGGCAGCACCTGCGAAGGCGCGCACCTATACTGGGGCCCAATGCCCCCGTCAAGACCGGGAAGACGTGAGAAATCCGGCCAAAAGCGCGCGGGCGGCGGCGGGGGGCAAATCCTTGCCCTGGGCTACCGCCTCTTCAGCCCGCTCAAGCGCAGATTTCAGCGATTTTTGGGACTTGAGCGCGTCCACCAGCCCCTCGCGGATTTCCGCCCAAAGCCAGGCCTGCGCCTGCCGCGCGCGCAGGGTTTCGCCCTCCCCGGTTTTGGCGAGGGCTTCCTGGAAGGATTTGGCGGTCTCCCAGATCTCGTCGATTCCCGTGCCCTCCAGGGCAGACGCCATGAGGACTTGCGCCTTCCAGGCCTTGTATTTGGGTTGGATGAGGCCGAGGGCGCCCTTGAAGTCGGCGGCAGCAACCCGCGCGGGCTTGATGAGCTCCCCATCCGCCTTGTTGATAATGATGAGGTCGGCAAGCTCCATAATGCCGCGCTTGATGCCTTGCAGCTCGTCGCCCCCCGCAGGTGCGAGCAACAGGCAGAACATGTCCACCATGTCGGCTACGGCGACCTCTGACTGCCCCACGCCCACGGTCTCCACCAGCACCACATCGTAACCGGCGGCTTCCGTCAGCAACATGACCTCGCGCGTGCGCCGCGCGACACCGCCCAGCGTGCCGCCCGAGGGCGAGGGCCGAATAAAGGCGTTGGGGTCGCGGCTCAGCCTTTCCATGCGCGTCTTGTCGCCGAGGATTGAGCCCCCCGACCGCGCGGAGGAGGGATCAACGGCAAGCACCGCCACTTTCAGCCCCTGCCCTGTCAGCATCGTGCCGAAGCTTTCGGTAAAGGTGGACTTGCCCACCCCCGGTGCACCGGAAAGGCCAAGACGCAAGGCGCGGCCCGTATCAGGCAAAAGCGCCGTCAGCAGCGCTTCGCCAGCCTCGCGATCGGCGGCCCGGGCCGATTCCACCAGCGTGATCCCTTTGGCAAGCGCGCGGCGCTCGCCCGCGCGGATGCGGGCGGCAAGGTCTTGGATGTCCTCTGGGGCGGATTGGGGCATGGGTCGGCGCGTGCTGTGAATCAGGAAATCCAGCCTAAACGCCGCGCTCAGCAAAGGCGAGAGGCGGACGCGCGCCGTTCAGCCCTCGTTCAGGGGCAAAAACTACCCTAGGATCAAGCAAGCGTGGGGGCGCTGAACAACATTGGCGCAAATGGTGGACCTATTCATATGAAACCCATGACCAGACAATTCGGCCTTCCCGTCGCAATGATGCTCGCCGCCCTCGGCGCGGCCCACGCGCAAGAAGCGGGCGAAGCCGGTGACGACCAGGCCTCGGCCTTTATCTTCACGCCGGTCGAAGAACTTGCCGTGAACTACGACGTGAACCTGGGCGGCTTTACCCTGGGCAGCGGGCAGTTGCGCACGACCTACACCGAGGACAGCTATGACGCACGGATTTCCATCCGTACCGCAGGGCTTGCCGACTGGCTCTTCAATTCGACTTACGACAATACCAGCAGCGGCGCGCGCGTGAACGGCGACATCTTTCCCGCTGAGTACAATTCCGATTTCCGCGGGCGACGCGAGGATGACTATCAGGTCGTCGAGATCGGCTATGAAGGCACGACGCCTTATCTCGTGAACTCTGATCCCTCATACGGACCGCGCCTGGAACGTTTTCCCGTGACCGAGGAACAGCGCGAAAACTCTTACGACCCCCTCAACGCCGCCATGCACCTGATTGCGGGCATGCCGTTCTCGGAAGAAGAACCCTGCGGCGACCGCATTCGCGTTTTTGACGGGCGGCGGCGTTATGACCTTGTGATGGAGCACGTGGGCTATGAAGACATCCGCGTGCGCCGCGGCGAAGTGTGGGACGGCGAAACGCTGGTCTGTCAGCTGAATTATGAAGAGGTCGCGGGCTTCAAGCCGCAGCCCGAGGATGATGAGCTGCCCCGCCCGCCCATGACGCTTTATATCGCGGAGATGGACGAAGGCTACTACGTACCCGTGCGCGTGCGCGCGCCAACACCGCTCGGCTCAATGGTGATGGTGGCAACGTTCCTTCGGGCGCGTGAAGTGGTGCCTGACCACGCTGGCGGTGAAACCGCCAACGGCTCCGTCGCCGCGCCAGTGAATTGACAATCCCGAAGAAACAAGAATGAAGCATTGTCATCCCGGACATCGCACAAGCGATGATCCGGGATCTCGCCCCGCTTGCCGTGTCGCTCGAGATTCCGGGTCTAACGTCTCGCTTCCGATGCGGTCCCCGCATCGGGCTCAACGTAACACCCGGAATGACCCCTTTTAGAGCAATGCTCTAAGCCGCTTTCTTCCGCTTACGGATCAAATCGAGCACTTCTTTCGCCGCTTTGGGGATATTGGTTCCGGGGCCGAAGATGGCGGCGGCGCCTGCCTTCTTGAGGAAGTCATAGTCCTTTTGCGGAATGACCCCGCCACAGATGATGAGCACATCGCCCGCGCCCGCGGCCTCCAGCGCCTTCTTGAGTTCGGGCACCAGCGTCTTGTGCCCGGCGGCCTGGCTCGAGACACCAATCACATGCACATCCGCATCGATCGCGTCTTTTGCGGCTTCTTCCGGCGTCTGGAACAGGGGCCCCACATCCACATCAAAGCCCATGTCGGCGAAGGCGGTCGCGATCACCTTCGCGCCCCGGTCGTGGCCGTCCTGGCCGAGCTTTGCCACCATCAGGCGCGGACGGCGCCCTTCCTCGGCGGCGAATTTTTCCACCTCGGCGCGGATTTCGGCAAAGTCTGCATCGCCTTCGTACACGGACCCATAAACTCCCGAAATTGAGCGGATCTCCGCCCGGTGACGGCCGAAGACCGATTCCATAGCGTCGGAGATTTCCCCCACCGTAGCACGGGCGCGGGCCGCCTCCACAGCGCGGGCGAGCAAGTTATTGTCCCAATTGCTGGTACCGGCAGCGGCTTCCGTCAGCGCCTTGAGCGCAGCCTCAACCGCTTGCGGGTCACGTTCCGCCTTCACGCGGTTGAGCCGCGCGATCTGCGAGTCGCGCACCGCCGTGTTGTCGATGTCGCGCACCTCGAACTCGTCGTCCTTGGTCGGCTGGAATTTGTTCACCCCAACAATGACTTCTTCGCCCCGGTCGATGCGCGCCTGACGGCGGGCGGCGGCTTCCTCGATCCGCAGTTTCGGAAAACCGCTTTCGACGGCTTTGGTCATACCGCCCATCTCTTCCACTTCGTCGATCAGTTTTTTGGCTTCCGTGACGAGGGACTGCGTCAGGGCTTCCACATAGTAAGACCCGCCCAGCGGATCGACCACATTGGTAACGCCCGTTTCGTGGTTGAGGATGAGCTGCGTGTTGCGGGAAATGCGCGCGGAAAATTCCGTCGGCAGCGCCACCGCCTCATCAAAGCTGTTTGTGTGCAGCGACTGCGTGCCGCCCAGCACCGCCGCCATGGCTTCGAACGCTGTGCGCACGACGTTGTTGTAAGCGTCCTGTTCAGTGAGCGAGACGCCCGACGTCTGGCAATGAGTGCGCAGCATGAGCGAGCGCGGGTCCTTCGCGCCAAAGCCAGCCATGACCTCGGCCCACAGGGTGCGCGCGGCGCGCAGCTTGGCAATCTCCATGAAAAAGTTCATGCCGATGGCAAAGAAGAACGAGAGCCGCGGCGCGAATTGATCGACCTCCAGCCCCTTCGCCATGGCGGAACGTACATACTCAATGCCGTCGGCGATGGTGAAGGCGAGTTCCTGCACCTGCGTCGCGCCCGCTTCCTGCATGTGATAGCCGGAAATGGAGATCGAATTGTAACGCGGCATTTCTTTCGCCGTGTATTCGATAATGTCGGAGACGATGCGCATGGAAGGTTCGGGCGGGTAAATATAGGTGTTCCGCACCATGAACTCTTTCAGGATGTCATTCTGGATGGTGCCCGACAATTGCTCATGGGAAACGCCCTGTTCCTCCGCTGCGACAATGTAGTTCGCGAGTGTGGGGATCACCGCGCCGTTCATGGTCATCGACACCGACATCTTGTCGAGGGGGATGCCGTCGAACAGGATCTTCATGTCCTCGACGCTGTCGATGGCGACACCCGCCTTGCCAACATCGCCAATGACGCGCGCATGATCTGAGTCATACCCGCGGTGCGTTGCGAGATCGAAGGCGACGGACAAGCCCATCTGCCCCGCTTCGAGGTTCTTGCGATAAAAGGCGTTCGATTCTTCCGCCGTGGAAAAGCCCGCGTATTGGCGGATGGTCCAGGGGCGGCCCGCGTACATGGTCGCCTTGGTGCCGCGCGTGTAAGGGGGAAAGCCGGGAAGGGTTTCCTGATAGCCCATCTCTTCAAGATCGGCGCTCGTGTAGAGCGGCTTGACGTCGATGCCTTCCGGCGTCGCCCAGGTCAGCTCCCCAAGGTCGCGCCCCCGGAGTTCCTTTTCCGCCAGTTTTTTCCAGTCGTCGAGATTGGCCATGCCTAAAGTCCTTCACGCATTATTGCGGCGCAATATCGCGGAAAGGGGAAAGCGGGTCAAACGCGGTGGATTGACCTTACGACCGCTTGAACCGTTCGGAGATGTCACCCGAAAACGCTACTGCCGTCATGGCGCCGCCCACAATGGCGGTCAGCACCACCATGCCCATGGTCAATTGGGTCAGGTCATCGGGGCGAGGCCAGATGCCGAGATAGGCCACCACGATGAAGGCAAGGTTGAGCGCGGCGAGCACATAGCGCGAGGGGTTCCAGAAAAAGAAAAGGAACCCGTGCAGCACCATAATGATGCCAAAGCCTACGGCGGTGGGCGTCAGGAAAATGCCGCCGTCCACCTGCTGGATCTGGATGTCATCAAAGGTGAAGCCCAGCCAGGCATTCACCGCGCTGATCAAAAAACTCAGAACCACCAACAGGCGAAACTGATTGGGATGCATGGACCGTCCCTCCCCGTGACTTCGGTCTCTTCAGGGCACTATAGACCGGGGGCCAAAATGGGGCCAGCGCAGGGCGGCAACAGGGCGCGGGAGAATGGATTGGGCAGCAAAACCTTGCGCTGAGGCCCAATATGGTGGCACACCTCGCCTGACTGGGCCCCTCGGGCGGCGAGCGCCACCCGGGGCAATGGGCAACGCGAAACGCGGGCACACGATTTATGACCAACACTTCTTCAGCGCGGCCGGCGCCGAGCCAGCGGGTTACTGCTGTTTTGGGACCGACCAACACAGGCAAGACCCACTATGCGGTGACGCGCATGCTGGCCTATGAGACCGGCATGATCGGCCTGCCGCTGCGTCTGCTCGCGCGCGAGATCTATGACCGTGTAGTCGAGGAAAAAGGCGCCGCCAAAGTCGCGCTGATCACGGGCGAGGAAAAGATTGCGCCGGAGAGCGCGACCTATTTCATCTGCACCGTGGAATCGATGCCCATCGACAAACAAGTCGACTTTGTCGCCATCGACGAAGTGCAACTGTGCGCCGACCCCGAACGCGGCCATGTGTTCACCGACCGGCTGATGCACTCGCGCGGCACGCATGAAACCTTGCTCCTTGGTTCGGAGACCATGCGCGGGCTGATCAAGCAATTGCTCGGCGATGTGCATGTGCTGACGCGCACCCGGTTTTCGGAATTGAAGTATGCCGGCCCCAAAAAGGTCAGCCGCCTGCCCCGCCGTAGCGCGGTCGTCGCCTTTTCCGCCGAAGCTGTCTACGGCCTCGCCGAACTGATCCGGCGCCAGCGCGGCGGCGCGGCGGTGGTGATGGGCGCGCTATCCCCCCGCACCCGCAATGCGCAGGTGGAGCTTTATCAATCGGGCGAAGTGGATTTTCTTGTCGCGACCGATGCCATCGGCATGGGCCTGAACATGGACGTGGATCACGTCGCCTTCGCCAGCCGCCAGAAATTCGACGGCCGCAACATGCGCGCCCTGCGCCCCCATGAAGTGGGTCAGATCGCGGGCCGCGCCGGGCGCTACACCACGGATGGCACCTTTGGCACCACGGGCGACGCGGGTGAGTTTGAACCGGACTTGATCGAACAAATCGAAATGCACCGCTTTGACCCGGTGCGCGCCGCGCAATGGCGTAACAATGACCTGAGTTTTGCGAGCATCGACGCGTTGATCGCGAGCCTTGAAACCGCGCCCCAGGGAAAGGCCCTGATGCGGTCGCGGTCCGCCACAGACCTTCTGGCCCTGCAGCGCCTTGTGGGCGAGGCCGATGTGGCAAGCGCCGCGCAAGGCGAGGCGGAAGTGAAACGGCTCTGGCAGATCTGCCAGATTCCTGATTTCCGCAATATTTCGCCGGAAGAACATGCGCAGCTGCTTCTATCGATCTTCCGCACGCTCAAGGATAATGGCGACCGCCTGCCGGATGACTTTCTTGAAGGGCAGATCAAACGCGTCGACCGCGCCGAAGGCGACATTGACGCCCTGGCGCAACGCATCGCCCATGTGCGCACCTGGACCTTTGTCGCCAATCGCGCGGGCTGGATCGACGATGCCGCCGGGTGGCAGGCCCGCGCCCGTGAGGTGGAAGACAAATTGTCCGACGCCCTGCATGAGGGACTGACGCAACGCTTTATCGATCGGCGCACGTCGGTCCTTATGAAGCGTTTGAACCAGGACGAAGACCTGAGCGCGGAAATCGACAACGAAGGCGAAGTGACCATCGAAGGCGAGTTTGTGGGCCGCCTGCACGGCTTCCGCTTTATCGCCGACCCGCGCGCCCGGGGGCTTGATGCAAAAGCCGTTGCCCGCGCCGCCGACAAGGCCGTGCGCGCCATGATGGCCGCCCGCGCCGAAAACCTGCTCACCGCGCCGGATACCGCCTTCCGCCTGACCGATCATGGCCGTGTCTGGTGGGAGGGGCACCCGGTTGCGCGCCTCAGTAAAGGAGGCGCTACGCTATCCCCGCGCGTGGTTGTCATTTCCGATGACTTGCTCGACACCACCTATCGCGACCGCATTGCGGCGCGTATGGCCAAATGGATCGAGGATCACATCCAGCGCATCCTTACGCCGCTGCTTGCTTTGCATGACGCGGCGACGGCAAAAGTGCCGAGCGCTGAACCCGCCCCGGTTGCTGAACAAGCGGCCGAACAGGCGGAAGCACCTGCAACGGAAGCAGCACCCGCGGAAGCAGCGCCGACCGAGGCAGCGCCTGCCCCAGTACATAAACCGAACGACCCGCGCGCAAAGCAAGCCGCTCCTGCCGTCATCGGCGGCGCAGTGCCGCTGACCGGTCTTGCCCGGGGCATCGGCTTTCAGATGGTGGAACATTTTGGCGTGCTCGACCGCCGCCAGAACGCAAAGGACGTGCGCGCACTGGAACAGGGTGATCGGTCGCAACTGCGCCGCTTTGGCGTGCGCTTTGGCGAGTTTTCGCTTTTCATCCCCTCGATGTTGAAGCCTTCGCCGGCGGAACTGCTCGCGATCCTTTGGGGCGTTTACAACGAACGGTTCCCCAATGATCCGCACCCCGAAACGCCTGCCCCCGCGCTGCCCGCACCGGGGCTGACATCCGTGCCGCGCGATGCGGACCTGCCCGCGGGCTTTTACAGTGCCGCGGGTTTCCGCGTCTGCGGCGCCCGCGCCGTGCGCATCGATATGCTGGAGCGTTTGGGCCAAATGATCCGCGATGCGCGCTCGCCGGATGAACCCAAGGCCAAAAAGGCCGATGCGACCGCGACCTCCAAAGTGCAAGTGGAAGTCAAAAAGAAACATACCAAGCTGACCGACGCCAAAGCCGAAGCGACCAAGACCGAAGAGACCAAAGTCGAAGACAGCAATGACGCGGCGGCCCAACAAGCGCCGGAAGTCACCGCCGAGGCCGCACCTGCGCCTGAAACGACAGAAGCGGTTGAAGCGCCGGTCGCTGACGCACCAGCAACGGAAGAGGCAAAGTCCAAAGTGCCCGCCGGCATGTTCGAAGCCAGCGTCGACATGATGTCCATCGTCGGCTGTTCGGGCGATGAGTTCGACGGCATCCTGCGTTCGCTCGGATACAAGACGCACACTATCCGCGTTGAAGACGGCGATGACATATCGGTCTGGCGCACCATGCCGCGCCAACCGCGCGGCGGCCGCCAACGTCATCAGGGCCAAGGGCAACAAGGCCAGGGCAAAGGCAAGCCGCAGCAGGCTCGTCAAGGTGAAGGTCGCGGCGGCCCGCATCAGGGCAAAGGTCCGCGCAAGGGCCCTCATAAGGGCAAAGGCAAAGGCGGCCCCAAGGGGGGCGGCAAAAACAATTATCAAAGCCGCCCGCCCCGGCGTGAAAAGAAAGCCGATCCGGATTCGCCCTTCGCCGTGCTGGCCGCCCTCAAGGATAATCTGAAGCCGTGAGCGTAACGGGTGATCGCAGCGATGGGCAGCGGGTGGACACCTGGCTGTGGCACGCGCGCCTGTTCAAGACCCGCACCCTTGCCGCCACCATTGTCAGCGCGGGCAAGGTGCGCCTGACGCGCAATGAGGCGACACAACGCATCACCAAATCGTCGCATATGGTGCGGCCCGGTGACACACTCACATTTCCAAAAGGCAAAGTGATCCGCATCGTGCGCATCGAAGCGCTGGCCACACGGCGCGGGCCCGCGCCCGAAGCCCAAGCGCTATACGAGGATTTGACCCCTCCCCCGCCGCCAAAGGCAGAAACCCCACGGCCCATAGGGGAACGCGAGGCGGGCGCCGGGCGGCCCACGAAGAAGGATCGCCGCGCGCTTGATAAGCTGACCGGGCTTGACCATCTCACCGGTAAGAAGGTTTAAGGGGCGGCCGCTCACATTCCCCGAGGGCTCGGGGGCGTAGCAAGAGAAAGGCCTGGCACTCACCATGCTCGACAAAATCAAATCCATTTTCGCCGCCGAGAAGCCGACGCTCGACAAGGATGCCTTCGATACGCGGCTCGCCGCCGCCGTCCTGATGATCGATGCCGCTCGCGCGGACGAAGATTACACACCGGAAGATCGCACCCGCGTGTTCGAGATCTTGCAGTCGCGCTTTCATCTGTCCGACGATGAAGTCAAAGCGCTGTTCGACCTCGCCGAGGAACGTGCCGAGGAAAGCGTGAACCTGCATCGCTTCACCTCCGCCGTTAAGGACAATTGGTCCGAGGCCGACCGCATCGGCCTTATTGAACTTCTGTGGGAAGTGGCTTATGCCGACGGCAAAATTCACGCCTATGAGGATCATCTGATCCGCCGCGTGGCGGGGCTCATCTATGTCACCGACCGGGACCGGGGTGAGGCGCGCAAGCGGGTGGCCGAGCGGCTCGGCTTTAACTAGGCGAACAGAGTTCAGGAACCAGAGCCATGACCTATGTCGTCGTCGATGCCTGCATCAAATGCAAGTACATGGACTGCGTGGAAGTTTGCCCCGTGGATTGTTTCTACGAAGGCGAGAACATGCTGGTCATCCACCCCGACGAGTGCATCGACTGCGGCGTCTGCGAGCCCGAATGCCCCGTCGAGGCGATCAAGCCCGACACCGAGGGGGATCTTGAGTGGTGGGTCGAGATGAACCGGGAATGGTCGGAAAAATGGCCCAATATTACCCTAAAAGGCGAACCACCGGCGGACCGCGCGCAATACGATAATGAGTCCGACAAATACAAAAAATACTTCAGCCCCAAGCCGGGCGACGGGTCATAAAACCTTAGTATTTCTGCCATTTTTGCACTGCAAACCGGGCCGCTTCCCTGCGGACCCGTTTTGTGCTAATTTTATTACACAATAGGGGCCCCTCTTTGAGGGCCATCGCCCGTTTCCCGGGTTTCGGGGGCGGGCGTTGTATTGCCAGCCTGTCGCTTCTGCATGGTTCGGAACCCCCGGACCCCCAAGGATGATCAAAGCGACCGGATTGGCCCGTTAAAAAGCCGCGTTACCCCAGGTGGTTGGGGGAAGTGGGGTGGGAAGATGCCCGGGCAATCCCGGGCAGAGCGCTCGCCCCTCACGGCTGGATAACCCGCAAAAAACTGGCGGGACGGGGTTGGTTAAATGGCGAATGGGAGCAAGCCGGCTGAGCGGTTTGCAGACAGGGCCCCTTCGCACTGCGATAACGCAACTGAGAAGTGAAGATGGCGACCAAGAAGACAGCGACTAAAACGAAGACGAAGACGGCTACGAAAGCGAAGAACGCAGCAAAAAACTCTGTGACGGCCAAAACCAAGACAGCCAAGACGACGGCCAAAAAGGCCACAGTGAAAAAGACAGCGGCGAAGAAGCCGGCAGCCAAGAAGGCGGCGGCGAAAAAGCCTGTGGCCAAGAAGGCGCCGGCCAAAAAGCCCGTAGCCAAAAAAGCTCCGGCTGCGAAGGCCGCCCCGCAAAAGGCTGCAAGGGCCGAGCCCGCGAAAAAGGCGACTCCGGCCGCAAAGGCCGAAGCGCCTAAAGCGCCGAAAAAACCTGCGCCTGCCGCTCCGGTGAAGCCGGAGTTCAAGAAGAAAGAGCATATCGTTTATCCGGCGCACGGCGTGGGCCAGATTACCGATATCGAGGAACGCGAAGTGGCGGGCATCAACCTGGCGCTTTACGTGATCACCTTCGAAAAGGACAAGATGACCCTGCGCGTGCCGATTGCGAAAGCGAAGGCCGTGGGCATGCGGCGTGTTTCTGGCCCCGAGGTAGTCAAGAATGCGCTGACCACCCTGAAGGGCCGGGCGCGCATCAAGCGCACCATGTGGTCCCGTCGGGCCCAGGAATACGAAGCCAAGATCAATTCGGGCGACCTCATCTCCATTGCCGAAGTGGTGCGCGACCTGCACCGCGGCGAGGGCCAGCCTGAACAGTCCTATTCGGAACGGCAGCTCTATGAAGCCGCTATCGACCGTATGGCCCGCGAAGTTGCCGCGGCCGACGGCGTGAGCGAAGACGCTGCGGTGAAAAAACTGGAAAGCGTGCTCCACAAGGACGCCGCCTGATCGCATAGCTGGATTGCGTTTCCGGGCCCTGTGCCCGGCATCTAAGAGGGCCTGCGGGGGTTAACCCCTTGCAGGCCCTTTGTTTTTTCGTAGGTGGCGCACAGGCACACGCGGGGCAAATCTCACGGACGCGGCGTCTTGCCCCAAAGATTCCCCCTTTACTTGACTAATCTAGTCACCTATTTTCAGTTTAGAACCGATCCAAATACAGAAATACACGCCTTGAGTGTAGATTTGTAGATAACGACTGAAAGGCGACTCCCTATGGCATATGTCGACACGCCTGAAACGTTGAAGGCCAACCGCCGCTTTATCCGCAGCGCCATGAAGGCGCCCGTTCTGGAAGCCGAGCATGAGCTCGACCTCGCGCGCCGCTGGCGCGAAGAGGACGACGAGGCTGCCCTGCACGAACTCACTGAAGCCTATATGCGCCTCGTCATTTCCATGGCGGGCAAGTTCCGCAATTACGGTCTGCCCATGGGCGACTTGGTTCAGGAAGGGAACGTCGGCCTGATGCAGGCCGCCGCCCGTTTCGAGCCCGAACGCGAAGTGCGTTTTTCCACTTACGCCAGTTGGTGGATTCGTTCGTCCATGCAGGACTACATCCTGCGCAATTGGTCGATCGTCCGTACCGGGACCACGTCGGCGCAAAAGTCGCTGTTTTTCAATCTACGCCGCTTGCGCGCCAAGATTGACGGCCACGGCAATGCAGTCATGACCAATGATCAACGTGCCGAAATCGCGCGCACCTTGGGTGTGTCCGTGCGGGACGTGGAACATATGGAAGGCCGCATGTCTGGCAGCGACCGCTCACTCAACGCCCCCGTGGGCGAAGATGGCGATGCGCAGTTGCAGGACCTGCTGCCGTGCGAGGATTGCGACCCCGAGCACCGCTATGTGGAAGAGAACACCCACGAAAAACAAAAGGCCTGGCTCGAAAAAGCCATGGGCGCTTTGAACCCGCGCGAGATCCTGATCATTCGCGAGCGCAAGCTGGGCGAAGATACGGTGACCCTTGAAACCCTTGGCGAGCGCCTGGGGATATCAAAGGAACGCGTGCGGCAGATCGAAAGCGCGGCACTCGCCAAGCTGAAGGATGCACTTCTGACCGACGTGCCCGACCCAAAGGATGCAGGACTGGTGGGGGCGTAAGCGCCCCACCCATTTGCTTAGTCCACCACGATCTTGACGAGCTGACCTGCGTAAACCGTATCGTTGGCCGTCAGACCATTGAGCGTGCGGAAGCGGTCTTCGCGGAAATCATCGAACGCCATGCGCGACGCCATGGTGGCGACCGTATCGCCCCGTTCCACGCGCACCAAATCGATGTGGAGCGGGCTTTGCACCGCAGCCTCATCGGTGGTCAGACGGCGGAAGCTGTCCATCGTATCGACCCAGCCCCGCTGCGAGGCCGAGCGCCCGTCGCGGGGCCCCACCATCATGAAGCGAAAAATCTGATTGCCGTCGCCTTCATAAGCGACAACGAACAACTCGCGGTTCTGGCGGTTCTGCGTCACGGTCGCCCGCCCGCTGGCCGCATTCACGCCGTTGATGCGGAACGACTGCACATTCCGAATTTGCGCGCCCAGTTCCTGGCCCCAGGTGTTGGTGAGATAGCTGCCCAGATTGTACTTCGCTGAATTGTTCGCGGGCGCCATGTCAAAAGTGATGGTGGAGCCGTCTTGGTGGAAGGCCACGACCTGTGACGTGCCGTTCTGAATCGTATAGCCCTGCGGCACTTCATAGGTGAAGCGCATGTCAGGGTGCACGAAGCTCCGCCCACGGACAAACCCCTCGTCAGAATTATCGCCATAGAGCATGCCGCTGATGCGTTCGAGATAGTCATCGCGATGACGCGGCACTGCGCCTTCGGCAACGCCCGTGTTCCGCGCGAGCCCATGTACATCCTCCATGCGGCCCTCGGTATTGGGGTGAGTGGAAAAGAATTCCATCGCCGGCAAATAGGATTGCGTGCCCGACAGGCGCTGGCTGAGTTGTTCGTTCAGCTGCATGCTCTGGAAAAAATCATGAAGGGCATAAGGGTCGTACCCCGCGCGATGAATATAGCGCACACCGAGCCGGTCGGAATCGGCTTCCTGATCGCGGCTATAGCTTGAGAGGCCGAGGTTCGCGGCAACGTTATAGCCAAGCATCCCCCAGTCGCCCACGCCGGCGGCCTGAAGCCCCAGGCCCAGAAGCGCCGCACCGATGGAGGCCGTCTGCCGCTGCTCGCCGTGCCGTTCGGCCACGTGGCCGATTTCGTGGCCAATCACACCGGCCAGTTCATCCTCGGAATTCGCCAGCGCCATAATCCCGCGCGTGACATAAACCCCGCCTTCGGGTGTCGCGAAGGCATTGACCATGGGCGTGTTGAGAACGGTCACATGGCGGATCGGGCGGCGCAGGTCGGCATGGGGTTCCAGCCGGCTGACGATGTCGCGCACATAGACCCCGAGCCCGTCGGGGTCGTATTCACCGCCATAGGCCTCGACGATCTGTTCGTGCTGATCCTGCGCCAGCGCCCCGCCGGAATGGGCAAGAGCGGCAATCATGCCCGCCGCCGCAAATCCAAGAATTCTGTTCATTGACCTGTTCCTCCCTCGCTTCCATCCAGAAGCTCGATCTGTTCGGGGTGGCTCGCCTCAATCATGGGACCATTGTACCACTCAAGCCAGCCGCGCGCCCGTATTGCCCGCCCGCCCCATGATAGAGGGTCAAGCCCCGCCTCGGCAAACGTCGCCGCATCCCTTGGCGCTATTGTGACCGTGAAGTCGGTGCGCCAATCAGTGCCGAAATTCAAGTAAATCCGCCCCCGCACCTCTGTAGCTTCCACAATGCGGCCCCGTATAATCTGAAAGTCGTTGGTATAGGCGGAGGTTTCCAGCGCCTCGAGGACCTCATAGGCCGAAAGGCGCCACATGCCGCGCCGCGCCTCCCGCGCGTCTTCTTCGAGAGCGAGCGCCTCAACGGCGCAGCGGCGCTGGTCTACTGTCGTTTCCACGCGGGCAAGGCCGCGCTCCACCAGCGCGCCGTTCAGCCAAGTGCCATCGGCGAGCCAGACTTGCGCAATGACGCGGCCATAGCGGTCAGGCTCGCCCGTCGATGCAAACTCCATCGGCCCCGCGCCAATCAACTCCCGCGCTTCCTGCGTTGCCTCATCGAGCAAGGGCCAGGCGCCACCATGATGGGCGGGTGCGCGTGGGGACCCGAGCCCCTCAAGCCGCAGCTCCCGCCCGTCGGCCAGCTGGTAACTCACCGGATCAAGGGCGGCGGCAATGCGGCCGCTCTCCCGCGGGCCAGCGTCGCATGCGAAAGCGGGCGTCACGGCAAGAAGCAAAAATGCGATGGCCAATGAAAATGGTCTCATGGCCGCAAGCCTAACACGACAAAGGCCCGGCGTGAGGGGACACCGGGCCTTTGCTTCTTATGCGAGCGGCTATTTATGCGAGCGGCTATCTGTGGGGACTGAAAGCCTGCGCGTCAGGGGGTAACGATGAACCCGCCCGCGCCGTCGAGCCAACCGGCCGACACCATGGCGAAGGGTTGGTCTTCCTCCGCGGCAGGTTGTTCCGCCTGCTGCATTTGTTGCGCGGGCACGTCGGACGGAACCGGAATGCTCTTGATGGCAATGAGGGCCAGAACGGCCATTACAAATCTGATCATAATACTCTCCATGGGGTCGCGAGGACACGGGCCGCGCGGGCGATACGCCGCCTGAGCTGGATGAGAAAGCTCAGGCGGCGCGCCGCTCAGACAGCCCGGTCGTCAGGCCGCCTTTTCACCGCTGCCTTTAGCAAGCGCGTGAACATCGGCCGCGGTCAGGCATTGCCCACCAATGGCCCAATCGCCTTCTTCGATTTCGTTGATACGCACCCAAGTGACCGAGCGAAGGTTTTCACCTTCCATTTCCACCATGGTCTCGGTGACCTTCTGGATCAGCTCTTTCTTCTGGTCCGCGTTGAACACATCCTTGATGACGTCAATGGTAACGAGCGGCATTTCATTACTCCCTTTCACGGTGCGACCGGGACAGCCCCGGCGCGTCGAGGGGAGAAATAGGGAAATCGGTCACAGGTGTTTAGTTCAGGGTTTGTAGGAACCCACTACATATTTTAAAGTTAGCCACTATCGTTTCTGAATTTGACCAAAACCCGCAGTTTTTCGGGGAGATGGCCAGGAGGCCCACCATGCAATACAGCCAATTCTGCCCCGTTTCCAAGGCCGCCGAGATTTTGGGCGAGCGCTGGTCGATCATGATCATCCGGGAGCTTTTGATGGGGGCCCGCCGGTTTGGCGAGTTTCAGCGCGGGCTCGGCTTCATCTCCCCCGCCCTGCTCACCACCCGGCTCAAGTCTTTCGAGGAGCAAGGCCTTGTGGTCCGCCGCAAGATGCAAGGCGGCAAGGGCTTTGAGTATTTTCCGACCGCCGCCTGTGAACAGCTACGCCCCATCATTATCGCGCTGGGCGAATGGGGCATTTGCTGGGCAAGGGAGCATCTGCTTGAGGAGGATTATGACCCCGAGCTTTTGCTGCTCTATCTCGAACGCAGCGTCGATGCGGACCAATTGCCCGGCAATTCCACGGTCATCCGTTTCGAGTTCACCGATCTGGACTCCCAACCCCTGTGGTGGATTGTCGTCGAACCCGGTCGCACTGATGTGTGCCTGAAGGACCCGGGCAAGGAAGTCGACATCTACTTCAAGACCACGGTGAAGACCATGGCCGATGTGTGGATGGGCGACCGCACTTACCGCGAGGCCAAGGCCGCCGGCGAGCTCGATATGCAAGGCCCACCCGCGCTCACGCGCAATGTCACTGCGTGGCTGAAGCCTTCTATCTTTGCCGAGGCGCCGCGCACGGTTGTGGCGTAAGTTCTTCGCGCAGTCTTTAGTCCTTGCTCCATTTCAGTAATTCATTGCGTTGCACTAGAATTTAAGAGGACCTTCACCATGGCCGAACCAGTTCTGCATTCGCTTTTCAACCCGGACCCCCAGATTGCTCGGCGGGAAATCTTGTCCGCCGCCGAAGGCCATTCCAGCGCCATCGAAGAGTCGACCAATGCAGTGTTCGTATTTCGCTATGAAGACGTGCAAAAGCACCTCTTGAGTACCAAGCTTGTTGGGGTGGGGCTTTCTTTCTTTGACGTCATGTCGATTACGGATGGGCCGTTGCGTGAATGGTATGGCTCGCTGATGTTCACGAACGAGGGGCGGCCGCACCACCGGCTGCGCAGTCTGGTTGGAAAAGCCTTTTCGCCGCGGTCGGTGGAAACGCACCGGGAGGTGGCGCGCCGGCTGATCGGCGACCGTCTGGCACGGCTAAAGGCCGCCGGTGCAGGCGACCTCAAGCAGATCCTCGCCGACGCGCCCATGCATGTGATGTGCGAGCTTCTGGGCGTGCCTGACGACGACGTGGACACCTTTATCGATTGGGTGAATGCTCTCGGCCCGGTCTTCAGCATCATGACGCCGGAACAGATCGAAGCGGCAACCGAGGCCGCAGTCGGCCTTCTGGGCTATGTGGAAGGGTTGTGCGAAGCACGGGAAAACGATCCCGCAGATGACCTGATCTCCGCGCTGATTGACGCGGAACACGAGGGCGACAAGCTAACGCGAAAGGAAACCGCCGCCATGGTGGCGAACCTGCTCGTCGCGGGGCACGACACAACGTCGAGCCAGATCGGCTGCACGCTGCTGACGCTTTTGCGCCGCCCCGATGTGATGGATGAAGTTCGCAATAGCGCCATCGATCTTCCGTCGATGATTAACGAGACCATTCGCATCGAACCGGCCATTGGCGCCACCGCCCGCACGGTGACCGAGCCCGTCGAGATTTGCGGGAAAACGCGCGAGCCAGGAACCATGGTCCTGTTAAGCACCATGACCGCAAACCGCGACCCGGCGATCTGGACGAACGCGGACGAATTTGTCCCGCACCGGTTCGAAAGCACGAGCGCCCCCAAACTGTTGACCTTTGGCGGCGGACCGCACCATTGCCTGGGCGCTTGGCTGGCACGATTGACCCTCGAAGAAACTGTGAGTGGCGTTGCCGCGCTTAAACCCAAATTGACCGAGGCTGCGGATACCATTCCATGGGAACAGCAACTGGGATCGAACCCTACGCGCCTGCCTGTTAGCTTGCACTGAGGGGGCGCGCCTTTCGCCATGCCCGACACCTTCGACCCGGCGTCACACACAAATATTTACTTCGATTGGCCAAGTAGATCGGCTAGAACGCCAATTCGTGGCCCCGTAGCTCAGTAGGATAGAGCAACAGATTCCTAATCTGTAGGTCGCGCGTTCGAATCGCGCCGGGGTCACCATTTATCTCCATCAAGTTTTGCATTTTGTGCTTTTTTCCGCGTCCGGCTTGCACCTGAAGTGTCGTGGGTCACATTTGGCGCTCCAACTAAGCAGTATGGGAGATCCTGATGTACAAGCCGCTTCGATTGTTCTTCGCCCTGTTTTTGACGGCCTGTTCCGGCAAAGGCGCTATCGCGGAAGATACACTCACGGGGCATTGGCGCCTGAGCATTGCGACCCCCTACTACGGAACGCTTGATGTGCTTGCCACCTCCGAAGCGGACGGACGTTACATATTCATGACGAACGGGCGCGAAACCGCCGAGCGCCTTGCACAATTGCCCACCAACGGCACATGGTTTCCCGAAGGTCATACTGCGGCGTTCCGGCTGCGCGCGCGGGCGACGAATGAGTATGAAGGTCAATTCGCCTCCTTGCAGGGAACGTTTCGCCGCGGTGCGCTCGACGCAACATTTATGGTTTCAGGCGAAACTCTGACCGGCACAATCGCAACCGGCGGGCCATTTTCAGGAGCAGTAAGCGGCACGCGCTTGCCTGAAGCGGAAGCACGGCTGCGCGACTACCCGCAACTCAACAATGCGCTCCGGCACCTCATGGAAGAGCATCTCTTTGACCCCCGCCTCATTCAGGGTCCTGAGCTTTCGACAACGCTTGAACTTCAGGCGGAACTCGCAGCGCTCGCACGTGACGATGTAGATTTTGCCATGGCTTACGCCTTCACCACGGCGCGGCTGCCATTCTCACATTTTCAGGTCCTGCGACCTGAAGGCGGGTTGGAGGGGCTACTGACCACGCGGAGCAATCGCGGCGCGGCCGGGGAGGATCTGTCGCTGGCATTTGATGGTGCAATTGCCGTCCTTACCATTCGGTCTTTTATTGGTGATGAGATCCCCAGGCGAATTGCCGATGCTTTTGCGCAGATCCAATCGCGCGGCACTGAAAGACTCATCGTTGACCTGCGAGAAAACAGCGGCGGTTCGCTTGCCGGCGCGGTCCTCGCAAATCATTTGCTGGCTGAGCGCCGCTCGGTTGGATATTTCGTTTCCAATCTTTGGTGGCAGTCAAGCGAGGCATTGCCTTCCGATACCAACGTCAATGAAGCCCCCGCATTTGAAGGAACCAGTCTTGACGATTTCTACGCCGCGATTGAAGCAAACGGTGTTATGCGCGTGGTATCGGAGCCTGTTGCAAGTCCTTTTGAAGGAGAAGTCGTCCTTCTCGCCAGCCCTAATAGCTCGAGCATGAGTGAGCTGGTGCTCGACGCGCTGCAAAGGTCGGGTCGCGCGACCATTGTAGGTGAGAAGACACCGGGTCAAATGGTTTCGAGCCGCTTCTTTGAAATGGGTGAAGGTTTCGTTGCCCGATTGCCGGTGGCGGACTATTTTGCCGCTGATCACACACGGATCGAAGGCGAAGGCGTGACCCCGGATATTGAAGTGCCTGCGGGCGAGGCACTCAACCGCGCTATGACACTGCTATCGCATTAGCCCCTGCCGACGGTAACTGATCGGCGAAACACCGATAACCCGCGTGAAGGCCCGCGTGAATACCGAGATATCTCTGTATCCATGATCAAGCGCGATTTGCCCTACGGGCAAGGCTGTCACGCGCAAGCGTCCGGCGGCACTTCTGAGACGTTCCTGTTCATGAAACTGGCGCGGCGTTAACCCGTATACGTCCTTGAAAACGCGGGTCAGGTGGTGACGTGCAACACCGCAATCGCGTGACACTCGGTCAAGATCAAGCGGGCCATTGCGGAACCGCAGGATCGACGCTTCCGCCATCAGCACTTTCCCTACCATGTCGTTCCGCGTGCGAGCTCGTTTCGCGGGCACTCTGGCAACCATGTCGCAAAGCCCTTCCAGACGGGATGCAACAAGTTCCATACAGCGATCGAATGGAGCTTCAAGCCGCGCGCCGTCACCGCGCGATGCGCCGCGCGCCAGATAGTTCAGTCCTGACTGCACATCGTCAGGCAATGAAGGAAGACGTACAAAGACGTCATGCGAGTTGGCCGGCCATCCGTCACTTTCGCCCTTTGGGTAACAGGCAAAGCAGATTGTCTCATGGGATCGCGCGGTTCCACCAACCAACCGGAAGCCCGTGCCGACGACGACCGCCTCCCCCGGACGCAGCGTCCGGCGCAATCCATCAACCTCGTAGGTAACCTCGCCGCACAAAACCGTACGCAATGACGGGCGTGTGGGCCGGGTTTCAAACTCAAATCCTTGTGTCTTCACCAATGACATACCCGGTGCGAACAGGCTGCCGAAGGGGATGGACTTGGCCGGGTCAAACTGGCGGACGGAAAAGCCGATCATTGCACACATGCACCATGTGAACCAAAGGAGACTCAATAACTCATCCTCCAATGACTCCAAAGTGAATTATTGGTAAGCCGTGGCACAGAGCGTCCGAATCCACCCGGGGTCACCATACGCTCGCAAAGAAGGACATTGCCATTGCCTGACGCCCCGACCAGTGCCGAAGCGCCGCGCGCGAGCCTTGCTTTCTTGCGCGGGGCGCGCCTGCGCTGCCCCCGCTGCGGCAAGGGGCGGCTGTTCCGCGGCTACCTGAAACAGGTC
>Ga0209273_10000337_pt1 | contig 66648 bp, 48 predicted proteins | sample tdAd471_FD_187126 | JGI IMG/M metagenome (GOLD analysis project Ga0209273, IMG submission 187126) | Marine sediment microbial communities from the Atlantic coast under amendment with organic carbon and nitrate - tdAd47.1 (SPAdes)... | ecosystem: Environmental > Aquatic > Marine > Coastal >...
CCCCACCCCCCCCGCCCCCCTTTTTCCCATTCGCCATCTCCCCCGGGCCCCGCTCATTCGGCTCGGGCTCGATTTGCGTCCCCTTTCGGGCGGTCGCCCCGTATTCTGGGTGTTGGTCGCTGAGAATCGTGTTTTCGGCGTGAGTTGGGGGCGTGGAAGACGCTCGGAGTGATGTCATGGAACGTGCGCGCGGTCAATCCAATCAGCACGGGGCACCCTCGCAAGGCGATGACGGTGCCACGAGCGGGAGTCACGAGCGTGATCTGATCCTGGGGGCCTTCGCCGACGCGGGGTCTTCCACGGGCGGGGGCTCGCGTCGCAGCGGGACGGCCGATCCGGAGGCGCCGACGAGCGCCGGGAGCGGGGTCGCGGCGGACCCGTTCGACGCCGACAAGGTGCGGGACGTCTTCCCGGGGTACGAGATCACGCGTGAGATCCACCGCGGCGGGCAGGGGGTCGTGTACCAGGCGGTGCAGGCGAGCACGAAGCAGAAGGTCGCGATCAAGGTGATGCACGGGGGGGCGACGCTCGGGGCCGCGGGCCGGGCACGGTTCGAGCGCGAGGTGCAGGTGCTCGGGCAGCTCAATCATCCGAACATCGTGAAGCTGCACGACTCGGGGGTGACCGCGGACGGCAGCTTCTTCTACGTGATGGATTACATCTCGGGTCGGGCGCTGGACGAGGTGCTGCGCAATCAGCGCAAGGCGCAGCGCGAGGCCGAGCGTGAGCAGGCCAAGAGCGGTCGGCGTTCGCGTGCGGGTGACCTGGTGGGGCCGGGCGTGGACGAGACGCTCCGGCTGTTCGCCAAGATCTGCGAGGCGATGAACGCGGCCCACCTGCGCGGCGTGATCCATCGCGACCTGAAGCCGGCCAACATCCGCGTGGACTCCAACGGCGAGCCGATCGTGGTGGACTTCGGGCTGGCCAAGTCGGTCGCGGGGGACGAGGACGCGGCCATGACGATGACGGGCCAGTTCGTCGGCTCGCTGCCGTGGGCGAGCCCGGAGCAGGCGTCGGGCTCGGTGCACGACGTGGACCTGCGTTCCGACGTGTACTCGCTGGGCGTGGTGCTGTACCAGATGCTGACGGGAGGGAAGTTCCCGTACGAGGTGGTCGGGAACATGCGCGACGTGCTGGACAACATCCAGCGTGCCGAGCCGGCCCGCCCCAGCACGATCCGCCGGCGCATCAACGACGAGGTCGAGACCATCGTGCTCAAGGCGCTGGCCAAGGACCGCGAGCGCCGGTATCAGTCCGCGGGCGAGCTGGCGCGCGACATCGAGCGGTACCTCGCGGGCGAGGCGATCGAGGCCAAGCGCGACAGCGGGTGGTACCTCATCCAGAAGACGGTGAAGCGTCACAAGATGCCCGCGGCGTTCGCGGCGAGCGTGGCGGCGTTGCTCGTCGTCTTCGGCGGCGTGATGACCGGGGCGTACCAGAAGACCGAGGCCGCCCTCGCGGCCGAGACGACCGAGCGCGAGCGTGCCGAGGACAACCTGCGGGCGGTGCTCGACATGGCCGGCACGCTCGTGTACGACTTCCACGACTCGATCGCCCACCTGCGCGGCGCAACCGAGGCGCGCGGGCTGGTGCTCGCCAGCGCCATCGACCACCTGCAGCGTGTCGAAGAACAGGCCGCGGAGGACCCCGCCTACCGGCTGCAGCTCGCCCAGGCGCACGAGCGGGTGGGCGACCTGTACGGCGGCCTGAACGAGGCAAGCACCGGCACCACCGAGGACGCCACGGTGCACTACAACGAGTCGCTCCGCATCCGGCGGGCGCTGCTGGATTCGGCGGCGGCCAACGGGCTGGAGACGGGCGAGCTCGCGACGCTGGTGGCGCGCAGCCAGCGACGCATCGGCGACGTGCTCCGCAAGCGGCGCGACTACGACGGCGCGATCGTGGCGTACGACGAGGCCGCACGGCTCGCGGAGTCGGCCGGGGACGAGCACGAGCGCTTGACCGCGGTGCTGGCCCGCACGGACGTCCGGCGCGAGCAGTCGCGCCGGCTGGAAGGGCTGGCGCCGATCGAGGCCCGGCTCGACGAGGTCGAGACGTCGTACCTCGAGCTGCGAAACGCGTGGGCGGAGATGGACGGCGACCGGGCCGACCGGGCGGTCGCGGTGGTAGGGGGCAAGCTGGCGATGGTCTCGCTGCAGCGGGGCGACGCGCGGATCGATCACGCCGACGGGCTGCCCGAGGGCGTGACCGCCGCATCGGCCTTCCGCGAGGCGCTCGAACGCGGCGTCGCGGCGCGGGAACGCTTCGAGGACCGCCACCGGGCCCAGCCCGAGCACTACGAGCGGGCGCGCGACCTCTGGGTCGCGATCCACGACACCGGCACCGCGGTCTGGGGGGCGGGCCGTCGCGCCGCGGCCAAGGGCGAGCCCGCGCTCGCCGACGAGCTGCTGGTCGAGGCACGCGAGGCGTTCGAGTCGTGCGTGGAGCTGGCCGAGGCGCTGGCGGCCGACGAGTCGAACCTGGAGGCGCAGCGCGACCTGGCGGTGGCGCTCAACAAGCTGGGCAACGTGCTGCGTGACGCGGGCGAGCTCGACGAGGCCCGGGCGGTCTTCGCGCGGGGCGAGCAGGTCCGGCGCGACACATACCGCTCCGACCCGGTGCTGCGCCACCTGCGCGACCTGGGCGTCGGCGAGTACAAGATCGCCGAGGTGGACGAGCTGCGGGCCCAGCGGGCCACGACCGACGGCGAACGGCGCGCCCTGCTCGAGCTGAGCGCGAACGGGTACCGGCGGGCCCTGACGACCTTCCGCGATTTCGAGGACCGGGCGGGCATCGGGTCCGCCGATTCGGACGAGGTGACCGGCGATCTGGACCGCGTGCTGGGGGCGATGGACGGATGATCGGGCGTGCGAGCCAACCCGAGGTGCGTGAAACGTGCACGAAGCCCGTCCGAGAACGGGGCCCGCTCTTGTGTGCCCCCCCGGACTCGGGTAGTTTGCAATGGGGAGACACGCGCGACGCGTGCGCCCCGAGGGGAGATGTGTGATGCGGCGGTCAACGACCAGGCTGACGGTGGTGCTCGCGCTGGCGGGCGGGGTGGGGTCCGCGTGCGCGCAGACCGACGTGTTCTGGAACAACGCGGGCAACGGATCGTGGGGGAACGCGTCGAACTGGTCGCCCGAGGTGGTGCCCAACAACGGGCAGGAGCTGTTCAACGCGACGCTGGGCCCGGTGGGCGTGGCGTACCAGGTGAACCTGAACCTGCCGGTCACCATCGAGAACTTCACGATCTCCGAGGCGCTGGCGACGCTGAACGTGCGCAACGAGACCCTGACCATCAACCAGGGCTGGGACGCGACGGTCGGCACCGTCACCAGCACGCTGGGGGGCGGGCTGATCACGGTGGCGGGCGAGACGGTCTTCGGCGACGTCGCCATGATGGGGGCCGGGCAGGTGCAGGCCAACGGCAGCCTGAAGATCGCCCCGGTCTCCGCCATGGAGATCTGCGACACCGACGTGGACTACGGCGGCACCGGGCAGGCGGCCCAGTGGGAGGGCAACAACGCGATGAACCTCGACATGGGCGGCACGTTCACCAACGCGCCCGAGTCCGACCTGGACGTCGTGCCCGACGGGGACAAGCTCGTGGCCGGCGACGGCTCCGGCCAGTTCATCAACGAGGGCGAGCTGACCATGCTCGAGTCGGTCCCGCCCGTCCGCGCCGGCCTCGCCAAGGAGGCGCTGCCCGACGGGCAGCCGCGTCGCGCCGGCGCTCGGGTCAGCGACACCCTGCGCTTCGACGGGGCCTCGTTCGCCAACCGGGGGGGCGTGACCGTGCTGCGGGGCGAGCTGAACCTGCTCGAGGTCGTCAACGACCAGACCGTCAACGGCGTGCTCCAGCTCGGGCGGTGGGTCCTGAGAGCGCCCCCGCCGGGCGGGGCGGGCGCCAGCTCCGTCGTCCTGTTCCCCACGCGCGATCAGGTCGCGGTGGTCGACACCGAGGTCTCGCTGCTCGGCGAGAGCACCTTCTTCCCCGCACTCAACGGGTTCGAGGTCATCGGGTCCAGCGGCGTCTTCACCGTCGGGTCCCAGCGGAACTTCACCGCGCAGGACGGCCTGACCGTCCTCGGTGAGCTCGTTGTCGGAGGCTCCAGCCTGTTCGACGCGCAGACCGGGCTCAACAACCTCGACCCCAACGGCACGCTCACCGACGGCGCTTACACCGTCTCCGGCACCTTCCTCACGCCCTCGTTCAGCCCGATCTTCCAGCTCAACCAGGCCCAGGTCCGGCTGATCGGGCCCAGCGCCGCCTTCCCCGCGATCGACACCCTCACGACCGTCGGCACCGAGTCGCTCTTCTCGGTCGAGCTCGGGCACGGGTTCGCCACGCAGGGCAACCTGTCCGTCGCCCCCGGCGCGACGCTCCGGGTCGGTCAGAGCTCACAGCTCACCGTCAGCGGGCAACTCCTCAACGAGAGCCAGAACATCCTGCAGTTCGGCGACTTCGAGGTCGGCGGCACGCTCGACGGCGGCATCGGCTTCATCGTGGAGCTCCGCCAGACCCGCCTCGCCCTCATCGGGCCCGGCTCGCAGGTGCTCGACTTCGCCGGGACCGACCTGCTCCAGTTCCTGCAGATCATCGGGGCCCAGGCGACACTCGAGGTCCGCAACGGACGCACGCTCGTCACGCAGGACCCGCTCATCGTCGGCGGCACCCTCTTGGTCGATCCCGCCTCCGGCGTCAACCCACCGCCGCCCGGCTCGGGCGGGGTCAGCGCCGCGGCCACGACCTACCACACCACCGACGAGCTGATCATCGGCTCCGGCTCGGAGGTCCGCATCGGCGTGCGGTCGAGCGGGACCGGGGGGACCGGGCTCGTGATCGCCGAGGGCGGCGTGCAGTTCGTGGGCGGCGACGCCGGCACGCTCGTTGTCGAGTTCGAGCCCGGGCTGAGCCTGCCCGACCCGTTCGTGCGGACGATCATCCAGGCCCCGCAGACCTCGGGCCAGTTCGCGAGCGTGCAGGCCGTGGGCCTCGACCCGCTGCTGACCATGGACGTGCAGGACAACGGCAGCGGGGGGCTGGAGATCCGGGTCGCACGCGCCTGCCAGGCCGACGTCAACGGCGACGGCGTGCTCGACAACGGCGATATCGGCGCCTTCGTCGAACTCTTCCTCGCCGGCGACCTCCGGGCCGACTTCAACGGCGACAACCTGCTCGACAACGGCGACATCGGCACCTTCGTCAGCGCCTTCCTCGCCGGCTGCCCCTAACCCCCCCCCCCCCCCCCCCCCCCCCCCCCCCCCCACGCCCCCCCCACGCCCCCCCCACGATTTTGGCCCTTGGGTGCTGCCTTTGGTGCCGGGGGTTGCTGTCTGCTGGAAACGTTGGGGAGGGAAAAGTTCCGAGGGCATGGTGACCCGGGCGGGCGAGCCGCCAACGCTTTGGCGTGCCCGAGGACCGTCCCAACGCGCTCGAGATCGACGACCTGGAATACGTCTACCCCGGCGGACGGGGCGGGGCCCGCGTCCGGTCGCTGGTGGTCGGGGCCGGGGAGCGGGTGCTGCTGGTCGGGGGCTCGGGCAGCGGCAAGAGCACGCTGCTGCACCTGATCGCGGGGCTGATCGACCCGCAACGCGGCACCGTCCGCATCGGCGGGCAGGACCTGCACGCCCTGCGCGGCGCACGGCGCGACACCTTCCGCGGTCGCCACATCGGCGTCGTCTTCCAGAGCTTCCACCTGCTCCGCGGGTTCAGCGCGATCGAGAACGTGATGGCGGGCATGATGTTCGGCACGCGACCGAGGGGCGAGCATCGGACACGCGCCGCGGCGCTGCTCGATGAGCTGGGCATCTCCGAGCACGACGCCGACGCCGAGGAACTCAGCGTCGGGCAGCGCCAGCGGGTCGCGGTGGCGCGGGCGCTGGCGTGCGAGCCCACGCTGGTGCTGGCCGACGAGCCGACCGCGAGCCTGGACCCGGCCAACGCCAGCGGCGCGGTCGAGCTGCTCCAGTCGGTGTGTGCCCAGCACGACGCGGCCCTGGTCTGCGTGAGCCATGACCCCGCGATGGAGGCACGCTTCGGGCGTGTCGAGCGGCTCGAGGACCTGGCCAGCGCGAAGGCCGCGGCGGCTGTGGGCGAAACGGGGGGGGCGGGCTGATGGCGCTGACGGACTTCGGGCTCGTGACGCGCAGCCTGCGCGGGCGTCTGTTCTCGACCGTGACCACCACGGTCTCGGTCGGCGTCGCGGTGGGGTTGCTTTTGGTGCTGCTCGGGATGCGCGGGGCCGCGAAGGAGAGCTTCAGTCGTGGGACGGGCAACGCGACGGTGCTGGTCAGTCGCGACGCGAGCGCGCTGGCGAGCGTGCTGAACGGGATGTTCTACGCGAATCCGCCGCGTGCCCCGATCCAGTGGGGCGAGGCCGAGACGCTGCGGTCCAGCCGCCCGTGGGCATGGCTGGTGGCCAACCAGCAGGGGGACAGCTTCCGCGGCTACCCGGTGATGGCGGCCGAGCCCGGGCTGTGGGAGCACTTCGAGCCGGTGGCGGGGCAGCCCTGGTCGTTCGAGGCGGGCGGGGCGTTCGGAGGAGATGCGACGGTGCCGACCTTCAGCGCGGTGCTGGGGGCACGGGTGGCGCGTGAGACGGGGGTGGGGCTGGGGGACCGGATCGCGTTGAACCACGGGTCGCCGCGTGATCCCGGGGCGCACGTGCACGCGGAGTTCGAGTTCGAGGTGGTGGGGGTGCTGGGCGAGACGGGCAGCCCGCACGACCGGGCGGTGTTCATCGACCTGGCCTCGGGCTGGGTGCTGCATGCGCACGACCGGCGCAAGGAACTGCTGGGCGACGACATCGAGACGACGCCCGCCGACGTGACCGATGCCGACCGCCAGGTGACCGGGCTGTACGGCGCGGTGATCAGCCGCCCGGGTCGGAGTTCCTCGGCGGGCCTGGCGGTGGAGCTGGCGACGCTCAGCCGCGCGGGGTGGACGGTCGCCCAGCCCGCGGCGGAGGTCGAGCGCCTGTTCGCGATCGTGGGCAACGTGGACGGCATCCTGCTGGGCATGGCGTGGGCGGTGATGATCTCGAGCGGAATCGGCGTGATGCTGGCGCTGTACAACTCGATGGAGCAGCGCCGGACGCAGGTCGCGGTGCTGCGGGTGCTGGGGGCCAGCCGCCGTCGTGTCTTCCTGATGGTGCTGACCGAGAGCGCGCTGCTGGGGCTGCTGGGTGTGGCCCTGGGGGTGGTGGTGGCGCTGGTGGGCGGCGGGGTCGCCAGCGAGTTGCTCGAATCCCGCGCCGGGCTGGTGGTCGAGCCGGGGGTGTCGATTCAGACCGTCATCGTGGTCGGCTGGGCGACGGTGGGGCTGGCGATGCTGGCCGGGTTGATCCCCGCGGCCATCGCGTACCGCGTCAGCGTGGTCCGGAACCTCCGCCCCGTCGGATAGGTCGGGATGTTGGCCGGATTCGAGAGGCATTGAACCTCTTGGCGTCCCCGGCGGTATGCGATAGGCTTGAGGGTCGGATTCGGCGGGGAATCCTCGAAGGAGGCGCACGTGAAGGTTTTCTGGTCGTTCATGGTCGTGCTGTTCGCGGCGTCGATGGCGGTGCTGGCGATGCCCGAGCGGGGCTCGCTCGTCGCAACCGAAACCGGTGCCACCGAGTCGGTCGCAGCTGAGCCCGCGACCTCGGCGTCGAGGCCCGTCCCGGCAGTGTCGCCAAATGTCGTTGAAGGCGAGGTCGAGACGGCGCAGGATGACGCGGTCGAGGTCCCCGCGATTGATGCGAGCGAAGAAGAGGCCGCCGAGGCAGTGGTCGTCGAGACAGAGGCCCCGGTGGTCGAGCAGGACGCGTCACTGGGCGATGATCCGTTCGCGGCCGCGGCTCGGGCGTTCCTGGGCGAGGACGAGCCGGTCGCCGCGACCGAGGAGCCGGTCGAGCAGGTCGTCGCGCAGATCGACGAGCCAGAACCGGCAGACACCCCCGCGGACTTGGGCGAGCAGGCTGCTGCGGCGGAAGAGGCGGCCGCGCCGTCGCGCCTCGCGGTCAACGAGGACGGCTCGCTGCTGATCGACGGGCGGATCACGATCCCCGGGGCGGGCACCGTCGAGCGCCCGTACGTGCTCGACTGGCCGGTGCTGACCGGAGTCGGTCGCGAGTACAAGCCCGAGAAGGGCATGGACGAATTGCCCGAGTGGCTCACGGCCCTTGAGGGCAAGCGGGTGCGTCTGACGGGCCACATCGTGCTGCCGCTGGTGGCCAAGGCGACCGACGAGCTGCTGCTGACAATGAACCCGTGGGACGGGTGCTGCGTGGGTGTGCCCCCGACGCCGTACGACGCGCTGGAGGTCTCGCTGAGCGAGGCGGTGTCGATGTCCGGGGCGTCGATGTACGGGGCGATGGAGGGGACGTTCCGCGTCGATCCGTACATCGTGGACGGGTGGCTGCTCGGGCTGTACCTGCTCGAGGACGCGGAGGTGAAGGGGTAGGGGGTGGCGTGGAGACGGCGCAGCCTTCTCCACGAGATGGGTTCATGTGTGTTCGGCGTGAATGGCCTGCTTCGCTCTTCGAGACGAAGCAGGGCACCGTGCACATGACGGCGTGCTGCAAGCCCTCGGCGCGAGCCGAGGGAGAGCGGGTCGTGAAGAGACCCCTCGCTTGCGCTCGGGGTTAGTAGGGCGGGGTTAGTTGCTCGGTTTCAGCTCGCGGATCATGAGGTTCCGCCACTCGACGGTCATGGGGGTGGCGTTGTTCCCGACGTCGTGCACCTGGAGGCCGATGCGTCCCGAGGGCTGCAGCGCGTCCATCATGTTCGCGACGGGCACGCCGTTGAGCCAGGTGCGGACGGTGTCGCCGGTGGCGAGGACGCGCACGCGGTTCCAGTCGTTCGTCCGGAAGGCCCGTCGTGCGTACGGCTGGTCGGCGGGGGGTGCGATCCAGGCCCGCCCGCGTTCGTCGTAGATGCCCGCGGAGTAGGCGCGCGGCTCCGGGTCGAGCTCGACCTGCTTGCCGCGCAGCCCGGCGGTGCGTCCCTCGCCGACGAGTTCGGAGCGGATCTGCACGCCCGAGTTCAGGTCCTCGTGCTGTCGGACCTCGAAGATGAGCTCGAAGTCGGCGTAGTCGCGCGTGGTGGTGAGATAGGTGTTGGGCGAGTTGGGCACGCTGGTGCCGGTGATCACGCCGTGCTCGATGGTGTACGTCGCGTGGCCGCCCTGGGGCTGCCACTCCGACTCGGTCAGGTCGGTCCAGTCGCTCTCGGGGACGTACCGCTTCGGGTCGAGCGGCTCGACCCAGACGTTGCGGTACCGCACCGGCCCCTCGGCCGCGGAGCCGTGGTCCTGGAAACGCAGCGGGCCGGTCTGCACGCCGCTGCCCCCGGGCGGCGGCACCTCGCCCCCGCCCTGGGCCGATCCGGTCGGCCCGGGCACCGCCACGTCCTTGTGGATCGGCACGCCGTTCCAGTAGACGGTCATGCGCGCGTCGGAGACCTTCTCGCCGTTCTCGAAGCGCGGGGCCCGGAAGAAGATGTCGTAGGCCTGCCACGCACCCGGACCGTTGGACGCGTTGGTGTCCGCGGTCTTGACGTTGTAGATCGCCCCCGCCTCGTTGAGTGCCGGCACGTCCGGACCGCCCTGGTCCGGGCGACGCGTGCCCAGCACCTGGATTTCGTACCGGCCCTGCAGGTACACGCCCGAGTTGCCCGCGAGCTGGCCGGCGCCCCCGGGCGGGCTCAGCCACTCCACATGCACGCGGCAGTCGCCGAACTCCCACGCGCTGACCAGGTCACCCGTGCCGAAGCCAACGTCCACCTCGCGCGGCAGGGTCATGACCTCCTCGGCGGTGCGTCCGAGGTCGCGCGACAGGGCGTTGTTCCCGGCGTACCGCATCGCCCCGGCCTCCGAGGCTCCGATCAGGATCGACGCGTGCTCGGTCGGCAGCACGCCCACGCCGACCCCGCCGCGTGCGTCGGGGTCGATACCGAGCCCGTCGATCATGGCCGTCCGCTGTCCGGGAGTGGGGGGGATGTGGTTGAGGGTGTACCAGGCCTGGGTGGACCAGATCGGCTCGCCGTCGGTCGAGACGGGGTCGAGTCGCAGCCCGACGCACCGCTCGGGCTCGAGCCCGTCCACGACGAGGCGGACGATCCGAGCACTTCCACTCGCCCCCCCGCCCGCGCCGGCGCTCGTCACCGTGTGCGTGCGCTCGTCGAGCTTCGGCCCGCCGTACTCGGCGTCCGGGGCGTAGGTCCACGAGGTGATCTCGTAGTTGGCCGTGTTCTCCAGCCATTCGATCGGCACGGGCTTGGTGAAGGTGATCGCGAAGCCATCGTGCGTTGCGCGCACCTGGCGCATCTCGAAGGCGGTCTCGCCGGTGGGCGTGAGCTTCTGGAGGCCGTGCTGCGTCTCCTTCCACTTCCAGTTGCCGTCCGCCCCGATGCCGCCGACGTACAGCGCTCCTTCGGGTCCCCGGACCATGCGGTTGATGCCGACTTCGAAGCCCTGCGAGTGGCGGAAGACCGCGCCCTGGTACTCGCCGTTGACCTTCTCGAGGTACACGCGACGGAGTCCGCCGGCGGTGAGTTCGGCGAGGAGCATCTGGCCCTTGAACGGACCGTCCTGGATGAGCACCGACTCGGTGGGCGAGTTGCTCGCCTCGCCGTGCGGGAGGATGATCGAGGCGGGCGTGCGGGCCCGGTCCATCAGGGCGCTCGGGTGCCCGCCCTCGGGGAAGCGCTCCGCGAGCCTGGGGACGAGGTTCGTCCGGTTGTGGTGCCCGTAGAAGCGACCCGGGATCACGTGGCTGAACTGGCTGGTGGGCATCCACGTGCCCTGGTTGTCGGCGTACCAGAGGGTGCCCTCCGGCCCGACGCCCAGCCCGTTGGGGGTGCGGGTGCCGCCCGCGATGATGCGGGTCGCCAGCGCCGGGTGCTCGATGGAGAGGTCCACCTCGATGATGCCGCCCCGCAGGGGCCCGTTGACGGTGGCGTTGGTGCCCTGCCCCTCCCAGCCGGGGGGCGCCATCGCGGTGGAGAGCGCGGCGTACAGGTACCCCGGGTGGTCGCGCGTCGGGCCCTTGGTGTGCACCAGCCCGAAGACGAACTGGTGGTAGTTCCACCCCTCCCAGCCCTCGCCCACGGTCTCGTGCGTCTCGTAGAAGCCGTCGAAGTCGGTGTCACGCAGTCGCGTGATGGCGCGCCGGTGCGAGACGTACAGGCTGGTGCCCGCGCTCGCGAGCCCCGCCGGCTCGAGCAGGCCCTCCGCGACGACCTCAACACCCTCCGGCGAGACCGCGTACAGGCTGTCGGGTTCCTTGGAGTCGATGTCGGGCAGGCTGACGTCGTCACGTTGCAGCGGGTCGAAGGTGCCCACGATCAGCCGACCCCGGTGATCGAAGCACATCGCCCCGACCATCGGCTCGAAGTCGAGCGGGCGGTAGGTGGAGACGTCCCACATCGGGTTCATGTCGCGCAGCGGCTTGCCGTCGCCCGGGCGGCGCCCGCCCTCGATCTGCTTGTACCCCGGGCTGGTCACGCGCGTGTCGTCGGCGTGCGTGGTGAACGCGTCCGCGGGGACCGGCGAGAAGGCGCCCGGGGCGGAGCGTTGCCACTCCAGCAGCAGGCGCTGCCCGCCGGCGTGGTCGAAGTACTCGATCGCGAACGGCGTCGGGCCGGCGAGGGCGACGGGCTCGGACTCGACCGCGGTCGCCCCGTGCGTGCCGTCGTGGTCGAGCACCACGACTCCGTCCAGCAGCAGGCGCGAGCCGTCGTCGCTGGTCAGGCGGAAGGCGTAGTCGCCGGGCTGCGGGGGGGTGATCCATCCGGTGAGCGTGGCGTAGACCGAGTCCCCGTTGCCGGTGGCGAAAGAGCCGAACCCGCCCGCGGCCGGGGCGTCGGAGTTGCCCAGGTCGATCAACGGGATCACGCGCTCGGCGTTGGGGGTCTGGCTCTCGACGAGCACCGGGAGTTGTTGCAGGTCCTCGTCCACGTGATAGACGCGCAGCGTGACGCCCGGCACCCGCCCGGGGTCGGGCTGCTCGAGGAATTGGGCGAGCGCGAGCGAGGTCAGGCAGATCGTGGCGGCGAGCATGGGCGGCTCCGGGCGAGGGACAAACGGTCACCCCCGGCCGGACCGGGGACACCCGATGCTACCGCATCGCGTGGTCCGATTGTCAACTCAGAAGGCGACCCACGCCCCCCACCCGAGGATGACCAGCCACACCAGCCCCTTGAGCGTGAAGAAGGCGATGGCCCCGATCCCCCCGATCTTCATGGCCTTGGAAGACTTCATGTGCGATGGTATGGGCGCGACACGACCGGTTCCCGAATCCGCCCGCACAACCGGACCGCCCGACCGGCTGCCTGCACAGGAATGTGCGGTTGCTCGCGTTCGGGGCCTCGGTTTCGCGGATAGAGCAAACACCTTAATCTGTTGAAGGGGATGCGCATGGCCAGTCCTGAACCCAAGCCGAGCCCGTGGGGGGTGGTCGCCGTCGAGAACCGGCTCGCCTCACGCTCGATGACCTGCGTCCACGACGGCGGGATGGCGCTGGGCGGGCGCGCCTGCGACGGCCCGATCGTGCGGGACTGCGCGATGGACCACGTCGAGGGGCCCCGACTTCGGGTGGTCGGACGCCTGATCGCCGGGCGGTCGGGCCGGGGCTAACCCCGTTCCGGCGTGCGAATTGGGGGCAATACCCCGGGATTTATGTGGGGGTGGGGGTATACCGGACCGACAATTGCCGCATGGCATTCGACCACCACATCCCTCACGCCGCGGACGACCTCACCCCAGAACCGAGCGATCGGCTCACCCGACCGTTCATGCGGTTCTCGAGCCTGGCGAGTTCCGGCGGGATCGTGCTGCTGCTCTGCACCATCGCGGCCCTGATCTGGTCCAACTCCTCGGCGCGTCACTCCTACGAAGAGCTCTTCCACGAGACCTACTTCACCATCGGCGTCGGCGACGTCTCGGTCCCCGAGACCGGCACCGAACACGTGCATATCGACCCGGTTGACCCCGAGACCGGCGCCCTGCTCCCCGGCGAGCCCGAGCACCCCGACTTCACGCCCGACGACAATGACAGCCCGGCACACGCGCCCGATGAACAGGCCGGCGAGCACGCCGAGGGCGAGCCTGCGGACGCCGGACACGACGGGGACGGGCATGACGGGGGTGGGCACAAGTCGTACGCGAGCGGGACCGAGTTCTCGGTGCTGGGCAAGTCGTACTCGCTGCACTGGTGGATCAACGACTTCCTGATGGCGATCTTCTTCCTGCTCGTCGGGCTGGAGATCAAGCGCGAGATCATGGTCGGCGAGCTGAGCGACCCGAAGCGGGCGGCGCTGCCGGTCATCGCGGCCCTGGGCGGCATGGTCGCCCCGGCCCTGATCTACGTCGCGTTCAACTGGCAGAACCCGGACACGCTCTCGGGGTGGGGCGTCCCGATGGCGACCGACATCGCCTTCGCGATCGGCATCCTCGCCCTGCTCGGCTCGCGCGTGCCCAACTCGCTGAAGGTCTTCCTGACGTCGCTGGCGATCGCGGACGACCTGGGTGCGCTCATGGTCATCGCGATCTTCTATACCGACAAGCTGGACATGACCGCGATGGGCTACGCCGGCGCGCTGCTGGTCGGTTTGTGCGTGTTCAACGTGATGGGCTTCCGGCACGTCCTCTGGTACGTGCTGCCCGGCCTCGGGCTCTGGTTCTTCGTGTACGAGTCGGGCATCCACGCGACGATCGCGGGCGTGCTGCTCGCGGCCGCGATCCCGGTGCGCTCGCGCGTGGACGGCGCCCGCTACGCCCGGTACACCCGCAACGCGCTGGACACCTTCGAGTCGCACATCGAGGAGGGCGCCGGGCCGAAGGACATCACCGTGCGCCAGCGGGCCGCGGTGCTGGCGATCGAGAAGAACAACCACCTGGTCGTCCCGCTGCTGAACCGCATGGAGCACGCGCTGCACCCGTGGGTGGCGTTCGTGATCATCCCGGTGTTCGCGCTGGCCAACGCCGGCGTCGCGATGTCTGGCGGGTTCGTCGAGTCGGTCAAGGGCCCGGTCTCGCTGGGCGTGATCTTCGGGCTGTTCATCGGCAAGCCGCTGGGCGTCGCGGGCTTCAGCTTCGTGGCCTGCAAGCTGGGGCTGGCGAGCCTTCCCAGCGGCGTGACCTGGCGACACATCACCGGCGCGGGCTTCCTCGCCGGCATCGGCTTCACCATGGCCATCTTCATCGCGAACCTGGCCTACAAGGGGCCATCCGCCCCCAGCGACCTCGAGCACGCCAAGATCGGCATCCTCATCGCCTCCTTCGGCGCCTCGGTGATCGGGCTGCTCATCCTCGCGACCGCCAAGTCGCCCAGCAACGACGCCCCGCCCGCGCCGGAGGCCGACGACGCCGCGTCGTAACCGGGTTTGTGCTTGAGTCGAAAGCGGGCTCTCTGTAGGCTGGAATGAGCGCGACGGCGCCCATGCGGGACTCATCCCGCGCCCCCAGCAGCCACAGAGAGAGAGCCCTTATGAAACCGACCGCACCCCTCGTGGCGACCCTGCTCGCCCTCGCCGTGAGCCCGCTCCGCGCCGACATCGTCTCGGTCTCCGGGGAGGTCGCCCACATCGCCGCGCCCGCCTCGGTGGAGTCGGGCGCGCTCTCGACCGCGCAGCTCATGCACGTCTTCCAGGAGCAGCACGGCGTGAACTTCTCCGGGGCCGTGAACCGCATCAACCCGCCCATCGGGTTCGACAACATCGTCACGAACGCGGCGACCCTGACCTACACGGGCCTGGTGGACAGCCACATGATCCACTTCGACAACATCGGGCAGACCGACCTCGACGCCGCGACCGGTCGCATCGAGTTCGACAACATCATCGTGGCCATCATCTACATCAACACGCAGCTCGACGCCTCCGACGCCCAGCTCGGCGCGCCCGGCACGCTGTACCCCGGCGGGCTGGGCAACCGCGGCTTCTCCGGGTTCGACACCATCCGGCTCGAGTCGCCCACCTCGGTCTTCGTCACGCTGGCCAACGGCGGCGCGATGGACCAGATCCGCGTGCTCACCGTCGTGCCCGCGCCCTCCGGCACTTTCGCGCTCGCCTCGGTCGCTCTGTTCGCCTCGCGCCGTCGGCGCTGACCCGCGGATTCACGAGCGGTTGCAAAATCGGAAATATGCATTTGACGTAAGCACCCCCGAAACCCGGACCCCGGCGTGAAACGCCCCGGACTACTTCGAGGCGTTGTCGTCCTATTTCTGATCTTCGGGCTTGGTTTTTTGCCTCGGCCACCCGACGTCCGGACGATTTTTGCGGAGCGCCCTCATGACGGCTTGCTCCCAGTCCTCGTAGGTCTTTACGCGTTCTGGCTCTGGCCCCGGCTTACGCTCATTCTCAGACATATCACCAATCTATGCGACGTCAACCTCAACCGTGCCGTCTAGTTTGGGCCATTCTCCGTTGGGGCCATCGCGAATCTGATCCGGTGCAGCACGAACAGCGCCGACCGATACGAGAGTCCAGTCTGCCGCTGAATCTCGAGTGCGCTCACGCCCTTCTTGCTGCTCGACGCAGCCCAGAAGGCGAACGCCCAGTGCCGGAGCGGTATGGGCGAATCCTCCAAGACCGTCCCGATGCGAACGGTGAACTGTTTCTTGCAACCCCTGCATCGCCACAGGAACCGCGAGTTTCGCTCTCGCGTCTTCCGCTCCCGCATCTGGTACACGTCAGTGTCGCCGCACCTTGGGCAACACGGGCACTCTCCCCACCGCATCCGCTCGAAGAACTCCACAGCAGCCTGCTCGTTCGAGCACGCCAGTGGAAGCGACTGGATGATTTCGCTCTGGGACTCGCCGACTCGACGTTGCTTCTTGTTCGCCATGACAACATGATACTACACGCAATTGCGAAGTCATGGGCCTAGTCGAAATGCGTCTTTTTGAGCTTATAACAGGGATTCTGGATCAAAATTGGAATATCTCGCCCGACAAGCGTCAGGGTCTGATACACTGTCGCCGCGGAAGCGAGTCCGCCCAAGACCCAGACACGGAGGCGTCACCATGGTCATCGAGAAACACGTCGTGCTCCCCGCCCTTGCCCCGCTGTTTCCGAGAATGTCGCGGTGGTGGAACAACGCTCTCCAGAAGTTCGTCGAGGCGGGCAACGACGAGTACCGGATCAACTTGGGCACCGGGGCACGGGCAACGAACCTGTCGAGGCTTGTACTTGCTGAGGTTCGAAAGGACGAAGTGGTCGCCAGGCATTTCAGCATCCGGGAGTCCCGCGGGCTGGAGTGCTTGGTGCTTGAGGGGGACGACGGGAGCCCCGGCCTGAGCCTCGTATTCAACAAGGCTAAGCGGGACTTCGTAAGCGGACGGCTACGGACCGCACACAACTCGAACAGGCGGCGGACAGCGATGCGGCAGGGCCGCCTGTTCTTGGATGACACCTCCATGATCCCAATCGTTTGCTACTACACGATGGTCAATCAATCCGAACTGGTCCGCCCGGAGATTGAGTGCGTCGGGGTCGGGCTCGAAGGACCAAGCGGATTTGAGTGGGTTCAAACTGTCTGGTCAGCCGATGCTGGGCTTATGCATGGCATCCAGCACGACCAGGGCACGCTCATCCCGCAGGCGGGTGTCACACTCCGTTCGGGCTATGCCGCCACGGCCAAGCCAGCGATCGGCGTTCCAGCGGAAGAAGAAAGAAACCGTCGCGACGCGGAGCGTCGTGGTCGTGACGTGTCGAGCAGCGGCAGCGCGTAAACGCGCAGAGGGTGTGTCGCATGAGCAGAATGGAAATCAATCCGACGATGGTTATCACAGCGCGCGAATCGCGGTCGATGACCCAGCGCGAGCTCTCGGAGTCGTCCGGGATCGCCCAGAGCAAGATGTCAAAGATTGAGAACGGCGTGCTGAATGCCGCAGCCGACGAACTCTCCAGAATTGCCGAGGCCACGCGGTATCGCCCGGAGTTCTTCCTGTCGCAAGACAGAATCATTGGGCTTGGCAGCAGCCTGATGTTCAACCGGCGACAGAAAACAACCCCCGTTGCACAGCAGCGAATGGTTCAGGCCCGTGTCAATGTCGCCCGGATCCAGATAGAGCGGCTGCTGCGTGCCGCTGAACTGGACACGATGCACACAATCGAGCGGATCGACATAGATGAGTGCGATGGGGATGCTAGAGAAGTGGCTAGCAGGATCCGCGCGGCGCTCCGATTGCCGATGGGACCGGTCATTGATGTCACCTCGGCAATCGAGGCTGCTGGCGGTCTTGTGGTTTTGTGCAATTTCGGCACCAACAAGATTGACGGAGCCCATATCTGGTTGCCCGGCAACCCACCTCTGTTCTTCATGAACGCAGACCGACCCGGGGACCGTCATAGATTCAACCTGGCCCACGAACTCGGCCATGCGGTGATGCACGAGTGCCCGCGCGGTGATATCGAGAAACAAGCCAACGAGTTCGCGGCCGAGTTCCTGATGCCGTCTGCTGAGATTCGTCGCGAAGTCACAAACCTCACGATCGAGAAAGCGGCTCGCCTAAAGCAGCGGTGGCGGGTCTCGATGTCCGCGATCATCTACAACGCTCACGCGATCGGGTGCATCACGGACCGACGAAAAACCTCGCTTTACAAGGTGCTCCGCTCCATGATGCACGGCTACCAAGAGCCGATCGTAATCCCCCGCGAAGAACCTCTGCTACTTAGGCAGCTTATGGAACTTCACCGCAAGGCTCTTGGCTATTCAGACAGAGACTTCCGCGAACTGTTCATGATGGATGAACCAGAGTTCATCGAGTTCCCGAATGGCTTTGATCCGCGATCGGGCGGCTTGGCTATCGACCCGCCGCCCATGCGGTTTGAGGACTATCAGGGAAGGGTCGCGAGCGGGTAAAACAATCGGACCGGCTTGTGTCTTGGCCAATCAAGCCCGCGTGGTGGAACTGATTAGATACGCTGGCTTTAGATACCAGTGAAGTAGTTCGCATCGTCTGGATTCGAGTCCCGGCTGGGATATTCCCGAAGTATCGGCATTCTGGACGACCTCAAAGCGGTCGAAGTTGGGCCATTAATGTCATGTGCATTATCCCGTAAAAAATATACCTTGCCCCAAGTGGGGGGGGTTAGAAGGGGGGCAGGTCGTCGTCGTTGCCGTCGTAGCCCAGGTCGGGCGGCGGCAGGTCGTCGGCGCCCCGGTCCGGGCCGCCGCCGTCGCGGTGATCGCTGACGGGCCCGGTCTGTTTGCCGGGTGCGAAGGTGTAGCGGGTGGAGCCGGGCTCGGGGTAGTCGCCGCCGACCCCCCCCCCAACGAGGCCGCCCGCGGGCGGGTGCCCGGTGAAGCCGGGGTCGGGGCTGTCGTGCCCGTAGCTCTGGTTGAAGCTGTCGGAGCCGTGGTAGCCGTCGTGGTTCTTGAAGCGTGTGGTCTTCATGTCCCAGATGAGCTTGACGATGCCGGTGGGGCCGTTGCGTTGCTTGGCGATGATGAGCTCGGTGAGGTTGAGCTTCTCGCGGTTGGCCTCGTCGAACTCGGGGCTCTTGGGGTCCCAGGTGGCGTCGCCGCGGTGGTAGTAGGCCTCGCGGTGCAGCAGCATGACGACGTCGGCGTCCTGCTCGATGGAGCCGGACTCGCGGAGGTCGCTCATGCGTGGGCGGTTGCCCTCGCGCTGCTCGGCGCCTCGGTTGAGCTGGGCGAGGCAGACGACGGGGACGGAGACCTCGCGTGCGAGCGCCTTGATGCCGCGTGAGATCTCGGAGACCTCGACCTGCCGGCTCTCGCGTGCCGCCCCCGGGCTGGTGAGGAGCTGGAGGTAGTCGATGATGACGCACTTCACGCCGTGTCGCTGCACCATGCGTCGCGCCTTGGCCCGCAGCTGCAGGATGGTCAGGCCCGGGGTGTCGTCGATGTGGATGGGGGCCCCGCGCAGCTCGTCGCAGGCCTGCGTCAGCTTGGTGAAGTCCGCGTTGCTGATCTGCCCGGTTCGGAGCTTGTGCGCGTCGATGCCCGAGCGGGCCGAGATCAGGCGCTGCACCAGGCTCGCGCGGCTCATCTCGAGGCTGAACAGCCCCACCGGGATCGGCTTGCTCGACGACGGCCCACTCCAGGGCGTCCGCCCGCCGAAGGCGATCTGCTCGGCCAGGTTCAGCGCCAGCGCCGTCTTGCCCATCGAGGGGCGGGCCGCGAGGATCTGCATCTCGCCCGGCTGCAGGCCCGAGAGCAGGTCGTCCATGTCGTCGAAGCCGGTCGAGATGCCGGTCACGGGCTGGCCCGAGTCCTTGGCCTGCTCGATCTGCTCGTACACCTGCTGCAAGAGTTCGGCCAGCGTCTCCTGGTCCTGCGACTCCTCTTCCTGCGCGATGTCGAAGACCATCTTCTCCGCCTCGTCGATGACCTCCTTCGCGGCGTCCGGGCGGGCCATGCCTTCCTCGTACGCCTTGTGCAGGATGGTCCCCGCGACGTCGATCAGGCGGCGCAGGCGGGCGGTGTCGGAGATGATGCGGGCGTAGTGGGGAGCCGCGGCCGCGCTGGGCACCCCCGCCGCGAGCTCGGTGATGTACTCCGACCCCCCGACGCGGTCGAGCAGCCCCTTGCCCCGCAGCGCCTCGATGAGCTGCACCGGGTCGCCGCTCTGGCGGGCCTCCCAGTTCTCCAGCAGGGCCTGGTAGATGGCCCCGTGCGACTCGGAGTAGAACTGCTCGCGCGACGAGACAATCGGCACCACGTCCGTCAGCACGTCCGGGTCGAGCAGGATCGCCCCCAGCAGGCTCCGCTCGGCGTCCTCGCTCTGCGGGGGCATGCGGTCGAACAGCTGCCCCAGCTCGATGGTCGGGCGGTCCCCGTACTTGCCACGCCCGCCCCGGGGGCCCGATTTGAACTCGAATTGGCTGGTCGATCCCTGACTCACGCGTGCCTCTCCTTGGCCTCAGTCTGACGAGTCCGCGCCGCCGGGGTGCGCAACTGACAGCGTACACACACAGACCCGCGTGCTCTCCCGGATTGTCCACAATCCATCCGCCCTATCGTCTTTCATGCCCATCGAGAACGTTGCCGCGACCTGGTCCGCCGAGGAGTTGCTGCCCGACCCGCTCCCCGGGTCCCCCATGCCCCTGTTCAGGGCCTGGTTCGACGAGATGGGCGAGGCCAAGGACACCCCCAACCCCAACGCCATGACGCTCGGCACGGTCTCGGCGGCAGGCCGCCCCCGGGCCCGGGTGGTGCTCTGCCGCGGGATCGACGTCGAGCGGGGCTCCATCCAGTTCTATACGAACTATGCCTCCGACAAGGGCCAGGAGCTCGCGGCCAATCCGGTCGCCAGCGCCACCTTCCTCTGGGACCACGCCAAACGCCAGGCTCGCCTCGAAGGGCGGGTCGCCAAGGCTCCCGAGCACGAGTCCGATGCCTACTTCGCCAATCGGCACTGGACCAAGCGCATCGGGGCGTGGGCCAGCGACCAGTCCCAGCCGCTGGAAGACCGCGACCAGCTCATCGCACGCGTCGGCGAGGTGATCGAGGAGCTCGGGCTCGACCTGAACGCCCTCATGGCCATCGACGAGGGCGGCCCGAACGTGGACATCCCCCGCCCGCCCCACTGGGGCGGATTCCGCATCTACCTCGACCGGCTGGAGTTGTGGTGCGAGGGGACGGGGCGCACCCACGACCGGGCCCGCTGGCAGCGCGAGCTGACCGAGGCCGAGGTGGACGGGATTCCCGGCTTTGCGGGCGGCACGTGGAGTTCGACCCGCCTGCAACCGTGAGTGGGCGCGCCGCGTGCACCGATTCGGGTGTGCGGGCCGACGCGTGTGGTATCCTCGCCCTTCCGACCGGAGGGACGTCATGCCGAAGCTGTATCAACGAGTCGCGATCGCGGTGCTGGGCGTGCTGAGCGTGCACGCGTCCGCCCAGAACCCCAAGCCGTGGGCCTTCTACCCGGGGCACGGCCCGAACGCGACGACGCACATCGTGCTCATCGCGGGCGACGAGGAGTACCGGTCGGAGGAGGCCCTGCCGCAGCTTGCCCGGATCCTGTCGTGCCGCCAGGGGTTCATGTGCACGGTGCTGTTCTCGCAGAACCCCGAGACCGGGGAGATCGACCCCGACAACCGCAAGCACCTCCCCGGGCTGGAGACGCTGGTACGCGCCGACCTGATGATCATCGCGACCCGCTTCCGCGACCTGCCCGACGACCAGATGCGCTACATCGACCTCTACCTGCTCTCCGGCAAGCCCGTGATCGGGCTGCGCACCGCGACGCACGCCTTCAACATCTCGGACGGCTCCATCTACAAGGACACGCACACGTGGAACTCGCCCAAGCCGGGCAACGAGGGCGGCTTCGGGCGACAGGTGCTGGGCGAGACCTGGGTCGCCCACCACGGCGCCCACGGCTCGCAGAGCACGCTGGGCATCGTGCCCGAGGGCGCAACGGACCACCCGATCGCACGAGGCCTGGTCGGCGACAACGCGCCCCGCATCTGGGGGCCGACGGACGTGTACGAGGTGCGCCTCCCGCTGGTGGACGACGCGACGCCGATCGTGCTGGGCGCGGTGCTGGACGGGATGGCCCCGGACTCGCCGATCGCGGACTCGGACAAGAACCGGCCGATGATGCCGGTGGCGTGGACGCGTGAGACGGACTTTGGTGGGGAGGGTTTGGGCGGGGGGGTGACGCGGCGCGTGTTCACGACCACGATGGGGGCCGCGACGGACCTGGTGGCCGACGGCACGCGGATGATGCTAGTGAACGGGGTGTACTGGGCGCTGGGGCGCGAGCGCGACATCCCCGAGAACGGCAGCGACGCCCGGATCGTGGGCGACTACCAGCCGACCGACTTCGGCTTCGGCGGGTTCGTGCGCGGCGTGAAGCCGAGCGACCACGAGACGGATTGCCCTGCGGACGAGTCGCCCGTGCACGCGGAGGACACAGAAAACAGAGAGGCCGGCGAAGGCGACAGCGAGGGAGAATCCTGATGCGGCGATCGTTGAGCGTGTTGGCGTTGGTGGTGGCTGGGATGAACTGGCCGGTTGCGGCGCAGGATGAGATCCCCATGGCGCCGTTGGCGGAGGGTGTGGCGGAGCTGGGGGGGCGGTTCGAGATCGAGCCGGGAAGCACGGTGTTGATCGTGGGGAACACGTTCGCGGAGCGGCTGGACGAGAGCGGGTATTTTCATGCGCTGATTCATGCGGCCCACCCGGAGCACAACCTGAGGATTCGTTCGGTCGCGTGGAGCGGGGACACGGTGAGCCTGCGCCCGCGCGAGATGAACGTGCCGACGATGCTGGATCACGTGGACGGGTACGACCCGGACGTAATGTTTCTGTTCTTTGGGATGGTGGAGTCGTTCGAGGGCGAAGAGGGGCTGGCGAAGTTTGAGGAAGATCTGCGGGCGTTGATCGAGCGGGTGGGGACGAGAGGGGACGGGACGGCGCGGAAGCTCGTGCTGGTGACGCCGATTCGGCACGAAGCCGTCACGCGAGACTTGTTCGCTGAGATGGGGGCATATATCGGCGGACCCGTCGTCAACGCGCGCAGTCGGGTCGCCGAGGAACGGAACGTGAGAGTTCAGCAGTATGCGGCCACGATGCGTCAAGCTGCGGCCGATGACGAGCGTGCGGTCTGTGTCGATCTCTTTGGGGCGATGACGACCATTGCTTCGTTGGGCGCCACGACCAACGGGGTCCATCCGAGTGACCTCGGAGCGCACCTGTATTCCCAAGAAATTGTGTATCAGCTCGGTTGGGTCGAAGAATCGCGGGGTGAGCCGTGGGATGACGAGTCATTCGAGGCGCTGGCTGCTGCTGCTGCCGACGCCCATTGGTATCAGCGGTTGATCTATCGCCCCACCAACACGGAGTATGTGTGGGGTCGGCGGCACGAGCCGTTCGGCGTGGTGAACTTTCCGGCGGAGTTTGAGCAGTTGGAACGGATGCTGGCGGCGCGGGAGGCTCGTATTTGGGCGATGGACAAGCCGGCCATCGCTTCCCCGGTGCACAAGTACTCCGGTGAAGTGTCCTCGCGCGGTATCTGGCCGACGCTGCCGCTCGATCTCGACCTGCCCGAGGACTCCTGGACCCCGCCAGCGATCGAGGCCAAGGGCACCGAGACCTCGCTCGGCTCCACCACCATCCTGCCGCCCGAGGAGTTCAAATCGAGCTTCACCCTCGCGGACGGGTATGTCGCGGAGATCTTCGCCAGCGAGCAGGACTTCCCGGAACTCGCCAACCCGCTGGCGCTGGCGTTCGACGAGCGACACCGCCTGTGGGTGCTGTGCGCGATCACGTACCCGCACCTGCTGCCGGGCGATCGCCCCCGCTGCAAACTGCTGATCCTGGAGGACACCGACGCCGACGGGCGGGCCGACCGGCGCACGGTCTTCGCCGACGAGCTCTACATCCCGACCGGCTTCGGGGTGGACAGCACGGTCGGGGACACCACCGAGGTCTACATCGGGCAGGCGCCCGACCTGCTGAAGCTCACCGACACCGACGGCGACAGCGTCGCCGACGTGCGCGAGATCATCGCGACGGGCTTCGCCATGCCCGACTCGCACCACCAGGTCAGCGCGTTCGAGTGGGACCCGATGGGCGGGCTGTGGTTCCACGAGGGCGTGTTCTCCATCGCCAACGTCGAGACGCCCTGGGGCGTGCGGCGCACGCGCGACGCGGCCGCGTGGCGGCTGGACCCCGTCACCGGGCGACTCGACGTGATGAGCCACGCGGGCTTCGCCAACCCGTGGGGGCTGGCCTTCGACAACTTCGGCGCCGGCATCCTCGCCGACGCCAGCGGCGGCTCGAACTACGCCCTCTCCCACGTGGTGCACGCCTTCGAGTACCCGCGCAAGCCGGGACGACCCGGGCACATCATCAATCGCGGGCGACCCACCGCCGGGGCCGAGATCCTCTACAGCCGACACTTCCCCGACGACGTGCAGGGCAGCTTCCTGGTGAACCAGTCCATCGGGTTCCACGGCACCCGCTGGAACAGCCTCGCGCCCGCGGGCTCGAGCTGGTCCTCCCAGCCCATGCCCAAAGACCTGATCGAATCCAGCGACACCAACTTCCGCCCCGTCGCGATCGAGACCGGCCCGGACGGGGCGATCTACCTGGTGGACTGGTGCAACCCGCTGATCGGGCACATGCAGTACTCCACGCGCGACCCACGGCGTGACAGCACGCACGGACGCATCTGGCGCCTACGCCACGAGTCGCGCCCGCTGCTCGACCCGCCCGACATCGTGAACGCCAGCCCGACCGAGCTGTGCGAGCTGCTGCGACTGCCCGAGGACAACACAAGGCAACTCGTGCGTCGGCGCTTGCAGAAGCTGCCGTACGAGGTGTTCGAGTCCGAGGTGGTCCCGTGGTTCGAGCAGTTGGACCGGGAGCTGGACCCGCTGTACTGGCGTCTGAAGGTCGAGCGCCTCTGGCTGGGGCAGGCCCATCAGGAGGTCAACACGGAACTGGTCGCCGAGATCATGCTTTCCGGCCCCGCGGAGGCCAAGGGCGCGGCCGTGCGGAGCGTCCGGATGTGGCTCCAGCACAACGACCTCAGCCCCACGAACGCGATGCCCTACGTGATGCAGGCGATGGGCAGCGAGGACATGCGGGTGCGCCTAGAGGGCGTGGTCGCGTCCGGTTTCATGAGCCCGTACCAGACGGCGAGCAACCTCGCCGGCATGGCCGCCACGAGCGAGATGGACGACGCCTTGCGGACCGTGCTGACCCAGACGCTGGTCCACCTGAGCCGCAACGAGGCCGAGGTGCACCCGATCGTGCGCCGCCTGCGTCTGGAGCGCATGAGCCCGGAGGACCTGCTCGCCGAGGAGCGCGACGAGGTCGTGCTGGACGTGCTGCTCGGTCGCGAGGACATCCCGGCGGAGACGCGACTCGCCGCCGCGGGCGAGGGCCTGGGCGATCAGGCGTCGGTAGCGCGGGCGTTGTTCGAGAAGATCGGCAGCGCGAAGACGAGTCACGCGGACAAGGACGCGCTGGCGCGACTGCTGATGCAACTGCCACGCGAGGCGGTGCTCGGGGCACAGGACGCGTGGGACATCGCGTTCTCCCCCTCGGGCATGCGCACCATGGACAGCGCATCGGCGCTGGCGGTGCTGCTGCACCACGCCATCGAGCCCACACGCCCCATGCGCGACCGCACCGTCAACGGAATCTTCATCCCGGCCGAGGAGGGACAACGCGAGCCGATCGAGCGCCTGTCCCTCAGCGTGCTCGTGCCCGCCGCGGAACTGCTCGACCCCGAGACCGCGCCGGACGGCGTCTTCCCGCTGCTCTTCGCGGAGCTCAGCGAGCGCGTGTACCCGAGCCAGCGTGGCAGCTTCTCCGGCTCGTACGAGGCCGTCCTGCCGCAGGCCTTCGAGCAGGCGGCCCTGCACGCACGCGACGAGCACCTGCCCGAGCTGTTCGAGTGGCTCAGCCAGTTCCTGCCCGCCTCGGCCCTGCCGCTCGCGGACTGGGGCAAGGACCACACGCTGGCCATGCTCGCAAAGCGTGCGATGGACGCGATCGAACGCGAGCGCTGGCCCGAGGGCTACGACGAGTACGAGATCCCCAGCGCCGACCCCGAGGTGCTGGCCCTGGGCGAGCGGATCTACTTCGACGAGGCGGTCGGGTGCGTGCGCTGCCACGCCGAGGACGGACGAGGGCTGGAGGGCTTCCCGGCGCTCGAGGGCTCGGCCCGCCTGCTGGGTGATCCGGAGCGGACCGCCTCGATGGTCGTCCACGGTGCCTACGGCGAGCTGACCGCCTCCGACGGACGCACCTTCATGTCCGCCATGGAACCGCTGGGCGAGAACCTGACCGACGAGGAGATCGCGGCCGTGCTGACCTACGCCCGGCGCTCGTGGACCAACTTCGCCGACCCGGTCGAGCCCGAGGCGGTCGCCTCGGCCCGCGGCGCCACCCCGCCCGGGGGCAGCTACTGGCCCATCGAGGAACTCGACGCCCGCTTCCCGCTGACATCTGACAGCCTGTCGGGCCCGCTGCAGACGGTCGCGAACACCGCATCGTCGCCCGCGGACCCGGCGCCCGGCGCAACCTCGCAGCGCCGCCCCATGACGTGGACGCCGCTGCTCCTGTTCGGCCTCTCGATCGGGCTGCTGGTCGTGCTGGTGGGCGGGTTCGGGGCGATCGTGCTGGCGACCAACAAGGGCTCCTCGTCCGCCAAGGGCTCGTAGTTGGGCAATCGTGCGCACAAGGTCGCGGTTCTGAACGTGGTTGCGCTGTCGCGGTCCGTGCTGAGCGAGCGCACGCCGCACCTCAACGCGCTGATCGAGCGCGGCGCGACCACCACGCTGGTGCCCGACCTGCCCGCCGTCACCTGCACAAGCCAGTCGTCGATGCTGACGGGCCTCCCGGTGCGCGAGCACGCCGTCGTCGCCAATGGCTGGTACGACCGCAAGCACCAGGAGCCGCGTTTCTGGAAGCAGTCGAACCGGCTGGTGCACGGCACCAAGGTGTGGGAGACGGCGCGGGACCGCGACCCGGAGTGCACGTGCGCCAACCTGTTCTGGTGGTTCAACATGTACTCCAGCGCGGACGTCAGCGTGACGCCGCGTCCGCAGTACCGGGCGGACGGCACCAAGGTGCCCGACTGCTACAGCCACCCCGCGCGTTGGCGGGACGAGCTGCAGGCGGCGCTGGGGCCGTTCCCGCTGTTCCGGTTCTGGGGGCCGCTGGCGGGGATCGAGTCGAGCCGCTGGATCGCGGACGCGGCCCGGATGACCGACGAACGGTTCGACCCGACGCTGAGCCTGGTGTATCTGCCTCACCTGGACTACGCGCTGCAGAAGCACGGGCCGGGGTCGCCCGAGGCGCTGGACGCGGCGGGCGAGATCGACGCGGTGGTGGGGGGGCTGGTCGAGCACTACGAGTCGCGCGGAGCGAGCGTGCTGGTCGTCAGCGAGTACGGCATCGAGCCTGTGAAGGAAGGCGGGGCGGTGCACCCCAATCGCGTGCTGCGCGAGGCGGGGCTGATCGCGGTGCGGGAGGAGCACGGGCGGGAGTTGCTGGACTGCGGGGCGAGCCGTGCGTTTGCGCTGGCGGACCACCAGGTGGCGCACGTGTACTGCTCGGACGACGAGTCGCGTGAGTGTGCGCGCGCCGCGCTGGAGTCCGCGCCCGGCGTCGAGCGGGTGCTGGGGCGCGACGAGCAGCGTGAGCTGGGGCTGGACCACGAACGGGCGGGCGAGTTGCTGGTGGTGTGCGAGCCCGGGTGCTGGTGCACGTACTACTTCTGGACCGACGACGCCAGGGCCCCCGACTTCGCCCGCACCGTCGATATCCACCGCAAGCCGGGGTACGACCCGTGCGAGCTGTTCATCGATCCCGCGATCGCGCTCCCGAAGCTGCGCCTGGCGGGCAAGCTGGCGAAGAAGAAGCTGGGTTTCCGCACGCTGATGGACGTCATCCCGCTGGACGCCTCGCTGGTGCGGGGCACGCACGGGCGGGTCGAGGTCGAGGAGCCCTACGCCCCGATCCTGATCGAGCCCGAGGACGGCGTGCTGAGCGAGCGACACAGCGCCATGCCCATGCGGGGCGTGCACGACGTGATCCTGGAGCACATGTTCCCGGAGGGGTGACCCAGAAACGGGTGCCATGCTTTCGCGCAGCTAAAGCATGATCTCGCAGACTATGCCTGCTTACTCAACTGCCCGGCAGCACGCGCTGGGCGGCGAGGGTGACGGCGAACAAGATGCCGCCCGCGACGGCGAGCTCCACCTGCCCGTGCATCGCCAGGGCCATCGCGTCGAACAGGCAGAACCCGGCGATCCAGCCCGGGATGGCGACCCAGGGGCGGCCCGCAATCGCGGCCCGGGCGCACCAGGAACTCCACAGCGCGAAGGCGACCGCCGCGAGCAGGCTGGGGGTGGTGCGCAGGTGTCCCGGCTCGGCCAGCAGCGGGGCGCACAGCGGCACGAACACGACCGCCCACGCCAGCAGGCGCTTGGTGTGGGGCGTCGCGGTCGCCTCGGCCCGGGCCGCAAGGGTGATCAACACGGTCATCAGCCCCAGCCCGGCCCCGAAGACGAGTGCCGCGGGCGGGATGTCGGCCCAGGTCTCGACCACGCTCAGAGCCCCAAGCGGGTACAGCCCGAAGCGGCAGGCCCCCATCAGCACGCACGCCCAGGCGTGCCTCGCGTGCGTAAAGGTGTACGCCAGCACACCCAGAGCGATCGCGCCCGCGGTCAGTGCGGCAGGCACACTGATGGTGGCACTCGCCCCGACACCCGCGACCAGCAGCAGCCCGCCGACAATCCAGACGGCGCGCCGGTCGAGGCGTCCGGAGGGAATAGGGCGTTCCGGGCGGGACTCGGCGTCCCTCGCCGCGTCCGCGGCATCGTTCAGGGCCATGCCCGCGATATAGAGCCCCCCCCCACTGAACATGGCGGTCCCGACCGTGAGCCAGGGGATCGGGGCATCGGCGCTCAGCGTCAGCCCCGCGCCGGCCAGCACGTTGGTCAGCACGGTGGGCAGGTTGCTGAGGCGGGTGACCTCGAGCCAGGCGCGAGCGGTGCGGGCGAGGGGCATGCGGGATTATCCGACGACTTCCGGGAACGTGCGCACAAACCAGTCGAGTTCCATCGCGATGGCGCGTCCGAGCGTGGGCGGGCGGTGGGCCTCGGGCAGCACGTTCCAGGCGTAGGTCTCCAGCTCGAACACGGCCGCGGGGAAGAGCTCGCGCGTGGCACGCACGGCCTCGTGGATGTCCCCCTGCGTGGTGCCCAGCGGGCCCAGCGTTTCCAGGAACAGGGGCACGTGGAAGTGCACGCGAGCCTCGGCCGTGGCGTCGGGGCCCGTCGCGGCGAGCAGGTCGGTGAGGTCCTCGAAGAATCGGGCCCCCTCCGGCGTGTGCACGGCGGACTGGTGCAGGTAGCGGGGTTCGTCGAAGGCGCTCAGGGCCATGATCGCGTCCGGCGTGAGGCTCGCCCGGATGGCGCTGGAGACCTGCACCTTGTGCACCGGCACGCCGGCCTCGGCATACGACCGCAGGGCGTGGTCCTGCCCCTCGAACATCACGGCGCTGTGGCAGACGTCGTGACAGACGCCCAGGTGCTCGAGTTCGTACGGCTCGGCCTTGGTGCGCAGGCGTTCCCACCAGGCGAGGACGTCCGGGGCGGTGTCGAGCAGGCAGCCGGGTTCTGGCTCGAGGGCGAGGCTGACGGTGCGCCCGGTCTGGCCGGAGAGCCAGTTGAGCTCTCGTGCGCACAGGGTCAACAACTCGGCCGCGAGATTGAGACCGGGTGCGTCGAGCAGGCGCTCGGGGCTCTCAGTGGGGGGGGCAGTGTCCAGCAGGTCGGCGCGCCAGCCGATGGGGAGGGTCGAGATGGAGGCCGTCGATCCCTCGGGCATCAGCTCGGTGAGGATTCGTGCGAGGCGGAGGGTGTGCTCGAGGCGGGCGGGCTCGGTCCAGTTGGGGCGGTAGACGTCGTGCTTGACGACGGGCTGGTGGAAGTTCTTCTGCGGGAAGCCGTTGAGGGTGACGACGCGGACGTCGCGGGCACGGAGTTCGTGTGCGAAGCGGTCGAGCAGGGCGTCGTCGGCGTCGAGGGCCTCGGCGACCTCGTCGGAGAGCCAGAGGCCGATGGGGTACTCGCCCCCGCCCGAATCGCGGTGGGGGCGTGGGTCGTGCTCGTCGAGTTGGGCGAGGATTTCGTCGGGCGTGGTGCCGGGGTGCACGTTGGTGCAGTAACAGACCCGCGGGCCGTCGGAGTGGGGCTGTGCCGGGGGGGGGCTCACGAGAGCGTGGTCTTGAAGTTGGGCGACTGGCTGAGGAAGGCGTTGGGGTTACCGAAGCTGATCAGGTCGATGGTGGCATCGTCGTGCCCGCGTCGCTTCATTTCCTGGCGGCACTTGGGGACGGCGAGCGGGTCGCTGGGGCCCCAGTCGCCGGCGGAGTTGATCCAGAGTCGCTCGGTGCCGTGTGTCTCGAAGATGTCCACGGCCCGCTTGGGCGTGCACTTGGTCTCGGGATACAGCGTCATGCCGGCCCAGAAGCCGCGGTCGAGGACCATCTTGACGGTGTGCTCCTCGACATGGTCGATGAGGACGCGTCCGGGGTCGATGGACGCGTTGGCCTCGATGGCGTCCATGATGAGGCGGGTGCCCTTCTTCTTGTCCTCGAGGTGGGGGGTGTGCACGAGGATGAGCTGGTTGTGCTTGGCCGCGATGGCGATCTGCTCTTCCAGGATGGCGAGTTCGTTCTTCGAGTTCTTGTTGAGGCCGATCTCGCCGACGCCGAGCACGTTGGGCTTGTCAAGGAACTCGGGGACGAGCTTGAGCACGTCGCGTGCGAAGCCGGGGTCCTCGGCCTCTTTGGGGTTGATGCAGATCCAGCAGTGGTGTGCGATGCCGTACTGGGCGGCCCGGGCGGGCTCGGTGCTGGTGAGCAGGGTGAAGTAGTCGTAGAAGCCCTGCGGGCTGGAGCGGTCGAAGCCGGCCCAGAAGGCGGGCTCGGTGATGGCGACGCACCCGGCCAGCGCCATGCGCTGGTAGTCGTCGGTCGTGCGGCTGACCATGTGGATGTGCGGGTCGATGTAGGTCACGCGCCCCCCTTTCCGGGCCACGCGCCCGTGGCGCCCTTGCCGGGGGCCGCGTCGATGGGTTCCTCGGTGGGGTCGGAGAGGGCGTCGAGCACGCGCGAAGCCCGGTCGGGCCCGTCCTCGAGCAGGATCGCGAGCGCCCTGCGGAGCTCGCGCGCCCGGAAGTCGGCGTCCGCGGCGTCGGGCCCGTCGCTGGCCCGGTCGAGCCGGTCGAGGAAGGCGGCGAGGTCGATGACCTTGGCCCGGTTCTCGAGGAAGTCGAGGTCGAGGAGTTGGGCGGCGGTCTTCTTCGCGGTTCGGGACGGATCAGGCGGGGAGGGCATGTGTCAAGGGTAGCGGGGGAGGCAGGTACGCAGAGGCGCAGAGGAACGCAGAGGCGCGGAGGAATTCAATGAAATTGATTTCTTCCATTTGAGCACGCGGCATCACCGAGCCGCTCAAGAATCTTTCACTTGAAAACCTGAATCTGTCTTTCTCTGCGCCTCTGCGTTCCTCCGCGCCTCTGCGTACAAACGGCTTTCACGAGGCGTGTTCAGGTGCGTTCGCCAGAACTGCGAACGCGCGGCGCATGGCGTCCTCGTCGATGGTGTGCACCTCGAGGTCGCGTCCGGGTTCGGGGCAGAGGGTGATGGTGAGCCGGCCGCCCAGGTGTTCGCGGAACTCGTCGAGGCCGGGGAGGACCGCGTCGGGCTGGGTGAGCAGCGGGTGGGCGAGGGTGAAGCCGAGGGAGTTGAGCACGGCGTGCGCGCGGTCGGCGAGTTCGGGCGCGCACAGGCCGATGTGTGCGCTGTAGCGGGTGTCGAGCGCGAGGCCGATGGCGACGGCCTCGCCGTGGCGGAGGTCGTAGTGGGTCAGCGATTCGAGCTTGTGGGCGGCCCAGTGCCCGAAGTCGAGCGGGCGGGCGTTGCTGGTCTCGAAGGGGTCGCCGCCCCGCACAATGTGGTCGAGGTGCAGGCGGGCGGAGCGTTCGAGGATGGTGTGTGCACGGTCGAGGGACTCGGGCGCGCGGGTGTTGATGTCGGCGGCGCAGTGCTCGATCTCGTCGAACAGGGGAGCGTCCTTCAGCAGGGCGACCTTGACGGCCTCGGAGAAGCCGCAGCGCCAGTCGCGGTCGGAGAGGGTGCTCAGCAGCGTGGGGTCGTTGACCACGGCGTGGGGGGGGGCGAAGACGCCGAGGAAGTTCTTCTTGCCGAAGGCGTTCACGCCGTTCTTCACGCCCACGCCCGAGTCGCCCTGCGCGAGGGTGGTGGAGGGGAGGCGGACCTGGCGGATGCCGCGATGCGTGATGGACGCGCCGTAGCCGACGCAGTCGAGCACGGCCCCGCCGCCGAGGGTCAGGGCGTAGGAGCGCCGGCAGAGTTTGTCGTCGTGCAGTCGTTGCAGGACGGCGCGGAGGACGGACTCGTCGTTCTTGCAGTCCTCGCCGCCACGGACGGTCAGGGGCTCGGAGGTGAGCGTGAGGCGGTCGGCGTGGGCGTCGAAGTAGGCCCGGACGCGAGCGGGCAGATCGGGCTGGGCGTCGGCGAGGCCGGCATCGAGGAAGACGCCCACGCGGGCGGTGCCTGTGGCGTCGGTCGGCTCGAACAGGTCGGCGAGGGCTGTATTCCCGGGGTCGAGCGCGTCCGGCACGGTGGCGAACCGGTGCACGAAGGGCACGTCGAAGGGGTGCTCGGATGGGTCGTCGCCGGGTGGCATGCCCGGGATGCTATCGCTCAGCCGGAGTCGGCGGGCGTGTCGGTGTCTGTCTCGTCGTCCGAGGGCTCTGGCGTCGGGGGCGTGTCGCCCTCGCGTGCGGGCAGCTCGATGCCGGCCTCGGTGAGGATGGCGATGACATCGGGTCGGAGCGAGAGGGGCATGGTGTCGTCGAAACGGTCGAGCCACTCGACGGCCTTGTCGAGCTTGCCCCACCGCGCGTACAGAGAGACCGCGGTGCGGAGCGAGGCGTGGTACATCGCGTGCTCGGTGCCGACGAGCTCGAGGAAGCCCCGGTGGGCCTCGGCGTGCCAGCGCTCGGCCTCCTCGAACTTGCCCTGCTCCATGCAGACGATGGCGAGCGAGTTCTTGGAGACGAGGGTGTCGGTGTGCTGCTCGCCGAAGACGCGCAGGCGGATATCGAGCAGCTCGCGGTTGATGCGTTCGGCTTCCTCGAACTGGCCCGCACGGGTCAGGAAGATGGCGTGGTTGGAGAGGGCGGTCATCGCGTAGGGGTGCTCGGGTCCGAAGACCCGGGCGTAGCCCTCCATGGCCTTCTCGGAGAGCGGGATCGCGGCCTCGGGCCCCTCGAGCCCGAGCGTGACCCAGGCGAGCGAGGCGTAGGCGGAGGCGGTGGCGTCGCTCTCCGGGGCGTGGCGCTCGCCGTACTCGGCGGCGAGGGTGAACATGTCGCGGGCCCGCTCGGGATCGAGAACGCGGAAGGCGACCGAGGCCTGGTTCTGCACGATGCTGAGATAGGTCTCGTGGTCGTCGGGGATCTCCTGCTCCGCGAGCCGGACGGCCTCTTCGAGCAGGGTGTCGGCCTCGTCGAACCGCTCCTGATCGATCCGCAGCATCGCGAGGTAGTTCAGGCGGACGGGGAGCGTGCCGTCGTACCGGTTGTGCGACCGGGCGAGCTCGACGGCGCGCTCGAGGTGCGGCTCGGCCTCGTCGAGCATGTAGAGGGAGAGGTAGACCCAGCCGATGGTGCGACGGAGCAGCCCCTCGGTGTCGGGCGCGTCGGCGAACCGCTCGGAGAGCCCCTCGCTCGACTGCGCAATGGCTTCCAGCAGGGTGATCTGGCGGTCGCCCTCGGACGTCGGGTCGGCCAGCGAGAGCAGGTCGCTGGTGAGGTACTCGTTGACGTCGGCGAGGGTGTCGCGCTGCTGCTGCACGAGCTCGCGCTGCTCACGCTCCGAGGCGAGCGCGCCGCCGACCGCGATCAGGGCGACGACGAGCACCAGGAAGATCACCGCGACCGAGCCGACGAGCACCTTGTTCCGCTTGGCGAACTTGCGGAACTGATAGACCGTGCTGGGCGGGCGGGCGAGGATGGGCTGGTCGGAGAGGTGTCGGCGCAGGTCCGCGGCCAGATCGGAGGCGTTGGCGTAGCGGCGCAGCGGGTCCTTCTCCATCGCCTTGGCGGCGATGGTGTCGATGTCGCCCCGGTACGAGCGGTTGATGGTCGCGAGTGAGCTGGGCGTGTGGTCCTCGACGTAGCGGACGGCCTCGAGCAGGGCTCGTCCCTTCAGGTCGTGGGGCAGTTCGCCGGCGAGCACCTCGTACAGGATGACGCCGAGTGCGTAGATGTCGGTCTTGTGGTCCACGTCGTCGGGCCTGCCCGAGAGCTGCTCGGGTGCCATGTAGGCGACGGTGCCGATGAGCTGGCCGGTGTGCGTCGCGAGTGTGGTGGAGCGGAGGTCGGGGTCCACGGCCCGGGCGATGCCGAAGTCGAGGATCTTCACGCGACCGTCGTCGGTGACCATGATGTTGGCGGGCTTGAGGTCGCGGTGGACGATGCCGCGGTCGTGGGCATGCTGCACGGCGTCGGCGACCTGGGCCATGAGCTCGAGGCGGTCGCGTGTGCCGAGGCGTTTGGCGCGGACGTGCTCGTTGAGGGGTGTGCCGCGGACGAGCTCCATGGCGAAGTAGTGCTGCTCGCCGGCGTCGGTGCGTGCGACGCCGGACTCGTAGATGGTGGCGATGCCGGGGTGGTCGAGGCGTGCGAGGACGCGCGCCTCGAGCTCGAAGCGTCGCTCGGCGTCGCGCGAGAGGTAGCCGGGGCGGACGACCTTGAGGGCGACGTGGCGCGAGGTATCGGGCTGGAGGGCCTCGTAGACCACGCCCATGCCGCCGTGCCCCAGCTCGCCCACGACCTGGTACCCGGCGATCTCGTCCGGGACGGACCGGTCGGGCGGGTCGAGCGTGATGGCGGGCGGGGTCTCCAGCCTGCCGTCCGCGGTGGCGTCGGCCCGGAGCAGGCCCAGGACCTCGTCGGCGAGGCGGTCGTCGCCCGCGGCGTCGCGGACGTAGGCCTCGCGCTGGTCTGGCTCGCGCTCGAGGGCCCCCTCGAACAGCTCCTGCACGCGGTTCAGCCCGGTCTCGCTCACGGGGCGTTCCCGCCGGACTCGGGGTCCATCTTGCTGAGCAGCCAGGCGCGGGCGAAGCGCCAGTCGGCGGCGGCGGTGGAGCGGGCGATGCCGAGCACCTCGGCGGCGGTCTGCTCGTCGAGCCCGGCGAAGTAGCGGAGTTCGACGAGGCGGGCCTTGCGTTCGTCGAGTTTCTCCAGTTGCGCGAGGCACTCGTCGAGGGTGATGAGGTCTTCGGGCCCGAAGGTGGGCTGGTCGCCGCCGAGGGCCTGGAGGGTGAGATCGACGCGTTGGCGGTCGCCGCCGCGTTTGGCGCGTCCCTTGCCGCGTGCGTGGTCGATGAGGACGTGTCGCATGACGCGTGCCGCGAGCGCGAGGAAGCGGTGACGCGCCTCGGGGACGTTGGCGGTGTGGTCGAGGAGCTGGAGGTAGGCCTCGTTGACGAGGGCGGTGGGCTGGAGGGTGTGGCCGACGCGTTCCTGTCGCATCAGGCCGGAGGCGATCTGGTGGAGCTGGTCGTAGACGAGCTCGGCCATGGGCGAGTTCAGGTCGGAACGTACGAGATCGCCCCCGGAGGTTTTCAGCCAGGCGGAGATGGTGGTCTGACGGTCGTCGGTCATGGATGCAAGCCCCGAACGGGTGGATGCCCTCGTGCGGAGTGTATCGCGCACGCGCGGGCGCACGGCTCGTCGCCTGTGGTAGCATCGGGATCGTGCGAGTGTTTTCGACCGTGTCATCCGGAATTCCGCGTGGGGCCTCAGTGTCCAAGGCGGCATCGGTGCTGCTCGCGCTCGGCGTCTTTCTGATTTGTGGGTGTGAAAGTCCGGGAGACCGTGCGCACGATCGCCCCAACCTGCTGCTGGTGCTGGTGGATGACCTCGGCTGGCAGGACACCTCGGTCCCGATGGGTAACGAGCCCACGGCGTTGAACCGGCGCTGGCGGACGCCGCATGTTGAGGCGCTCGCGGCACGCGGGGTGCGGTTCGCCAACGGGTACGCCAGCGCCCCGGTCTGCACGCCGACGCGGACCAGCATCCTGACCGGGCTGGCGCCGGCCCGAACGGGCATCACCTACTGGACGCTGCACGAGGGGCGGGACACCTCGCGCGGGCGCGAGGACCTGCGCCCGCCGGCGTGGACGCTCAACGGGCTGCAGCCGGGTGACTCTCCGACGCTGCCGGGCCTGCTGCGCGGGGCGGGGTACCGGACGATCCACGTCGGCAAGGCCCATCTCGGGGCGGTGGGGACGCCGGGGGCGGACCCCACGAATCTGGGGTTCGACGTGAACATCGCCGGGCACGGGGCGGGGGCGCCGGGGAGTTTCTATGGGCGTCACCACTTCGCCAGCGCCGGGCGACAGGGCAAAGACCCTGCGAGCAACCCGAACGTGTGGGACGTGCCGGGGCTGGAGGCGTACCACGGCGAGGACGTCTACCTGACCGAGGCGCTGACGACCGAGGCGTGCAGGGCGCTGCGGGAGGCGGTGGAGGGCGATCGGCCGTTCTTCATGCACTTCGCGCCGTACGCGGTGCACACGCCGATCATGGCGAACGAGCGGTTCGCGCGGGACTATCCCGATATGGATGAACGCGAGCGGGCGTACGCGACGATGATCGCGAGCGTGGACGGCGCAGTGGGGGAACTCGTGCGCACACTGGGGGAACTCGGCGAGTTGGACAACACCGTGATCGTGTTCACGGGCGACAACGGTGGGTTGAGCGCGCACGCACGCGGCGTGTCACCGACCGGGGAGACGAAGCACACGCACAACCTGCCGGCGCGGAGCGGGAAGGGCTCGGCGTACGACGGGGGGACGCGCGTGCCGTGGGTGGTGGCGTGGCCGGGTGTGACGGACGGGCGCGCGGGGACGCTGGATCGGACGCCGGTGGTGAGCCACGACCTGATGCCGACGCTGCTGTCTGCGGCGGGGGTGGAGCCGCCGGGTGGGCTGGACGGGCGGGACCTGACGGGTCTGATCGCGGGCGAGGAATCGGGCCTCAGCGATCGCGTGATCGGGTGGCACCAGCCGCACCAGTGGGGGGCGGCGGGTCCGGGGATCGAGCCGTTCACCGCGGTGCGTCGGGGGCGGTGGAAGCTGATCATGTTCCACGCCGGGCCTCGGTTCGAGCTGTACGACGTGGAGGCGGAGCCTGGCGAGGAGCACGATCTGAGTTCGCGTGAGCCCGGTGTGCTGGCAGAGATGGTCGGTGTGCTGGGGGCTTGGATCGATGAGACGGGGGCTGATCTTTCGGTAGTGGTTGAGACTGGGGAGGCGGTTGGGTTGCCGCCCCGATCGGAGTGAGCGCGAGTCGGGTTGAAGTTTTCGAGTGGGTCCGATCATCGCGATTCGGGCGCTCTCGGGCATTCCGGCGGTCATTTTCCTGTACAGCCGTCTTGACGGGTGGGCGTGGCACCCTACCCTTCCACCGATGACCCTCGTTCATGCCCATCACCATCACCACCACACCCACACGAGTGGGTCGGCGATCGGTGCGGGCTAGAGGGAGCATTCCCCCAGCCAGATTTCACCACGACGCCGGCCCCATGGTCGGCGTCGTGTCGTTTTTGGGTTCTCGCACAGCATCCCCAACGACCGGCATCGGCCTCGGCGCAACCCACGAAGAAAGCAGACTCCGATGACCGTTTCAGCCCCCGAATCAACGATTCCAGCCCCGGAACCCGCCATGACCACCACCCCCGCCACCGATACCGCTCGCCTGAAACTCGCCCTGCCCAAGGGGCGGATGGCCGAGGGGGTGAACCAGCTGTTGAAGGAGGCGGGCATGGGCGTCAAGGCCGCGGCCCGCAACTACCGGCCCTCGATCGGGGTCGAGGGCGTGAACGTCAAGATCCTGAAGCCGCACGCGATCGTGGAGATGCTGGGCGACGGCACGCGTGATCTGGGCTTCGCGGGCAAGGACTGGGTGATCGAGACCGGGGTGGAGCCGGTGGAGATCCTGGACACGGGGCTGGACACCGTGAGCCTCGTCGCCGCAGCCCCGAGCGATTCGCTGGTGGATGGGAACCTGCCCGAGCGAACCGCCGACAACCCGCTCATCGTCGCGAGCGAGTACCTGAACATCACGCGGCGCTGGATCGAGGAGAAGGGCCTGAACGCTCGCGTCATGCGGTCGTACGGCGCGACCGAGGTGCTGCCGCCCGACGACTGCGACTGCATCGTGGACAACACCGCGACGGGCTCAACGCTGGAGGCCAACCGGCTGGACATCGTGGACACGCTGATGACGTCCTCGACGCGCCTGTACGCCTCGCGCCGGGCGATGGACGACCCGGCGAAGCGCGACATGATCGAGACGTTCCGCACGCTGGTCGCCTCGGTGCTGGAGGCACGCCAGCGGGTGATGATCGAGTTCAACGTCTCGCCCGAGAAGATGGAGGCGGTGGTGGCGCAGCTGCCCTGCATGCGGGAGCCGACGGTCTCGACGCTGCACGGGTCGGCGGGGTTTGCGGTGAAGTCGGCGGTGCCGCGTAAGACGCTGACCGAGGTCATCCCGATGATCAAGGCGGCGGGCGGGACCGACATCGTGGTCACCAAGCCCGAACAGATCGTGGTGTAACCCCCCCCATTTTTCACTCGGAATCGCAAGCCTTCTCGAGAGCAGTTTCTGCATGAGTGCCACCATGACGAGCGATCCACAGGCATCCAGAGTTCCAGACGTGCGACCCGCCGAGCGCGTCCGCGGCGTGGTGGCGTACCGGCGTGCGGCCCAGGCCGATCCGACGATCGATCTGTGGCTGGACGCCAACGAGGGGCCGCGTCTGCCCGTGGGCGTGCTGGCAACGCTCGGGCTGGACGACGCCGAGGCGGTCCGGCAGTACCCGAACCCGGCCGGAATCGAAGAGGGGCTCGCCTCGAAGTTCGGGGTGGCGCCCGAGCGTGTGGTGCTGACCAACGGCGGGGACGACGCGATCGATCGAGTCTGCCGCGCCACCTGCGAGGCAGGGCGGACGCTCGTCACGCACGAGCCGGGGTTCGAGATGATCCGACGCTCGGGCGAGTTGGCCGGGGCTGAGGTGATCGGGCTCGACTGGTTCGAGGGCGACTTTCCGGAAGCACACTTCATCGACGCGATCGGATTGCAGACGGGTCTGGTGGCGCTGGTGTCCCCGAACAACCCGACGGGGCGCGCGATCCCTGATGCGGCGCTGTTCCGCGTGGTTGAGGCGGCCGAGAAGGTCGGTGCGGTCTGCCTGGTGGATCTGGCGTACGCGGAGTTCGGCGGGTCCGACCTGATGGCGAGGCTGACCGAGTTCGAGCACGTCGCGATCGTGCGGACGTTCTCGAAGGCACGCGGCATGGCGGGGATGCGTCTCGGGTGCTGCGTCGCCGGGGCGGAGGTCGCCTGCTGGGTGCGTGCCGCGGGCGGGCCGTTCGCGGTGACCGGTCCGAGCCTGCGTGCCGCGGCGTGGTCGCTGAGCGACGAGGGCGAGGCGTGGACGGCGGGCGTGGTCGAGCGCGTGAATCGGGAACGCGAGGCGTTGTGCTCACAACTCGCAGAACTCGGCGCACATCCCCTCGACTCGGACGCGAACTTCGTGCTGGCCCGCGTCGGGGATGCGCCGGGCGTGCACGAGGCCTTTCGCGCACGCGGCATCGCGGTGCGGGCCTTCCCGAACCGGCCCGGGCTGGAATCCTGGCTCCGGATCACGCTCCCGGGCAACGATGAGCACTTCAAACGACTGACCAACGCCCTGCGTGAGATCGCGGGCGAGGGAGGAGTGTCGGCATGAGCGCACGCACCGCGACCGTCGAACGAGCCACCAGCGAGACCACCATCACGGCCTCGGTGAACCTGGACGGCACGGGCGAGACGACGATCTCGACCGGGCTCGGGTTCTTCGACCACATGCTGACCGCGCTGGGCAAGCACTCGCGGATCGACCTGGAACTGTCCTGCACGGGCGATCTGGAGGTGGACGACCACCACACCATCGAGGACTGCGCGCTCGCGCTCGGGCAGGCGATCGACCGGGCCCTTGGCGAGCGGCGCGGCGTGCGGCGCTTCGCGCACGCCTACGCCCCGCTGGACGAGTCGCTGGCGCGCGCCGTGGTGGACCTGTCCGGGCGCCCGTGGGCGACGGCGGAACTGGACCTGAAGCGCGACGCGATCAACGGCGTGTCGTGCGAGATGCTGACGCACTTCTTCTGGTCGCTCGCGGTCGGGATGCGGGCGACGCTGCACGTGGACGTGCTGCGCGGCGCGAACGACCACCACAAGGCCGAGGCGGCCTTCAAGGCCACGGCGCTGGCGCTGCGCGACGCGGTCACGATCGACGGCGACTCGGTGCCCAGCACCAAGGGGGTTCTGTGACCCCCCCCAGTTCAACTCAGCCCGCTCCGATCCGGATCATCGATACCGGGATCGCCAACACGGCGTCCGTGAGTGCCGCGTTCGGTCGGCTCGGGCTGGCGGCCTCGCTGTGCGAGTCTCCGGACGAGGTCCGGGAGGCTGCGGCGGTCGTGCTGCCGGGCGTCGGGTCGTTCGGGGCGGGCATCGGGCGGCTGCGCGAACTGGGGCTGGTGGACGCGATCAAGGAACGCATCGAGGCGGACCGGGCGACGCTGTGCGTCTGCCTGGGGTTGCAGTTGCTGGGGGAGACCTCGGAGGAGTCGCCCGGGGCGGTCGGGCTGGGTGTGGCGCCGGTCGCGGCGACGCACTTTCCGCCGGGGGCGCGCACGCCGCAGTTCGGGTGGAATCTCGTGACGCCGGGGGCCGGGTTCAGCTTGGCTGAGCCGGGGTACGCGTACTTTGCGAACACGTACCGGCTGACCGAGTTGCCCGTGGGGTGGGCTGGGGCGACGTCGGACCACGCAGGCCCGTTCGTGGCGTCGATGCGGAAGGGGAACGTGCTGGCGTGCCAGTTTCATCCCGAGTTGAGCGGGCCGTGGGGGCTGGGGCTGCTCGCGTCGTGGGCGCGTGAGTGCGCCGGGCTCGAGGCACGGGTTCCTGCAACCGGGAGGGCCGAGGCATGCTGACCAGACGCGTGATCCCGTGCCTGGACGTCCGCGACGGGCGGGTCGTGAAGGGTGTGCGGTTCGGCAACCTGCGTGACTCGGGCGATCCGGTCGAGCTTGCCGCGGCGTACGAGGCGCAGGGGGCGGACGAGTTGGTCGTGCTGGACGTGTCGGCGACGCCGGAGGGGCGCGGCACCGCGGTGGAGACGCTGCGTGCGGTGCGCGGGGCGATCTCGATCCCGATCACGATCGGGGGCGGGATCCGCAGGCGTGAGGACGCCGAGCGGATGCTGGCCAACGGGGCGGACAAGGTGGGCGTGAACACCGCGGCCGTGGATCGCCCGGAGATCCTGGCGGAACTGGCCGAGCGTGTGGGCGTGCAGTGCGTCGTGCTCGCGGTGGACGCGGCGAGGAGACCCGCCAGCCCATCATCCAGCGCGGAGGCCCAGAGTGGGGGGGGGTGGGAGGTCGTGACGCGGTCGGGGACGACTCGCACCGGTCTCGACGCGATCGAGTGGATGCGTCGCGGGCAGGAGCTGGGTGCGGGCGAGATCCTGCTGACGAGCTGGGACCGCGACGGCACGCGCGACGGGTACGACCTGGCGCTGCTGGAAGCGGCGTCGAACGCGATCGAGCGTCCGGTGATCGCCTCGGGCGGCGCGAACTCGCCGGAGCACATGGCCGAAGCGCTCACGCACGGGGCCGACGCGGTGCTCGCGGCCTCGATCTTCCACGAGGGGGAGTGGACCGTCGCGGGGATCAAGGAAGAGCTGGCCCGGGCCGGGGTGCCGGTCCGTCGATTGGAGGGTGCGTTGTGATTGTTCCGTCGATCGATCTGCAGAACGGGCACGCGGTGCAACTGGTTGGGGGGAAGGAGCGCGCTATCGACGCGGGTGATCCGCGACCGATCGCCGAGAAGTTCGGGCGGGTTGGTGAGATCGCGGTGATTGATCTCGATGCCGCGATGGGGACGAGTTCGAACGAGGAGACGATCCGGGACCTGCTGAAGATCGCGCCGTGCCGCGTGGGCGGGGGGATCCGGTCGGTGGATCGTGCGATCGAGTGGCTGGACGCGGGTGCGCGCCAGGTGATCCTTGGGACCGCGGCGACGCCGGAGGTGTTGCGGGAGTTGCCGCGTGAGCGTGTGATCGCGGCCGTGGACTCGCGCGACGGCGAGGTGGTGGACAAGGGGTGGACCAACGCGACGGGGGCCGGGCTGGAGGACAAGGTCAGAGAGCTGCGTGAGTTCGTGGGCGGGTTCCTGGTCACGTTCGTGGAGATCGAGGGGCGGATGACGGGCCTGCCGATCGAGCGGGTGGAGCGGGTGGTGGAGCTTGCAGGAAATGCCCGTGTCACGGTTGCGGGCGGTGTGAAGAGTGCCGAGGACATTGGTGCGGCGGACAAGGTCGGGGCCGATGCTCAGGTCGGGATGAGCCTGTACTCGGGTGCGATGTCGCTGGGAGCGGGGTTCTGTGCGCCGCTGACGTCGGACCGGGCGGACGGACTGTGGCCGACGGTGGTGGTGGACGAGCTGGGGGTGTGCCTCGGGCTGGTGTACTCGAACCTCGAGAGCGTGGAGACGGCGCTGGAGTCGGGGCGTGGGGTGTACTGGTCGCGCTCGCGCGGCGGGCTGTGGGAGAAGGGGGCGACGTCGGGCGACACGCAGGAACTGGTCCGGCTGGAGGTGGACTGCGACCGGGACGCGCTACGGGCCACGGTGCGCCAGGCGGGCTCGTTCTGCCACACCGGCACGCGGAGCTGCTTCGAGTCGAGCGCGACGTCGATTGGGGCGCGCGGGCTGGGCGAGCTGGAACGGACGATCCGGGCGCGATTGCAGGCGGCCCCGGCGGGCTCGTATACCAGGCGACTCGTCACCGAGCCGGGCCTGCTGCGGGCCAAGCTGATGGAGGAGGCGGGGGAACTCGCGGAGGCGGGCACGTCAGACGACGCGGCGTGGGAGGCGGCCGACGTGGTCTACTTCGCACTCACCAAGGCGGTCAGCGCCGGGGCAAGGCTGGAGGACATCGAGCGACACCTGGACGGGCGTGCCCTCAAGGTCACGCGGCGCAAGGGCGATGCCAAAGCCCCCCCTCCTGCATCGGATGGGGGTGCGTCATGACCGCTCCGCTGCTTAGACGTGTCGCCCCGGCGGACGTGACCCGCTCGATCGAGGGGCCGGTCGATCGCGAGACGCTCGCGACGACGCAGGGGATGCTGGACGACCTGCGAGCCCGCGGCGAGCCGGCGGTGCGCGAGCTCGCGGAGAAATTCGGTGACATCGAGCCGGGCGGGGGACTGGTGCGCACACAGGCCGACATGCAGCGCGCACTGGCCGAACTCGATCCGGACCTGCGCGGATCGCTGGAGCGGGCGGGGGACCGGATCCGGGCGTTCGCCGAGGCGCAGCGGGGCGCGATCGGCGAGGTGACCGTCCCGGTCCCGGGTGGTGAGGCGGGGCACACGGTCGAGCCGGTCGCGGCGGGCGGGTGTTATGCGCCGGCGGGGCGGTATCCGCTGCCGAGTTCGGTGCTGATGACGGCCCTGACCGCGCGGGCCGCGGGGGTGGAGCGGGTGGTGGTGGCCTCGCCGGGGGCGCACCCGGTGAACCTGGCCGCGGCGGCGATCGCGGGGGCGGACGAGTTCCTCGCGATCGGGGGCGTGCAGGCGGTGGCGACGCTGGCGCTCGGGCTGGGGGTGCTCGAGCCGGTGGACGTGGTCGTCGGGCCGGGCAACCGGTGGGTGACCGCGGCGAAGCAGTTGCTCTCGGGGGTGGTGGGGATCGACATGCTGGCCGGGCCGAGCGAGTTGCTGGTGCTGGCCGACGAGACGGCGGACCCGGCGACGGTCGCGGCGGATCTGCTCGCGCAGGCCGAGCACGACACGGACGCGCGAGCGATCCTGGTGACGACGTCGGAATCGCTCGCTGTGCGCACGGATGAGCAACTGCGCGCACAACTGGACGCACTGCCGACGCGCGAGGTGGCCTCGGTCGCGGTTGCCAACGGGTTCTGCTGCGTGTGCGCGACGCTGGACGAGGCGATCGCGGTGACGGATCGTGTGGCTCCGGAGCACCTGGAGGTGATGACCTCGGATGCGCCGGGTGTGGCGCGGCGCGTGCGGAACGCGGGCGGGGTGTTCGTGGGGGCGGGCTCGGCGGAGGTGCTGGGTGACTACGGGGCCGGGCCGAACCACACGCTCCCGACGGGGGGCACGGCCCGCTCGCAGGCGGGATTGAGCGTGACGCACTTCCTGCGTCTGCGGACGTGGCTGCGTGTGGATGACGGGGACGCGGCCTCCGAGATGGTGGCGGATACGGGCGCGATCGCCCGGGCGGAGGGGCTGATCGGGCACGAGCGGAGTGCGTTGAAGCGATCACGCTGACACGCCTGATGCCAGCCAAACAGGCCCTCGGGCTCTCGAATCCGGTCTTGTAACAGTTCCAGATTCGTGCGGGCACACTACACTGCCCACCCGAGGGAGCTTTGCATGACCGACCCGTCGCCCACCATTGAGCGTTTCGATCGCGTTCCGAATTCTCAGAAGTTCGTCTTCGGCGTGGGGATGCTGGCCAACCAGTTGTTCCCTGCGGCGATGGGTGTGTTTCTGGTGGTGCTGGTGCAGAGCCTGAAGATGGAGCCGTGGCTGGCGGGGGTGCTGGCGTTTTTGCCGCGTGTGCTGGACGCGGTGACGGACCCGGTGATGGGGTACATCACGGACAACACGAAGTCGCGCTGGGGTCGTCGTCGTCCGTACATCTTCATCGGGGCGATCATCGCGGGCGTGTCGTTCGCGCTGATGTGGCAGCTCGATGCCGATCAGTCGGTGATGTACAACTTCTGGTACTACCTGATCTTCGCGTTGTTGTTCTATGTGGGGCTGACGATCTTCGCGACGCCGTACGTGGCGATGGGGTACGAGATGAGCGCCGACTTCCATGAGCGCACGCGCCTGATGGCGGTGGCGCAGTGGATGGGGCAGTGGGCGTGGGTGATCGCGCCGTGGTTCTGGGTGATCATCTACGACCCGGCGTTCTTCCCGGATCCTGAGACGGGGGAGTCGAACGGGGTGTACGGGGCCCGGATGCTGGCGATGTACGTCGGCGTGGGGTGCATCCTGCTGGGGATCGCGCCGGCGATCTTCTGCCGTACGCAGCCGGTCGATCCGGACACGCTGGACCGGCTGTCGATCTCCGGGATCGCGGCGAGTGTGACGAGCCTGTTCGGGGGCATCGTCGAGGCGTTCCGGAACGGGCCGTTCGTGCGGATCTGCCTCGCGACGTTCTTCATCTTCGGGAGCTTCAACACGGTCGCGGGGATGGCGTACTACATCATCGTGCACTACATGTTCGGCGGGGACCCCGGGCCCGAGGGGGCGGGTCGTTGGCCGACGTGGCACGGCTCGGCGGGCGCGCTGGCGACGACCTTCCTGGCGATCCCGGTGGTGGCCTGGATGGCGCAGCGGTTCGGCAAGAAGAACGCGTTCGTGATCTCGCAGAGCGTGTCGATCATCGGGTACGTGCTGTTCTGGTGGGGGTTCAACCCGGACGATCCGCGCTGGCTCTTCATCCCGTTGCCGTTCTTCTGCTTCGGCATCGGCAGCCTGTTCACGATCATGATGTCGATGACGGCGGACGTGTGCGACCTGGACGAGCTGCGCACCGGGACGCGGAGCGAGGGTGTCTTCGGCGCGGTGTACTGGTGGATGGTGAAGCTGGGGTTCGCGGTCGCGGGCCTGGCGACGGGCGTGATCATGTCGGGCGTGGGCTTCGATCCGAACGCGGAGACGCAGCCGGGCGGGGCGCTGACGGGGCTGCGCCTGGCGTACATCGCGGTACCCGTGGGCGGCACGATCGCGGCGATCCTGATCATGCTGGGGTACAACCTCAATGAGGCCCGTGCGCACGAGATCCGGGCGGAACTCGAGGCCCGCAGAGCGGGTGACGGGTCGCCCGGCACGGACGGCGGGGGCGAGCCCGCGGCGTCCTGAGTACGTATGCGGGCGGCGTGCCCCGGATCGCCGCACGATTCTGACTGCATCTGTGGTAGCATGCGCGTTCGGGTCTGCCTGAACTGGGGCGATTGTGCGCACAGAACGTGACATCTCGGGAGTTGTGCTGCCCGCGGCGTGGGCGGGGGTCGCGTTGACACTGGGCGTGGTCGCAACAGGGCTGTCGCTCCCCCCCCCACATTTCGATTCAGGGGCTGCCGGGGGGATAGGTGGTGCGCCGGAATGGGGTGATGTGCGGGCGGTGCTGGAGCATCGCTGCCTGGAATGTCACGGCGGGGAGGCGCGCAAGAGCGGGCTGAGCTTCGCGGACGGGGAGGCGTTCGCGTTGGGGGGCGGGCGTGGGCCGGCGGTGGACGCGGGCGATCCGGGGGCGAGCCGCCTGCTGCACGTGATCGCGTACGAGGACCCGGAACTGGCGATGCCGCCCAGCGGGAAGCTGGCGGAGGGTGAGATCGCGTTGCTGCGGGCGTGGGTGGAGGCGGGGGCGGCGTGGCCGGGTGACGAGACCGGGCGGCTGGCGGACCCCGCGGCGCACCCGATCGAGTCGGGCGCGAGCGCCGTGGACTCGGACTGGTGGGCGTACCGGGCGCTGGCTGAGGCGGATCCGCCCGTGGTTGCGGATCCGGAGTGGGGCGAGACGGCGATCGACCGGTTCATCTACGACGGGCTGGTGGCGAACGGTCTGGAGCCGGGGGCGTTGGCCTCGCCGGAGCGGTTGCTGCGTCGGGCGACGTACGACCTGACGGGGCTGCCGCCGACGCCGGAGGAGCGCCGCGTGTTTCTCGTGGCGTACGAGGCGGACGCCGACGCGGCGTGGGCGGGGCTGATCGATCGGCTGCTGGCGTCTCCGGCGTACGCCGAGCACTGGGCGAGGCACTGGCTGGACCAGGTGCGGTACGCGGAGACGAACGGGTACGAGCGTGACGCGACGAAGACGAACATCTGGCGGTACCGGGACTGGGTGATCCGGGCGCTGCACGAAGACATGCCGTACGACCGGTTCCTGACCGAACAGCTGGCGGGGGACGAGTTGCTGGCAAGCGGGGTTGAGGGGGTCGATGAGTCGGCGCTGCTGGCGACGGGGTACTTCCGGCTGAACGTGTGGGACGACGAGCCGGCGGACCCGGTGCAGGCGCGGGCGGACGAGCTGGCGGACATCGTGGACACGACCGGGCAGGTGGTGCTGGGGATGACGCTGGGGTGCGCCCGCTGCCACGACCACAAGGCCGACCCGATCTCGCAGAGGGACTACTACGCGTTCACGGCGTTCTTCAACAACATCAACGGGTACGGCTCTGGCTCGTTCGGGCAACACCTGGGCGGGGGCATGACCCGACCGATCGCGGACCCCCCGCGCGCTGGGCAGGTCTCGGTTGAGGAGCGGGCACGGCGGGTGCGGCTGGCGCGCGAGCGGTTGCTGGGGCTGACCGGGGAGGCGTCGTGGGGCGAGGACGGGGGGGGCGTGCTGCTGGCGGATGCGCGGGCCGAGCCCGGGGTGTGGCGCTGGCTTGAGGGCGAGCCGCCCGAGGACTGGTTCCGGCAGGGGTTCGACGATCGGGGCTGGGCGGAGGGCGAGGGCGGGTTCGGCACGCGCGGCACGCCGGGGGCGCGGGTGAACTCGGACTGGGACACGGATCGGATCACGATCCGGACGCGGTTCCGGCTCGGGGAGGTGCCGGCCGGCGTGATCCTGAGCATCCATCACGACGAGGACGCGGAGGTGTACCTCAACGGGGTGCACGCGGCCTCGCTGAGCGGGTACACGACGGACTACACCGAGATCCAGCTCGGACGGGAGGCGGTGAACGCGTTGGTGGTCGGATCGAACACGATCGCGATCACGTGCAGGCAGACGGGCGGGGGGCAGTATCTCGACGCGGGGCTGCGGAGCGGGTGGCTGGACACGGAGGAGGCCCGGGTGCTGCGCGCGGAGTACGAGTCGCGGCGCGAGGAGGCGGTGGGGGGGCTGACGCCCGAGGAGCAGGCGCGGGTGCGGGAACTGGTGGGCGAGCTGCACGCGCTGGAGCGGTTGCCGGTGGCGGAGCCGTATCCGGCGCTGGTGGTGTCCGAGCGTGGGGCGGAGGCGCCGGTGCAGCACGTGCTGTTCCGTGGGAGTGCGCACGCGCCAGGCGAGGTGGTGGGGGCGCGCGTGCCGCGTGTGCTGGCGTGGGCGGGTGAGGCGGCGATACCGGAGGTGGGCCCGGACGGTTCCACGACCGGTCGTCGTCTGGCGTTGGCGCGGTGGCTGACGGGGGAGGGATCGTTCCTGACGGCGCGGGTGGCGGCGAACCGGCTGTGGCAGTTCCATTTCGGTCGGGGGCTGAGCCGCTCGTCGGGGGACTTCGGGCGTTTGGGGGAGCGTCCGACGCACCCGGAACTGCTGGACTACCTGGCGGGTCGGCTGATCGAGGGTGGGGAGGGGGGGACGGGGGGGTGGTCGCTGAAGGCGATGCACCGGGAGATGATGCTGAGCCGCGTGTATCGGCTGAGTTCGGTTGCGAGCGAGTCGGCGTTGGCGACGGACCCGCGGAACAACTTTTACTCGCACGCGGACCCGCGCCGGCTGACGGCGGAGCAGTACCGGGATTCGGTGCTGGCGGTGGCGGGGCTGCTGACCGAGCGCCTGTACGGGGCGAGCGTGTTCCCGCCCCTGCCGGAGGAGGTGCTGGCAACGGCGTCGCGTCCGGACGCGGCGTGGGGCGAGTCGAGCGAGGCGGATGCTCGGCGCCGGAGCGTGTACGTGTTCATCAAGCGGTCGCTGCGTCCGCCGATCTTCGAGAACTTCGACCAGCCGGATCCGGACATCGGGTGCCCGGTGCGGTTCCCGACGAACGTTCCGACGCAGTCGCTGATCACGCTGAACGGTGACTTCACGCACGACGCGTCGGCGCATCTGGCGGACCGGCTGCTGGGCGAGACGGACTCGCACGCGGACGCGGTGCGTCTGGGCGTGAGCCTGGCGCTGGGGCGGGAGGCGGACGACGCGGAGGTGGGGCGTCACCTCGACTTCCTGGACGAGCTGCGGCTGGACTACGGGCTGGGTGAGCGTGACGCGATGACGGTCTTCGCGCTGATGCTGTTCAATCTCAACGAATTCATGTGGGTGGACTGAGCGCTATGGGACATCATCATCATCACGGGCAGGACTTCTGCGGGCGGACGCGGCGCGAGTTCCTCTGGGAAGCGGCGGGGGGGTTCGCTGGGGTGGCGCTGGCGGGGCTGCTGGGGAACGAGTGGCTGGCTCGTCAGGCGATCGCGGCGGACGGGATCAGCCCGAACCCCGCGGGGGCGGCCAACCCGATGCTGGCCAACGCGATGAACGCCGGGAACTTCCTGGTGCGGGCGCCGAAGGCGAAGAGCGTGATCTTCCTGTTCATGTACGGCGGGCCGAGCCAGGTGGACACGTTCGATTACAAGCCGAAGCTGTACCGGGCGGACGGGAAGACGATCGACGTTCCGACGTTCGGGCGTCAGGGCAAGCGTGCGGGCGGTCGTGTGGTGGGGCCGAAGTGGCGGTTCCGGCCGTACGGGGAGTGCGGGAAGATGGTGTCGGACCTGTTCCCGCACGTGGGGACGTGCGTGGACGACATCGCGTTCATTCACTCGATGTACGCCGAGAGCCCGATCCACGGGTCGGCGCTCTTGAACATGAACTGCGGTCGTATCACGAGCGGGCACCCGTCGCTGGGGTCGTGGGTGAACTACGGGCTGGGCAGCGACAACGAGAACCTGCCGGGGTACGTGGTGATGCTCGACGAGAGCGGGGGCCCGATCAGCGGGGCGAAGAACTGGACGAGCGGGTACATGCCGGCGAGCTACCAGGGGGTACAGTTGCGGTCGAAGGGGGCGCCGATCCTGGATCTGGACTCGCCCGAGCTCTTGCAGGACGGCGTGCAGCGTGAGCTGCTGGACCGGTTGCAGGATGAGAACCTGCGTCACGCGGCGCAGCGGGCGGGGAACGCGGAGCTGGGCTCGCGGATCGCACAGTTCGAGCTGGCGTACCGGATGCAGTCCGCGGCGCCCGAGGCGGTGGACCTTGCGGGCGAGGACGAGAAGACGCTGTCGATGTACGGGCTCGACCACGAGCAGACACGCGAGTACGGGCGCAAGTGCCTGCTGGCCCGTCGGCTGGTGGAGCGGGGGGTGCGGTTCGTGCAGGTGTACGCCGGGGGCGGGCACAACGACCACAACTGGGATGCGCACGGGGACCTGATCCACAACCACTCGCTGCACGCGGGTCGGACGGACCGGCCGATCGCGGCGCTGTTGAAGGATCTGAAGCAGCGCGGGCTGCTTGATGAGACGCTGGTGGTGTGGGGGGGAGAGTTCGGTCGCCAGCCCACGGCCGAGTACGCGGAGGGGACGGGTCGCGATCACAACTCGTGGGGCTTCACCATGTGGATGGCGGGGGGCGGGATCAAGGGCGGGGTGTCGGTGGGCGAGACGGACGAGCTGGGATCGAAGGCGGTGGCCGACCGGTTCCACGTGAAGAACCTGCACGCGACGATCCTGCATCTGATGGGGATGGACCCGAACGGGCTGACGTACTTCTTCAACGGGCTGGACGAGAAGCTCGTGGGCGTGGAGGGCGCGCAGCCCATCTGGAAGGTGATGGCGTGACCGACTGGGCTGAATTCATCGGGCGGTTTCATCCCTTGGTGGTGCACCTGCCGATCGGGCTGCTGGCGGCGGTCGGGCTGGCGGAGGGGGCGAGCCTGATCGCCAAGCGACCGATGCCGGCGTTTGTGCGCCGCGTGCTGTACGTCTCGGCGGCGGTGTCCGCTGCGGCGGCGGCGGGTGTGGGGTGGCTGCTGGGCGACGGGGGCGGGTACGCGGAGAGCGTGCTGTTCTGGCATCGGTGGCTCGGGGTGGCGCTCGCGGTGGTGATGGGGGTGACGGCGATTGTCGCGTGGTTTGAGATCGTGAAGGCCGAGGAGGATGCGCCGCGTGACGGGAACGCGAAGACCGGGCGGTGGGTGGGGTGCGGGCTCGCGGCGGTGCTGACAGGTATCACCGGGCACCTCGGGGGCTCACTGACGCACGGGGAGGGATACCTCACGGCGCACGCGCCGGCGTGGATGGGGTTCGGGGGCTCGGGCGGGGGGCTCGTCACCGGCGGGGACCACGACGCGGGGCTGACGGGCGACGCGGGGGTGCTGTTGGCGACGCTGAACGCTTCGTGCATCGAGTGTCACGGGGCGACCAAGCAGAAGGGGAACCTGCGTCTGGACACGCCGGAGGGGATCGCGTCGGTGGTGGTGGCGGGCGATCCGGCGCGGTCGGAGTTGTTCCGTCGGGTGAGCCTGCCGTCGAGCGATCGGGACGCGATGCCGCCGGACGGGGAGCGGCTGGGCGATGACGAGGTGCTGGCGGTGATGCGGTGGGTGCGTGACGGGGCTCGGCTGGAGGCGGTTTCGGCGGAGATCGAGCGCGCGGCGGCCGACGAGGCGGAGGACGCGAATCTGTTGGAAGAGTTGCGGGCCCGGACGGGTGCGGTGGTGACCGAGATTCCGGGCGAGGGCGGAGAGTCGCTGCTGCGTGTGGACTTCTCGCTGTCTGAGGGCGAGCTGGGCGACGAGCGGCTGCTGGCGCTGGGGGGCGTGGCGTCGCGACTGGTTGAGCTGAGTCTGGCGGGGCGTGAGTTCAGTGCGGAGGCGCTCGCGGGGCTGGGCACGCTGGACGGGTTGCGCAGGCTGTCTCTGGAGCGGAGTTCGATCGACGACGCGGGGTTGGAACTGCTGGTGTGGAACTGGCCCGGGCTGAGGTCCCTGAATCTGCACTCGACCGGGGTGACGGACGACGGGCTGGAGTCGGTGGAGGAGCTGACGGAGCTCGAGCGGCTGGTGCTGTACGGGACGGGGGTCAGCGAGGACGGGCTGCTGGACTACCGGGCGTCGCGGTCGTGGGTGGAGGTGACCGGGGAGGAGGCGCTGGAGGAGGATCCGTTCGCGGCGCGTGGGCCGCGTCGTCTGTTGGTGGCGGACGCGTCGGTCGGGCGGGTGGCGCTGCTGCGTGAGGTGTCGATCGGTCGCCCGGACGTGGTGTGGGAGCATCCGATCGAGGACCTGCACGACCTGCACGTGCTGGAGAACGGGCACGTGCTGTTCCAGACGTCGTGGACGGAGCTGGTGGAGGTGGATCCGGAGAGTGGCGAGACGGTGTGGCGGTACGACGCGGCGACACAGAATCGTGCGACGGCCGGTGAGCGCGTGGAGGTGCATGCGTTTCAGCGACTGCCGGGCGGGGTGACGATGATCGCGGAGAGCGGGCCGGCGCGGATCATCGAGGTGGATACGGGCGGGGCGTTGCTGAGCGTGACGCCCCTGGCCGTGAGCACGCCCGATCCGCACCACGACACGCGCCTGGTGCGGAAGACGGACGCGGGGACGTACCTGGTGGCGCACGAGCACGACGGCGTGGTCCGCGAGTACGCGCCCGACGGCGGGGTGGTGTGGAGTTTCGACGTGCCGGTGTACACGCCCGCGGAGGGTGAGCCCGAGAGCCCGGTGGGGCACGGGGACGCGGTGTTCTCGGCGGTGCGGCTGGACAACGGGCACACGCTGATCGGTACGGGCAACGGGCACTCGGTGCTGGAGGTCGATCCGGAGGGAGAGGTGGTGTGGAGCGTGTCGAGGCTCGAGCTGGAGGGGATCGATCTGGCGTGGGTGACGAGCGTGCAGCGGCTTGCGAATGGGAACACGGTGATCGGCAACTGTCACGCGGGGGAAGGCCAGGCGCAGATCGTGGAGGTGACGCCGGGCAAGGAGGTCGTGTGGCGGTTCCATGACTTCGAGCGGTTCGGCGATGCGCTCTCGAACTTCGTGGTGCTCGAGGACGCGGAGAACTCGTTCCCGAACGGAGACCCGGCCCATGGCGAGTGAGTGGCCGCGGGGCTTTGTGGTTCCTGAGTGGAGTGAGGCTTCGCCCGAGCCGATCGGGTGGGGGGTCGTGGGGCCGGGCGTGATCGCGCGGGTGTTCGCGGGGGCGTTGGAGCGGTCTGGGGCGGGGCGGGTCGAGCGGATCTTCTCGCGTTCTCGTGAGCGGGCCGAGGCGTTCGCGTCGGAGCATTCGGGCGCGTGGGCAGAGACGATGGAAGAGCTGGTGGGGGACGAGTCGGTCGGGGCGGTGTACGTCTCGACGCCGCACCCGATGCACGCGTCGGCGGTGGAGGCGGCGCTGCGTGCGGGCAAGGGGGTGCTGTGCGAGAAGCCGCTGACGATCGAGCCGGGGGAGACCGAGCGGCTGGTCGGCCTGGCGGGCGAGTGCGGGGTGGCGCTGGTGGAGGCGTGGATGTATCGCACGCACCCGCAGGTCGCGCGGGCGCACCAGTTGATTCGGGAGGGTGCGATCGGCCCGGTCCGGGCGGTGCGTTCGGTCTTCGGGGTGCCGAACCCGAAGGGGCCGCCGGAGCGATTGCTGAGGCCCGAATTGGGCGGGGGGGTGATCTATGACATCGGTGGGTATCCGCTGACGCTGGCGATGCTCGCGGCCCGGGCGCAGGCGGGGACGGACTGCTGCCCGCCCGTGCTTGTGAGCGCACGCGGCGAGGTGTCGAACCTGAGCGTGGACACGCACGCGGAGGGGGAGTTCGTGTTTGAGACGGGCGCGGGTGAGTGCCGTGCACATCTTGCGGTGTCGCTCACGCAACGGCTGGGTGTGACGGGCGTGATCGAGGGCGAGGGTGGCGTGATCGAGTTGCCGAATCCGTTTCTACCCGAGGGGCGGCGCGACGGCACGCTGGGGGAGCTTGTCGTGACCGTCGGTGGTGAGCGGCGAGTCGAGTCGCTCCCGTCGGCGCATGATTGCTTTGCGCTCGAGGCGATCGCCACGGCCGGGCTGCTGGCGCGGGGGGAGGTCTCGCCGTGTGGGAGCATGGTGAACCATGCCGAGTCGATGGCGCTCTCGCGAGCGATGGAGACCTGGCGGGCAGGCGTGCTGGGGCACGCGCGGGGGTGAGCCCGCGGGCCGAAGCGGCGTGTCGGCCCGAGACAAGCCCTTTCTGGGTGCACGGGGCCGGTTGTTCGCCGGCGGTGTGAATCTGGGTACCAGAACCTTCTTGGAACAAATATCACTTTGCGTTCTGAGTTTCGCGTGAGTACGGGTACGCTGCGCACGCTCATGGTCCGAGCACAGGAGGAACATTATGCAATACGCGATCACTCTCGGTATCGGTCTCGCCCTGTCGGTCTCGTCGGGCGCCTCGGCCCAGACGCTGCTGCTTGATCTCGGGAACACCGGCAAGCAGTCGAACCCGGCGATGTTCAACAACATCGTGCCGGGCTCGCAGACCGTGGCGAACGCCATCGACACGGGCGGGAACTTCACGGGCATCGGCATCTCGATCGTCAACGACTTCTTCGACACCGGTGAGCCCTCGACCCTGGGGACCGAGTCGCCCTCGGGCGACGCGGCGCAGTTCGGTGTGGACGCGACCGACGACTACTTCTTCGGGCACACGACGCCGTTCGCGGGCGCCGACGCGAACCCGCTGGGCGTGGTCGAGTTCTCCAACCTGAGCCTGGCAAAGACGTACACGTTCACCATCTTTGCGTCGCGCACGGGGGTGACGGACACGCGTGAGGCGGTCTACGAGGCGGCGGGCGACGCGATCACCTCGGGCACGCTCAACGCCTCGAACAACGACTCGCAGGTGCTGGTGCTGGCGGACCTGGTGCCCGATCAGTTCGGCGTCATCACGATCTCGGCCTTCCCGAGCTTCAACAACGACAACGCGAACGGGTTCTTCTACCTCGGCGCCATCCGGGTGGACGGCGTGCCGGCGCCTGGGTCCGCAGCCCTGATCGGGCTGGGCGGGCTGCTGGCCGCGCGGCGTCGTCGCGGGGACTGAGGCGGGACCGATCGCCAGAACGCGGATGGGGAGGGGCGTACCCCCGGTGTGACATCGGGGGTGCGCTGCAGGCAATCGGACCGTGCGGGCCGGAATCGCTTGCGTTGCCGATAACGGTCGTGTCGTGTTGGGTGAGTCTGCTCCTGTGCGGGCCACGATCGTTGAGCCGGGTTGGTGATTCTGCTAGCCTCTCACGGTTGCCCGTTCCCTCCATTTGACCGCAAGGCATTCCATGAACTCGATTCGTACCCCGCTCGCCGCGCTCGTGATCGGTCTGTGCGCACCCGTCGCGCTCGCGCAGGACTCGGACTTCGACGGCGTCAACGACTTCGAAGAGAGCTACACCCACGGCACGGACCCGTTCAATGCGGACTCCGATGGTGACTCACTGCTCGACGGGTATGAGATCTACACCCGCGGCACGGATCCACTGCACGCGGACACCGACCGGGACGGGATCCCGGACGGCGAGGACGCGCCCGGGTCCGGCCCGCACATGCTGATGGTGGACATCGAGGCCCTGATCGCGAGCATGACGCTGGACGAGAAGATCGGGCAGATGACGCAGGCGGAGCGGGGCAGCGCGACGCCCAATGACGTTCGGAACTACTTCCTCGGCTCGATCCTGAGCGGGGGCGGGTCGGTGCCCGCGTCGAACACGCCCACGGGCTGGGCGGACATGCACGACTCGTACCAGAGCGCGGCGTTGAACACGCGGCTTGGGATCCCGATCGTGTACGGCATCGACGCGGTGCACGGGCACAGCAACGTGGTGGGGGCGACGATCTTCCCGCACAACATCGGGCTGGGAGCCACGCGCGACCCGGTGCTGGTGGAGGAGATCGGGCGCATCACCGCGAAGGAGGTCGCGTGCACCGGGCTTGAGTGGTCGTTCGCGCCGTGCGTCGCGGTCGCCCGGGATGAGCGCTGGGGGCGGACGTACGAGAGCTTCGGCGAGGCGCCCGAGCTGCAGACGCTGCTGTCGGGCGCGTTCGTTCGCGGGCTGCAGGGCACGACGATGAGCGGGGAGCGGATCATCGCGTGCGCCAAGCACTACGCGGGTGACGGGGGAACGTCGGGCGGCATCGATCGCGGGAACACGGTCGTCAGTGAGTCCGAGTTGCGGGCCACCCACATGCCGGGGTTTGACGAGGCGCTGGCTGAGGGGGTCGGGACGATCATGCCGTCGTACAGCAGCTGGAACGGCGTGAAGATGCACGAGCACGGCTACCTGCTCACCGACGTGCTGAAGACGGAGATGGGGTTCGACGGCTTCCTGATCTCGGACTGGGAGGCGGTCTACGAGCTGTCGGGCGGGTCGTATTACGACCAGGTCGTGCGGATGATCAACGCCGGCGTGGACATGACGATGGAACCGCACAACTGGCGGAACTACCTCGACACGCTGCGTCTGGCGGTGCTGAGCGGCGACGTGAGCATGACCCGCATCGACGACGCGGTGCGGCGGATCCTGCGGATCAAGGACCGGGCGGGCGTGTTCGCCGAGCCGCTGGCGGACCGGACGCTGGTGAACAGCGGCGCGGTGGGCAGCCAGGCCCATCGCGACGTGGCGCGCGAGGCGGTCCGCAAGTCGCTGGTCCTGCTCAAGAACGACGGCGTGCTGCCGATCGCCAAGAGCAGCAACGTGTTTGTCGCGGGCAAGAACGCGAACGACATCGGCAACCAGTGCGGCGGCTGGACGATCAGCTGGCAGGGGAGCAGCGGCAACATCACGCCGGGCACGACGATCCTGGAGGGGATCCAGGACGCGGTCGCGGCGGGCGGGGGTTCGGTGACGTTCAGCGAGAACGGGACCGGTTCGCAGGGTCACGATCTGGCGATCGTGGTGATCGGGGAGACGCCGTATGCCGAGGGGTTTGGTGATGACGGCACGCTAACGCTCGATTCGGAGGACCTGGCGTGCCTGAACCGGATCGGGGACATCCCGACGGTCGTGGTGCAGGTTTCTGGTCGTCCGCTGATCGTGACGGACCGTCTGCCGGACTGGGACGCGTTCGTGGCCGCGTGGCTGCCGGGGACCGAGGGCGACGGGGTCGCGGAGGTGCTGTTCGGCGATTACGACTTCACCGGGCAGCTGCCGCACAGCTGGCCGTCGAGCATTTCCCAGGTGCCGATCAACGTGGGCGACGCGGTCTACAACCCGCTGTTCCCGTACGGGTTCGGTCTGAACTACACGACGCTCCCCCCGTCGGTGTCGATCACGTCTCCGGGGAACGGGGCGGTCCTGCCCGCGGGGAACATCACGATCCAGGCGACCGCGTCGGACAGCGACGGGACCGTCACGTCGGTGGAGTTCTACGAGGGGTCGAACCTGCTCGGCGTGGACACCACTGCGCCGTACTCGCTCACCTGGGCCGGGGTGACGGACGGGTGCTACACGGTGCTGGCCCGCGCGTACGACAACGACGGGCTCGTCGGGACGAGCAGTATCGATATCACCGTCGGCACCGGGTGTGACGGGCAGGCGCCGTTCTTCGGGTCGCCCGCGGCGCTGCCCGGGCGGATCCAGGCCGAGGACTTCGATCTCGGCGGCGAGGGGGTCGCGTATCACGACGTCTCGGCCGGCAATACCGGGGGCGCCTACCGGTCGTCGGACGTGGACCTCGAGGCGAGCACGGAGCAGGGGTACAACGTCGGTTGGATGGAGGCGGGTGAGTGGATCGAGTACACCGTCGATGTTCAGCAAGCCGGGCCATACCGGGTCGATGCGCGGGTCGCGTCGCTGGCCTCCGGCGGCTCGTTCCGCCTGCTGTTCGACGGCGCCCCGGTCGGGGCCGACTTCTCCTTCGGGGCGACGGGCGACTGGCAGAACTGGACGACGCAAACGGTAACGGTCAGCCTGCCGGCCGGGGTGTCCGTCATGCGGTTCGAGAACCTCGCGAGCGCCGGCGATGAGTACAACGTGAACTACTTCGACTTCACGTACACCGGACCCGCCTGCCCCGCCGACACCAACGGCGACGGCGTCCTCGACAACGGCGACATCAGCGCATACGTGCTGCTGTTCCTCTCGCAGAGCCCCGCGGCGGACTTCACGGGCGATGGGATCATCGACAACGGCGATATCGGCGCGTTCGTGACGCAGTTCCTGGCGGGGTGCTGAGCGCGGCGGCACGGCCGGCGGGCGAGGCGGACGCACCGCATCACATCAGCAGTCCCCGAGACGCACACAAACGCTCCGGCATTCAGCCGGAGCGTCTTTGATGTGGAGAGAAAGTGGGGGCATTCGAGTTGACCAGCGCGTGCAAAACACGTCAACACACCGAACGGTTTCGATCGGCGTGCCGGCAAGATGATCGATATTGAGCAATTCAAGGATTCCGGCTCGGGTCGGCGCACCCGTGCTGTATGGTGACCGCCGCACTCGGATGCGCCAGGGTGCATCGGGGGTGGCCCGGCCTGCGGCATTCTCTGCACGGCCCGGCCGGCACGTGCTGCCGCTTGCGAGAGGCCAACCGACATGTTGAATTTCAAGGCTCACCGAGCCCTCTCCCTGCTTCTCGCGCTGCTCGTGTGCGGCGCCGCGGCCCGGCCCGCGCTCGCGCAGGATTCGGACGGGGACGGCCTCACCGACGTAGTTGAATTCATCTACGGCACCGACCCATTCAATGCCGACTCCGATTTCGGAGGCATGCTGGACGGGGCCGAAGTGCTGCTCGACGGCACCGACCCGCTGAATCCCGCCGACGACGCACTCGATTCCGACTTTGACGGGCTGTCTGACAGCGCCGAGTTCGCCGTGACCGGCACCGATCCGTTCAATCCCGACACGGACGGAGGGGGCCAGTTCGACGGCGAGGAAGCGCTCATCGGCAACGATCCCACCAACCCAATCGATGATTTCGGCATCCCGTTCGATTCCGACGGTGACTTCATCGCCGACAATTCAGAATCAACCGTCTACAACACCAACCCCTTCAATCCAGACAGCGACTCCGACGGACTCACCGACGGTGAGGAGGTCTTTTTCTTCGCCACCGACCCCCTGAATCCAGACACCGACAACGACGGACTCGACGACGGCGACGAGGTCATCGTCTTCGGTACCGACCCCTTCAATCCCGACAGCGACCTCGACGGACTCGCCGACGGGGACGAGATCAACACCTTCGGCACCGACCCGAACAATCCCGACAGCGACTTCGACGGACTCGCCGACTACGAGGAGGTCAACGTCTACGGCACCGACCCGAACAATCCCGACAGCGACCTCGACGGACTCCCCGACTGGGACGAGATCAACACCTTCGGCACCGATCCCAACAATCCCGACAGCGACTTCGACGGACTCCCCGACTGGGACGAGATCAACACCTTCGGTACCGATCCCAACAATCCCGACAGCGACTTCGACGGACTCGCCGACGGTGACGAGATCAACAACGGCACCAACCCCGGGAATCCCGACACCGACTCCGACCAACTCACCGACGGCGAGGAGGTCAACGTCTACGGCACCGACCCCCTGAATCCCGACTCCGACTTCGATGGACTCAACGACTTCGACGAGGTATTCGCCTACGGCACCGACCCTCTGAACCCCGACACCGACTCCGACGGACTCGACGACGGCGACGAGATCAACCTCTACGGCACCGATCCCAACAACCCCGATACCGACAACGGCGGCGTCAGCGACGGCGATGAAGTCAACAGCGGCACCGATCCGCTCAATCCCGCCGATGACGTCGTCATCACCACACCCCCAGCACCCGGGATGTACGCGGTTGACAACGCCGGAAACTTCTTCACGATCGACCTCGCCACGGGCGCGCCGACCATCATCAGCAGCGGCTTCGCCAGCTCGGCCTCGAGCAATTCCGTCACCGAACTCGAGTTCAACGACGCCACCGGACGCGGCATCGTCCAGGATTCCAACGGCAGCTTCACGTTCAATGAGCTCGACTTCGTAACCGGCCTGCCCCTCGGGCCGACTATTCCCAATGGTGCCGCGCATCTCGGCATGGAGTGGATCGGCGGCGTGCTGTACACCACGACCATCCCGGGCCCTGGCGGAGCACCCTCCCAGCTCGAAACGCTGGACCCGGCGACCGGCGCCACGACGGTCATCGGCCCGACCGGACTGAGCAACATCAGCGGCCTCGCCCACGACACCTCCACCGGCACGCTCTACGGCGTCACCGCCGGCGGCGCCCCGAGCAGCCTGGTCAGCATCGACCTGCTCACCGGGGCCGCCACCGTCATCGGCAACACCCAGCTCATCCTCGGCGCGCTCGAGTTCGGGCACGACGGATTCCTGTACGCCGGCGGCGCACAGGTCAACGCCAACGAGCTCTGGCGCATCGATCCCGCGACCGGCGCCGGGACCTTCATCGGCAACACCGGCCTCGGGGCGAACGCCATCACGGGTCTCGCCCTCGCCGGATCGCCCTGCGGCTTCGAGAACCACTCGTTCGAAACCGGTGATTTCACCGGCTGGGTCACACAGGACCTGCTCTCGCCCTTCGAGCCTCTCCGTGTGGACGCCAGCACCGGCTACGAGCCCGGCTTCGGGTTCGGCTGGGGCACCGCCGCGACCGACGGGCTGTACACCGCGTACCACGGCTTCGACGGCGACGGCCTGACCTCGGGCTTCCCGATCTCGATCGCTCAGGACGTCACCGTGCACCAGCCCGGCCTGAGCTTCGACTGGCGGGCGGCCTGGGACATGCTCAACTTCGGGCCCCCGACCGCGCTCGACAGAACGTTCGACGTCGTCATCCGCCCGAGCGGCGGCGGCGCCGAACTGGCCCGGTACAACGTGCTCGTCGCCACCGGTGCAACCCAGAACCTGGACACCGGCCAGCAGACCACGAGGATCAATCTCGGGGCGTTCCTCGGCCAGAACGTCCGCGTGAGCTTCGAGTGGACCGTGCCCGAGGACTTCTCGGGCCCGGCGCACTTCCAGCTCGACAACGTCTGTCTTGATTCCTGCCCCGCCGACACCAACGGCGACGGCGTCCTCGACAACGGCGACATCGGCACCTTCGTCACGCTCTTCCTCGCAGGGAGTCTCGCCGCGGACTTCAACGGCGACGGCGTCCTCGACAACGGCGACATCGGGGCCTTTGTCCAGGCCTTCCTCGGAGGGTGCTGAGCGGGCTCGGGCCAGCAGACGCCAATCGGGTGATGCGAATGCATCACGAGTGATCCACGACCACAAGCAACGCCCCGGGCAGTCCGCCCGGGGCGTTTTCCTTGTGGAATGAGTTGAATCGATACCGGCGATCTCCGGCCCTCTGGTATGCTCGCGGACCGGTCTTCCATGCTGGCATGGTGCATGCGTCGCGGATCGAAGGAGCGATGCCATGAGCCCGACCGGCAAGCCAGCGGGAAAGATCACCGGAAAAACCGCCGGTGTCTCGAAGGACGTGCTCGCGTTCCTGCAGGCCGTCGCCGACCACTACGGCGTCACGTTGAAAATCAAGCTGGGAAAAACCCAGCCCAAGCGGGTCGCCGAGGACATGCTCAATTCCTGGGGACCAAGGGTTTGGAAGGGCCCCGAGTTCCCACTGCTCGGCATCCGCGGGGCCGACCTGAAGGCCTGGAACGACCTGTACGACCAAGCCGTCGTGCGAGGCGACTCGAACGCATACAGGCAATTCGTGCAGGACATGACCGGACGCCTCGTCATGTACACCGGGCACGCCACGGGGGTCGCGGTGGACCTCGACAAAGGAACGCCCAAGAACGTCCGGGCCGCGCTCAAGACCGGTATGTTCGAGTTCGCCCACTCCAAGGGGCTGCACTACGACGCGCTTCGTCGCAAGCCGCCGAAGGTGACCGAGAAGCTCCGTGCGAAGTGGAAGAAGTAACACCGAGCCCTCCGGCCGCGGAGACTGTGCACGCGGCTCCTCATTCGCCCGCATGCCTTCGGTCGGCCTCCGGAGCGGCGTGCATGTTCACCGGCGCAAGGGTCGGACTCACGGCCGCGGGCAATCTCAACCGGCAAGCCGGTACACTGGCATCACACATGCAAGCGACCACCCGCACATGAAGTGGATCCTGGCCATCGTGTGCCTGCCGCTCGCGGCCTTCTGCGTGTTCGGCTTCCTCGCGACCCTCGAGCCCGGCGTGCAGCACGCGTGGGCGTTCAGGTCGGTCTACGCCATCGGTGCTCTCGTGTGCCTGATGGTGCCGACCGCGATCTTTGTTCGGCCGCGTGTCGCAAGGCGCCCCGACTCAGGTTCCGGGTCAGACCAGTAAACCGACCTGCTCGGCATTGAGACCAGAGAGCAACGCCCGTGGGCCTTCGGCCAGGATCGTGATCCCCTGCGCGGTGCGCAGTGGAACCGACCCGGGCCGAACCGACGACCTCCCGCAGGCCACCACGAGCCACGGCATGCAGGCAAAAACATGGCCAGGCAGGCTCGGTTTTCCGGTACGCTTAGACCGAGAAGAGCCGTCGAATGACGGAAGAGAAAATGATCGGGCGTGCCCGGAGAAGGAGAGACGATGCCGAAGGTCTACGCAGTCTTAGCTGTCGGAATGTCCGCCGCGTGTGCCATGGGGCAGATCAGCTACGGCGGGTACACGTTTGACAACCTGGCCTTCGCCGACCGCGCCGAGGTGAACGAGGCCGGGCCGACCTTCATCAACGGTGCCGCCACGGTCGAGGAAGCCCTCACCGGCTTCACGCCCGACACCGGCCTGTTCAACATCGGCACGACCAGCGGCCCGGACCCGTTCGCCAACGACTTCACGCTCTACTTCGACGACCTCCAGGCCAGCGACGCGCCCGGCGCCGACATCGTGCTGTTCGACCTGCGCTACAGCGAGGACGCCTACGAGATCGCCGTGATCTCCGGCGGGATCGAGTCCGCGTTCCTGTTCTATTCGACGGGCGATCAGATCAACACCGGCGAGCTGCACGAAGGCGGCGACGCGACCGCCTGGGCCGTCGAGATCGATCTCGCCAGCTACGGCGTCACCACCGCCGAGGCCATCCGCTTCCGCGGCGGGCCCAGCAACACCAGCGCCGGCAACCCCCAGGCCGATCCGACGATGGCGGGTGTGCTCGCGGTGCCCGCGCCGAGTGGGCTGGCGGTGATCGGGCTGGCCGTGGCGATGGGTGTTCGTCGTCGCCGATAGTCTTCATCATGGCAGGACTCTTCGCCGGAACATCTCTCGAGCGGCCCGTCACCTGCGAGCACTGCGGGCAGGCGGAGTGCGCCTGCCCGAAAGACGCCGCCGGACGAGCGTGCCCGCCGACGCTGCAGCACCCACGCGTCCGCCGCGAGAAGCGGCGCGGCAAGTGGAACACGATCATCGCTGATGTTCGGGCGGCCCCGGCTTCCGGATCTACGCCGAGCGACGGTGACCTCAAGCCGTTGCTCAAATCGCTGCGCACCAAGCTCGGCTCGGGCGGCGGCCTCTCAGACAGCCCCGACGGCCCGGAGATCGTGATCCAGGGCGATCACCGGGACGCGGTGGTCGCGCAATTGATCGCGCTTGGCTACCGGGCCAAGCCCTCGGGCGGTTGAACCCGGCCGGGCTCGAATGCAGCCGCCCTCGGGGCCGCCCGGTCGTTCCCTTTCCTCCGCCTCCACGCGTTCGACGTGAAACACTCCCCGCTCTGTTCCCGGGGCGCATGCCCCCCTTCCGGCGGGGCGAGCGGAGACGAACGGGGACAGACCATCGACCTTTGGCTGGGTTACCAGCGAGAGCACCGACGCGATCCTCTCCAATGCACGAACCTGGTCGCCGGGGTCTGAAACCGATTGTACTGCGTACGAAAATGGTCAGATCGCGACAAGGCGGGCGTGCCTTCTGGTACAATGAACTCCCGAACGAGACCTGAACACCCGTCTCGGTTTCGCGCTGAAAGTTCTGGACGGAAGCCGCTTTGGCTGTTCCACTGGTTGGACGAAGCGAGACCGATCGGGCTACGAGCCAGCACGGCAGGAGTAGAGATCATGATTTGGTGTACCCGGTCCATTTCGCTTACCGCTGTCGCGTCGGTGATTGCCGTTGTCGCTGCGACCGCCGTTGCTCAGCCCATCTACCTGAACGACGATGCCGGTGTCACGGTCGCTCTTGGAACGTCGATGACCGCCGAGCCGTTTGCGAACCGTTCGACCGCGGACAGTCTCGCGAGCATCATCAATCTCGACAGCGCGTCGGACGTCGATTCTCACGCGCAGTCCACCCACGTCTGGGTCTCCGGGGGGCATCTCGAGATCGACTTTGATCTCGGCGCCTCGTACGACCTGTCGATGATGCACTTCTGGAACTACTACACCGAGACCTACGACGTCGATGACATCGGGATGATCTTCTACAACGAGGCCGGCGTGGAGATCGGCGTGCCCATCGCGATCGAGCCGAGTGTCAGCAGCGGCAACCCGGTCGTGGCCGAGCACATCGTGGTCGCCTTCCCCCCCGGCGTCCGCTACATCAACATGACCCTCACGGGGACCAACAGCCAGGTCGATTTCCAGAATATCGGCTTCACGGGCACGCTCGTTTCTGGCTGTTCGGCGGACACCAACAACGACGGCATCCTCGACAACGGCGACATCGGCGCCTTTGTGACACTCTTCGTCGCGGGCGATCTTGCCGCCGATTTCAACGGCGACGGCATCCTCGACAACGGCGACATCGGGGCCTTCGTCGCGGCCTTCCTCGCCGGCTGCTGAGTCAGAACAGCTGACCCATCGGGTCACACTGTTCAACCCACAGCACCGAAGCAGCCTCACCCCACAACGAAAAACGCCCCCGGCCATCAGCCAGGGGCGTTCTCAATTCCCGCAAAGCGGAAGTGGAGACGATCGGGGTCGAACCGACGACCTCTTGCATGCCAAGTAAGAAACCAAACCCGGAATGCGGTCTCGAGAGGCCGTTGTGGCGGATTCGGAATGACTGTGGCGGCCTGAGTTGGTCTGAGAACAGGTCAGCCAACTGGTCAGAGGGACATTCAGCGATTGGGCTCCGAGATTGACCCCAACTGCCGCACCCCCTCCGGCCAGACGCACCCGTTCTCGCTCAGCGACAGGGCGTTGCTGTGCCCCATGGACGGGTCGGCGATCTCCAGCCGTCCCCCGGTCGGGCTGCTCTCCAATCCGATGGTGGTGTGGCCGAAGGCGTCGTTGATCCAGAGTTGCCCGCCCAGGCCCCCTGCGCTCAGCGTTGCCATCGGTTCCTCCTCGTCGCTGAGGACCTGCACCAGTCCTTTCTGGTCGGCAACCTCCATCGTCGCGGCCTGCTCTTCGCTGTTGTTCATCACCTCGATCACCCCGCCCTCGTCGTCGGACCTGATCGACGCCGCGCAGCCCCCGCCCGCGTGGAGCGTCTGCACGATCCCGCCGTACCTGCCCACGCCGAGCTCGACCATGGGCTCGCCCGCAGCGTTCGCCAGCCCGCAGAGCCCGCCGTACCGGTCCGAGGCGAGCCCGACAACCGAGTGCCCTTCCCGGTTGAGGACCTGGACCCGGCCCCCCGTGTGGGTCGCCGAGACATGGACCGCGGCCGTGCTGCGGTGCAGCAGCGTCACCGTGCCGCCCGCGCCATCGACTCCGAGAACAACCACCGGCTTTTCGTTTGTATCCACGATCGTGAGCCCCGCGGCCACGAGCTGCCTGGGCCTCGAAACCCGCTCGATCAGGTCGAAGACGAGGCCCTCAAGATTGTCGAGCGACTGTTCGAGCTTCGAGATCCGATCTGCGAGTTCGGCGTCCATTCCAATGCTCGTCTTTCTGCCCAGGGCCGTGGTGCTGCCGGCTCCGTGACGGCGTCAGGGGAGTTGGCGGACATTCACCCAGTGCGCCAGGCATGCGGCCACACCGCACGCGCGAATCGTGCGTAATCCTCTGCTGAACTGGATTTAGGGGCTCTGCGATGGAGCGGTGGCCAAGATACAGCACGCCCGATAATTGTCAAGGGTTGAGCGTGGAATTGGCCGAAGCGGGCAAAATCAGACGGAGCAACCGTTCGCTATTGCGTTGAAGCAAGCAGTGCGAACCAGTAAGGTGAACTTGAAGTGCCTAGGTTGCTGCACTGGTAGGGGTCCTTGGCAATGCTTATGAATGGAGTTTTTCTATGAAGAAAATTTTACACTTAGTAACCGTGTTTAGTACAGTGACTCCAGGGACTGCAGTTCAGCCAACCGATTATGAAACCATCGTACTTGACGACGCGCCGGTTGGTTACTGGCAGTTCGAGAGCCTTCAAGACGATATACTCACCGACAGCAGTGGGAACCAAAAAGATGGCGCGGCACATGGCGTTGTATTAACGGCGGACGGTATTTACGGTTTCGCCGGAATGTTTGATGGGCTGAGTACCTATGTAGATCTTGCCGGTGCTTGGGGCGGGGGTAGCGAGGCATCGGTCGAAGCTTGGATCAAAATCTCTGATCCTACGGCTGATTTGGCGGCAATCTTGGAGACGCCGAACCGCGAGTTTGTCGGTTTTCATTTGACTCAGCCCGGCACGTCTGCCCTCAGCGTCTTTTACACCGTGGGGGCCCAAATCAATCTTGATTCTGCAGAGCAGTCCGCGGACGGCTTGTGGCACCACTATGTATTTCAAATCAATCCAGTCCGAATTAGCCTTTATGTAGATGGAATAGAGCAGTATGGTAGAGATCACAATCGAGGCGAAACGATTGGCACGACGAATTCATTGATGATCGGTCGTGGGTACCAGAATCAGCGGTATTTACGTGGCCTGATCGATGAGGTAGCGATTTACGATTATTCGCTTTCGCCAGAGCAAATTCAGGACCATTACCAGGCAGTGTTTCCACCGTGTCTTGCTGATGTATCCGAAGATGGCATTGTAGATAACGGAGACATAATCGTCTTCGTGGATTTTATCTTCGCAGCTGATCCACGGGCAGATATCAACGGCGATGGTATTAACGATAACGGTGACATTATCGCATTTGTTGAGGCTTTCTTGGCCGGTTGCTAATCGGAGAGACAATCAACGGGCTTTCTGTTTTATCGCATATTTCGGTTGAGCCCTAACTCCAAAGTAAAACGCCCCTGGCTCAATGCCAAGGGCGTTTTCTTCAAGTGGAGACGATCGGGGTCGAACCGACGACCTCTTGCATGCCATGCAAGCGCTCTACCAACTGAGCTACGTCCCCAGCATGTCGCCCGAAATCCGGGCGGTCTGAATCGTACAGCCGCCATCGGCCCGGTCAAGTTGATTCTGAAGCCCGGAACCCCATTCACACCCCAAAACCCCCCCCCCCCCCCCCCCCCCCCCCCCCCCCCCCACCCCCC
>Ga0209273_10000338_pt1 | contig 66635 bp, 59 predicted proteins | sample tdAd471_FD_187126 | JGI IMG/M metagenome (GOLD analysis project Ga0209273, IMG submission 187126) | Marine sediment microbial communities from the Atlantic coast under amendment with organic carbon and nitrate - tdAd47.1 (SPAdes)... | ecosystem: Environmental > Aquatic > Marine > Coastal >...
TACGTGCTGTGGCCGTGGCAACAGGTTGACCGGCTTTACCAGGATGAAGCCGGTGAAAGCCATGTCCTGCAGTCACACAATGTACTGCCAATGGATTACCAGGCACTGACCGGGCAGGAACCGCAACTTGTCGCTGTGGTAGTGAGCCTGCTCGCGGGTCTTGTCATAATCCCCGTATTCGACAAACTTTTTCGACAATCGGTCGATTAACTACATGGGTGGCTGGAATCCGCCGTCGCCCGCGTTTGCCCGCACGATTGACAGGCGGCACGTTGCTCCATGGGAATAGAAATCCTGACCAGGTACACTGAGAAGACCTTAAAGCTGGCAGTCTGTCCGCTGGTGGCGGTGCTATGCGCCGGTTGTCTTGCGGAGAAATACCAGGCTCCTGTCACCGATCGCAGCGAGGTCCTGGATCAGTCCGGTCCGCTCATCGTGGTGAACAGCGATGATACCCCCAGTCGCTACGGTAACCCGGTGGCAAGTCCGCCTCCGGGTGAGCCGTCCGTTACGGAAGTCCGGGCAGGCCGACTCGCCTCACCGACAACCTCAGGGTTTGCCGTCCATCGTGTTGCCCGTGGTGAGTCGCTGTACTCCATTGCATTTCAGCATGACCTTGATTTTCGCAGCCTTGCCATCGCCAATAACCTGACTCCGCCGTACACGATATACGAGGGCCAGGAGCTTAGCCTGGATATCAATCGCCCGGCACCGCTGGTGCCCGACGACCGGTCGTCGGTGGGCGCCACGGGGCGGGTGGTGGAGAACAACGGCGTGGCCAGGGCCCAGGCCGCTTCCTCCTCGGTTCGAGGCGTAATACGCCAGCCCATAAGCCGAGTTCGTGTCGCGGAACCCGAATGGGAATGGCCATTGCAGGGGACCGTGCTCACCGGTTTTCAGGCCGATACCGGTCGCAAGGGCATCGATATCAGGGCAGTCGCCGGCCAGCCGGTTCATGCGGCAGCAGCAGGTGAAGTGGTCTATGCCGGCAACGGTATCCAGGGGGCAGGGAACCTGATAATAATCCGTCACAATGAAAGACTGTTAAGCGCCTACGCTCACAACCAGACACTGCTGGTCACGGAGGGACAAACCGTCAGGGCTGGTGAGCAGATAGGTGAGGCGGGTGTCAATGCCGGCGGTGATCCGGTGCTGCATTTCGAAATTCGTCGCGACGGCCAGCCGGTGGATCCCCGGACTTATCTGCCCGGCAGCTGATCCCCGGCCAATGGCCGCTGTGCTCGTGCCAGTCTGGCACTACCCGCATAGTGCGGTTTCGAGAGTCAACGCTCCAGGAACTGCAGCTTGTCCTTTTTGTCCGCCCATTCTTCGGCTTCGGGCAGAGCATCCTTCTTTTCCGTGATGTTCGGCCATTGCTCCGCCAGTTCGGCATTGAGCTCCAGGAATTGCTGCTGATCTTCCGGCAGTTCGTCCTCGGCGTAAATGGCATCCACGGGGCACTCAGGCTCACAAAGCGCGCAATCGATACATTCGTCCGGGTGTATCACCAGGAAATTCGGGCCTTCGTAAAAACAGTCTACCGGACAAACTTCTACACAATCAGTGTGTTTGCAGCGTATGCAATTTTCGCCAACTACGAATGTCATATCGTCTCCAAAAACAATTTTTCTCTGAATCCTGTCGATCCTGGCGGACCTGCATAATTGCTGTAATAGCTGCCGGGGCGCCGCGTCGGATTCTACCAGCTTTCCGCCGTTGTTTCAGGTTTTCCGGGATACTGTTTTTGGCATGGGTTGGAATTTCGCTGTGGATGCAGAGTGAGGCCACCGAATACGATTCAGGCCAGGTTCGGCACCGATAAGCAGAGACAGGTTACAGCGTTTTCCATTCGTAAATCAGTTCCAGCGCCTGCCGGGCGCTGAGATCGTCGGGATCGACGGCCCGCAGTTTTTTCAGAATCGGGTGCTCCTCGGTGGAGAACAGTTCACTCTGGTAGGGCTGCGGTGATCCCGGTTCCGGGGTTCTCGACAGGGAGTCCTGTTCCAGGCCCTGTAATTTCCTGCGGGCGCTGGTAATCACCTCTGCCGGTATGCCGGCCAGCTGGGCAACCTGCAGCCCGTAGCTCTGATTGGCCGGACCCGGCTTCACGGCATGAAGAAACACCAGACCGTCCCGGTGCTCGGTGGCATCCAGGTGAACATTGTCAATTGTCGACTGGCTGACGGGCAGGGCAGTCAGTTCAAAATAATGAGTGGCGAACAGGGTGAATGCCTGGAGCCGCTCGGCAATGTAGACCGCTGATGCCCAGGCCAGCGACAGGCCATCGAAGGTGCTGGTGCCGCGACCTATTTCATCCATGAGAACCAGGGATTGGGCCGTGGCATTGTGCAGGATGTTGGCGGTCTCCGTCATTTCCACCATGAACGTGGAACGTCCGCCGGCCAGGTCGTCGGAAGAACCGATTCGGGTAAAAATCCTGTCGACGGGGCCGAGGTCAACCTTCGAGGCCGGGACATAGCTGCCCACCAGTGCCAGCAGGACAATCAGGGCTGTCTGGCGCATGTAGGTTGATTTGCCACCCATGTTGGGTCCGGTGACCACCAGCATTCGGCACTGGTCGTTAAGCATCACGTCATTGGGAACAAAGGTTCCACTCATGACCTGCTCCACCACCGGGTGGCGACCCTGCTCGACAGTGATTCCGGGCTGCGTCACGAGGGTTGGCTGGCAATAGTCGAGGTTCAGCGCCCGCTCGGCAAAATTAGTCAGTACGTCCAGTTCCGCCAGCGCGGCGGCACTGGCCTGCAGTGGGGCCAGCTGCCCGACAAGGGTTTCAAGCAGATCGTCGTAGAGCTGCTTCTCTCGGGTCAGGGCCTTGCTCCTGGCGCTTAACACCTTGTCTTCAAACACCTTCAGTTCCGGCGTGATGAAGCGTTCGGCATTTTTCAACGTCTGTCGCCGGATATAGTCTGCCGGGGCAGATTCGGACTGCACCTTGCTGATTTCGATGTAATAGCCGTGGACCCGATTGAAGCCGACTTTCAGGGTTGCTATACCGGTACGTGACTTTTCCCGGGTTTCCAGGTCGACCAGGTACTGACCGGCATTGGCGCCCAGATTGCGTAATTCATCAAGCTCGGAATCGAAGCCCTCGGCGATAACGCCACCTTCACGCAACACCACCGGCGGGTTGTCTGTAATCGCCCTGTCCAGCAACTCGCCGAGGCGGGGAAATTCACTGATGGACGCGGACAGGTTTTCCAGTAACGGCGAGGAGATCGTGCCAAGGTCTGCCTGCAGTTCGGGCAGTCGCAACAGGCCGTCCTTCAGCCTGGCAAGGTCTCGTGGTCGCGCCGACCGCAGGGCGACCCGGGCAAGGATTCTTTCCTGGTCTCCTATCAGTTTCAGCTGGTCATGGATGGCTTCGAATCGGTACTGGTCAATAAGGCTGGCTATGGCCTGCTGTCGCTGGCGCAGCTGTTCGAAGTCGCGCAGCGGACGGTGCAACCAGCGCTGTAGCAGCCGACTGCCCATGCTGGTGGCGCACTGGTCGATTATCGCCATCAGGGTATGCTGTCGACCACCTCCCAGGTTCCTGTCAATTTCCAGGTTTCGTCGGGTCGCCGCGTCGAGCACGACGCTGTCCTGCTGTTGTTCCACCTGCAGACTTTGTATGTGTGGCAGTTCGCTCCGTTGGGTATCCTTGGCATACTGCAGCAGGCAGCCGGCGGCTTTCAGGGCGGTATCCATGGATTCACACTGGAAGGGGGTGAGGTCTTTGATGCCGAAGTGGCGGGCCAGGTTTCTCCGGGCGTTATCCAGGTCGAATTCCCAGGGAGGATGGCGGCTGCTGGCGCAACCTGCCGGTATCGGCAGCTCGATACTCAAGGTCTCGTCGATGAGCAATTCCGCCGGCCGCAAGCGTTCCAGCTCGCCCAGCAATGCTTCGGTGCCCTGGACTTCATTGATGACAAAGCGTCCGCCGGCGATATTGAGCCAGGCGAGTCCGTAGTAGTCCTCCTCGCCGGTAATCGTCAGCAGCAGGCTGTCCTGACGATCTTTCAACAGGGCTTCGTCACTGAGCGTGCCCGGTGTGATGATCCGCACAACCTGACGGTCCACCGGCCCCTTGGATGTGGCCGGATCTCCCGTTTGTTCACAGATGGCAATGGACTTGCCTGCTTCGACCAGCCTGGCCAGGTAACGGTCAGCGGCGTGATAGGGAATGCCGCACATGGGTATGGGTTTTCCCGCGGATTTGCCCCTGGCGGTCAGGGTGATGTCCAGAATGTCGGCGGCGATTTCGGCGTCCTGGTAGAACAGTTCGTAGAAATCACCCATTCGGTAAAACAGCAGGGATTGATTATGCTCGGACTTGATGCGAAGGTACTGCTGCATCATAGGCGTGTGTTGTGAAGTCATTGAAAATCTTAGAAAAATAAATTTGTTGTCTTATTGAATTCTAATTCTGTCTAATACTTTTCGGACCGACAGCCTTGAGAACTCGCTTTTTGCGCAGGTAGCGCTTCGTGGTATTCGGGTCCTGATGCCCCAGCAGGATCCCGGGATTCAGTCCCGCCTCTTCCGCATCGGTGGCGCTCTTAGCCCGCACGTCCCTGAACTGCGCATCTGCAATCCCAGCCTTTTTACATGCTCTCGCCCAGGAGTCTCGAACGGCGCCGTAACTGTATGGTTTGCCGTTGCCCTTGTGAAACAGTGTCATACCTTCCACCCGGTGGAGTGACCTGGCAGCCTTCACCGCCTTGGCCAGATCCTCGTTGATATCGATCTCCATTTTCTGGCCAGTCTTCATCTGCTCAAAGTAGATCGAGCCTGCCCGAATGTCCGCCTGCTTCAGATTAATGATATCGCTGACGCGCTGGCCGGTGAGGTACGCCAGGTCCATCATGAGCTTCAGGTAGTCGCTGGCATGAGCGCGGATCGCCAAGTACTCTTCATCGGTCAGGTACCGGCTGCGGGCTGGTTCCTTGAATGGCTTAATACTGGACACCGGGTTGGATTCAGCCATTCCCCACCTGACGGCATTGTCGAACGCCACCTTCAGTACGGACCGCATCCGATTCGCCATGTTGGGTGTCCGGCGGTAATGATCCAGGAAGGCAGCCACGTGCGTGGGCCTTACCTGGTCAGGGGCAAATTCAGCAAAAGCGCTCTCGATACGCTCGGCAGCAAGCCGGTACTGCTGCATGGTGGTCGCTTTGACCTTGGAATTCTCGAGGGTGCGGTTTAGCAGTTCGGTCATGCCAGAAGAGGGGGCAGAAAGCCTGGCGTATTCCACCAGCGCCTTTTCCAAATCCTGGGCGAGGGGATGCCATTTCCCTTTCTTCACGTAGTAGTAGCGCCCGTGTTTCAGGTAGACACAGGCAGGCAAGTGCCGATCTTTTTTTCGTCTTCTCATCGTGCCAGGCGTAATTGAGGTGTTTTACGTTGATGGTGATCAGCACCGCCCAGGCGCTTCTCGACCACGGACTTTAGCACTTTAATTGCGCCGTCCGCATCTGTTTCGAATCGATAGCCATGCCGGCGCAGCCAGCGGGCCTGGGCACTGGGCCGACACCTCCCGGTCAGATCGCGCAAGTCTTGTTCGGCTAAAAACATCGAAAATTATTCCAATTTTATTCCTAAGAACTTCCCGGTGGCGTCCTGCAGTTAGCAGGAATCCCAGAACAACCACAGGAAGCCGCGTGCAGGCATTCCCCGTCGTCGTTGTGGTAGCCCTCGTGATGGCCACACGGACAGAGCTTTGGATTGTTGTTTGGGTAACACCATGACGGCACGTAAGGCCCGTCATCAGGCGGCCCCTTATAGGAATCAGAAACTGGTCCTGGCACTACAATTCCTCCCAGGGATTCTCTCCCGTCTCATCAATCAGCGCCCGGCTAAATTCGTTGAAATTCAACAGCCCATACCCATGGATTAATTTTCCATGAGCCTGGCCCGTTGATTGATTCCCACAGGACAGCAAATCGGTCTATGACTTCATCACCGTCGATCTCACCATCTTCTAGTGCATTTAGCTCAATTCCCTCGGCGATAGCGTCTGCGGGGAAAATGGTTTGCAGTCTTTCAACGAATATATGGCGAATTTCCAGCCAAATACGAGCGTGTTTCTTTGGCATAAAAATTGATGGTGTCCATTTAATCTCGTTGTCAGGCTCAAGCATTCCATCGTCTTCTTCAGTAGCCTTATAAATCGGCCCACCAGGACTTTCGCAAAAAGTCTCTCGCACCCATAGCAAGTCGCCCGGTTCTCCGTATGGGCATCGAATCGGTTTACTGGTTTTAAAGTCATATAGGCTGGAACCGTCGCCAAGATTGTCGAAGCAGTCTCTTTGTGGTTTCACAACTCTGCGTGTCATGGTCTTATGGCCTTGCAGGATCGCTTGTACCATTGGGGTGCTGAATAAAATCGGACGCTCTTTGCTCAATTCACCCCTCTCCAAATAAAATCGCCCTTGTCCTCGACCATGGCGGGTTCGGTGTCTTTGCAGGGGCATACATGCCCTCTAAGATGCTCGGCAACTGGCATCCAGAAATTGCGCACGACACCGCCGGGAACGTGGTTATCTTCGTCCGCATCCTCGAGCCCGAACTGCTTTATTACAAATCGTGCGTCGTTTCTATCAGCCCGAACAATGTCGGAGCCAACGCGCCTGGATAGGCTCACGTGATACTCGGGCCCCTTGTCAATGTCGTCAGCGTCACGCGCCACTTCGACGCAAGACATCACGCAAAGCAGCCTTTCAACGTGCATCCAATAATGGCCGAAATATCCTTGGGTAAACTCCCGGGGAATCTCTCCCAGGAACCGCCATTCAGCCGTGGTTTTAGGTGCCAGTGGTTGGATAATCACATTCATAATCTTCGCTCCGTATCTTTTTCTGGCCAAACCAGCGCGTCCGCTTTGCCAGTGAAAACCAGCCAGGCCACCTTGAATCGATTCACCATCGATGGGTCTCCAAGCCTCCTGGCAGGAACCCACATTCCGTCGATGGGCGTGGCGGCATGGTTTAGTGCCCTCTCCTTGATGAGCAAATCAGTAACTTTCTCAACACTCGGTCCCCATCGATTCAGCATCACGCCAGCACCCCAACCGCCGCCAATATAAAAATGGCCACCAGAAGCAACAATTTGGAAACCTCTAACGGATTAACTTCGGGACGGCCTGGCCGCCTCAGTCCGGGCTCCACTGCTCGGGGCACATGATTGCTGCATTCTGGAGGCGGGAATTGTTCTTCTTCGGCGTCCAAGGGAAGGCCCGTCTCAAGCCACTTCATAAACCGGCGGATCGATTTCCGATCAGCCGCTACGCAGTCCTCTCCCTGATCGTCAGAGAACCGAATCCAGAGTAAATTAAGTAGCCTGACAGGCAGGGGCTTAGGGTCGTGCTTGAGAATCTCGCGATACAGGGTCAGCATGTCCGATGGGTGCAAGCCTGGACCACCGACGCCGCGAACGCGTTCAGCCCAATCACCCAGGGATTCCAGGTGGTCGCCCATTGGCTCATTGTCACAGCAGGAACCGCATGAATTGCTAACCAGCGTCCACCAGCTATCATCTGTGGATTCGGATTCATGCCACTCCCGCCAAAGAGCTCCGCAGACCTTGCAGCGGTGTGTTGGTGCAACTTTCTGATTCATTGCGCGGATTCCTTATCGCTATCCCACTCTGGAATAAATAGCTGGCAGTGGCCGCCAGGCGACAACATAGTCATTGATGTAGACGTTGGCGTAGTCCCAGTTAAAAACGGTCTCCCACCACCCCTCGTGAAAAAAGAAGGCATCTTTTTCCTCGCAGTACTCGTCGTAGTCATCTTCCTCTCCCGTTGTCTCTTCGAAGAAGCGCGGCAGGTGGTGACCGACTACCCGGTACATCTTTCTGCGCGAATCACGGCAAAGCACCAAGACTGGCTTTCCGGGCTCTGGTTTAGTGTCGGGGGATATCCAGCCAGTTTTATTCACCGTGAAACCTCCCTACTCACGCCAACCGTGATCTGCGCCAGGTTCTTCATCGGTATCCAGGCCGATTAAGATGGCGAGTATCGCGGCGATCAGTGTGAAAATAATTCCAGCAAGAAATCCGAATAAGAATTCCATGGTCAGCCCTCCGTGGTTACTCGTCAGGTTCTTCGACAATCAGGAACCGCAGGTCCAGGTCGGTCTCTTCCGGGCACACGCCCAGGATGAGCTCACGCTCACACGCCTGGTCGGTGTCCTCTTCGTAGGGCTCGACAGCGGCAGCCGGCTCGTAGTTCCAATCCTGGAAGCAGCTGATCAAGCTGCCGTTGTCGATGAACCAGGGTGCGGTGAAGGTTGCGAAAATGATTGAGCAGAATGTAGACATGGTGTTCTCCTGTGTTTATTGCGTTGCTTCCTATTGCTTGAATTGCCTGGAACCGCCGTTCTTGGCGAATAGGCGCAGGTCCTTTGTGGCGCGCTCTGCCTCTATCGCTGTCTCGAATACAAACCCGTCCTCGGCAGCCTTCAGGTGCGCGGGCACTCCGTCGTCGAAGGTGATCTTGGTGTTGTGGTGGTCGTAATCAGAAATGTCGACAACGAAGTAGGTGCCACCCACTTCGGGATGCTCGACCGGCTCGTGCTGATAGTCGCCGTAATACCAGCTGATGGGCTTTGCTTTGATGATGGCGTCAGAGAGCCTCAGCACGTTCAGGTCGTCGAGGTCATGCCGCTCGTCTAGCTGACCGCGTAGCCGGTATTCATACCGCGACATGACCTGCTCCAGGCTCAGGTTGGTTTTGGTCATCGTGTCCGCTATCTCGTATAAAAGATTGGCTTTATCGCTCATCGGGCAGTGCTCCTAACAGTTCGGGGATTGATCGTTCCCCACCAGGATGTAGTGGGGAACCGCTTTCTCGCTGTCGGATCGGTCCAGCTGATGGAACCGCAGGTGCTTACCGCAGACCTTCCGCAACGAGTTGAATTTGTCGAAATAGAAAACGCGATCTGGAAAGATCGCCGGGCCAGTCACCTGGAAGCCGGCCTGCAGAGACTCACCGCCAGGGATGACGCCGACGATCTCGCCGTAAGCCGACTGATAAGCGCCTGGCAGGACCACCAGGTACACGTCGGATCCGGCTGCCACCAGGTAGCGATCGCGCGATCGGTCCTGTGCGATCGCCGGCAGGGTGACCAGGATTAAGATGATCAGAAACCTGGCCATGATCACATCGGCGCTATCATGAGGCTGTAGGGAACCGTGGCCGCCAGGGCAGCCATGATCAGGTATTCAAGGCAGATCAGCGTCCAGCGCCAGGCAGTTGCTATTCGTTGTTTGGTGGTGTTTTTCATACTCTGACCTCATTTGTTCGGGGCCAGAATACAAGACAAACTTGTATTTATCAATAAATAAAAAATGGTTTCACGTGAACCGGTTGCCAGGAATACAATTTGCCAATGGAAAATCTCGGGAAAACAGCGGGATTCGTGGCGCTGCTGCTGGCAGCCTGGGTCGGTCTTATCGTGTACAGCAACCAGGCAGTGGATCCTGGCAGCTACGAGATCCTGGGAGGGCAGGCCATATTCACGTTTGTCGAAGTGGATCCGCAAACAGGCGTCAGTGACTCTGAACTTGCCCGGCTATCGAATCAGATTTGCGACGGGGAGCCAGTTTGTGGCGTGATGTACTGGACTGACAGGAGTGAGGCAGCCACCGAGCTGCCAATGACTGAAGCCCAGCTCGAGTCGATGCTGGCTCAATTCAACATCAACCGGAATACTGGGCTGGAAGAACTCGTACGGTTTTGAGTGTTTAGGTGGTGAAGTCCTGGAACAGGACGGCATATTCCACTTTGCCGATGCACTTTGCCTCGGGGTCGGTGATCGTGCCGTAGTCTTTATTGATCGCCTGTAGGATTTTCTCCGGTCCATTTTTCCTGAAACGCCTGCATACTACCTCTCCGTCGGCCAGGTTGAATATTCCTATTTTCCCTGCCGATATGGATTTTGAGGGACGGACAATCAGGGTGGCACCTTCCGGGATAGAGCCTGCCTCGTCACCGTGCATCGAGTCATCTTGCATGATCGTGGCAAACCAGTTGCTTTCCACGACGCCGTAGAACAGCGTGAAGGTGTCGACGGATTTCAACGATCTTGGAAAGTTCGAGATTTGCTTGTCGGTGAGTAACGGCAGGCTGTTTATCTGGGGTTCCGTGTTGCCGTCCGGGGAGTGGTGCTGGTTACCGAATCGTAGCCAGCCGGCGTTGACGCCGATTACCTGTGCAATTTTCTCGATTCGTCGAGGGTTCAGGACCTCTCCTGACTCGATTTGATTGATTGCCTGTTGTGATAAGCCAACGGCATCGCCCAGTTGTTTTTGAGTGATACCAGCCTTGATTCTGGCGTCACGAAGTCTCTTCCCTAACATAAAATCACCTTACAACTTCCAGTTGTGGCAGACAAAACTCTAATATTGGTTGCCAAAAAACAAGTCCAGCTTGTATATTTGCGACCCATGGCCGATAAATCCTTTGAAGTTGAGTTCTCCAAAGCACTTGGTTTTGCCAAAAGCCAGGCACGAATTGGGGAGATCTGTAACGTCTCGCAGCAATCAGTGAGCCTGTACCGGGCTAATCGAAAGATGCCGGTGAAGCGGGCTGAGCTCCTGGTCAAGCAGTTCCCGGATCTCGACTTCAAGATCCTGATCGGGGTCGATTCCGACGATCTGTAACCGGCCGCGCCTCACAGCTTTTGGCCCACGCAACCACAACAACAACCAGGAGCCCGCGTATGGCCGCCAGAACCTTGAGTGTGAAAGTCATTGTCAAAACGCCCCTGAAAAAGGGCTTGGATGAGCTGATCGACGAGCTGACCGCCCGCCTGAAGAAATCAGAAATCAGCCAGGAGGATTGCAACTACATCGTCGACGCAATGGATCGCAACATGGCTCAGCTCTACACCACGCGCCAGATAACGGTGCCGAAGGAAAAGGGCGGACCGCTGGTAGCGCTCGAGGTCGGGGCCAGCGACACCTTCTGGACAGTTCTTTCCTTTCTCAAGTGCGGGCACATCGATTCACTTCTGACCTATGTGAAGGCAATGGATGACCGCCGTCTCAATCAATCTGAAACAACATAATCAAACAGGGGCTATTCAATGAAATGGTGGAAGAGTCACAGTGATCTCTATCAAACGCCGGAAATGATCAAGCTGGTAAACCGGTTCGGTTTCGCCGGTGCCGGGTTCTACAACTTCTGCAAATCGCAGATCGCCATGGACGTCAGCAAGGAGAATCTGACCTTCGAATTGCGCTATGACGTCGAGACCCTGGCGATCATGGGCAGGGCCGAGGAAACCGACTGCCAGGCCATGCTCGACTACCTGGTCGAGCTCGGTTTACTCGAGTTGAGGCAGGGGAAAATCACGTGTATGGCGTTGATTGGTGAGATTGAGAACTCCATTGTAAAAAGCCCGCAGATCAAAGACTTGCAGGAGCGCTTAAAAAAGCTGAAGGCGGAAGGGCGGCCCGACCCCGGAAGCGAAAAAGCAAGCCGGGATGATCCTGAACCTTCCGGGACAGTCCGGGATGATCCGGGACAGTCCGGGATGGTCCGGGAAGAGTTCGGACTAGATTTAGATTTAGATACTACTACTCCTAACTATTCAATAATCCCGCGCGCGTTTAAACCGTCGCACTTGTGCCTGAAGCTTTTGGAGGACGACCTGGTGCCTCCGTGGTTCATCGATGAGTACTTGCGGGAATTTCGGCTGTTCTGGTCCGAGTCAGGTGCCCGCAAGGCTTCCTGGTCAATGATTTTTTACCGGCAGTGCGCTGAGCAATGGCGCCTGCAACGCCCAAGTGGCGATGGGGGTGGCTATGCTGCTCGACGACAGGCAGAAGTTAATCATTGAGACCGCGATGGCAAATCCGGCCCTGCTGACACGCTGGGAGCAGAGTTTCGTCAAGAACATCGACGACCTGCGCTACCGGTACCGGGCCCGGAATTATTTCCTGACCAAGGCACAAGACGAGATTCTTGAGCAGATCGGCCGCAAGGTGGAGCACGTCTTCCCCCGGGATAAGCGCCCAGGCATCGAGGATCACCTGCTGGAACACCTGAAAAAAATGTTCGGTTAGACGCATGGACAACGAGAAAAACTACCCGCCAGAGCTGCTGAACCAGCTGAAGTCAGCTGACAAGGGAGTAAGCGTTCGGGGAGGGTTGACGGAAGCAGGCACGCGGATCCTTACCGCCGCAGGATCTTTCCCGGCCACGTTTAACACGAACGACCTGATTATCAGGATATGGGAACAAACTGGCAGGGTTGAAAAGCGATCATGTCTCCAGTCCAGCTACGCAAGTTTGATCAGGGGCGGCTGGCTCAAGCGGGTCGAGCATGGGCGTTACCAGGTGGCTAAGAAGCTGGATTCCGAGGGGAAGCAGGCCTCCGCGAGCCCCAAGCCGACACCACCGATCCCCGATGACCAGGTGACCCGAATCTGTGCGGAGTGTGGTGACGTGATAGATCTGACTGGCAGGATCGGAAAGCTGGAACAGAACGGCAGGGCGTTTTGCTCTGCGCAGTGTTTGAAAGAATTCAGGCGAAGCGGGTTGTGAGGATTAGTGAGACTGACCGAGGAAGAATACCAGGCCCTGGTGGCCGCCAGGCAGAAAAGCCAGGCTACCCCGCATCCGGACGCCGGCAAGGTCGAGGATCCCGGCACACACCAGGTGATCGCTCGGGCCAGCACTCTGACCGGCCCGGCCGGTATGAACAAGACCGAAAAGCGCTACCTGGACGAAGTGCTGACCCCGAAGGTCAAGACCGGTGAGATATTCAGGGTCGACTTCGAAACGGTGCGGCGCCGGATCTCCATCGAGGGAGCCAGGTGCTGGTATCTGATCGACTTCGAGGTCACCTTGACCAACGGCGCGGTGGAGTACCACGAGGTGAAGGGCCCTCACATCCACGAGGATTCCCTGATCAAGTTCAAGGCAGCAATGCAAATTTACAGACACTACCGCTGGGTGATGGCTCAGGACGATGGTGAGAAATGGGTAATCAGGCTCGACAGCCGGCAGGCAGACAGGGTGCCGGGGTTCTCAGTTGGACACGGGTAAATGCGTACTACCTGGATTCCGTCGGCGGACGATATCGAATCAGCAAAATCAACGTAAGTGACGGGACGATCTACCTGGCGTTCTGCAGAGAGCGCCGGCAGTGGGTCGACGGGAACAACCCGAAGAGCTGGAGCGCGTACGACACCGGACTGATTGCAAAATGTAAGACCGCCAGGCAGGCCATGGCAGTTTGCGAGCAGTACGAATTCGATTACCAGGCCAGCAATGTTGATGGGATGTACTATGGCGTCGGTTTTACTGGTTAAGTTTGATCAGGAGCGCTACAAGGAACACATGCAAGATTGGGCAGACTACGTGCGACGGGTCGATGGCCATCAGTCGGGCTCGTTCGGCACCGCCAGCGCCATGCCAAACCGCCTGGGGTTCTACCGGGGTGGCCAGGAGAACATCCTGCGGAAGAAGCCCTACACAGCCCGAGGCAGGCAATCCGAATCCGATGCCCCGAAGCAGTTCTATCCCGAGGGCTTCGACACCGAAGAATTTATCAGCATGGCAGTGGACAACCTGCGCCAGGCAAACCCAGGCGCCGCCGCCGCCGTTGAGCAGCAATTTCTGAAGCGTGGAGCCAGCTCTGAAAAAGCAGAGCGACTCGGCATCACCCTGCCGCTGTACAAGAATCGCTTGGCCATCGCCAAGACCTACATCTGCGCCTACATGCGTGGACTGAAGCAAAAAACGACGTAGGCCCGTCAAATCCGCGAGATTTTATTTTTTCAAACTATTTACATCAAAAGATAATCTTCTTACTATCAGGAGCTATATTGTCACCAGAGGTGGCGGCAGTTCCTTTTCAAGCCCGGTGCGCACAGCGTCCCGGGCTTTTTTATGCCCGAAAATATGTGCTTCACAGACACCGAAAAGAGAGACCTGATCAACAAGGTCAACCAGCACGACGCTGACCTCTCGAACATTCGGACCACTATCCGAGTCTCTGTCACGTGCGCTTCCGTGTTCATGGGAATTATCATTAGCGGAGCCAGTTGGTACCTGAGTGACAAGCTGGAACAGTTGGATCCCCTGCTGATGAGTGATCGTGAGACCACGGTGGTTGTAGATCGTCTGGTGGAGGATGTTCGAGAACTCACCATCCAGGTGCGAAACATCATTCAACGGCTGGGATCGCTACAACAATGACCGCAGAGGAATCGCCGCAAGCAGAATTCACTTACAAGTTAATGCGCTTCAGCAGCGCGCCGTGCAGCACAGAAAGCCTGCTGATGGCAGGGTGTGAAGAGGGGGACATGCTGTTCCGCTGCTTCGCCCTCGAGGATGAGCACCGAGACGTCAAGGTGGCAGGCAAGACCCGGATCCCCGCCGGCCGGTACGAAATCAAACCGCGCACCAAGGGCATGCTGTATCTGGAATTGAAGAAAAAGTACCCCTGGCACGACAAGGGCATGCTGTGGCTGCAGAACGTGCCAGGGTTCAACTGGATATATTTGCATAGTGGCAACCGCCACGGCGACACCAGCGGCTGCATCCTCGTCGGTGACAGCCTGGTGTCAAACGTTGAAGAGGTGGGCGAGGGCTTTGTCAGCTATTCGGTGAACGCCTACCGCCGGCTCTACAACGAGATCCACGGGCTGCTTGAGAACAAGGTCAGAGTGTTTCTTCTCATCGAGGACCTGGCATGACTGGTGGCGCCTACTACATCGACGAGCTGCACGCGCGAGCCGTCGACAACGGGTGGGAGCTGACCAAGAAGCTGACGTTTTATTCAGCGGAACTGAACAGGTTTATCACAGCTTTTCCCGGGTTCTTTACCGACCTGGCCAGCGTCCCCAGACCGCTGCGCGCCATTGTCCCGGTGGCCAACAGTGTCTGGCGCCGTGCGGCGGTCACCCACGATCTGCTGTGCGACCCCATCACCCAGCAGTCCATGGGAATTACCCAGACCCAGGCAGACGCGGTTCTGCGGGAAGCCATGATATGCCTGGGGGTGCCGGCCAGGCGGGCGCAGATCGTCTGGTTCTTTGTCCGGATCTACCAGGCAACCTGGGGTAACCCAAAACGTAAAACAATCAGGCAGTCGACGAGGCTATGGAACAAATTTTCAAACTGGTGGCGCTCGAAATGAACAAGCTTGTCTTTCTCGTGCTGATGTTGCCCTCCCTGGTGTTTGGCCAGGATGTGTGTGAGGCCATTTCCATTGGTGGACCGACAACAGTGGCAGACGGTGCCTGGTCGGATCCGGCGACCTGGGGCGGCGCTGTGCCCGGAGCTGGTGAAAACGCGGAGCTCCGTCACGCGGTTACCGTCACTGATGCCACCATCGGGCAGCTGCTGGTGTGGGGCGATCTATCCGTAAATGGTCAACTTAACGCCAGTGGTTCAGTCGTTGTTTGCCCGGGTGGCTCCCTGGCTGGTGTCCGTGGGCAGATCGCCTTCGACGTCGACGATGATCAGCTGTCCGTAGGCAATACCCAGCCTGGCCCCGTGGCATCGATGCCGGATTTCCATCCGGACGATATCGGTTTGTGGGTTGTGGGTGGCAGCGTGGATCTGGCCGGCCCCGAGGTGACCGCCTGGGTGGATGTGGATCCTGCAGGCCAGCTCACCGACTTCGAGTATGGCTTGCGGCGCGCCGAAGCAATAAGCCCTGCAGGGACAGCGACACTGGCATCGATCCCGGTGGGCTGGATCCCGGGCGACCAGCTGGTCATCACCACCGAGCAGGGCCAGAGCAGCCAGGCTACCCTGGATGCAATTGACGGCCGACAAATTGAATTCACCGCCGAGACGGCACTGACTGGCTACGCGCTCGAGTACCAGGGCACCGTGGTCGTGCCGAAGATCGGCAACTTGTCCCGTCGCTTCCAGGTAGTCAGCCGCCAGGTAACACCAGGCAGCACCAATCACCGCGCCCACGTCATTGCCATGGGCGGCGCCACGGTCAACCTGCGCTACGTTGAGTTTCGCAACCTGGGGCCCCGGGGGATCCTTGGCAGGTATCCGGTGCATCTGCACCTGCTGCAGGAGACCACCGCAGCCGTGGTGGGCAACTCGATCTGGCAGGACGTGGCAGAAGGCGGTAACCGCTGGATCTCGATCCACGCCACCCAGGGCGCCACGGTAAGTGGCAATGTGATGTTTCGCAGCCTGGGCCACGGCGTCTTCATGGAAGACCGCGCGACCTACGACAACCAGGTGACCGGGAATCTGACCGTGGACCTGCAGCACGGGCACTTCAATCGACCAGGCAGGGGCGAGAAGGAATTTTACGAGGAAATCCCGGACATTCTGGACGAAGAAATTTTCGGCGGAACCAGCGAGGCCTCGAACCATTTCTGGACCCGGCAGGGCAACAACCTGGACGACAACGTGTCGGTGGGTTACATCGACGACTGGCCAGGCAACCGATTCCCGCACTCAAACGGCATGGTGATCCTGCCGAGTGACAACCCCGCGCCCACGACAGTGAACAACTACCAATGCCTGGGCTGCGGTGGTTTCGGCACCTGGTCCTACGTGGAACAGCTCGCGGAATTCAAGGGCCTGCTGGCCACCTACAACCGCACCAATGGCTGGTACCCGGTACTGAACAACACGCAGCTGACCGATAGCCTGCTGGCCATGAATGGTCGCTCTACCTCCTGGGCTGGGCAGATATTTCTCAATAGCTCTGACGCGCGGGTAATCAACTCCCACCTGGTGGGCGGCATCGGCGTCCATAGCCATTACTTCGGCTCAACCACGTTTGAGGGTGGCAGCATCAACGCAGCCTATCCGCTCGACCAGTCATACTGGGAGACCGTGACCCGGGTCAATGGCACCGAGATTACCGCTACTCAGGATCTGTTTTATCGACGCTACCCCAACCTGAAGCGCAACTCACCGGTACCCGTCTGGTTCACAGGGGCAGCCCTCAACGGAGCGCCGCTGGATGGCATGTACGTGCGCACCCCGGAACATGCCCGCTATTTCGAGACTATAGGCAGCCCCAAGTACAGCGGCCAGGAAGTGGTGCCCGAGCAAGGCTACTTCCTGGAAAAGGCAGTGATCCCCGGCCTGGGCTACTACGGCACCGCCTACTACCGCTCAGTGACTCCGGTCGGCGAGCAAGAGGGGCAGGCCTCCTACCCGTACGAACACGAGGCAGGCTACAACGCCAGCATTGCCGCGGGAAATCTTGGCTACCCGCATGCGTTCCCCGCAGGGCAGTACGTGGTCCGCTACTACCGCTCCAAGGGCGGGGAGCTGGTCCGGGAAGAGACTGTGCAGCTGGGTGACGCTGCGCCGCCACCCAATACTCCACCGGTCGCTATGATCGGGTTGTCGCAATCGGTCTTTACTGACACCGACGGGGAACCCGGTGAAACGATTGATTTAGCCGGCACGGCAGAAGATGCCGACGGCGTGGTTGAGATTGTGGAGTGGCTGCTCGACGGTGAGCTGGTCAGCACCCTCCTGGAAGCCCAAGTGCTTGTCAGTGATGGCGAGCACGACCTGGAGCTGCACGTGACGGACGACGACGGTGACACCGCCATCGATGCCGCCACCATCACGGTGGAGCCGGCACCGGTAGAACCGCCCGAGGTGATCCTGAAGGAAGACATACTGCAGATCCTCGAGGACGGCTTCGACGGCATTCTGGATCAGATTCGGGCGCTGTAGTGACCGCCCCGGTTATCGAAAATTTTTCAACGTTCAAACAGGAAGAAACCACCGCCCTTGCCGTCAATGACCCGTCGGGTGTCTCTGTCGGTGACCTGCTGCTGCTGCCAATCAACGCCGGTGACAGCACCGTTGCTTTCGGCGGCCTGAGCAACTTCACGTCGATAGCTGATGACACGTATTCGTTCGGTGTCGCCCGCTCGGGGTTGTACTACCGAATAGCGGATCGGACTGCCGCCGATTCGGTGACCATCACACGGGCCAGCGCCCAGTGGACCGCCGCGACGATGTACCGGATCAGCGGCGTAGACACGGAAAACCCGATCCACAAAAGCACACTCTCTGCAGATCGGTTCAACGGGGATCCGCTCACCTCGGACTCAGTAACAACGACGGTTGATGACTGCCTGATCATGGTCTTCTCGGGATCCTCAATCTGTAAGATTGGGTCGACCTTCACCGTCAGTGAGGGCTCACTGGACCAGCACGAAGACTGCTTCCCGTTCCTGATGGCGAATAAGGCACTTACCGGCCAGGCCACCGACGGGGACTGGGACTTTGCGGTAAGCGGCGCTGGCATCTACCAGCGGACCCAGTTTATGACCATTGCAATCGCACCTGGTGCGGCGCCAGCTGGCAGGTCGGTTAATTCAAGCCTTATTCACCGCATGCCCATGCGGCACATGCTTACGAGGTAAACAATGCGACGCTACTCCGTTTCGTTCACTGAAGTGTCAGTTACAGCCCAGCAGGACCTGTTTCAGCTGGAAGCCAACACCGTGCCGCTCATCCTGCTTGGCGTGTTTCTCAGCCAGTCGGGTGACGTGGGTGACGCCGAGGCAGAAGGCCTTTCGATTCAGATTGCCCGGGTCACTGACGCGGTGACCAACGACGTGGCAGAAGTTCTCCTTGACGGTGGTGACGGCGCTGCCAACGCGGACCTGGCAATCAACGAGACCACCGAGCTGACTACCGGGAAAACGGTACTGCATTCGGAGGTCTGGCACGTGCAGAACGGCAGTTTTATCTACCTGCCGACACCTGAAATTCAAATTGTGGGAGAGGTGAACAATGCCCTGGTGGTGAATCTGAACACGACGCCAGCTGATGCCCTGGTGATGAGCGGTACCTGTTATTTCGCTGAAATGGGCAGTTAACCATGGGTTATGGCGTTTTCCGGCGCCGGCCCTGGCATCACTACTACCTGAGACGCCGGCCTGCAACCAGGCCGTTTAAGGCTGCCACCGGCACAATCGCCAGCAGCGCGGTTGCCTCGGCATCGCTGTCGACGCTCTCTGGCAGGCTTACCCAGGTCCAGGCCCAGGCTGAAGGGGGGTTCTCGGAGCAGCACACCACTGCCAGGAACCCGGGCCTGGACACCCAGGCAGCCGGCGGCAGTGTCTATCAGCACACCAGCAGCCGCTCCCGGAGCATCAGCAGCCAGGCGCAAAGTGACGATAGTCACCAACACGCCACGGGCAGGAATGGGCAAGGGGTTGCCGAGGCAGTCGGCTCGACCCAGGTTGTTCACACAACCGCCAGGTCAGGCCAGATTGCCAGCACGGCCAGCTCGTCGACGAGCGTCAGCGGATCCGCCGCACCATCGCGGTCTACGTCGGCCGAGGCGAGCTCGTCAACGGTCTTCGTCCACACGACGAGCCGTAGCAATCAGCTGAGCACCACGGCAGCTGGTGACGATAGTCACCAACATGCCACGGGCAGGAATGGGCAGGAGGCTTCCGAGGCAGCAGGCTCGACCCAGGTTGTTCACACAACCGCCAGGTCAGGCAGCATTGCCAGCTCAGCAACAGCGACGGCAGCGCTGTCCACGTCGGCCGAGCCGGCGCGCACAACGTCAGCCACCGCGTCTGGCAGCTCGTCGTTCGCGCACACCACCAGCCGATCTAACCAGGTTGTCACCGCCGCCGACGGTGAGCACACGCTGGAGCACGCCACTGGCAGGACAGCGGCGACCAGCTCCCAGGGGTCTGGCAGCGGCACTGTGCAGCACAGCCCGGGCAAGACTGGGCAGAGCTCGACCCAGGCAGCCGATGGTAGCGCCCTGGCCCACACGACTGGGCGATCAGGCCAGATTGCCAGTTCAGCCAGCTCAAGTACGAGCATTGAAGGCAGCACTGCGGTCATTGCCTTTGGCAGCATCAGCAGCCAGGCCACGGCACAGGCATCGCTATCGCATGTTGCCGGCAGGCAGGCCTCTGCCGTCAGCGAGGCGCAAGGCAGCTCGACGAGTGCTCATGAGACCGCCAGGTTTGGCACGGTCACGACGGCGGCCACTGCTGCCAATGATGAGACCGTCACCACAAGCCGCAGCGGATCCACGGCAAGCCAGGCGTCGGGTGGTTTCGCCTTCACCTACATTGGCTACAACGAAGCCGATGTGATCAGCACCATCGCGCTGACCGGCTCGATTGTTTCGGCGGTGAGTGTGACAGGAACAATTACGCAGGAAATCGCCGTGAATGGATACCTGGAACCCGCCGCATGATTGAGATCTACGAGAACGAGAAAATAGTTTTCTCCGTGACCACGGACGAATCGATCACCGGCGCCACCGAGCTGAAGTATGTGCTGGCCAAGCAGCGCAAGAGCCCCACGGCTGTGATCACTAAGACCCTGGGCAGTGGCGTGACCATCACTGGCTCAAACACCTTCACTGTCGAGCTGGATCCGGAAGACACCGACGGCAAGGCCGGCACCTACCAGCACCAGGCCAGGGTGACCGATGCCACCGGAGATCCCAACACCATCAGGTTGACCGATGAGGTCGTGAAGATTCACAAAACATACGCAGACTGACCGAGGACGAGAAACATGCCTTTTACAATTGCAGGACTGAACAAGATGCTGGACAACCTGGGTGCCGTGGAAGCGAGGTTGCACGATGGCTACCCGGATGACGCTGGTGACAACGAGCTGACGATTGCCTCACCTGAGATCTACAGCCGCCAGTCAATCGCGTTTTCTGCCGCATCAGCAGGAGCCATCGATAGCAGCAGCCAGCCTGCCTTCGATGTGCCAGCCGGCACGACACTGCGCTGGGTTTCACTGTGGGATAACTCCAGCCCACAGACCTGCCTGCAGTTCGCTCCCCTGGGAGAGAGCCAGCTGACCTACACGGTCGACTCTGGCGCAGACACCATTGACTCCACGTCCCACGGGCTGAGCAATGATGACCTGGTGGTGTTCTATGCAGGCACTGCACCAGGTGGGTTGACGGAAGGCCAGGTCTATCACGTGATCAATGCCAACGCCAATGACTTCCAGGTGGCAGCCACGCAGGGTGGCTCGGCCATCAACCTGACCGACACCGAGAACGGCTCCAAGCTTTCGCAGATTGTTCCGGAGACCTACGGCGCCCAGGGTACCTTCACCCTGTCTGATGCGGATCTGTCACTGACTCGCTAAGCCTATGCCAAAGGCCATCCCCCTCTACCGCAACCTGTTTGCTAAGACCAAGCCGAGGCGACGCCACGGCTGGGATCACGGCCGCAGGACGACAACCAGTCGAGGGTATGGCTACCAGTGGCAGCGGCTGCGTAAGCAGATCCTGGTCAGGGATTCGTACCTGTGTCAGCCCTGCAAGCGGCGGGGTGTGTTGCGTCAGGCCACCGAGGTCGACCACATCAAGCCCAAGGCCCAGGGCGGGCAGGACAACGAAGAGAACCTGCAATCTATCTGCAAAGCCTGCCATCAGAGCAAGACTGGCAGCGAACAGAGGGTCGAAAGTGGCACCGCTACAGCCCAGTAACCATGCGGGGTAGGGGCGGGTCAAAACTTCAGACGGGTACCCGGACTGACCGCCGCCCAGTCTAATTTTTTTGTCGACAGAATTTTAGGATCAGCCAATTTTGGGACGCCACCGACAACCGAGAGAAAAAGCGAAGGCCAACGGGGCGTTCGATGAGCACCCGGGCCGGTACGGCGAGGAAGAACCGCCGAAGCATTCCGAGCCGCTTGGCGATCCGCCGAAGTTCCTGACCGCTGCACAGAAAAAACTCTGGCTCGAGATCGCCGACTGCGGGCTGCCCGAAGTTTTTACCAAGGGCGACAGGCTCTCGGTGGAGCAGGCCGTGCTCCTGCTGGCCGAAGTGCGCGACGCGGAGAAACACAACAAGACCGTGCCCCGCCAGCGAAAGGCCTGGAACGAACGGCTCAAGCAACTGGAGGCCAAGTTCACAGCCGAGAAAACAGCAACCGGGCGGAAGGCCGCCCAGGCAGCAATCAAAAACCACCACAAAATCTATCCACTCTACCAAAGAGTGCCGACTGCGAGGCTTCAGCTGCTTCGCGGGTATTTCGCCACGTTCGGCATGAACCCGACAGACCGCCAACGGCTGCGGGTTCCGGAGCTCGGCGACAAACCTGGCAAGACTGATGGTTTTATCCCGCTGCACTAATGAGTCGTAGCGATGAAATCAGGTGTCGAGCGGTGCAACGACTTCGTGGAGGCCGTACTCAGCGGCAAGCTGGCTGCCCCGGAAACAGTCAAGCAGGCCTGCGCCAGGTACCGGGCCGATTTCGATAATCCCAAATTCATCTTCGATGAGTTCGCCGCCGATGCGGCTGTCCACAATATCGAGCGGTTCAAACACCCGAAAGGGCGGTGGCAGGGTAAGCCGGTGGTTCTTGAGAACTGGCAGTGCTTTGTCGTGTGCAATTTATTCGGCTGGAAGCGCAGGGCAACCAAGCTGCGCCGGTTCAGACGGGGTTACCTGCGGGTGCCTCGAAAAAATGGAAAGACGATGCTGGCAATTCTGATAGCCCTGGTGATGTTCGGGCCCGATATGGAGCCCGGCGCGGAAGTCTACCTGGGCGCCACGGGCCAGGACCAGGCTGACGAGCTGCTGTTCTACCCGGCTAAATTCATCGTCGAGCAGTCACCGGAGTACAAGAAGCATTTCGGCGTCGAGGTACGTGCAAAAAGCCTGGTGATTCCGGCCAACTTTTCAAAGTTCCGGTCGGTCATCCGCAAGCCACCGGATGGCAGTAACCCACACTGCGCCATCGTGGATGAATACCACCTGCATGACGACTCGAGCCAGGTGGACACGTTCGACACCGGCATGGGTGCGCGTGAAGAGCCCTTGATGCTGATCACGACTACGGCTGGCAGCAACTTGAGCGGACCGTGCAAGGAGTACGACGACGATTGCCTCGATCTACTCGAGGGTAAGTTCGAGCACGACTCCCGCTTCGTGATGATCTATGCCCTGGATAAAGACGATTCCTGGGAAGATCTCGAGAGCTGGCTGAAGGTCAATCCGAATGCCGGCCTGACGGTGGACGTTGAGTTCCTGCAGGACCAGCTCGCCGAGGCCAGGCGTAACCCGAGTAAGCAGAATGAGCTGCGGACCAAACATGCCAATGAATGGGTGGGGGCAGCCACCACCTGGTTGAACATCCTGCTGTGGCAGCGGCAGTCGAAGCCCAGCCTGTTCGAGAAATTCAGGGACTGTCCCTGCTACGGCGGGGTTGACCTGGCCACCCGGAACGACGCCAACGCGGTCAGCCTGATTTTCAAGAACGAAGACGGCGAGTATTTCCAGTACATCAGGCTCTATGTGCCCGAAGGGGCAGTGCGGAAAAATCCGAAATACAAAACATTCGTCAACAGCGGGGAAATGATTGTCACCCCGGGTGAGGCCACCGACCAGGCGCGGATCGAGGAAGACATTCTGGCCATGCAGGAAGAATTCGATGTGCGCGGCTGGGGCTTTGACCCCTACCAGGGCGCGTACATCATGCGGCGCTGCTACGAGCAGGGCTTGGAGGTCGTTGAGTACGGGAACACGGTGAAGAATATCTCCCCGCCCATGAAAGAGGTCGAGGCCCTGGTCGAGGAAGGCACGTTCTACAACGACGGCAACGCCGCCATGACCTGGATGGTCGGCAACGTGGTTTGCTTCGTGGACGTGAAAGACAACATCTTCCCGCGAAAGCAGAATCGACACGACAAGAAATCCAAAATCGATGGCCCGGTTTCCATGTTCATGGGCGTAGGGATGTGGCTTGCCGACGAAGGCGATGACGAGATCGGGATGACCTATGTTTAAGATTTTCAGAGCGTCCAAGCTGGAGCAGCGACTCGAAGAGCTCGAGGGCCAACTGAGAGAAAAAGAGGAACAGGGCGGCCGCGACTTCCTGGAAGTGATCGAAGCGCTGGATGAGCAATTCTCATCGTCAAACCCGAGCGGGATCCACGTGACCACCGCGCGCGCCATCCAGCAGCCCACCGTCTGGGCTTGTGCGCGGATTATCTCGGAGATCATGGCATCACTGCCTATCCTGGTGCAGACGCGCCAGGGTGGCAGCTGGAAGACGGCAGAGCAGCACGATGCCCAGGAGCTGCTGTACGAGCCGAATGAGTGGATGACCAAGCACGAGCTGATCTCGTTCCTGGTGGTCTGGTCGGAGCTGCGGGGTAACAGTTTCCTGTTCAAGAACACGGTGGCCAGCGGCAAGGTGAAGCGCTTGCTGCCCCTGGAAGGCAACTCGGTGACCGTGGATATGTCCTCGGACTGGAAGCTGAGATACCAGGTCGGCTCGCTCCAGCAAAGTGGAATCTACGACGGCCGGAAAATTTTCCATCACCGCAACTTCGGCGTCGAAAGCCACGTGGGTCTATCCACCATCGGCAACCACCGAATGGGTATTTCCGTGGCGCTTCAGCTCCAGGAGCACGCTGCGTCGGCCTACAAGAACGGCCTGCAGACCAGTAAATGGGTATCCGGTAACAAGCCTGCCGGCAAAGATCGGGTCGAGGACCTGAAAAAGCAGCTGGCCAAGTTCCAGGGAGCCACTAACGCCGGGAAGATCCCCTTTATTCCCCACGACTTCACGCTGAATGAGGCCAAGGGCATCAGTGAGGTGGACGCCCAGTACATCGAATCCAGGAAGATGCAGAAACAGGAAATTGCCTCGATTTTCGGTGTGCCGCTGTTCCTGCTGAACGACACGGAGAAATCAACAACCTGGGGATCCGGCCTCGAGGAGTTAAGCCGCTCATTCGTGCGGTATTCCCTGGGTCCCCGCTTCAACCGCCTGTCGGAAACCCTGGTCAAGCAGCTGATTTCCGCCAGAGAAAAGCGGACCACACGCTTTAAGTTTGATACCACCGAATTCACGCTGGGTGAGTTCAAGGAACGGATGGAAGGCTACAAATCCAGCATTGAAAGCGGTGTTTTCAATCCGAACGAGGCACGGCAAATCGAGGGTTACAACCCACGGGAAGGCGGTGATGAGTACCGCAAGCCCCTGAACATTGGCATGGACGGTGAGGATCCGGACGACGAGCCTGAACCAGAGCCGGTGCCGGTACCCGACGACGATGAAGACGAAGACTGACAGGTGAAGCTATGAAAAGAAGGTACGCCGTAAGGCCGCTCGAGATCAAGGCAGCTGATGACGAGGGCAAATTCAGTGGATACGGCTCGGTGTTCGATGTCATCGATTCCTATCACGACATTATCGTGCCTGGTGCGTTCGAACAAACCATTGAAGAGCACAAAAAGGCCGGCACGGCGCCGGCGCTGCTGTGGCAGCACCAGTCCGACAAGCCCATCGGTGTCTGGGAGAAGTTTTCCGAAGACGAGACAGGCCTGCTGATGGAAGGGCAGCTGTTGATGGACGTGCAGCTTGCCAAAGAAGCCAAATCACTGATCAAGGCCAAGGCAGTGCGCGGCCTGTCGATAGGCTTCACCGTCCCGAAAGGCGGTGAGGAATACGACAAGGAACGCAACGTCTGGATTATTAAACAGGTTAACCTGTGGGAGACGTCCATTGTGACGTTTCCTGCCAACAAAGACGCCCAGATTCAGGAGGTAAAACACCTCATTGAATCTGGGCAATTCCCATCCATTCGCGAATTTGAACGCTATCTCATGCACGACGCTGGGTTTAGTCGGTCACAGGCGCGGACGGTTTTAAATGACGGCTACAAATCGTTACTCAAGCACGACGCTGAAGACGAAATCTCAGCCAAAATTGATGAAATGATTAAGGAGTTAAGCTAATGCCAGATCCAGTATTGGAAAAGCTTGGCGAGCTGGATAAAACCTTCCGGGGCTTGAATGACAAGACCATGGAAGAGCTCAAAGAGCATGGGACCCAGCTCTCGACCACGGTCGAGAAGCTGGAAAACGTCGAGAAAGATATCGACAAACTGGAAGAAGAACACCAGAAGCGCCTGGACGATATCGAGCTGCGTCTCGATACGCCGGCTCAGGATCGCAGCGACATTTCCGACGCGGAGAAAAAGCACGTCGATGCCTGGGAAGCCTGGATGCGGGCACCGCAAAGCCAGAAGGCCATCAACAGCCTGCTGGAGGCCACCGAGGAAGTCGACCGCGAGTTCGGCAGGAAAGAGGTCACCACGACCGTCACTGCCTCTGGTGGCTACGCTGTCCCGGAAGTGATCGCCCGCAAGATCGGCGAGAAGGTCCAGGATATCTCTGACATGCGCCGGCTTGTCCGGGTTCAGCAAGTCGGCACCAGCGACTACAAGGAACTGGTGGACGTCAACGGCGAAGAATCCGGCTGGGTTGGTGAGACCGGTACGCGCAGCGAGACCGGCACACCGCAGCTCGCCGAGTGTGCGCCCACCATGGGCACGCTCTATGCCTATCCCAAGACGACGGAAGAGTCGCTCGACGATATCTTCTTCGATGTGCAGGCCTGGCTGATCAGAAAGGCCTCCGTGTCGTTCGCGATCAAGGAAGGCGAAGCGTTCATTACCGGCAACGGCACCAACAAGCCCACCGGCTTTCTGAATGGTGCCCCGTCGGTACTGGGTGATGAAGAGAGCTCCGGCTCACCGCTGACCCCACGTCCCTACGGCACGATCCAGTACGTGCCCACCGGATCCGCCTCGGGTTTTCTCAACAACCCGACCGGCTCGCCGCTCTCGTTCGGTGGCGATGTGTTCATCGATATCGAGCAGGAAATGAAGCCCGCCTACCGGCGCAATGCACGCTACCTGATGAACAAGTCCACGCTGAAGCTTGTGCGCAAGTTCAAGGATTCAGACGGTAACTACGTCTGGCAGCGGAGCATGATCCTGGGCCAGCCCAGCACGATCAACGGCTACGCGGTCGAGGAAATGGAAGCGATGCCCAGCGTGGGCTCGAATGCGTTTCCGGTGGCGTTCGGTGACTTCATGGAAGGCTACCTGGCAGTGGATCGGACCGGTCTTCGAATCAGCATCGATTCGAACATCACCACGCCTGGTTACGTGAAGTACTACCTGCGCAAGCGCCAGGGCGGCAAAGTCTACAACGACGATGCCATCAAGGTGATGAAGTGCGCCACCAGCTGATCAGCTAACAACTGATAAATCAAAAGTAACAACGAAGCGGGCTCCGGAAGGGGCCCGCTTTTTTATTGGAGAAAACAATGATCAAAGCAAAGGTGACCAAGAAATTTCGTGGCGTGATCGATGGGCAGTGCTTGCCCCAGGATATCCACCCGGGCACACAGATTACCGGTGATCTCGCTCGAGTCGCGATCCAGGAGGGTTGGGCCGAGCGGGTTGAAACCGGTGAACCGGACAGACTGAAAGGCCAGGCAGGCGACCAGGGTGGCGACGATTCCAACGACCAGGAAGGCGACGCGGGAAACGACGATTCGAAGGACCAGGGCAAGTCTGGGTCTGCATCGCGACCGGCCCAGGGGTCAGCGAAGAGCAAGCAGAAAAAGTCAGACAAGTAGGTCTCACCACGGTCGTTGTCAATGACGGCTACCGGCTCGCTCCCTGGGCGGACCACCTCTACGCTGCTGATGCGAAGTGGTGGAACGTTCACGGGGGTGAAGTTCGGGAGCGGTTTGGTGGCCAGCTGTGGAGCCAGCACCTGCAACACGGAATCGACTTCCAGGATCCGAACGGAATAACCATCCTGGAAAGCACCGGCGGGACGGGTCTGAGGAAGGACATGCTGGTCCAGGGACAGAATTCCGGGTACCAGGCAATCAACCTGGCCTACATGCTGGGCGCCCAGGTGGTCCTTCTGCTGGGCTATGTGATGACAACCAGGGGGCAGCATTTCTTCGGCAAACACCCGCCGAAACTGAACAGCAACACCAACTACGAAACCTTCATCCGCGCCTTCGAGGACATGAACCCGAGAAAGCACGGCTTGGAGGTCATCAACTGCTCGGTGGGCACCGCCTTGACGTGCTTTCCGAAAATGGATCTTGACGATGCACTCAAAATTTTCGGGCAGGCCGGCAGTGATCATCGGCACAGGGCCCTCACTGGCTGACCAGGCTGACGCTATCCGCAAGAGCACCGCCGTGCGGTTCGGTGTCAACAACACGTTCAATGATTTCACGCTTGATGTGTGGATTGCCTGCGATCCGCAGTGGCATGAAACCTACTCGCCCGTGAAAGGTGAGTTCGAAAAGTGGCACTGGGACGAGGGAGTTTGCAGACGCTACGGCTATCAGTACATCCCGGGACGCTGGGCTGATGGGTTGAGCCTGGATCCAGGTTACATCCACTACAACCACAGCAGTTCCGCCCAGGCGCTCAACCTGGCCGTGTTGTATGGCTGCAGGCCGATCTATCTTGCCGGCTTCGACATGAATTACAGCGGGCGCCGTCATTATTTTGACAACTTGAGCGAGAAAGAGGGCGAATATCCGGCACATTTACGCAAATACAGCGAGTTTGATGGCTTGATTGAGTGCTTTGAGAAGATCGCGGCGCAGCCTGGGCTGCCGCCGATTTTCAATCTCACCGAACACAGCGCGCTGTCATGCTTTCCATTCAGGGGAATCGAGTGTCTTTGATCCGTGTTTTTGTCGGATCCGCCGAGAAATTCCGGGTCTGTGAAGAGCCCCTGCGCCGTAGTGTGCAGGAAAACACGAAAAGCCAGTTCAGCATCACCTTCATGCGGCCAGAGACGCTGGGGATCCCCGAAACCGGCTGCACGGGGTTCAGTAATCTGCGCTTTCTGGTCCCGGAGCTCGCCGGCCATTCAGGGTTTGCGATCTACCTGGACGTGGACATGCTGCTGCTGGGCGATATCGCCGAGCTGTGGGCACACCGGACACCTGGTCAGTGGGTTGCCCTGCAGGACGGCTCCACGGAAGTGTCGGTGATCGACTGCGAGGTTGATTACGGCCTGCCGGCTTACGAAGACATTGCAAATTTCAAAATCTGGGAGGTACTCGAAACACTGCGCACGGCCAACAAGATCGGCGCCGAATGGAACAGCGAAGACCGCATCACACCGGGAGCCAAGCTCCTGCATTTCACTGATTTAAAACAACAGCCCTGGTTCTTTAAGCACCAGGACAAAACAGCAACAGCAATATGGGACTACTACAGTGGAAACAAAACAAATTGAACGGCTTGGCCAATCATGGGAATGGCCGGCGGACGACACCAAGCTGCTGCAGGTGTTCGACTACGTAGAAGATATCGACACCATCATGGAGCACGTGCCACAAAATCGGCGAGTGTTGTGCATCCAGGCGGGCGGTGCCTGCGGTGTCTGGCCGTGGCGCTTCTCGCAATTTTTCAGAAACGTGTACACCTTCGAGCCCGAGCCCGGGAACTATGTGGCGTTGATGGCCAACGCAGGCCGGCGGGTCAACGTGACACCGTTTAATGCCGCACTTGGGAACACCACCACTCGGCGTGCCATGCAGCTCGATGACTGTGAGGCTGGAAACTGCGGCGCGTATTACACCGTAGAGGATCCCGCTGGTGGAGTTCGAGCGCTTACCATTGATTCGCTCGACTTGAGGGCGTGCGACTTGATTCAGCTCGATATCGAGGGCGCTGAGTTCGAGGCCCTGCAGGGGGCGATGCGCACCCTCAAGCGGTTCCGTCCCGTGGTGGTCATCGAAGAGAAAGACCTGCCGCACCGCTCAATGGCAGAAAACCCAGCGCGGGAATTACTGGAAGTGATGGGCTACACCGAATGCGCGAAGGTTCATCGTGATGTGGTGTTCCGATGTTGACCGTCTATTCGGTCCTGTGGGGTGACAAGTACGACCCCGACTACGCATTCACCCTCAAGCGCATGGTGGAAGAAAACCTATCGGTGCCGCACCGATTTTTCTGCATCACCAACCAGGTGCTGGACGGCATCGAGACGCTCAGGCCGTTCCGCCCTGAATGGCGTGGCTGGTGGCAGAAGCTGCAGCTGTTCGGCTTTGCTGACGGCCCCAGCCTATACCTGGACCTCGACGTGGTGGTGACCGGCTCCCTGGACTACCTGGTGGACTACGCCAACGACAGCTACCCACTCGCCGCACCGGCGAACTGGGCCCAGAGCGGTCACGGCGGTATCCAGTCCAGCGTCCTGGCCTGGAACGGCAAGTACAAGGATCCTTTGGCGCAATTCAACTACCAGGTCGACAGCCACCGGCTGTGGGGTGACCAGGAGTTTCTGACCGAGCTGATCGGGGACGATTTCATCCGACTGCCGGGGATCTACAGCTACAAATACCATTGCCGGGCTGAAGGTCAGCCGCCGGCGGACAGCAAAATCATCGTCTTTCACGGAAAGCCAGATCCACATGAAATCAATGAGCCATGGGTAAAACAGTCACGATCCACACCAACCTGAACCTGACCCACCAGCGCGAATACGCCGGCTACCTGAAGGCCGGATTCGAGCGGCAAGGCTACCAGGCCACCGTCACCGCCGACAAAACCAGTGACGCCGACATTCGCGTGGTCCAGGGGCCCCACTACGCCAAGTCGGAAAACCTGGGAAAGCGGACGATCATCCTGGATCGCTGTTTCTGGGGTCATCCAGCCAAGGTTGTCACCCTGGCATGGCTGCGCCCGGACGGTGGCAGGGAATTTGTTGAGAACGCACCAGGTGATCGAGACAGGCCTGAGCTGCTGCCCTGGAAGAGTCGGGAACAGTTCGCCCTGGTGCTCAATGATTTTGATCGGCGAGTCGATACCGCGCCGCTGCGCAAGGATTACCTGGTAGAGACCAGGGAGCACCCGGCACGGGTCAAGCCAAAGACAGGTATCAGGACGGTGCTGGCTCGCAATGACTTTGCGGTCGGCTTTGTCAGTACCGCCATGGTCTCCGCTGTCGTGGCAGGCCTGCCGGTCGTCGCCCTCGATGATCGCAGCCCGGTGGTGCCGGTTGCCTCACAGTCCATTGACGCGCTCAGGCGGCCTGACAGGGAACAGTGGTTACGCAATCTCTCGTACATGAACTGGACGGCCGTGGAGATCTCCACCGGTAAAGCTTTGGAAATGCTTTTATGTCAGTGAACTTGAAAACACCCGCCGAGGACTACCCGGTAACCTTGGAAGAGGCGAAGAAGCAGTGTGAAATCAACACCGCAGTCTCGCGCCACGACGACTACCTGCTGGGCTTGATTCGGGCTGCAACGGATTACATCGAGCGCGTCACCGGCAGGGATCTGATCGAGCGGGTCTGGTATGAGTACTTCGACCGTTTCCCGTCGGGTAATGGTGACATTGAGCTGAAAAAGGGACCGGTTGTGTCGATTGCGGGCATCACCTACACCAACCCCGACGCCTCACCGCAGCAGGTCACCGTCGCCACCTCGGTTTATGGGCTGGACAACGGCATCACGCCGAGCATCGTCTATCTGAAGTACAACCAGAACTGGCCAACGGTCACCACCATGCACAACGGGGTGCGCATCGAGTACACCAGTGGCTATTCACCCGCCGGCGACGACGACCCGGCAGTCAATGTGCCTGAACCGCTCAAGCAGGCCATCAAGATGATCGTTTCGGATCTGTTTGAGCACCGGGAGCACCACCTGGAAATGCAGACCTACAAGAATCCGGCCGTCGACATGCTCATCGGTGAATTTATGGTGTATGCGCTATGAGGACTGCCGGCCGGCTGCGGGATTTCGTCTATGTCCGCAAGTTCACCAGCACCAAGAACGCCGCCATGGAAGTCGTCGAGTCATTCAGCTCAGGGACCGGCAGGGAATGCGGCATTCGGTACCTGATGGGCACCGAGCGCGAGCAGGCGAAGCGTGAAGGCAATGAAAAGCCGGTTGAAGTGCGGTTCCGGTACGAGCCGGGCCTGGTGGACGAGAAGGACCGGCTGGAAAACCGTGAGACCTCACCCTGGGAAACCTACGATGTGGAATCAGTCATCTTCGACCGGATCAAGACCGAGATCATCTGCACCTGCAAGCTGAGAACCTGATGGCTGTCGACAAGTTCGAAATCAAAGGGCTGGACCAGCTGCTCAAGTCCATCGAGGAGAAGGACCCCAAAAAGAAGGTGGCCGTGCTGCGTAAAGCGGCGCGTTCCGCCATGCAGCGGGTGAAGGTCGACATGATCGCCGGGGCCAATATCAACGAAGGGGATCTGCGGGAATCCATCGACTTGCGTGCCCGTACCGGCAGCCGGTCGGACAAGGCCAGGGTGCTGACGATTTCCTGTGGTCCGGTGAAGAAGAAAGGGCGCGGCAAGGGCGGTAAAGACCTTAAACGGATCAACGCCAAAGCCATCGCCCAGGAGTACGGCACCGCCAAGCAGCAAGCGGATCCGTTCATCCGTCCCGCGCTGGAGAAAAACAAGCGACGGGTTCTCGAGGACCTGAAGAAAGACCTGAAGAAGATTCTGGAGAGCCGAAGGAAATGAGCCTCGACGTTGCCTTTGCCACCTACCTGAACACCCTGGGTGATGCCTACGACGAGAAGCTGCCGAGGGAGGGAGCAACCTACCCGGCGCTCGTCTACACCCTGGTGCTGGAAGACCACCAGCCACCGCTGGACGGCTCCAGCTACGTCCAGATTGAAACCCTCTACCAGGTGACCATCTTTGCCCCAACCAAGACCGCCGCCCGGGCCATCGCCCGGCAGATTGAATCGGATCGATCTGGCGTGGTTGGGACATTGAACGGGGTGGCGATTTGTAACTGCCAGGTGCAGATCGCCGGCGAAGCGAACGACCAGGACGAAAACCTGAAATCTGTAATCGTAGAAGTGAGATTTTTCCAGTAAGGAGGAAAAGCAATGAGTCAAGCACAAGGCGCTAAATTCTACCGAGCCACCGGCAGCCCGCTGTCCTATACCCAGATCGCCGGACTGGTCGGTATCGGTGATATCGACATGACCCGGGAACCGGTGGACACCACATTGATGGATCAGGTCGGCAAGTTCATGACCAAGGAAGGCTCCAAGCTCATCGATGGCGGTGAAATCGAGCTTACCCTGGAGTTCGACCCGACCAGCACCGGCGAAGCGAATCTGTACACGGATTTCAAAGCCGATGCCAACGGCAACTACCGGATCAGTCTGCCCATCGGCAGCCCCAACGCCACGTTTTCTTTCGAAGGCTTTGTTTCAAACTGGGGGGCCAGTCATCCGGCGACTGACCGGATGGTCAGGACCGTTACATTCACACTCAGCGGTGAGCCAACAGCCAGCTGGATTTAAGGCAGCAGTAGATGAGTAAATCAACAGAGAAACAACTTCCCAGCGAGAAGCTGGAACAAATCACCGTCGCCATCGATGGCAAGGATTACACGCTCACCGAACTGAACGGCTACCAGCGGATCCTGCTGGATGTTGAATCAAAGATCACCGACGTGGATGCCAAAGATCACAGCGCCGAGGCTAATCTGGCGTTCTACAACTTCAAGTGCCTGGCTATCGCGCTGGGCCTGGAAGCAAGCACCGGTATCGGCTTTCGTGATGGCGTTGAAAGCATCAAGACGCTGCGGCTGAAAACGGTCAACTCGTTGTATGACCAGTTCTCGCCGCTCATCTTCGGTGAGGAAGATCCCGACCCGGAGAACCCGCCCGGCTGATCTATAACCTTGATTTCGGCAAGTCCCTGGCGCTCGAATTCGGCCGGCCGGATTTTCGGGCGTTCCTGGAATCAATCACGGCCGGGCAGCTGGACGAGTGGGGCAGGTACTTCAGGCGGAATGGCTTCCCGGCGGACAACCAGGAGCACCTCTCCGCACAATTGTGTGCCATGTTCTTTAACGCGAATTTCGCCACGAAGGGCAACACGAAGGGACCCGATGAGTTTAAAGCAAGCTACCGACCACGGACGCAATCCGTCAACCAGATGTTCCTGATTCTGAACAGCCTGGCGAAGCGGGCCAAGAGTGAATAACGGCAAATAATGGCAACTATCTCCACATTAACGGCCAATCTTGAGCTGAACTCGGCCCAGTTCCGCAAGGAGCTGGACAAGAGCCAGGCCAAGATGCGTGACGCGCGCCGCCGCACCCGCAACCTGAATACCTCGGTCTCCAAGACCGGCAAGGCATTTCGGGGAGCCGCCCAGGGTGTTGCTACCATGGATGGTCCCCTGGGTGGTGTCGCCAGCCGGATAACGGCAGTCAGCGGGCTGTTGCACAGCAGCGCGGCAGCCTGGACCGGATTTGGCGCTGCGGTCGCCGGCGCCACCTTCCTGCTGGGAAGGTCGGTGGCCACCTTCTCGGAGATCGAAAGCGAACAGCTCAAGACCCAGGCGCTGCTGAAGGCAACCGGGTTTGCCGCCGGGCGTACCGCCAGGCAGCTCGATGACCAGGCGCGCTCCATCGCGCGAGCCACCCTGGCCTCGACACAGGATATCCGGCAGGCCCAGGGCGTCCTGCTGACCTTCCGCACCGTCCAGGAAGAAAGCTTCGACCGTGCTATCAAGCTGTCGCAGGACATTGCGGCGATCATGGGCACGAAGGCCAAAAGTGCCGCGCTGCAGCTCGGTAAGGCGCTGGAGGATCCTGCCACGGGCCTGACGGCCCTGACCCGGGCTGGCATCAGTTTCTCACAGACCGAGAAGCAGCTGATCAAGGACATGGTGGAGGCGGGACAATCCGCTGAAGCCCAGCGTGTCATCCTGGATAAGATCGAAAAGCAGATCGGTGGCGCTGGTGTTGGTGCTGCAGGCGGGCTCAAGGGTAAGGTCGACAGCCTGTCCCAATCCTGGGAGGAATTCCAGGAAACCCTGGCAAAGACCGGCGCAGCGGATATCGCTGCCGGCAGTATCAGCGGTCTTTCTAAAGTGATCGATACACTGCGGCAGCAGATCGATCCGAGTCAGGCTGAAAGGCGGGTACAGCTTGAAACTGAAATCAATGAATTGATTCGGCAGCGCGACCTGCCAGCCAACCAGGGCCGAGCCCGAATAATCCAGCAATACCAGGCACAGATTAACCTGCGCCAGGCAGAGCTCGATGCCATCGACAAGGTAATCGATGCCCGGGACCGTGAAGAGCGGGCTGAACAGCAGCGCGCCGGTGCGGCCGCTGCCACCGCTCGTGAGCAAGCCGAACAAGAGCGCCGGCGGGCAGCACTGCAGGCAGAGCAGGAAGCGGGCGCGAAATCCCTGGAGAGCCTGAAAAACACCCTGGCACAGGGTGACGAGGCGGTGATGCGGGCGCACAACCAGCGCCTGGAGATCATCAAATCACTGCAGCTGTCGGAACAGCAGATCCGGGAGCAGGGATTTCAGTCCATCGAGCAGCTGCGGGCAGAATACGCCGCGCGCAGCCTGCAGGCCGCTGACGAGCAGATAGCTGCCCAGCGAGAGCGGGAACAGGCCGAAATCCAGCGGGAGCGAGAGCGCCTGCAGGCCGAAGAGCAGGCCGCCAGGGAGCAGGCCGAAAACCTGATCAGCCTGCAGCGTGAGAAGTTCGACCGGATCCACCAGGAGGCCCTGCGAGCTCAAGGCAGAACGGAAGAGCTCGAACAGCTCCGGTTTCAGGCTGAGATGGCCGAGCTGCAGGAAGAAATGGAGCGTCTGCGGGAGCGTAACCTGGCAACCCAGACCATCGAGGACGAGTTCCGCCAGGCGAAGGAGGAGGCGGAACGGGTACACCAGGCCAAGCTCAGTGAAATCCACGCCAAGGCGGAACAGGAACGACTGGACAACCAGCTGCGCCTGTTCGATATCGCCACCAATGCGGCCCTGACAGCGGACGAGCGGCAGCTGGCAGCAGCCATCCAGATCGGTAAGGCTATTTTCGATGCCAAGAAACGGCAGAAAACCAAGGAAGCCCTGATCGCCGGCAAGCTGGCCATCCAGGAAGCATGGGCCAGTGCGCCGTTCCCGCTGAACATACCCGCCGTTGCATTGACCACGGCAGAAACAGCCGCCAACGTCGCCGCCATCCAGGGTGTGGCTCACGCAGGCCTCGATAACGTGCCGCGTGAAGGCACCTACCTGCTGCAGCGCGGTGAGGCCGTCCTGCAGCCCCGGGCCAACGCTGCGCTGATGGACTTCCTGGATAGGGAAGGCCGTGGCGGTGGCGTCAAGGTGATTGTGAACAACAACGCGCCGGTGGAAGTAACTGCCCGGGATGCCGGCCAGGATGAAAACGGTGTGCGCCAGGTCGAGATCGTGGTGGAGTCCATGCGCCGGGCGATCTACGACGGCCAGCTGGATGAGCCGCTGCAAAATACCTATGGGCTGAGCCGGTCTAGAGGATCCTTGGGGTAACTGATCGATGGCACTTGAAACCTACCCAAGCTGGATGGAGAAGCCGCTGCTGGCGACCAACCTGGAACCCATCGATCCGGTCGTGCGCACCGCCATGGAGATCGGCGACAAGGCCCGCCGGCAGTACACGGCAACACGTTACCAGGTGACGTTCCCGATCAAGGCGATGGACGGCACCCGGCTGAAGTACCTGCTGTCCTGGTGGGAACACAAAATCAATGCCGGCGCGGATTGGTTCGAGATCGATGTGCGGATGGGGGATGCGGTGAACACCGAGGAAGTCCGCCTGACCCGGCCACCCCAGTTTCAGCCAATCGGTGTGAATCAGTTTTCCGTCACGCTCACAGGTGAAATGCGCACCAGCACCGTCCCGAGTGAATCCGCCTTTGATTCCTACGCCGCCACGCAATGAACAATGACCTGAAAATCGCCTACGCCACCGGGGAGAACGATCCGGATAGCGTCCTGATCCACACCCTGGAGCTGCTGCACGATAGCTTCTCGGCGCCGGTACGGATCACCAATGCGCTGGACGACGTGGATGCCACCCTCGAGGCCACCGCGCCCGAGGACGCCAGCTCCACCGTCACGTTCGAGGCGGTGCCGTTCAACCTGGTGCTGCCCAAGGTAGAGAACAATCCCCAGCAGGGGATCCAGATTACCATCAGCAACATCGACCGGGTTGCCAGTGCCCGCCTGGACGAAGCGATAGAAAACCCGACACCCATCACGGTGATCTACCGGATCTACCTTGCCGGGGATCTCACCGGGCCGGCTGTGGATCCTCCCGACCAGCTGACCATTCACAGCGCGGTAACCGACAAGCGGCAGTGCGTCGCGCAGGCCCGCAGCTTCGATGTGATCAACCGGATATTCCCCAACATCACCTACAACAGCGCAACCTTCCCCGGACTGATTCGATAATGGATTTTCACGACGCTGATACCCTGATTCGCCAGTACGTCGGCAGACCGTTTAAAGCGGGTGCCCACGGCCCCGAGTACTTCGACTGCTATGGCCTGGTGTGGCACCTGGCCAAGACCCACGGTGACACACTGCTGCCCCGGTTCGATGACGAGAACTACCAGCTGGCGCGAATCAAGGCAACGATAGAAGGCCAGGCACTCAGCGATGACTGGGAGCAGGTCGACGAGCCGCAAGACTTTGATTCGGTGCTGCTGCAAAGAAACCCGACAGAGGCGTACCACGTCGGCGCCTACCTGTGCCTGGGCGACGCCAGCCAGGGCAGGGTGCTTCATGCAATGCCAGGCCATGGCGTTGTCTGCAGCGATTTCCAGGGGCTCAGCCGCATGGGGTTCAAGAGAATCGAGTTTTACCGCTATGTATGTCGTTGAACACCCCAACCCGTTTAACCTTGAAGAAACCCGCCAGATTCCAATCGAGCCCGGGGAGTCCCTGCAGGACTGGGTAGAGCGCACCTACGCCGGCAGAGTGGACCAGCTCGCGTACATCTACTACGTTGGGCAGATTCTCCGGGCCGATTCCTTCCCTCACTACCGCGCACACCCACTGCTCACACCTCATGCGGTATGTCGGCCCGGAGATCCCTTCACCATCCTGGCCACGGCGCTGTCAGTTATCTCCATCGCGGCGGTTGCCCTGATTCCGGATCCGCCTGACGTCTCTGATCGTGACGTCAGCCCAACCTACAATCTCGCCGCACAGCAGAACAGTGCCCGACTCGGTGCGAACGTGCCGATCCAGTACGGGCGCTGCCGAATCTGGCCCGACCTCATCGCGCAGCCTTACAGCACCTACAACAACAACGAGCAGTATGTGTACCAGCTGTTCTGCCTGGGTGCCGGTGAATTTTCCGTCGGCAACCTGCAGATCGAAGACACGGACGTAACCAGCTTCGATGAGATCAGCTACGAGTACTACTACAACCAGCCGGTGACGCTGTTCCCCACGGATGTGGAAACCAGCGTAGAAGTCGCCGAGCAGGTGCTGAGCACCAGCAACACCGGTCCCTTTTCAGCCAACAGCAGTGGCACGACAGCCAATCGGATTGAGATCGATATCGTCTTTCCACAGGGGCTGCACCGCGCCAGATCCAGTGGCGATATCGACTCGCAGACGGTCAATGTGATCGCCGAGTACCGCGCCATCCCGCCGGGATCCTGGCAGACCCTGGTAGACACCAACGTAACCCGGGCAGATCGCACACCCCAGCGCCTGACGTTCGGTGCCGATGTAACACCCGGCCGGTACGAAGTGCGTGTGCGGCGCGGGGACGCGGAGAGCTCCGGGCCCAAACTGTACAACCGGTGCCAGTGGCAGGCCATGCGGGCCTACCTGGAAGACGATGCCATCACCTACGATGACGTGACGGTGTTGGCAGTCAGGGCGAAAGGCACCGGCAACCTGACGGAGCTGAGCAGGAAGCGCTTCAACGTGGTGGCCACCAGGAAGCTGCCGATCTATTCGGGCAGCTGGTCCTCACCAACAGCCACCCGCGCGCTTGCCTGGGCGCTTGCCGATATCGTCCGCGCGGAATACGGCGCCGACCAGGTGGACGCTCGCCTCGATATCTCTGCCCTGTCCACCCTCAACAGCACCTGGTCGAGCGCCGGGGACGAATTCAACTACCGTTTCGACACCCGCGTGACACTGTGGGAAGCGCTCAAGATCGCGGCACGGGCCGGCAGGGCGTACCCGGTGCGCAACAATAACGTGATTTCCTTCGTCCGTGATGAGGCCACCACCACGCCCACGGCACTGTTCAACCGGCACAACATCGTCAGGGACACCTTCAGGGTCGAGTACTCCCTCACCGGCGAAGACGAGCACGATGCCATCACCGCCATCTACATCGATCCGGACAACGACTACAAGGAAAAGCAGGTTCTTTGCCAGCCGGCCGGCAGCAGTGCAGCCAACCCGAAAGACGTGCGCTACCCTGGAATCACGGACCGTGACCAGGCCTGGCGGCTCGGGATGTACGATGCCGAGGCCATGATAAAGCGACGTAAGGTGGCGCGGTTTGAGACGGAGCTGGAAGGGCTGATCCCGCAAAAGGGCGATCTGATCACGGTCGCTAACGAAGATTTCAACCTGACCCAGGGCAGTGAGCTGATCTATGCCAGTGGCACGACACTGCGTGTTGCACAGGATCTCGAGTGGACCGTGACCAGCCCGGCCACCACCTATGCCATCAGGCTGAGAAAGCCGAACGGCGACGTGGACGGACCCAAGACCGTCACCCAGGGCGCCACGCCGAACGAATTGATCCTTGCCAGCGGGCTTTCCTGGACGCCGAACACGGACGGGGAAGGGCAACGGACCCTGGTGCAGTTCGGGCAGCTGGCGATCACCAACAGTGACTGGCTGCTGAACGAAATCAGGCCGCTGGGAGGCAACAAGGTGGCCCTGGCTGCGCTGAACTATGTGTCGTCGGTTTACACCGTGGGTGTTGGCAGCGCCCCGTCTGAAGGCGCTGCTGCGCCCATAGCAGCGAATGATGACCAGCCGGTCATCGACTACCTGCTGCTGGAGAACACGACAGAGCCCGCCACGCTGCGTGTGGCATGGTCTCCTGCTGCCGGCGCCGACTACTACGTGGTGCAGTTTGCCGTCGACGCCAGCCCGCTGACGTGGATCCAGGTGAGGGAAACGACCGGCACCCTGGTTGAGTTCAAGGTGCCGGTGGGCACGATCTACGTGCGCGTGGCCGGTATTGGCAAAGTGCGCGGGGTATGGAAGCAGGATTCCATCGCGGCGCACTCCTACTCGGAGACCTCGCCCACGTCGCTTTCCGCGGTCGCCAGCCTGGTGCTGGCCAGCAACGGGCAGTACCAGACGAACATTGTTTTCTCGTTCACCGAGCCAGGTGACGACCACCTGGTGGAAGCGTACGAAGCCCAGTACCAGCTGGCCCGGCACAATGGTGTCTGGCAGCCCCTGTACTACTCCAAGGAAACCACGCACGAATTCCGCACAGCCGAGATCGGTGAACACCAGTTCCGGGTGCGGTCGGTCTATGTGCCTGGCCACGTGTATTCCGACTGGGCAGAAACCCAGGTCATCACGCTGGGCACCTTCACGAGCCTGACCACCATCGGCCTCGCGGATCCGGTTGACCCCACGCTGTTCATCAGCGCCGACGAAGACTTCAAGACCGCACAGATTCGCGTGCGGGTGGGCTACAACGACACCGCCAGCCCGGAGCAGGCGCTGCCAGAACAGTTCGCCATCTTCTACTCAGCCGAGCCCTATCCCAATGCACTGGAGTCCACCACCGATTCCGGCGGCAAGATCTATCTGGATCCGCAAGAAACAACCATCCTGGGCAGCTTCCAGCTGACGGTTGCATCAGGCAGTACCACCAAGAACATCCGGTACACCGACCCAGGCGGGAACATCGACTTCGACCTGTCCGGGATGTGGTGGGTCTCCGTGGTGCCGGCAGCCGGCAGCCCATCAAGTGGCAGCCGCTACTTCAAGGTTTTCGAGTCGAGCTCCACCGAGATTATCTTGCCACCTGGTGACGAGCTCACCTTCACACCACAGGCCGGCGACACCATCAACGTGCTGGAGCTGTCCTACCACGATGCCCGGCTGGATGAGTTCAAGCTGGCATTTGCCAACGGTGAGGTGATCAAGCACCAGGGCATCGATTACGACGGGGACTACTACCTGGACGTCGACACGCGCGGCGCCGAAGGCACCAGCCAGGGCAGCCAGGGGAACACCACAATCCACTACTTTCCGGCACCAGGACCTGGCACTAATATCGTGCTCATCGATGCCGCAGAATTCCAGGAAGTCGATGGCGCGTTTGAGTACGCCGGGAACATCGACCTGGTTGTGCCGGCAGCCTTCAGCTGGGCAAGCGTCAGCTGTGGATTCTTCCGTAAAGCCAGCAAGGATGGTCCCAGCGCCTACGTGCGCAGCAATATCGTTCCACTCGTCATTGGGGGTCCTTACTAATGAGCATTTCGCGTGGCGATTACTCCATCGGGATGAGCTCGGGCCTGCTGCCAACTCAGGACGAGGACGAAGGCAGCCTGCCGCCGTTCCCGCAGGAGTCCAGCAACGTCGACGATTTGATTGCCTACCTGGTCGACAAATTCACCGACGTTGAGACAGTCCTGCAGGGCAAGGTCGACAAAGAAGGGATAATCACCGAGATCCAGTACAACGACCAGGGGATCAAGATCCAGGCAGAAGAAATCGTGCTGGTGGGCGCGGTCACTATTGCCCAGATCATCAACGAGCAGAACGGCACAACCACCGGTCAGGTCGATGCCGCCATTACGCGCATTGTCGGTGATCGGATCCAGACCGGCACCATCCAGTCGAACAACTACAGCAGCTCGGAGGGTACAGCGTTCAATCTCGACACTGGGCAGCTGATCGTCGGTGGCAGCGCGGATCCCGTCATGTACTTTGATGGCACGGGTAACGCCACATTCAGTGGCACCGTCGAGGCGGCCCTGCTGGCATCCAGTGGCTTCCTGGCAAGCCCGAGCACCGAAGGGGTCGGTATCGATCTCAACAACGAGCTGGTTTATTTCGGTGGCGAGGCGGACTGGTCGCTGTACTACGACGGGGCCGGCAACTTGCAGATCGATGGCACCCTGGTCGCCGGCCTCATCCAGTCCCCAGACTGGTCAACGAGTGACGGCATGCAGATCAACCTGACTGCCGGCACGCTGCGAATTGGTGGCAGCTCCAACAGCAACCTGTACTACGACGGTGCCGGCAACCTGGAAGTGACGGGGGATATCACTGGCAACTCCCAGATTGCACCTGGTGTTTTCATCGATGGCACCAGCAACGATATCGGTGATCTGTCTGATCATGCCGATACGACCGGCGCGAATCCGCACAACACCTCGCTGTCCCAGATCAACGGTGACCTGTCCGATATCGACAACGGCGGTGGCTTTTTCAAAACCGACGCCAACGAGGTCACCGGCGCCGGCCGCGCTTACGAGGCCCTGGACTCGTCTTTTGACTACATTCGGGCACTGAGTACTCAGAAGATTGTTGTCTCAGGCAGCAATCCCAGTTCCGGCATGGTCATCGATGACGACGGGCTGCGTGGGTACAAATCGGGATCCCTGACTATCGAGATCCCCACCGATGCGACGGCCACGACATTCAGTGGCGATATCGTCACGTCCGGGCAGATGAAGGCAACCGGTACCACCAACGAGACCAGCTCCGGAGTCGATGCTGCCATCGTCGGTGTGCAGGGTGCCAATGACTGCGCCGTGTTCGGCTTCGGGACGACCGGGATCTATGGCTACGGCACCGCACCGGGTGCCGGTGTCTACGGGTTTGTTTTCGATGCGACCAGCACGGTGGGTGCCGGCGTCCAGGGGACGGCGCAGTTCAGGGGGGACTGGGGTGGTGTGTTCGAGAACCTTGGCAGCAGCCCGGGCAGCGGCAGTACCCGCAACGGTGCGCTGTGGGTGAAGGATGAATCTCAGTTCGACGGCGAAGTGACTATCGCCGATGACCTGATCGTCAACGACGACGTTTACCTGGGCAGCAGCAGCGTGGACAGCGTAGCCATCGGTGGTGCCACCATGACCGGCGGGGCAAACCTGTCAATCAAGGAAGGATCCTCTGGCAGCCAGATCGCCGGGCAGATCAGCCTGTGGGGTGACTCCTTTTCAGGTGAAACCATGCTGGGCATTATTTCCGAGATCGATCTGGACAGCGGCAGCTACAGCCCCAGCTTCAACCGGCGGTTCAGAATGAGCTACAACGGCACGGATATTTATTTGTACGGGACAACAGCATGACAACCTTCAAAGAAATCGAGATTCCAGCCCGACGCGCCCGCTACTACCTCTCAGGGTTCAGCCACAGCGTCGAGGCCCGTGAAGTTAACGTCAGTATTGGTATCGGTAGCGAAGTGGACGGCCAGGTCGTGATGGAGCCAGGCTCGGTGCGCAATGTGCGGATCAGCGGCGAGGATTACGACGAGCTCCTGTCGGCATCACCCGAGTGGGCACCTGGTAAGCCGGCCGGCAAGTTCCGGCCCGAGGATCTGCTGGCCTTCGTGTTCATCGTTGAATCCAGGCACGAGGGAGAGTTCGAGCGCAACAGGATCACGCGGCAGGAGCAGGAAAAGCAGGCCCAGGTCGAAGCCGAGAAGCGCCGTGCAAAGCGCCAGGAGCTGATCGACAACGCCAACGAGGAAACCCGGCAAGCGCTGAAGGCGAAACGGCAGCGCGTTCTCGAGCGCCAGCAGGATGAGCGGGTCAAGAAAGAACTGATCGTGCAGTCACCCCAGCGTCAGGCCGAAAAGGAGAAGCTGCGGCAGCAGGTCAAGAGCGGCATCAATGCCAAGGCGCTAAAGCGGTTTGGTGAAAAACAGCAGAAATCAACCGGAGAAAACTAGCGATGGACCAGGAAACCTACGACAGGATTTGCCAGACGATCACCCGGATAACCCGGGAGGCCCTGGTGAACAACATCAACAATCGCATTACCCAGGAGCTGGCCACAGGCCTGCTGGTCAACATCAAGTCGGCGCTGGAGCCCCAGCTGTTTGAGCTGATCAAGCCCGTTGAGACACAGGAGCAGGGTGACGATGCGGCTGAGCCCGAAGGAGAGGAAAGCGAATGGCATCAATAACCGAATCAGTCAGAGAGCTGCAGCAGAAAGTTGCTGCCCTGACCGCCAGGATCGCTGGCCTGTACGACCACAGCCCCATCTACGCCATTTTCGGCAAGGTGGTGATGTACGGTTGCAAAGTCACCCAGGGAGCCAGCAGCCCGCTCGACATGACGATCAGACTGCAGGGGCAGGCAGCTGGCGACTCGACCTGGCTGAACCCACACGCCAGCGCCACGCCCACCTACCCGTATGAATTCACCAACCAGGCCCTGGGACCGCTGAAAGGGATCTACCAGGAAGACACCACCGCCGAGGTGGCGGCAGCCCCTGGTACCGGCCTGGGACGATACGATATCGCCTACGTGTACGTGTCCAAGTCTGGCCCAGGCTTCGCCATCCAGACCGGCACCCCCAGCTCCGCAGTGAAATCAGATTTCGATTCGAACGGTCTGGCCACCGAAGACTACAACGCGGCATCACCAAACTTCGATCCGGCCCTGCCGGTCGGTGCGGTTCCGGTTGGTCGGATCTACGTCGGGCCAAACGTCACCCAAATTACCGACAGTGTGATCGCTGATATTCGCGTTTCACCCTCACTTTGATGGTGCGCGGCTCAACGACTGGCAGGGCACTGTTATCCTCTGGTAGCCTATGTCCCAAATTCAGTGGGACCGAAGTAAGGGCTGCCGGCAAAATGGAATCACATCACAACTTGCCAAACTGGGTGAGGAAAATTAAAGACCATTTAACCCGATCTGGATCAAGCAGTGTAGACTTGGTGGTGGGCAAGAAAAGGGTCAAGCTTTCATCCGAAGACCTGGATCACCCGGAAAACGAAGAGGTTTCTGAGCTTGAATCAATGGCAAAAAACGCCAGGGCCTCGAGGGTAAAATAGGCACCCAATCAACTGTCTAAAACTAACCGGGCCCAGTGAATAAAAACAATGGGTTAAGTGGCGCTATTTTTTAAATTGAAATAGACAGCTGTTTTTTATTGTGCCTTTAATTCAACAACTTACGGCGATTTCGAGCATACTGCTGCATCATAGGCGTGTGTTGTGAAGTCATTGAAAAGCTTAGAAAAATAAATTTGTTGTCTTATTGAATTCTAATTCTGTCTAATACTTTTGGGACCGACAGCCTTCAGAACTCGCTTTTTGCGCAGGTAGCGCTTCGTGGTATTCGGATCCTGATGCCCCAGCAGGATCCCGGGATTCAGTCCCGCCTCTTCCGCATCGGTGGCGCTCTTAGCCCGCACGTCCCTGAACTGCGCATCTGCAATCCCAGCCTTTTTACATGCTCTCGCCCAGGAGTCTCGAACGGCGCCGTAACTGTATGGTTTGCCGTTGCCCTTGTGAAACAGTGTCATACCTTCCACCCGGTGGAGTGACCTGGCAGCCTTCACCGCCTTGGCCAGATCCTCGTTGATATCGATCTCCATTTTCTGGCCAGTCTTCATCTGCTCAAAGTAGATCGAGCCTGCCCGAATGTCCGCCTGCTTCAGATTAATGATATCGCTGACGCGCTGGCCGGTGAGGTACGCCAGGTCCATCATGAGCTTCAGGTAGTCGCTGGCATGAGCGCGGATCGCCAAGTACTCTTCATCGGTCAGGTACCGGCTGCGGGCTGGTTCCTTGAATGGCTTAATACTGGACACCGGGTTGGATTCAGCCATTCCCCACCTGACGGCATTGTCGAACGCCACCTTCAGTACGGACCGCATCCGATTCGCCATGTTGGGTGTCCGGCGGTAATGATCCAGGAAGGCAGCCACGTGCGTGGGCCTTACCTGGTCAGGGGCAAATTCAGCAAAAGCGCTCTCGATACGCTCGGCAGCAAGCCGGTACTGCTGCATGGTGGTCGCTTTGACCTTGGAATTCTCGAGGGTGCGGTTTAGCAGTTCGGTCATGCCAGAAGAGGGGGCAGAAAGCCTGGCGTATTCCACCAGCGCCTTTTCCAAATCCTGGGCGAGGGGATGCCATTTCCCTTTCTTCACGTAGTAGTAGCGCCCGTGTTTCAGGTAGACACAGGCAGGCAAGTGCCGATCTTTTTTTCGTCTTCTCATCGTGCCAGGCGTAATTGAGGTGTTTTACGTTGATGGTGATCAGCACCGCCCAGGCGCTTCTCGACCACGGACTTTAGCACTTTAATTGCGCCGTCCGCATCTGTTTCGAATCGATAGCCATGCCGGCGCAGCCAGCGGGCCTGGGCACTGGGCCGACACCTCCCGGTCAGATCGCGCAAGTCTTGTTCGGCTAAAAACATCGAAAATTATTCCAATTTTATTCCTAAGAACTTCCCGGTGGCGTCCTGCAGTTAGCAGGAATCCCAGAACAACCACAGGAAGCCGCGTGCAGGCATTCCCCGTCGTCGTTGTGGTAGCCCTCGTGATGGCCACACGGACAGAGCTTTGGATTGTTGTTTGGGTAACACCATGACGGCACGTAAGGCCCGTCATCAGGCGGCCCCTTATAGGAATCAGAAACTGGTCCTGGCACTACAATTCCTCCCAGGGATTCTCTCCCGTCTCATCAATCAGCGCCCGGCTAAATTCGTTGAAATTCAACAGCCCATACCCATGGATTAATTTTCCATGAGCCTGGCCCGTTGATTGATTCCCACAGGACAGCAAATCGGTCTATGACTTCATCACCGTCGATCTCACCATCTTCTAGTGCATTTAGCTCAATTCCCTCGGCGATAGCGTCTGCGGGGAAAATGGTTTGCAGTCTTTCAACGAATATATGGCGAATTTCCAGCCAAATACGAGCGTGTTTCTTTGGCATAAAAATTGATGGTGTCCATTTAATCTCGTTGTCAGGCTCAAGCATTCCATCGTCTTCTTCAGTAGCCTTATAAATCGGCCCACCAGGACTTTCGCAAAAAGTCTCTCGCACCCATAGCAAGTCGCCCGGTTCTCCGTATGGGCATCGAATCGGTTTACTGGTTTTAAAGTCATATAGGCTGGAACCGTCGCCAAGATTGTCGAAGCAGTCTCTTTGTGGTTTCACAACTCTGCGTGTCATGGTCTTATGGCCTTGCAGGATCGCTTGTACCATTGGGGTGCTGAATAAAATCGGACGCTCTTTGCTCAATTCACCCCTCTCCAAATAAAATCGCCCTTGTCCTCGACCATGGCGGGTTCGGTGTCTTTGCAGGGGCATACATGCCCTCTAAGATGCTCGGCAACTGGCATCCAGAAATTGCGCACGACACCGCCGGGAACGTGGTTATCTTCGTCCGCATCCTCGAGCCCGAACTGCTTTATTACAAATCGTGCGTCGTTTCTATCAGCCCGAACAATGTCGGAGCCAACGCGCCTGGATAGGCTCACGTGATACTCGGGCCCCTTGTCAATGTCGTCAGCGTCACGCGCCACTTCGACGCAAGACATCACGCAAAGCAGCCTTTCAACGTGCATCCAATAATGGCCGAAATATCCTTGGGTAAACTCCCGGGGAATCTCTCCCAGGAACCGCCATTCAGCCGTGGTTTTAGGTGCCAGTGGTTGGATAATCACATTCATAATCTTCGCTCCGTATCTTTTTCTGGCCAAACCAGCGCGTCCGCTTTGCCAGTGAAAACCAGCCAGGCCACCTTGAATCGATTCACCATCGATGGGTCTCCAAGCCTCCTGGCAGGAACCCACATTCCGTCGATGGGCGTGGCGGCATGGTTTAGTGCCCTCTCCTTGATGAGCAAATCAGTAACTTTCTCAACACTCGGTCCCCATCGATTCAGCATCACGCCAGCACCCCAACCGCCGCCAATATAAAAATGGCCACCAGAAGCAACAATTTGGAAACCTCTAACGGATTAACTTCGGGACGGCCTGGCCGCCTCAGTCCGGGCTCCACTGCTCGGGGCACATGATTGCTGCATTCTGGAGGCGGGAATTGTTCTTCTTCGGCGTCCAAGGGAAGGCCCGTCTCAAGCCACTTCATAAACCGGCGGATCGATTTCCGATCAGCCGCTACGCAGTCCTCTCCCTGATCGTCAGAGAACCGAATCCAGAGTAAATTAAGTAGCCTGACAGGCAGGGGCTTAGGGTCGTGCTTGAGAATCTCGCGATACAGGGTCAGCATGTCCGATGGGTGCAAGCCTGGACCACCGACGCCGCGAACGCGTTCAGCCCAATCACCCAGGGATTCCAGGTGGTCGCCCATTGGCTCATTGTCACAGCAGGAACCGCATGAATTGCTAACCAGCGTCCACCAGCTATCATCTGTGGATTCGGATTCATGCCACTCCCGCCAAAGAGCTCCGCAGACCTTGCAGCGGTGTGTTGGTGCAACTTTCTGATTCATTGCGCGGATTCCTTATCGCTATCCCACTCTGGAATAAATAGCTGGCAGTGGCCGCCAGGCGACAACATAGTCATTGATGTAGACGTTGGCGTAGTCCCAGTTAAAAACGGTCTCCCACCACCCCTCGTGAAAAAAGAAGGCATCTTTTTCCTCGCAGTACTCGTCGTAGTCATCTTCCTCTCCCGTTGTCTCTTCGAAGAAGCGCGGCAGGTGGTGACCGACTACCCGGTACATCTTTCTGCGCGAATCACGGCAAAGCACCAAGACTGGCTTTCCGGGCTCTGGTTTAGTGTCGGGGGATATCCAGCCAGTTTTATTCACCGTGAAACCTCCCTACTCACGCCAACCGTGATCTGCGCCAGGTTCTTCATCGGTATCCAGGCCGATTAAGATGGCGAGTATCGCGGCGATCAGTGTGAAAATAATTCCAGCAAGAAATCCGAATAAGAATTCCATGGTCAGCCCTCCGTGGTTACTCGTCAGGTTCTTCGACAATCAGGAACCGCAGGTCCAGGTCGGTCTCTTCCGGGCACACGCCCAGGATGAGCTCACGCTCACACGCCTGGTCGGTGTCCTCTTCGTAGGGCTCGACAGCGGCAGCCGGCTCGTAGTTCCAATCCTGGAAGCAGCTGATCAAGCTGCCGTTGTCGATGAACCAGGGTGCGGTGAAGGTTGCGAAAATGATTGAGCAGAATGTAGACATGGTGTTCTCCTGTGTTTATTGCGTTGCTTCCTATTGCTTGAATTGCCTGGAACCGCCGTTCTTGGCGAATAGGCGCAGGTCCTTTGTGGCGCGCTCTGCCTCTATCGCTGTCTCGAATACAAACCCGTCCTCGGCAGCCTTCAGGTGCGCGGGCACTCCGTCGTCGAAGGTGATCTTGGTGTTGTGGTGGTCGTAATCAGAAATGTCGACAACGAAGTAGGTGCCACCCACTTCGGGATGCTCGACCGGCTCGTGCTGATAGTCGCCGTAATACCAGCTGATGGGCTTTGCTTTGATGATGGCGTCAGAGAGCCTCAGCACGTTCAGGTCGTCGAGGTCATGCCGCTCGTCTAGCTGACCGCGTAGCCGGTATTCATACCGCGACATGACCTGCTCCAGGCTCAGGTTGGTTTTGGTCATCGTGTCCGCTATCTCGTATAAAAGATTGGCTTTATCGCTCATCGGGCAGTGCTCCTAACAGTTCGGGGATTGATCGTTCCCCACCAGGATGTAGTGGGGAACCGCTTTCTCGCTGTCGGATCGGTCCAGCTGATGGAACCGCAGGTGCTTACCGCAGACCTTCCGCAACGAGTTGAATTTGTCGAAATAGAAAACGCGATCTGGAAAGATCGCCGGGCCAGTCACCTGGAAGCCGGCCTGCAGAGACTCACCGCCAGGGATGACGCCGACGATCTCGCCGTAAGCCGACTGATAAGCGCCTGGCAGGACCACCAGGTACACGTCGGATCCGGCTGCCACCAGGTAGCGATCGCGCGATCGGTCCTGTGCGATCGCCGGCAGGGTGACCAGGATTAAGATGATCAGAAACCTGGCCATGATCACATCGGCGCTATCATGAGGCTGTAGGGAACCGTGGCCGCCAGGGCAGCCATGATCAGGTATTCAAGGCAGATCAGCGTCCAGCGCCAGGCAGTTGCTATTCGTTGTTTGGTGGTGTTTTTCATACTCTGACCTCATTTGTTCGGGGCCAGAATACAAGACAAACTTGTATTTATCAATAAATAAAAAATGGTTTCACGTGAACCGGTTGCCAGGAATACAATTTGCCAATGGAAAATCTCGGGAAAACAGCGGGATTCGTGGCGCTGCTGCTGGCAGCCTGGGTCGGTCTTATCGTGTACAGCAACCAGGCAGTGGATCCTGGCAGCTACGAGATCCTGGGAGGGCAGGCCATATTCACGTTTGTCGAAGTGGATCCGCAAACAGGCGTCAGTGACTCTGAACTTGCCCGGCTATCGAATCAGATTTGCGACGGGGAGCCAGTTTGTGGCGTGATGTACTGGACTGACAGGAGTGAGGCAGCCACCGAGCTGCCAATGACTGAAGCCCAGCTCGAGTCGATGCTGGCTCAATTCAACATCAACCGGAATACTGGGCTGGAAGAACTCGTACGGTTTTGAGTGTTTAGGTGGTGAAGTCCTGGAACAGGACGGCATATTCCACTTTGCCGATGCACTTTGCCTCGGGGTCGGTGATCGTGCCGTAGTCTTTATTGATCGCCTGTAGGATTTTCTCCGGTCCATTTTTCCTGAAACGCCTGCATACTACCTCTCCGTCGGCCAGGTTGAATATTCCTATTTTCCCTGCCGATATGGATTTTGAGGGACGGACAATCAGGGTGGCACCTTCCGGGATAGAGCCTGCCTCGTCACCGTGCATCGAGTCATCTTGCATGATCGTGGCAAACCAGTTGCTTTCCACGACGCCGTAGAACAGCGTGAAGGTGTCGACGGATTTCAACGATCTTGGAAAGTTCGAGATTTGCTTGTCGGTGAGTAACGGCAGGCTGTTTATCTGGGGTTCCGTGTTGCCGTCCGGGGAGTGGTGCTGGTTACCGAATCGTAGCCAGCCGGCGTTGACGCCGATTACCTGTGCAATTTTCTCGATTCGTCGAGGGTTCAGGACCTCTCCTGACTCGATTTGATTGATTGCCTGTTGTGATAAGCCAACGGCATCGCCCAGTTGTTTTTGAGTGATACCAGCCTTGATTCTGGCGTCACGAAGTCTCTTCCCTAACATAAAATCACCTTACAACTTCCAGTTGTGGCAGACAAAACTCTAATATTGGTTGCCAAAAAACAAGTCCAGCTTGTATATTTGCGACCCATGGCCGATAAATCCTTTGAAGTTGAGTTCTCCAAAGCACTTGGTTTTGCCAAAAGCCAGGCACGAATTGGGGAGATCTGTAACGTCTCGCAGCAATCAGTGAGCCTGTACCGGGCTAATCGAAAGATGCCGGTGAAGCGGGCTGAGCTCCTGGTCAAGCAGTTCCCGGATCTCGACTTCAAGATCCTGATCGGGGTCGATTCCGACGATCTGTAACCGGCCGCGCCTCACAGCTTTTGGCCCACGCAACCACAACAACAACCAGGAGCCCGCGTATGGCCGCCAGAACCTTGAGTGTGAAAGTCATTGTCAAAACGCCCCTGAAAAAGGGCTTGGATGAGCTGATCGACGAGCTGACCGCCCGCCTGAAGAAATCAGAAATCAGCCAGGAGGATTGCAACTACATCGTCGACGCAATGGATCGCAACATGGCTCAGCTCTACACCACGCGCCAGATAACGGTGCCGAAGGAAAAGGGCGGACCGCTGGTAGCGCTCGAGGTCGGGGCCAGCGACACCTTCTGGACAGTTCTTTCCTTTCTCAAGTGCGGGCACATCGATTCACTTCTGACCTATGTGAAGGCAATGGATGACCGCCGTCTCAATCAATCTGAAACAACATAATCAAACAGGGGCTATTCAATGAAATGGTGGAAGAGTCACAGTGATCTCTATCAAACGCCGGAAATGATCAAGCTGGTAAACCGGTTCGGTTTCGCCGGTGCCGGGTTCTACAACTTCTGCAAATCGCAGATCGCCATGGACGTCAGCAAGGAGAATCTGACCTTCGAATTGCGCTATGACGTCGAGACCCTGGCGATCATGGGCAGGGCCGAGGAAACCGACTGCCAGGCCATGCTCGACTACCTGGTCGAGCTCGGTTTACTCGAGTTGAGGCAGGGGAAAATCACGTGTATGGCGTTGATTGGTGAGATTGAGAACTCCATTGTAAAAAGCCCGCAGATCAAAGACTTGCAGGAGCGCTTAAAAAAGCTGAAGGCGGAAGGGCGGCCCGACCCCGGAAGCGAAAAAGCAAGCCGGGATGATCCTGAACCTTCCGGGACAGTCCGGGATGATCCGGGACAGTCCGGGATGGTCCGGGAAGAGTTCGGACTAGATTTAGATTTAGATACTACTACTCCTAACTATTCAATAATCCCGCGCGCGTTTAAACCGTCGCACTTGTGCCTGAAGCTTTTGGAGGACGACCTGGTGCCTCCGTGGTTCATCGATGAGTACTTGCGGGAATTTCGGCTGTTCTGGTCCGAGTCAGGTGCCCGCAAGGCTTCCTGGTCAATGATTTTTTACCGGCAGTGCGCTGAGCAATGGCGCCTGCAACGCCCAAGTGGCGATGGGGGTGGCTATGCTGCTCGACGACAGGCAGAAGTTAATCATTGAGACCGCGATGGCAAATCCGGCCCTGCTGACACGCTGGGAGCAGAGTTTCGTCAAGAACATCGACGACCTGCGCTACCGGTACCGGGCCCGGAATTATTTCCTGACCAAGGCACAAGACGAGATTCTTGAGCAGATCGGCCGCAAGGTGGAGCACGTCTTCCCCCGGGATAAGCGCCCAGGCATCGAGGATCACCTGCTGGAACACCTGAAAAAAATGTTCGGTTAGACGCATGGACAACGAGAAAAACTACCCGCCAGAGCTGCTGAACCAGCTGAAGTCAGCTGACAAGGGAGTAAGCGTTCGGGGAGGGTTGACGGAAGCAGGCACGCGGATCCTTACCGCCGCAGGATCTTTCCCGGCCACGTTTAACACGAACGACCTGATTATCAGGATATGGGAACAAACTGGCAGGGTTGAAAAGCGATCATGTCTCCAGTCCAGCTACGCAAGTTTGATCAGGGGCGGCTGGCTCAAGCGGGTCGAGCATGGGCGTTACCAGGTGGCTAAGAAGCTGGATTCCGAGGGGAAGCAGGCCTCCGCGAGCCCCAAGCCGACACCACCGATCCCCGATGACCAGGTGACCCGAATCTGTGCGGAGTGTGGTGACGTGATAGATCTGACTGGCAGGATCGGAAAGCTGGAACAGAACGGCAGGGCGTTTTGCTCTGCGCAGTGTTTGAAAGAATTCAGGCGAAGCGGGTTGTGAGGATTAGTGAGACTGACCGAGGAAGAATACCAGGCCCTGGTGGCCGCCAGGCAGAAAAGCCAGGCTACCCCGCATCCGGACGCCGGCAAGGTCGAGGATCCCGGCACACACCAGGTGATCGCTCGGGCCAGCACTCTGACCGGCCCGGCCGGTATGAACAAGACCGAAAAGCGCTACCTGGACGAAGTGCTGACCCCGAAGGTCAAGACCGGTGAGATATTCAGGGTCGACTTCGAAACGGTGCGGCGCCGGATCTCCATCGAGGGAGCCAGGTGCTGGTATCTGATCGACTTCGAGGTCACCTTGACCAACGGCGCGGTGGAGTACCACGAGGTGAAGGGCCCTCACATCCACGAGGATTCCCTGATCAAGTTCAAGGCAGCAATGCAAATTTACAGACACTACCGCTGGGTGATGGCTCAGGACGATGGTGAGAAATGGGTAATCAGGCTCGACAGCCGGCAGGCAGACAGGGTGCCGGGGTTCTCAGTTGGACACGGGTAAATGCGTACTACCTGGATTCCGTCGGCGGACGATATCGAATCAGCAAAATCAACGTAAGTGACGGGACGATCTACCTGGCGTTCTGCAGAGAGCGCCGGCAGTGGGTCGACGGGAACAACCCGAAGAGCTGGAGCGCGTACGACACCGGACTGATTGCAAAATGTAAGACCGCCAGGCAGGCCATGGCAGTTTGCGAGCAGTACGAATTCGATTACCAGGCCAGCAATGTTGATGGGATGTACTATGGCGTCGGTTTTACTGGTTAAGTTTGATCAGGAGCGCTACAAGGAACACATGCAAGATTGGGCAGACTACGTGCGACGGGTCGATGGCCATCAGTCGGGCTCGTTCGGCACCGCCAGCGCCATGCCAAACCGCCTGGGGTTCTACCGGGGTGGCCAGGAGAACATCCTGCGGAAGAAGCCCTACACAGCCCGAGGCAGGCAATCCGAATCCGATGCCCCGAAGCAGTTCTATCCCGAGGGCTTCGACACCGAAGAATTTATCAGCATGGCAGTGGACAACCTGCGCCAGGCAAACCCAGGCGCCGCCGCCGCCGTTGAGCAGCAATTTCTGAAGCGTGGAGCCAGCTCTGAAAAAGCAGAGCGACTCGGCATCACCCTGCCGCTGTACAAGAATCGCTTGGCCATCGCCAAGACCTACATCTGCGCCTACATGCGTGGACTGAAGCAAAAAACGACGTAGGCCCGTCAAATCCGCGAGATTTTATTTTTTCAAACTATTTACATCAAAAGATAATCTTCTTACTATCAGGAGCTATATTGTCACCAGAGGTGGCGGCAGTTCCTTTTCAAGCCCGGTGCGCACAGCGTCCCGGGCTTTTTTATGCCCGAAAATATGTGCTTCACAGACACCGAAAAGAGAGACCTGATCAACAAGGTCAACCAGCACGACGCTGACCTCTCGAACATTCGGACCACTATCCGAGTCTCTGTCACGTGCGCTTCCGTGTTCATGGGAATTATCATTAGCGGAGCCAGTTGGTACCTGAGTGACAAGCTGGAACAGTTGGATCCCCTGCTGATGAGTGATCGTGAGACCACGGTGGTTGTAGATCGTCTGGTGGAGGATGTTCGAGAACTCACCATCCAGGTGCGAAACATCATTCAACGGCTGGGATCGCTACAACAATGACCGCAGAGGAATCGCCGCAAGCAGAATTCACTTACAAGTTAATGCGCTTCAGCAGCGCGCCGTGCAGCACAGAAAGCCTGCTGATGGCAGGGTGTGAAGAGGGGGACATGCTGTTCCGCTGCTTCGCCCTCGAGGATGAGCACCGAGACGTCAAGGTGGCAGGCAAGACCCGGATCCCCGCCGGCCGGTACGAAATCAAACCGCGCACCAAGGGCATGCTGTATCTGGAATTGAAGAAAAAGTACCCCTGGCACGACAAGGGCATGCTGTGGCTGCAGAACGTGCCAGGGTTCAACTGGATATATTTGCATAGTGGCAACCGCCACGGCGACACCAGCGGCTGCATCCTCGTCGGTGACAGCCTGGTGTCAAACGTTGAAGAGGTGGGCGAGGGCTTTGTCAGCTATTCGGTGAACGCCTACCGCCGGCTCTACAACGAGATCCACGGGCTGCTTGAGAACAAGGTCAGAGTGTTTCTTCTCATCGAGGACCTGGCATGACTGGTGGCGCCTACTACATCGACGAGCTGCACGCGCGAGCCGTCGACAACGGGTGGGAGCTGACCAAGAAGCTGACGTTTTATTCAGCGGAACTGAACAGGTTTATCACAGCTTTTCCCGGGTTCTTTACCGACCTGGCCAGCGTCCCCAGACCGCTGCGCGCCATTGTCCCGGTGGCCAACAGTGTCTGGCGCCGTGCGGCGGTCACCCACGATCTGCTGTGCGACCCCATCACCCAGCAGTCCATGGGAATTACCCAGACCCAGGCAGACGCGGTTCTGCGGGAAGCCATGATATGCCTGGGGGTGCCGGCCAGGCGGGCGCAGATCGTCTGGTTCTTTGTCCGGATCTACCAGGCAACCTGGGGTAACCCAAAACGTAAAACAATCAGGCAGTCGACGAGGCTATGGAACAAATTTTCAAACTGGTGGCGCTCGAAATGAACAAGCTTGTCTTTCTCGTGCTGATGTTGCCCTCCCTGGTGTTTGGCCAGGATGTGTGTGAGGCCATTTCCATTGGTGGACCGACAACAGTGGCAGACGGTGCCTGGTCGGATCCGGCGACCTGGGGCGGCGCTGTGCCCGGAGCTGGTGAAAACGCGGAGCTCCGTCACGCGGTTACCGTCACTGATGCCACCATCGGGCAGCTGCTGGTGTGGGGCGATCTATCCGTAAATGGTCAACTTAACGCCAGTGGTTCAGTCGTTGTTTGCCCGGGTGGCTCCCTGGCTGGTGTCCGTGGGCAGATCGCCTTCGACGTCGACGATGATCAGCTGTCCGTAGGCAATACCCAGCCTGGCCCCGTGGCATCGATGCCGGATTTCCATCCGGACGATATCGGTTTGTGGGTTGTGGGTGGCAGCGTGGATCTGGCCGGCCCCGAGGTGACCGCCTGGGTGGATGTGGATCCTGCAGGCCAGCTCACCGACTTCGAGTATGGCTTGCGGCGCGCCGAAGCAATAAGCCCTGCAGGGACAGCGACACTGGCATCGATCCCGGTGGGCTGGATCCCGGGCGACCAGCTGGTCATCACCACCGAGCAGGGCCAGAGCAGCCAGGCTACCCTGGATGCAATTGACGGCCGACAAATTGAATTCACCGCCGAGACGGCACTGACTGGCTACGCGCTCGAGTACCAGGGCACCGTGGTCGTGCCGAAGATCGGCAACTTGTCCCGTCGCTTCCAGGTAGTCAGCCGCCAGGTAACACCAGGCAGCACCAATCACCGCGCCCACGTCATTGCCATGGGCGGCGCCACGGTCAACCTGCGCTACGTTGAGTTTCGCAACCTGGGGCCCCGGGGGATCCTTGGCAGGTATCCGGTGCATCTGCACCTGCTGCAGGAGACCACCGCAGCCGTGGTGGGCAACTCGATCTGGCAGGACGTGGCAGAAGGCGGTAACCGCTGGATCTCGATCCACGCCACCCAGGGCGCCACGGTAAGTGGCAATGTGATGTTTCGCAGCCTGGGCCACGGCGTCTTCATGGAAGACCGCGCGACCTACGACAACCAGGTGACCGGGAATCTGACCGTGGACCTGCAGCACGGGCACTTCAATCGACCAGGCAGGGGCGAGAAGGAATTTTACGAGGAAATCCCGGACATTCTGGACGAAGAAATTTTCGGCGGAACCAGCGAGGCCTCGAACCATTTCTGGACCCGGCAGGGCAACAACCTGGACGACAACGTGTCGGTGGGTTACATCGACGACTGGCCAGGCAACCGATTCCCGCACTCAAACGGCATGGTGATCCTGCCGAGTGACAACCCCGCGCCCACGACAGTGAACAACTACCAATGCCTGGGCTGCGGTGGTTTCGGCACCTGGTCCTACGTGGAACAGCTCGCGGAATTCAAGGGCCTGCTGGCCACCTACAACCGCACCAATGGCTGGTACCCGGTACTGAACAACACGCAGCTGACCGATAGCCTGCTGGCCATGAATGGTCGCTCTACCTCCTGGGCTGGGCAGATATTTCTCAATAGCTCTGACGCGCGGGTAATCAACTCCCACCTGGTGGGCGGCATCGGCGTCCATAGCCATTACTTCGGCTCAACCACGTTTGAGGGTGGCAGCATCAACGCAGCCTATCCGCTCGACCAGTCATACTGGGAGACCGTGACCCGGGTCAATGGCACCGAGATTACCGCTACTCAGGATCTGTTTTATCGACGCTACCCCAACCTGAAGCGCAACTCACCGGTACCCGTCTGGTTCACAGGGGCAGCCCTCAACGGAGCGCCGCTGGATGGCATGTACGTGCGCACCCCGGAACATGCCCGCTATTTCGAGACTATAGGCAGCCCCAAGTACAGCGGCCAGGAAGTGGTGCCCGAGCAAGGCTACTTCCTGGAAAAGGCAGTGATCCCCGGCCTGGGCTACTACGGCACCGCCTACTACCGCTCAGTGACTCCGGTCGGCGAGCAAGAGGGGCAGGCCTCCTACCCGTACGAACACGAGGCAGGCTACAACGCCAGCATTGCCGCGGGAAATCTTGGCTACCCGCATGCGTTCCCCGCAGGGCAGTACGTGGTCCGCTACTACCGCTCCAAGGGCGGGGAGCTGGTCCGGGAAGAGACTGTGCAGCTGGGTGACGCTGCGCCGCCACCCAATACTCCACCGGTCGCTATGATCGGGTTGTCGCAATCGGTCTTTACTGACACCGACGGGGAACCCGGTGAAACGATTGATTTAGCCGGCACGGCAGAAGATGCCGACGGCGTGGTTGAGATTGTGGAGTGGCTGCTCGACGGTGAGCTGGTCAGCACCCTCCTGGAAGCCCAAGTGCTTGTCAGTGATGGCGAGCACGACCTGGAGCTGCACGTGACGGACGACGACGGTGACACCGCCATCGATGCCGCCACCATCACGGTGGAGCCGGCACCGGTAGAACCGCCCGAGGTGATCCTGAAGGAAGACATACTGCAGATCCTCGAGGACGGCTTCGACGGCATTCTGGATCAGATTCGGGCGCTGTAGTGACCGCCCCGGTTATCGAAAATTTTTCAACGTTCAAACAGGAAGAAACCACCGCCCTTGCCGTCAATGACCCGTCGGGTGTCTCTGTCGGTGACCTGCTGCTGCTGCCAATCAACGCCGGTGACAGCACCGTTGCTTTCGGCGGCCTGAGCAACTTCACGTCGATAGCTGATGACACGTATTCGTTCGGTGTCGCCCGCTCGGGGTTGTACTACCGAATAGCGGATCGGACTGCCGCCGATTCGGTGACCATCACACGGGCCAGCGCCCAGTGGACCGCCGCGACGATGTACCGGATCAGCGGCGTAGACACGGAAAACCCGATCCACAAAAGCACACTCTCTGCAGATCGGTTCAACGGGGATCCGCTCACCTCGGACTCAGTAACAACGACGGTTGATGACTGCCTGATCATGGTCTTCTCGGGATCCTCAATCTGTAAGATTGGGTCGACCTTCACCGTCAGTGAGGGCTCACTGGACCAGCACGAAGACTGCTTCCCGTTCCTGATGGCGAATAAGGCACTTACCGGCCAGGCCACCGACGGGGACTGGGACTTTGCGGTAAGCGGCGCTGGCATCTACCAGCGGACCCAGTTTATGACCATTGCAATCGCACCTGGTGCGGCGCCAGCTGGCAGGTCGGTTAATTCAAGCCTTATTCACCGCATGCCCATGCGGCACATGCTTACGAGGTAAACAATGCGACGCTACTCCGTTTCGTTCACTGAAGTGTCAGTTACAGCCCAGCAGGACCTGTTTCAGCTGGAAGCCAACACCGTGCCGCTCATCCTGCTTGGCGTGTTTCTCAGCCAGTCGGGTGACGTGGGTGACGCCGAGGCAGAAGGCCTTTCGATTCAGATTGCCCGGGTCACTGACGCGGTGACCAACGACGTGGCAGAAGTTCTCCTTGACGGTGGTGACGGCGCTGCCAACGCGGACCTGGCAATCAACGAGACCACCGAGCTGACTACCGGGAAAACGGTACTGCATTCGGAGGTCTGGCACGTGCAGAACGGCAGTTTTATCTACCTGCCGACACCTGAAATTCAAATTGTGGGAGAGGTGAACAATGCCCTGGTGGTGAATCTGAACACGACGCCAGCTGATGCCCTGGTGATGAGCGGTACCTGTTATTTCGCTGAAATGGGCAGTTAACCATGGGTTATGGCGTTTTCCGGCGCCGGCCCTGGCATCACTACTACCTGAGACGCCGGCCTGCAACCAGGCCGTTTAAGGCTGCCACCGGCACAATCGCCAGCAGCGCGGTTGCCTCGGCATCGCTGTCGACGCTCTCTGGCAGGCTTACCCAGGTCCAGGCCCAGGCTGAAGGGGGGTTCTCGGAGCAGCACACCACTGCCAGGAACCCGGGCCTGGACACCCAGGCAGCCGGCGGCAGTGTCTATCAGCACACCAGCAGCCGCTCCCGGAGCATCAGCAGCCAGGCGCAAAGTGACGATAGTCACCAACACGCCACGGGCAGGAATGGGCAAGGGGTTGCCGAGGCAGTCGGCTCGACCCAGGTTGTTCACACAACCGCCAGGTCAGGCCAGATTGCCAGCACGGCCAGCTCGTCGACGAGCGTCAGCGGATCCGCCGCACCATCGCGGTCTACGTCGGCCGAGGCGAGCTCGTCAACGGTCTTCGTCCACACGACGAGCCGTAGCAATCAGCTGAGCACCACGGCAGCTGGTGACGATAGTCACCAACATGCCACGGGCAGGAATGGGCAGGAGGCTTCCGAGGCAGCAGGCTCGACCCAGGTTGTTCACACAACCGCCAGGTCAGGCAGCATTGCCAGCTCAGCAACAGCGACGGCAGCGCTGTCCACGTCGGCCGAGCCGGCGCGCACAACGTCAGCCACCGCGTCTGGCAGCTCGTCGTTCGCGCACACCACCAGCCGATCTAACCAGGTTGTCACCGCCGCCGACGGTGAGCACACGCTGGAGCACGCCACTGGCAGGACAGCGGCGACCAGCTCCCAGGGGTCTGGCAGCGGCACTGTGCAGCACAGCCCGGGCAAGACTGGGCAGAGCTCGACCCAGGCAGCCGATGGTAGCGCCCTGGCCCACACGACTGGGCGATCAGGCCAGATTGCCAGTTCAGCCAGCTCAAGTACGAGCATTGAAGGCAGCACTGCGGTCATTGCCTTTGGCAGCATCAGCAGCCAGGCCACGGCACAGGCATCGCTATCGCATGTTGCCGGCAGGCAGGCCTCTGCCGTCAGCGAGGCGCAAGGCAGCTCGACGAGTGCTCATGAGACCGCCAGGTTTGGCACGGTCACGACGGCGGCCACTGCTGCCAATGATGAGACCGTCACCACAAGCCGCAGCGGATCCACGGCAAGCCAGGCGTCGGGTGGTTTCGCCTTCACCTACATTGGCTACAACGAAGCCGATGTGATCAGCACCATCGCGCTGACCGGCTCGATTGTTTCGGCGGTGAGTGTGACAGGAACAATTACGCAGGAAATCGCCGTGAATGGATACCTGGAACCCGCCGCATGATTGAGATCTACGAGAACGAGAAAATAGTTTTCTCCGTGACCACGGACGAATCGATCACCGGCGCCACCGAGCTGAAGTATGTGCTGGCCAAGCAGCGCAAGAGCCCCACGGCTGTGATCACTAAGACCCTGGGCAGTGGCGTGACCATCACTGGCTCAAACACCTTCACTGTCGAGCTGGATCCGGAAGACACCGACGGCAAGGCCGGCACCTACCAGCACCAGGCCAGGGTGACCGATGCCACCGGAGATCCCAACACCATCAGGTTGACCGATGAGGTCGTGAAGATTCACAAAACATACGCAGACTGACCGAGGACGAGAAACATGCCTTTTACAATTGCAGGACTGAACAAGATGCTGGACAACCTGGGTGCCGTGGAAGCGAGGTTGCACGATGGCTACCCGGATGACGCTGGTGACAACGAGCTGACGATTGCCTCACCTGAGATCTACAGCCGCCAGTCAATCGCGTTTTCTGCCGCATCAGCAGGAGCCATCGATAGCAGCAGCCAGCCTGCCTTCGATGTGCCAGCCGGCACGACACTGCGCTGGGTTTCACTGTGGGATAACTCCAGCCCACAGACCTGCCTGCAGTTCGCTCCCCTGGGAGAGAGCCAGCTGACCTACACGGTCGACTCTGGCGCAGACACCATTGACTCCACGTCCCACGGGCTGAGCAATGATGACCTGGTGGTGTTCTATGCAGGCACTGCACCAGGTGGGTTGACGGAAGGCCAGGTCTATCACGTGATCAATGCCAACGCCAATGACTTCCAGGTGGCAGCCACGCAGGGTGGCTCGGCCATCAACCTGACCGACACCGAGAACGGCTCCAAGCTTTCGCAGATTGTTCCGGAGACCTACGGCGCCCAGGGTACCTTCACCCTGTCTGATGCGGATCTGTCACTGACTCGCTAAGCCTATGCCAAAGGCCATCCCCCTCTACCGCAACCTGTTTGCTAAGACCAAGCCGAGGCGACGCCACGGCTGGGATCACGGCCGCAGGACGACAACCAGTCGAGGGTATGGCTACCAGTGGCAGCGGCTGCGTAAGCAGATCCTGGTCAGGGATTCGTACCTGTGTCAGCCCTGCAAGCGGCGGGGTGTGTTGCGTCAGGCCACCGAGGTCGACCACATCAAGCCCAAGGCCCAGGGCGGGCAGGACAACGAAGAGAACCTGCAATCTATCTGCAAAGCCTGCCATCAGAGCAAGACTGGCAGCGAACAGAGGGTCGAAAGTGGCACCGCTACAGCCCAGTAACCATGCGGGGTAGGGGCGGGTCAAAACTTCAGACGGGTACCCGGACTGACCGCCGCCCAGTCTAATTTTTTTGTCGACAGAATTTTAGGATCAGCCAATTTTGGGACGCCACCGACAACCGAGAGAAAAAGCGAAGGCCAACGGGGCGTTCGATGAGCACCCGGGCCGGTACGGCGAGGAAGAACCGCCGAAGCATTCCGAGCCGCTTGGCGATCCGCCGAAGTTCCTGACCGCTGCACAGAAAAAACTCTGGCTCGAGATCGCCGACTGCGGGCTGCCCGAAGTTTTTACCAAGGGCGACAGGCTCTCGGTGGAGCAGGCCGTGCTCCTGCTGGCCGAAGTGCGCGACGCGGAGAAACACAACAAGACCGTGCCCCGCCAGCGAAAGGCCTGGAACGAACGGCTCAAGCAACTGGAGGCCAAGTTCACAGCCGAGAAAACAGCAACCGGGCGGAAGGCCGCCCAGGCAGCAATCAAAAACCACCACAAAATCTATCCACTCTACCAAAGAGTGCCGACTGCGAGGCTTCAGCTGCTTCGCGGGTATTTCGCCACGTTCGGCATGAACCCGACAGACCGCCAACGGCTGCGGGTTCCGGAGCTCGGCGACAAACCTGGCAAGACTGATGGTTTTATCCCGCTGCACTAATGAGTCGTAGCGATGAAATCAGGTGTCGAGCGGTGCAACGACTTCGTGGAGGCCGTACTCAGCGGCAAGCTGGCTGCCCCGGAAACAGTCAAGCAGGCCTGCGCCAGGTACCGGGCCGATTTCGATAATCCCAAATTCATCTTCGATGAGTTCGCCGCCGATGCGGCTGTCCACAATATCGAGCGGTTCAAACACCCGAAAGGGCGGTGGCAGGGTAAGCCGGTGGTTCTTGAGAACTGGCAGTGCTTTGTCGTGTGCAATTTATTCGGCTGGAAGCGCAGGGCAACCAAGCTGCGCCGGTTCAGACGGGGTTACCTGCGGGTGCCTCGAAAAAATGGAAAGACGATGCTGGCAATTCTGATAGCCCTGGTGATGTTCGGGCCCGATATGGAGCCCGGCGCGGAAGTCTACCTGGGCGCCACGGGCCAGGACCAGGCTGACGAGCTGCTGTTCTACCCGGCTAAATTCATCGTCGAGCAGTCACCGGAGTACAAGAAGCATTTCGGCGTCGAGGTACGTGCAAAAAGCCTGGTGATTCCGGCCAACTTTTCAAAGTTCCGGTCGGTCATCCGCAAGCCACCGGATGGCAGTAACCCACACTGCGCCATCGTGGATGAATACCACCTGCATGACGACTCGAGCCAGGTGGACACGTTCGACACCGGCATGGGTGCGCGTGAAGAGCCCTTGATGCTGATCACGACTACGGCTGGCAGCAACTTGAGCGGACCGTGCAAGGAGTACGACGACGATTGCCTCGATCTACTCGAGGGTAAGTTCGAGCACGACTCCCGCTTCGTGATGATCTATGCCCTGGATAAAGACGATTCCTGGGAAGATCTCGAGAGCTGGCTGAAGGTCAATCCGAATGCCGGCCTGACGGTGGACGTTGAGTTCCTGCAGGACCAGCTCGCCGAGGCCAGGCGTAACCCGAGTAAGCAGAATGAGCTGCGGACCAAACATGCCAATGAATGGGTGGGGGCAGCCACCACCTGGTTGAACATCCTGCTGTGGCAGCGGCAGTCGAAGCCCAGCCTGTTCGAGAAATTCAGGGACTGTCCCTGCTACGGCGGGGTTGACCTGGCCACCCGGAACGACGCCAACGCGGTCAGCCTGATTTTCAAGAACGAAGACGGCGAGTATTTCCAGTACATCAGGCTCTATGTGCCCGAAGGGGCAGTGCGGAAAAATCCGAAATACAAAACATTCGTCAACAGCGGGGAAATGATTGTCACCCCGGGTGAGGCCACCGACCAGGCGCGGATCGAGGAAGACATTCTGGCCATGCAGGAAGAATTCGATGTGCGCGGCTGGGGCTTTGACCCCTACCAGGGCGCGTACATCATGCGGCGCTGCTACGAGCAGGGCTTGGAGGTCGTTGAGTACGGGAACACGGTGAAGAATATCTCCCCGCCCATGAAAGAGGTCGAGGCCCTGGTCGAGGAAGGCACGTTCTACAACGACGGCAACGCCGCCATGACCTGGATGGTCGGCAACGTGGTTTGCTTCGTGGACGTGAAAGACAACATCTTCCCGCGAAAGCAGAATCGACACGACAAGAAATCCAAAATCGATGGCCCGGTTTCCATGTTCATGGGCGTAGGGATGTGGCTTGCCGACGAAGGCGATGACGAGATCGGGATGACCTATGTTTAAGATTTTCAGAGCGTCCAAGCTGGAGCAGCGACTCGAAGAGCTCGAGGGCCAACTGAGAGAAAAAGAGGAACAGGGCGGCCGCGACTTCCTGGAAGTGATCGAAGCGCTGGATGAGCAATTCTCATCGTCAAACCCGAGCGGGATCCACGTGACCACCGCGCGCGCCATCCAGCAGCCCACCGTCTGGGCTTGTGCGCGGATTATCTCGGAGATCATGGCATCACTGCCTATCCTGGTGCAGACGCGCCAGGGTGGCAGCTGGAAGACGGCAGAGCAGCACGATGCCCAGGAGCTGCTGTACGAGCCGAATGAGTGGATGACCAAGCACGAGCTGATCTCGTTCCTGGTGGTCTGGTCGGAGCTGCGGGGTAACAGTTTCCTGTTCAAGAACACGGTGGCCAGCGGCAAGGTGAAGCGCTTGCTGCCCCTGGAAGGCAACTCGGTGACCGTGGATATGTCCTCGGACTGGAAGCTGAGATACCAGGTCGGCTCGCTCCAGCAAAGTGGAATCTACGACGGCCGGAAAATTTTCCATCACCGCAACTTCGGCGTCGAAAGCCACGTGGGTCTATCCACCATCGGCAACCACCGAATGGGTATTTCCGTGGCGCTTCAGCTCCAGGAGCACGCTGCGTCGGCCTACAAGAACGGCCTGCAGACCAGTAAATGGGTATCCGGTAACAAGCCTGCCGGCAAAGATCGGGTCGAGGACCTGAAAAAGCAGCTGGCCAAGTTCCAGGGAGCCACTAACGCCGGGAAGATCCCCTTTATTCCCCACGACTTCACGCTGAATGAGGCCAAGGGCATCAGTGAGGTGGACGCCCAGTACATCGAATCCAGGAAGATGCAGAAACAGGAAATTGCCTCGATTTTCGGTGTGCCGCTGTTCCTGCTGAACGACACGGAGAAATCAACAACCTGGGGATCCGGCCTCGAGGAGTTAAGCCGCTCATTCGTGCGGTATTCCCTGGGTCCCCGCTTCAACCGCCTGTCGGAAACCCTGGTCAAGCAGCTGATTTCCGCCAGAGAAAAGCGGACCACACGCTTTAAGTTTGATACCACCGAATTCACGCTGGGTGAGTTCAAGGAACGGATGGAAGGCTACAAATCCAGCATTGAAAGCGGTGTTTTCAATCCGAACGAGGCACGGCAAATCGAGGGTTACAACCCACGGGAAGGCGGTGATGAGTACCGCAAGCCCCTGAACATTGGCATGGACGGTGAGGATCCGGACGACGAGCCTGAACCAGAGCCGGTGCCGGTACCCGACGACGATGAAGACGAAGACTGACAGGTGAAGCTATGAAAAGAAGGTACGCCGTAAGGCCGCTCGAGATCAAGGCAGCTGATGACGAGGGCAAATTCAGTGGATACGGCTCGGTGTTCGATGTCATCGATTCCTATCACGACATTATCGTGCCTGGTGCGTTCGAACAAACCATTGAAGAGCACAAAAAGGCCGGCACGGCGCCGGCGCTGCTGTGGCAGCACCAGTCCGACAAGCCCATCGGTGTCTGGGAGAAGTTTTCCGAAGACGAGACAGGCCTGCTGATGGAAGGGCAGCTGTTGATGGACGTGCAGCTTGCCAAAGAAGCCAAATCACTGATCAAGGCCAAGGCAGTGCGCGGCCTGTCGATAGGCTTCACCGTCCCGAAAGGCGGTGAGGAATACGACAAGGAACGCAACGTCTGGATTATTAAACAGGTTAACCTGTGGGAGACGTCCATTGTGACGTTTCCTGCCAACAAAGACGCCCAGATTCAGGAGGTAAAACACCTCATTGAATCTGGGCAATTCCCATCCATTCGCGAATTTGAACGCTATCTCATGCACGACGCTGGGTTTAGTCGGTCACAGGCGCGGACGGTTTTAAATGACGGCTACAAATCGTTACTCAAGCACGACGCTGAAGACGAAATCTCAGCCAAAATTGATGAAATGATTAAGGAGTTAAGCTAATGCCAGATCCAGTATTGGAAAAGCTTGGCGAGCTGGATAAAACCTTCCGGGGCTTGAATGACAAGACCATGGAAGAGCTCAAAGAGCATGGGACCCAGCTCTCGACCACGGTCGAGAAGCTGGAAAACGTCGAGAAAGATATCGACAAACTGGAAGAAGAACACCAGAAGCGCCTGGACGATATCGAGCTGCGTCTCGATACGCCGGCTCAGGATCGCAGTGACATTTCCGACGCGGAGAAGAAGCACGTCGATGCCTGGGAGGCCTGGATGCGGGCACCGCAAAGCCAGAAGGCCATCAACAGCCTGCTGGAGGCCACCGAGGAAGTCGACCGCGAGTTCGGCAGGAAAGAGGTCACCACGACCGTCACTGCCTCTGGTGGCTACGCCGTCCCGGAAGTGATCGCCCGCAAGATCGGCGAGAAGGTCCAGGATATCTCTGACATGCGCCGGCTTGTCCGGGTTCAGCAAGTCGGCACCAGCGACTACAA
>Ga0209273_10000339_pt1 | contig 66502 bp, 63 predicted proteins | sample tdAd471_FD_187126 | JGI IMG/M metagenome (GOLD analysis project Ga0209273, IMG submission 187126) | Marine sediment microbial communities from the Atlantic coast under amendment with organic carbon and nitrate - tdAd47.1 (SPAdes)... | ecosystem: Environmental > Aquatic > Marine > Coastal >...
TGGACGAAGCCATAGCCTTGCCTACTGATTTCTCGGCACGAATTGCGCGGAACACACAAATCTATCTGCAAAAGGAAACCTATATTACAAAAACAGTAGACCCGTGGGCAGGAAGTCATCAAGTGGAACAATTGACCCATGAAATTGCTGAAAATGCTTGGGAATTGATTCAAGAGGTAGAAAAATTGGGCGGAATGACCAAGGCCATTGAAAAAGGCATCCCAAAAATGCGCATTGAAGAAGCGGCTGCCAAGAAACAAGCCCGCATAGATAGTGGCCAGGATATTATCGTTGGAGTAAACAAATATAGGCTGGAGAACGAGGACGACCTTCAGATTTTGGAAGTGGACAATGCCAAGGTTCGCAAGCAACAAATGGCTCGCCTTGACGAAATCCGAAGCACTAGGGATTCCAAAGCTGTGGAAAAAGTACTTGAAGACATCCGAGTTACTTCCAAAAAAGCTATGGAAAATAACTCTGACCGTGGAAATTTGTTAGCTTTAGCAGTAGAAGCGGCCAAAAAGCGTGCTACCCTTGGTGAAATCAGTGATGCCATGGAAAGTGCCTTTGGACGATATAGAGCAAAAATTCAATCCTTTACCGGAGTGTATTCCAAAGAAATCAAAAACGACGAGAGCTTTGAAAATGCCCGCAAATTGGCGGACAAGTTTGCAGAGCAAGAAGGGCGTAGACCTCGTATTATGGTCGCCAAAATGGGTCAGGATGGACACGACCGTGGTGCCAAAGTAGTAGCCACTGGTTATGCCGACCTAGGTTTTGATGTAGATATTGGGCCTTTGTTCCAAACACCGGCCGAAGTCGCAAAGCAAGCTGTGGAAAACGACGTCCATATTTTAGGTATTTCCTCCCTAGCTGGTGGGCATAAAACCTTGGTTCCAGAAGTGGTACAGGAATTGAAAAAATACGGTCGGGAAGACATTATGGTCATCGTTGGAGGCGTAATTCCGAAGCAAGATTACAAACATTTATTGGACAACGGAGCCATCTCGGTTTTCGGCCCCGGTACCAAAATTGCAGATGCTGCCACGGAAATACTCAACATTTTGCTGGACTGACCCACATAACAATCACGTAAATAAAACTTTAACTTTCTTTAACGTGGAATGCAGGGGTTATTCACCCCCTGTTAACAAATTACATTTTATCGCATCCTAAATAATCGTATTTTTAGCACCTAACTTACTATGAAATGGGCAAGATTATTGCAATTGCAAACCAAAAGGGCGGTGTAGGTAAAACTACCACTACGGTAAACCTTGCAGCCTCCTTAGGTGTATTGGAAAAAAAGGTGTTATTGATTGACGCCGACCCCCAGGCCAATGCAACATCGGGTTTGGGTGTTGATGTTGACTCTATTGAAAAAGGTACATACCAACTTTTGGAACACACCATGAGCGTGGAAGAAGTGACCATTCCAACGGATTCCCCAAATGTGGATTTGGTACCAGCACACATTGACCTCGTTGCCATCGAGATTGAATTGGTGGACAAGGACAATAGGGAATACATGATGAAAGAGGCCCTTAAAAATTTGGGCGACAAGTATGATTTTGTATTGATAGACTGTGCGCCTTCTTTGGGATTGTTGACCTTGAACGCACTTACTGCTGCCGATTCAGTGATGATACCCATCCAATGTGAGTATTTTGCCCTGGAAGGTCTTGGCAAACTATTGAACACCGTAAAAAGTGTGCAAAAAATACACAACAACGATTTGGACATCGAAGGAATGTTGTTGACTATGTACGATTCCAGGTTACGCCTTTCCAACCAAGTTGTTGAAGAAGTGAAGAAACACTTCGCAGATATGGTTTTTGATACCATTATCCAGCGAAACGTTAGGCTGAGCGAAGCTCCAAGTTACGGCGAAAGCATCATAAAATATGATGCAAGTAGTAAAGGCGCCTCCAATTACCTTAACTTAGCCAACGAAATTTTGAAGAAAAACAAGGAGAAAGTTTAGATGGCGAAAGCAACAAAAAAACAGGCACTGGGAAGAGGCCTGTCCGCTCTTTTAAATGATCCAGAAAACGATATTAAATCAGTTTCTGATAAAAATGCGGATAAGGTTATAGGCAATGTAGTGGAATTGGATATCAATTCCATTGAAGTAAACCCATTTCAGCCTCGTTCCAATTTTAACGACGAAAACCTTGAAGAATTGGCCAGTTCCATTCGTGAATTGGGCATTATACAACCGATAACGGTCAGGAAACTCGATTTCAATAAATTCCAATTGGTTTCTGGTGAGCGTAGATTCCGGGCCTCCAAATTGGTAGGACTGGAGACCATTCCAGCTTACATCCGCATTGCCAACGACCAAGAGTCCTTGGAGATGGCCTTGGTGGAGAACATCCAGAGACAGGACCTTGACCCTATCGAAATAGCACTTTCCTACCAACGACTTATCGACGAGATTGAAATCACTCAAGAAAAGTTGAGTGACCGTGTTGGAAAAAAACGTTCCACCATCACCAATTATTTACGCTTGTTGAAACTGGACCCCATTATCCAAACGGGAATGCGGGACGGATTCATCAGTATGGGACACGGCAGGGCACTCATCAACATCGATAAGAAAAGAGAACAGATCGCCATTTACGAAAAAGTAGTTTCCGAGGGTTTGTCCGTAAGAGCTACCGAACAATTGGTAAAAGACCACAAAGAACCTAAAAGTTCAGGTTCTGAAAAGAAAAAGAGCACATCAAATGTGCCCGAATTTGTTTCCAACAGTTTGGATTCCATCAAAGAACGGCTTGCCACCAAAGTGGACATTACCGCATCAAAAAACGGAAAAGGAAAAATTGTGATACCCTTTCATTCGGAAGAAGACTTTAAGCGTATCAAAAAATTGTTGACAGGTGAATAAAAACCTCCTTTTATTGTTCTTTGCCTTTTTGTTGTTTCACTCAGGATTTTCTCAGGAAGAAGAGGAAAATGAAAAAACAAAACAGCCCCAGCAAACCACAGAGGTGGATTCCATTGCACAAAATATGGAAGGGGAAGGCGTTACTTTTGAAGATGTCACCAAACAAGAGAACATAAATCCTCTTGCACCCAGTAAAGCTGCCTTTTATTCGGCAATACTTCCTGGTTTGGGACAAATTTACAATAAACGCTACTGGAAAGCTCCCATAGTTTGGGGAGCCATTGGAACGGGCATTTATGTCTATTCCTACAACAACACCGAGTACAGAAGGGCCAGAAATGCATTTAAGCGCCGACTTGCTGGTTTTGAAGATGACGAATTTTGGGACTTGAACGGTGATGGCAGCGGACCCGATGTATCTTCGGAAGCATTGCAGGAGGCTCAAGAAAACACACAACGGGATAGGGATTTGGCTTTGGTCATTACCATTGCCCTTTATGCCCTGAACATTATAGATGCCAATGTGGACTCTCACTTAAAACAATACAACGTTAGTGATGATCTGGCCGTTGACTTCAAACCTTATTTAGATATAAACCCCCTTACCTATTCGCCAAATTATGGGATGGCTATGGTCATAAAGTTTTGATATATGAAAATTGGTCTGTTTGGATATGGCAAAATGGGAAAGATGATTGAGCGAATCGCTCAGGATAGAGGCCATACCCTTGTAGCAAAAATTGATAATCCTTCGCAGGATGTGGATTATGCATCCATGGATGTTGCTATTGATTTTAGCACTCCAGAGGCTGCTTTTGATAACATTACCAACTGTTTTAAAAACAAAGTTCCCGTGATTAGTGGCACCACGGGATGGTTGGACAAATTTTCGGAAGCGGTCAACATTTGTGAAGAGCATAAAAGTGCTTTCATCTACGCCTCTAACTTTAGTTTGGGCGTAAATATTTTCTTTGAACTCAATAAACATCTAGCCAAAATGATGGCCGGGTTGGAACAATACAAAGTTGGTATGGAAGAAATCCATCATACCCAAAAACTGGACGCTCCAAGTGGAACAGCCATAACCTTGGCTGAAGGCATTATTGAAAACACACCCTACGAAAAGTGGGAATTGGACAAATCTGGAGATAAAATCATCCCAATAAAATCCATAAGGGAAGGTACGGTACCGGGAACGCATAGCATCGCCTATGGAAGTCCCGTGGACACCATCGAAATAAAACACGAAGCACACAACAGGGAGGGTTTTGCCCTTGGAGCTGTCATAGCATCGGAATGGATACAAGGAAAAACAGGTATTTTCTCTATGAAAGATGTGTTAAACCTAAGCTAAAAACGTAACAACAATGTAGACCAAGGGTCTAACAAAGAAACTTTTTATATGGACGGTATACAATGGATCATTTTTATCCTGATCATTCAAGTTATCCATTTCTTGGGAACTTGGAAACTCTACGTTAAGGCAGGCAGAAAAGCATGGGAAGCCGCCATACCTGTTTACAATGGCATTGTTTTGATGAAAATCATTAATAGACCATGGTGGTGGGTGCTGTTGTTGTTCATCCCTATCATCAATTTATTGATGTTCCCCGTGGTTTGGGTGGAAACCATCCGCAGTTTTGGAAAGAACTCGCTTGTAGATACTTGGTTGGTCATCCTTACACTTGGTCTTTACATATATTACATCAATTATGCCGAAGATGTACAATATATTGAAGACCGCAGCCTAAAACCAAAAACGGGATTGGGCGAATGGGTGAGTTCCATTGTGTTTGCCATTGTCGCCGCCACTTTTGTACACACCTACTTCATTCAACCCTACGTGATTCCAACAGGTTCGCTGGAACGTACCTTGCGTGTTGGTGACTTTTTGTTTGTGAGCAAATTCCATTTTGGTGCACGAGTACCTATGACCACATTGGCCGCGCCTATGGTTCACGATACGCTTCCCGTATTAAAAACAAGGTCATATTTGGCGGACGTAGACCCAGAAACCCATAAAACATCCTGGATAAACAAATTGCAACTACCCTATATGCGTTTGCCCGGTTTTGAAAAGGTAGAGAAAAACGACATTGTGGTATTCAGCTTGCCGGCTGATACTTTGTATCAGTTCTTCAAGGCCCAAAAAGCCGTAATAAAACCCATCGATAAAAAATCAAACTACGTAAAACGATGTGTGGGAACTCCTGGGGATTCTCTCGAAGTTATCAATGGGTATGTTTACATCAACGGGGAACAACTCATACTATCGGATAGGGCAAAACCCATGTATGTATATGATATTTATGCCCAAAATGGAGTTTCCAGTAAATACTTGGAAGAGGTTGATGCCTCTGACTACGTTCGAAAATACATAGCATCCAATATCAACGAATCCCAATATAATGGATTGGCTCCTTATATTTCTGGTGCAAGACCGACCGACAATGGAAAAATTGAGCTTTACACACAGGAAAATGGCATTCCAACCGATGTAATTCGCCAATTGCGACTTTCGTTGTCCGAGGAAAAACCCCGTTCTCGCATGGCCAACCTAACCCATGATATGGTCTCGTCCTTAAGAAACAATCCTGCGATTGATTCTGTAGTACAAACCATCGAACCGAAAGGGCAATATGGTGGGGCATTTCCTCAAAAACCCAACCTTTACCCCTGGAACAACGATAACTTTGGACCCATTTATATCCCAAAAGCGGGAGCAACTGTAGAAATCAATTCAAGGACTATTCCCTTGTACAAGAAAATCATCCGCGATTACGAGCACAACGACGTAAAAGTTACCGGCAACAAAGTACTCGTTAACGGTGAGGAAGTCAGTTCCTACACATTTAAGCAAGACTATTATTGGATGATGGGAGACAACCGCGACCATTCCGAGGACAGCAGAACTTGGGGCTATGTTCCCGCCGACCACATTGTGGGCAAACCGGTATTTCTTTGGATGAGTTTTGACAACTTTAGACAAGGCATCGCCAATTGGAGGGTTCGTTGGGACCGTGTATTTACTACCGTTGGGGGTAGCGGTGAACCCGTGTCGTACTTTTGGTACTTTATCGCATTGTTGGCGGGGTGGTTTATTTTTGATTTCCTGCGCAAGAGAAAAAAGAACAAAGCTTAGATTAACCGTAAACTGTAGTGTTCTTTGAAAATACTGCTCCACCCTACATATTTTCCAAGCATTGCCACTTTTGCTGCCATTGTGCAGCATGAAGTGGTTTGGGAAGCCCATGATAATTTTCAGAAGCAGACGTATCGCAATCGGTGCTATATTTCAACGGACAAGGGCAAACACATGCTCAATATCCCCATTAAACACACAGGGGAAAAAGAAGGACGTCAAAAATATATTGATGTGCGCACCGAAAACAGTTACAATTGGAAAAAAGAGCATTGGCGTACCTTGGAAACCGCGTATAGGACCTCCCCTTTTTTTGAGTTCTATGAAGATGAATTGAGACCTCTTTATATGGGAAGCCAAAATTCGCTTTATGAATTCAATCTAAAAACCATTGAAGCGGTTGCGGCTTGTATCGGAATAGAGATTCCAACAGAAAAAACTAAAAAGTACGAAGTTGAACCAATAACCTATTTTGATACCCGCTTTTTGGTGGAGGCCAAAAAGGAAAAAGACTGGAACATCGAACCATACACCCAAGTTTTTGAGGAACGACACGGATTCATACCCAATTTAAGTGTCTTAGATCTTTTGTTCAACGAGGGCACCAACACGCTCAACTACCTAAAAAGTCTATCTTTGGATTTAAAACATGCTTAGGCACCTTATTCATTACGGCATACATTTTCTAGTTCCTATTTTGATCGCCGTTTGCTTTTTTAAGGACAATCGAGTCAAGGTGGCTTTGATTTTGCTCGCGGGAATTGTTATTGATATAGATCATCTGTGGGCCACGCCACTTTTCGACGCCGACCGTTGCAGCATTGGTTTTCACTTACTGCACAGCTATTGGGCGATTGCAATATACAGTTTGTTGCTGTTCATAAAACCAACTAGAATTGTGGGATTAGCCTTGATCATCCACATTATCGCAGATTCCGTGGATTGCCTACTGATGTGATTTTAGCCTCAATGTAGCCATTATGGGGTAATGATCGGACAGTCTTTCATCATAATTTTGATGGGAAAGTACTTCAAACTCAGGGTCCGCCAAAATGTAATCGATTCTTATTGGAAATTTTAATACCTCATATGTGCGGCCAAAGCCCTTGCCTTTTTCTAAATATGAATCGTTCAAATCACCTTTAATCTTATGGTACACATTTGAATATTGGGTGTTATTAAAGTCACCAACCACTATTTTTTTGTAGCTGGTTGCTTCCATATTCTCCCTAATCGAGTTCGCTTGCTCATACTGTTTCAACATTACACTACGGGATTTCTCAAAAAGTTTGGTGGATTCTTCATTTTGAATAGTGTTCAATCCAGGTACTATTCTAAACGATTGCAGATGTACATTGTAGATGCGAACCGTATCCTGATTAATCAAAATGTCAACATAAATGGCATTATTGGAACTTTTGGGAAACGGGATAGAATCAATTTTAACAATGGGGTACTTAGAATAAACCGCTTGTATAACCTTCCCTTGATGCTTACCATATATAAAATCAACAAACTTATATCCATACTGGCTCAAGGCATCATTACGCTTCATCGCATAATACGCTTCTTGAAAACAAACAATATCCGGGTTATGCTTGGTTACAAATTCATAAATTCGGCTTTCGATGTTATCATCTTCCAATTGTCTCAATTCATTAAAGCTTCGTGCATTGAACGACATTATGGAAAAAGACTTTTCATTGTCAATATTCGAATCATCATTTCCATTGGAAATTTGATAAAATGGCCCCAACAATAAATACCATAACAACAGCAAAGTTCCCGACAGCAAAAAATTTCGTTTCTTTTTCAGCAGCCAATAAACAACAAAAATCAAGTTAATGATTACTATAAAAGGAACAATTAAACTAACTACTGAAAGCGATGATATTAATTTTGTGGACAGATAGGGGGCCAGCAATGAAATTATCAACACCAAAGCCGCTAAGGTGTTTAGAAGAAATATAATCTTATCAAAAAATGAGAGTTTCTTCACTTAATTAATCTTCCTTACCCGCTTTAAACAAAAAGTCTTTTTCTTCCTTGGACAAGCTTTCATAACCGGACTTGCTTATTTTATCCAGAATCGTGTCAATTTTGCGCTGTTTGGCCTGTTTATCGTAATCTTCCTTACTTTTTGCTGCAGCTTTTTTCTTGTAGACGGTCTTTAAAGGTGCCTTTTTCTCTCTAGGTTTAAAAAGGTCTACTAGTGAATTTCTCATTTTGGTGAAACCAGCACCTATGTCATTGCCCTTAAATAACTGTCGAGCATACATATATCCCAAAAATGCTCCGCCCAAATGGGCCATTCCACCACCAATGTTGTCTCCCATACCAATCAGCACTAAATCCTTGACCACCAAAGCCACACCAATATACCATAGTTTGATGTTGAAGAAAACAACACGAACTTCTTGGTTGGGAATATAGGCACAAACAAAAATAAGTACGGCGTTCACACCTGCGGATGCTCCGATCAATGCAGTTTTTGAGTTGACCAAAGTCGGAAATACATTATAGCTGAGCAGAAATACCAATCCGCCCAATATCAAACCTAAAAAGTAAACGTTGATAAAGCGTTGGGCATCAAAAAGGTTTAAAAAGATTCGACCGGCAAAGTAAAGCACCAGCATATTCCAAAAAATATGACCGAAACCTGCATGAAAGAAAGAGTACGTAACCAAAGACCATGGCTGAGCCAAAAACTCGAAAAAATCCTTGGGCAAATGGAACCAATGGGAAAACGACTGCCCCAGCAGTGCCCCAGAGAGTCCATCAATCAAGAAAATAAGCACATTGATGGCGATCAGTTTTTCGGCTATGCTAAGCCTGGCAAATTGATATCGAAGTCCTCCGTTCATCATAAGTTAATCCCATCGATTATTGTTGAACTGGTTCTTTTTCCAGTACCACATCATTATAAAACCAATCAAAGCCCCACCTATGTGTGCAAAATGCGCTACCCCTGTATTCACATTTCCTATCCCGAAAATAAGATCGACCGCAATTAGAATCGGTACAAAGTATTTAGCCTTTATAGGTACTGGTAAAAAAATAAGCATCAGTTTTGCCTCCGAATACATAAATGCAAAAGCCACCAAAATACCATAAATAGCTCCCGAGGCCCCAACCGCCGGGGTGTTGAAAGCTGTTAACATACTATCTACGGTACTTTTTCCAACAATATCATACCATCCAGGACTATATTGCCCGTTTGCCAAAATATCCAAAATCTGTGTACGGGCAATACCTGCACCTTCCAAAGCACTCATTCCTTCGTTGAAGAGAAAATAATTCACTCCCGTATGCAATGCCGCTGAACCCAATCCCGCAGAAAAATAGAAGAACAGAAACTTGTTCTTGCCCCAAATACGCTCCAATGGCGTACCAAAAGCCCAAAGCGCATACATATTAAAAAGAATATGCATAAAGTTTCCATGCATAAACATGTGGGTAACGACCTGCCACCATTCAAAATTGGGGTTTTTGGGAAACCAGAGCGACATCCACTGGTACATCTGATCTCCATATAAGCTTGTAGCAATAAACATGATCACATTAATGATCAGTATATGTTTTACTGCCTCGGTAAGTCTACCCATTTAATTGAATTTTTTATCAATATCCCCCTCGGAGATAATGGTATACGTTATTTTTTGAAAAGGGCTTAAGTTAGGCTCTTTGCAGGCAAAAAGATTATTTACCAAGATCAATTGCGATTCTTGGTCCAGTACATCCCCTGTTCTTACAGCCAAATTCCTACTCAATGCCTTGGCCAACAATTCGGCCTGTGAAATGGAACCATCGGAGTAACCCTCCATATAATCTGCAATTAAGCGATCCAATACCGTGCCAATTCCGCTTTCGGGGACCATCATGGGCACGCCTGTCACTTTTACAGTTTCTTCCTCCAAACTCTGGAAAGCAAATCCAATATTTGTCAGGCTTTCCTTTATCTCCTTGAGAACGGCCAACTCTTGTTTGTTGAAAGTCAGTTCCAAAGGAAACAGCAATTGTTGACTTACCCCTTCTTTGACAGTAATTTCACCCAAAAATTTCTCAAATAGAACGCGTTCGTGCGCTCTATTTTGATGGATGACCAACATTCCCGATTTAACTGTGCTCACCACATATTTTCTTCGCAGCTGAAAAGTGCTCGCCAAATGATCTTCAATATCTTCACCTGAATACAAGGTCCCTTGTTCCTCGCTCTCGGATTCTATGACAACGCTACTGAACTCTTGGTTGTCATTTTGATTGCCTAGACCTTCGTACAAGTCCTCCCAACCTTTGGTGCTTTGTTTGTGGAAATTACCTCTTCCAGTGCCCTTGCTTGGCGTTTTTTCCTCAAAAGGATTAAACGTGCTGTCCACCGTTACTTTGGGCAAGACTGCACCTTTTTCTTTATAGGAATAAGGCGTATCCAAGTTGGGGTCATGGTCAAAATCCAATACGGGAGCCACATTGAACTGCCCTAAGCTATGCTTTATGGTAGATCGTAAAATAGCGTACAGCGTGTTTTCATCATCAAACTTCACCTCGGTTTTGGTGGGATGAATGTTGATATCGATAGAGGATGGGTCCACATCCAAAAACAAAAAATATCCAGGATATGTGTCGGATTTTATCAACCCTTCAAAAGCAGCGACCACTGCGTGGTGTAAATACGGGCTTTTAATGAATCGGTTATTGGCAAAAAAGAATTGCTCTCCCCTGCTCTTTTTGGCAAACTCGGGCTTGCATATAAATCCGGAAACTTTCACCACATCGGTCTCTTCGTTAACGGGCACCAATCGATGCTCCATTTTACTGCCAAAAATGTGAACAATGCGCTGACGATGTTTTGTGCTGGGCAGATTGAAAATCTCAGCACCATTATTGTAAAAATGAAATTCAATACGCGGGTGAACCATGGCCACACGATGGAATTCATCTGTAATATGACGAAGCTCTACTTGGTTCGACTTTAAAAAATTTCGCCTGGCCGGTATATTGAAAAATAGGTTTTTAACGGAAATGGAGGTTCCCTTCGGAGTAGCCACCACATCTTGGGAGACAATCTTGCTGCCTTCAATTTTAAGATGTGTCCCCACTTCGTTGTCAGCAGTTCGTGTTTGCATATCAACATGCGCAATTGCGGCAATGGACGCTAATGCCTCGCCTCGAAAACCTTTGGTTTGCAGATTGAACAAGTCCTGTGCGGATGATATTTTTGAGGTGGCATGACGCTCAAAAGACAACCGAGCATCTGTTTCGCTCATCCCTAAACCATCATCAACCACTTGTATGAGCGTTTTACCACCATCCTTAACAATAAGTTTTATAGAAGTTGAACCTGCATCTATGGCATTTTCCATTAGCTCCTTTACTACGGAAGCGGGCCGTTGGACCACCTCCCCTGCTGCTATTTGGTTAGCGACATGGTCCGGTAGAAGTTTAATAATATCCGCCATTATGGATTCAGGAATATTGATAGATCAAAATCGATGATAAATAAGAACAGCAACACCAAAACGGCCACAATGATCCAAAAACGAAGTTTCAAATTTTTATCTCCTTCGGTCTGTAAATCATCCATTGCAGAGGTAAACTTGTTCTTTAACCCTTTGTTGGAATGTGCCGTAGTTCGAAATTTATCAAGCTTGTGCTCAATTTTATAAGGATTCCCTTCTCCCTTGTAATATCTGGGGGAGTAATCGAAGCTCTTATTTTTCCTAAGTTTTAAAGGGTTTCGCATGGTATCCTTATCGCTGTAACCTCAAAGGTACTTAAAATAGAAAAAAAGGGTTCGACGTTTGTCCCAAAAAATGTTAACAGCTATACTAGAGACGTGAATTATTGGATAAATGGATTGTTAGAGTTATCGAACTTGTCCTTGACACTTGAGCTTATTTCCCCAGAACCGCCATTTGTATGGCGGCAATGGCCGCTTCGGTTCCTTTGTTGCCGTGCTTGCCCCCACTCCTGGCCCTAGACTGCTCAATGTTATCATCTGTCAATACACAGAAAATAACGGGAACATCATACGCAACGTTCAAGTCTTTTATGCCTTGTGCGGTGGCGCTGCAAACAAAATCAAAATGACTTGTTTCGCCACGGATAACGCTGCCAATAGCAACAATGGCGTCAACCTTTTCCGTTTGAATCATTTTTTTGCAACCGAAAATCAGTTCAAAACTACCCGGTACGTTCCATCGAAGCACATTTTCAGGAAGTGCCCCGCAATCCAAAAGGGCTTCTTCGGCACCTTGGTAAAGCGCTTCAGTGATTTCCCCGTTCCATTCAGAAACAACAATCCCAAACCGAAGGTTCTTCGCGTTTGGGATTTTGTTTTTATCGTAAATGGATAAGTTTTTATTCTCTGTGGCCATCTTTTAGTTTTGCGCCAATCCAATTAGGGCTTCAACACCATTGGCTTCTTGTGAGTTGGGATATTCTTCTTTGATTCGCTCAAAGTACCCAAAAGCTTTACTTTTTTCCCCAAGTTCCAAGGCCACAACACCAGCTTTGTGCAAAAATCTTGGTGCGGTAAACTCATTATCACTATGTGCAATGGCTTTTTCGTAGTAGTCCAAAGCATCTTCAGGCTGGTTTAATTGAGAAAAAGCATCTCCAATTCCACCTTTGGCCATAGCTCCCATAATGTCATCATCGGAAGAAAAGTCCTCCAAATGAGCAACAGCCTGATCATATTGCTTCAAATTCAAATAGGTCATTCCTGCGGAATACTGGGCCAAGTTGGCTGCTTTGGTACCACTGTATTCCTCAATAATGTCCAAGAAACCATATTTACCTTGGGCGCCGTTCAATGCCAATGTGAACAAAGAATCCTTCTCAGTTTCACTTGCCAGAGCTTGATCAAAATATTGTTGTGGATAAAAAAGTTCGTTTGCTGCAGCAGCTTCTTTCGGGTTCTGAATGAATTGGTGGTAACCCAGGTAGGCCAAAACACCCACGGCAATTACACCAATAACGCCCAAAATGTAGTTTTGGTTCTTCTGAACCCACTCTTCGGTTTTGGAAGCTCCTTCGTCCAAAGTGTTGAAAACTTCAGCTGTTGTGCTGTCGTGTTCTTCTAACTTAGCTTCCTCTTCCTTATTTTTTGGCTTAAAGCCTCTCTTCTTGTATGTTGCCATCCGTCATTTAATTGGTCGCGCAAAAATAAAGTTTTTATCCAAAACCAAAAGGTAATTTATTCGTTATTTTTGGAATCCCGTTTTGGAGGGGCTACCTTTTAATTCCAAATTGTTTCTCTAGCATTTTATGTTTTTAAGACATTTATCTTTAGTCAATTACAAAAATTTCGATTCCAAAACGCTGGATTTCGACCCTGTGATCAACTGTTTGGTGGGCGACAACGGGGTGGGAAAGACCAATGTTTTGGACGCCATTTACCATTTGTGCTTCGGTAAAAGCTACTTTAATCCGGTTTCTACGCAGAACATAAAGCACGGTACGGAATTTTTTGTGGTGGAAGGGGAATTTGAGAAGCACAACAGGACGGAAAAAATACTCTGTTCTTTTAAAAAAGGGACCAAAAAAGTCATCAAACGCAATGATAAACCCTATGAAAAGTTTTCCGAACACATTGGTTTTCTGCCTTTAGTGATTATTTCCCCATCCGATCGTGACCTTATTTTGGAAGGGAGCGAGACCCGAAGGAAGTTTATGGATGGAGTGATTTCGCAATCGGACAAGGTATATCTGCAAAACCTAATCAAATACAACAAGGTGGTTTCGCAGCGAAACTCCCTGCTCAAATATTTTGCCGCCAACCGTACTTTTGACCGTGATACCCTGAGTATTTACAACGAGCAGATGAACGCCTTGGGAACGGCAATCCATCAAAAAAGGGTAGAATTTATCGAGGCTTTCATGCCCATTTTTAAGGAACAGTATCAAAATATCTCCGAAAAAGATGAGCAAATCGACCTTTCCTACGAAAGTCAATTGAGCGATGATACCCTTTTGAACCTCTTGGAAAAGAATATTGAAAAAGACAGGGCATTGCAATACACTTCTGTTGGCGTACATAAAGATGATCTCAGCTTCACGATTGCGGGGCATCCCATCAAAAAATTTGGGAGCCAAGGGCAGCAAAAATCTTTTTTGATTGCCTTGAAACTGGCGCAGTTTCATTTTATCAAACAATTGGCGGACACCACCCCGATTCTATTATTGGATGATATTTTTGATAAATTGGACGAAAACAGGGTTTCTCACATCGTCGGATTGGTGAAGGATGATAATTTTGGACAAATTTTTATCAGCGACACGCACGCCGACAGAACAGAAGATGTAGTTAAAAACATTCATCAGAGCTATAAAATTTTTACCTTGTAGCTTTATGAGACGAATCCTTTCTTTATTATTGGTTTTAATGCTCTGGGGATGTAATGATTCATCTGTAAACGAAGATGATTTGCATTATTTGAACGGCTATTGGGAAATATCCGAAGTAGAATTCCCTGATGGGTCCATCAAGGAATATGGTTTGAATACTAACATCGATTTCATCCATTTGAAAAAAAATGAAGGCTATCGAAAAAAAATGAAGCCTAAATTTGATGGCACCTACGACACTTCCAAAGACGTGGAACGTTTCTCCATAGCCCAATCCAATGAAAGATTCACCCTATATTATGAAAGCGAGTTTAGTGAATGGGAGGAAAAACTGGTGCGATTGGATTCATTAACCTTTTCGGTAATCAATCAAGAAGGGGTAACCTACAGGTACAAACGCTTTGAACCCATCAAAATCCCACAGTAATGGCCAAAAGACATAGTTCCCACATCCCATTAAGCGAAGCTTTGAGCGAGTTTATCCAAGAGAACAAGCTCCAAAAAGGTATGGACAGGGTGGATGCCAGAGAAGCTTGGGTAAAACTAATGGGCAATGGCGTAAACAACTACACCACAGCGGTTGAACTAAGAAACGAAACGCTTTTTATCTCGCTCTCCTCTTCCGTTCTGCGCGAAGAATTGAGCTTGGGCAAGACCAAAATCATTAAAATGATCAATGAAGAATTAGGGAAAGAACTGGTGAAAAAGTTGGTTTTAAGGTAATCGGAATGTCAGTTCGAGTTGTCATCCTGAGCTGTCACCCTGAGCGCAGTCGAAGGGATAGTCGAAGGAGCAATCGAGAACAACCATCAATTATTGACTTTATAGATTTTTCGCTTTGCTCAAAATGACAGATAACCTCAACACAGTCATTTCGACAGAGGTAAGCGAAGAGAAATCTAGCGCAGTTCGTCATGCTGAACTTGTTTCAGCATCTCACTTTAGTATTTATGAGATTCCGTGTCAGGCACGGAATGACAATTCATTCCAATCCGATTCATGAGATTCCGCAACGAGTGCGGAATACATAAAAAAAAAGCCACCCAAAAAGGTGGCTTCCACTAAAATATCTTTGTATCGCGATTAGTAAATTTCCCTTCCTGAGAAGTGGAAAGCACCCTCTATAGCAGCGTTTTCATCACTATCGGAACCGTGTACCGCATTTTCACCAATACTGGCAGCATACAATTTTCTGATGGTTCCTTCGGCAGCTTCCTCTGGGTTGGTAGCACCGATCAATGCACGAAAATCATCCACTGCATTGTCTTTTTCCAAGATGGCGGCCACAATGGGTCCCCTTGTCATAAACTCCACCAATTCGCCAAAAAATGGACGCTCTTTGTGGATGGCATAGAATATTTCGGCATCCCTCTTGCTCAATTGTGTGTACTTCATGGCCACAATCTTAAAACCAGCAGCCGTAATTTTATCCAAAATTGCTCCGATGTATCCATTTTCAACAGCATCAGGCTTAATCATGGTAAATGTTCTATTTCCAGTCATTTTTTTAAATTTTGCGCAAACTTAAGCTTTTTCAACTAAGCTACAAGGCTCAATAGGTTTGTTTTAACTCTTGCAGCACCGTGCCATTATCTCCCTTCATCTTCATATCGGCCTCTTTTTTTTCAAAATCAAAGGTGATTACCCCATAACTTTTCTCAGAAACCACCTCCCCAATTCTGTATTGGTTGGGTTCACCACTAAAACTAAAATAGGAATGGGTAAGTCCGCTACTGGTAAAATCTATCAATGGGTAGGAAAGACCATCAATATTCGTTTTGGAGAATTCGGAAATGTGTCGGTCTCCCGATAAAATAATCACACCTTTTGCTCCTGATTGGGCTATTAGGTTTTCCAATTTATCCACTTCCAAGGGAAAATTGCCCCAACTTTCAAAACCATGCTCCCCAGAAAGCACCTGAATGCTGGACATGATCAAATTGAAATCGGCATCAGATTGGTTGAGTTCGTTCTCCAACCATTGCCATTGTGTTTCCCCAAGTACGGTTGCGGTAGAATCCGTAGTGGGCTTATACCTTTTTTTGGAATCCTCATCTTTGATAAGCTCACTTCTAAAATAGCGGGTATCCAACACAATAACTTTCACTTTTCCAGTTGGAACCTTGTACTCGTGGGAAGCATACACCCCCTCTTGATTTCTTCGCTCACTATCTTCGGGCACTCCCATAAAATCCAAAAACACTTGTTGGCTTTCGGCCTTTATGGAGAAATCAGAGCCACCATCATTAATGCCAAAATCGTGATCGTCCCATGTTCCGATTACAGGCACCTGTTTTTTCAATTCAGCATAGCCTGCAACCGTGTCCTGCATCGCATAAATCGCGCGCAATCTTTCCACATCATCCGTATCCGCATAGACAATATCACCGCCCCAAATCCACACATCGGGGTGTTCCTCCAAAATATCGTCCCAAAAAGGATTGGGTTCTTGCGACATATTGCAAGACCCAAAGGCCACTACAAAATCAGAGGCCGATTTTGCAGGGGATTCCGCTGCTTTCCGCTCCTTCTTTTTACAGGCAGAAAACAGAATCAAGGCTGCCAAGAAAATGTAACATTGTTTCATAATGTGTTTTTATTCGATCAAAAATACGGAGAAACCGAGTTACCTCTATATTATATTATTGTATATTTGGCCGCATGAATTCAGTGGATATCACGACAGTAAAGTCGATACTTTCCCAACCTCAGAAGATAGCAATTATACCCCACAGAAACCCCGATGGTGATGCTATGGGTTCCTGTTTGGCGCTCTATGGTTTTTTAAAAGCGAAAGGGCACTCAGTGCAGGTTGTTGCGCCCAACGACTACCCAAAATTCCTAAAATGGATGCCGTGGAACAATACCGTTATCAATTTTGAAAGGGAAAACGCTAAAGCTAAAGAGACCATAAATGACGCTACGGTAATTTTTACCTTGGACTTTAACGACCTTTCCCGAGTTGGTCAAATGGAATCTGTTTTGCAAGAAGCGGAGGCTGATTTTATTATGATAGATCATCACCAACAGCCGAGTGATTATGCCAAGGTGACCTATTCAGATGTTTCGATGAGCTCTACCTGTGAAATGGTCTACAACTTCATCGACTTTTTGGATGAAACCAAGCATATTGATGCCGATATGGCCACCAATTTGTACACGGGCATTATGACGGATACCGGCTCTTTTAAATATCGTTCAACATCCAGCAAAACGCATCGGGTGGTAGCCGAACTTATTGACAAGGGTGCCAACAATATGGAAATCCATCAAAAAGTTTTTGACACCAATTCTCCCTCCCGCTTGCATTTGTTGGGTGTTGCTCTGAGCAATATGGTCATCCTGCCCGAATACAGAACAGCATACATTACCCTCAGCCAAGATGAATTGGACCAATATGATTTTAGCAAGGGGGACACTGAAGGCTTCGTAAATTATGGGCTAACTTTGGAAGGTATTATTTTTGCCCTCATTTTTATAGAAAACCGCGAAGAAGGCATTATCAAAATATCGTTGCGTTCCGTTGGTGATTTTTCCGTGAACGAATTTGCTCGGGAACATTTTAACGGGGGCGGACATACCAATGCTGCTGGTGGAAGAAGTGAAGTGAGCATGGAGAAGACCATCTCTAAATTCAATGAGATTTTGAAAACCTATAAAACTAAATTGAACCCATGAGATTTTTGCTAGCCGTTCTGTTGATTGCGATTGTTGCCAGCTGTGGGGGTCCAGAACCCAGAAAACCTGTAGAGGTTAAATCGGGCAGTTTTTACAAGGAGTCCATTGAACGTACCAAAAAGTTATTGGCCGCAGAGGAAGAAGCCATTCAGGAAATCATCTCCAAGGATACCGCTCACCAATACCTGTCTAGTCCTGATGGATTTTGGTACTATTACGAGTCGAAGAACGATACGGCAACTTATCGACCAAAAACCGGCGATCAAATTTTGTTTTCCTATAATCTGATGAGCCTCCGCAACGATACCATATATGCTGTAGAAGAAATAGGGCCAACTTCTCACGTCATAGACAAGCAACAGTTGTTCCCTGGGCTTCAAAATGCGGTAAAGCTTTTAAGAATTAACGAAAAAGCCACATTTTTGTTCCCGTCGCCCTTGGCCTATGGTTATCAAGGAGACAACAAGGCCATCGGTCCAAAAACACCGCTAAAATCATCCGTGGAATTACATACAATCATAATAGATAATGACAGTTTAAACTAAATTCATAAGCAATGAAGAAATTATTTTATATCATACCCGTATTTCTCCTAGTGATCATAGGATGTAAATCGAGCAAGTATGCGGATTTGGGCGATGGAATTTTTGCTGACATCCAGACAACGAAGGGAGATATCATCATCCAATTGGAATACAAAAAAACGCCTGTTACCGTGGCCAACTTTGTATCCTTGGCGGAAGGCAAAAACCCATTTGTGAACGATGAGTACAAGGACAAAAAGTTCTATGACGGGATTGTTTTCCATAGAATCATCAAGGATTTTATGATTCAGGGTGGGGACCCGACCGGGACAGGAAGCGGAAACATAGGGTATACCTTTAAAGATGAGTTCAACGATTCGTTGAGACACTCCAAAAAAGGAATCCTTTCCATGGCCAATAGAGGCCCCAAGACCAATAGCAGCCAATTTTTTATCACCCACAAGGCAACGCCTTGGCTGGATGACAAACACACCGTTTTTGGTGAAGTGGTCGCCGGAATGGATGTAGTGGACACCATTGCCAACGTTGAAACCGGCGCTGGTGATAAGCCAACCACCGATGTTGTAATGGACCACGTGGAAATTGTACGCAATGGCAAAGAGGCGCGACAGTTTGATGCCGTTCAAATTATGAGCGATTACTTCGAGGAAGCCAAAGCAGCCGAAGAAGCATTCAAAAAAATGAAGGAAGATTTGGCGGCCCAATTTACCGAACAAATTGATGAAGCTGAAGAGACCTCTAGTGGTTTGCGTATTTTAAAACTGAAAGAAGGAGACGGAGAGCAGCCCAAAGTAGGTCAAAAAGTATTGGTCAACTATGCCGGATGGTTGTTCAATGGGGACTTATTCGATAGCAATATTCAAGAAATTGCCGAACAATTCAACCAATTGAACCCTGGAAGAAGAGATCAGGGTGGTTACCAACCTTTCCCTATGGATTACAGCCCCGATGCACAATTGGCCGCTGGTTTCCGTGAAGGTTTGTTGACGATGAAAGTTGGTGACAAGATACGTTTGTTCATCCCTCCACACCTAGGATATGGCGATAACGATTATGGACCTATTCCTGGTGGCTCCACTTTGGTTTTTGATGTGGAAGTTGTAGGAATCCAATAGTAAAACTCAAATAATGCAATCTAAAAAAACCGTACTTTTCCGTGCGGTTTTTTTATGTATTCCAAGCTTCACAGGGAATCTCGTATCACCTTGCCGCCAATTTGATGGGACAAAAAACCAAGACCATAATCGCAATTGCCCTGCCAATACAAATACTATTGGTAAAGTGGCTCAGTAGCTACCCCAACTTTGTTGAGGAATACTACAGTAATGGCATATACCCCTATGTTTCAGGTTTTTTAAGGATTTTGTTCGGCTGGGTTCCATTTTCCTTTGGAGATTTGATCTACACAGCACTGGCCATTTTGGCCATTCGATACGTGTACAAACATTGGAAAAGCATCAAGCAAAAACCGTTTTTGTTCCTAAAGGATATTGTTGTGGTGTTGTCCATCGTGTATTTTGCCTTTCATCTGCTTTGGGGCATGAATTACCACCGCCAGCCCATCAACTGGAAATTGGGTATTGAACGTGAATATACCGTTGACGAATTGGTTGAGTTGACCCAGTTCATCATTGCAAAAACGAACCAATATCAATTGGAGTTGACCGGGGATACTATCTCTCCCGTGCACATCCCCTACTCCAAAAAAGAAATTTTCGCCAAAACGGAAGAAGCTTATGGCAACTTTGCAAAGCAGTATCCCGATTTTGATTATGAACATAAAAGCTTAAAATCATCCATCTACAGCGTTCCATTAACGTTCATGGGGTACGGTGGCTATCTTAACCCGTTCACCAATGAGGCACAAGTAAATGGGATTACCCCAAAATTTAGGTTGCCCACTGTGAGCGGACACGAAGTAGGCCATCAATTGGGGTATTCTGCCGAAGGAGCCACCAATTTTATCGGGTATTTGGTCACCTCGCAAAGCAAAGACCCTTATTTTAAATATTCGGCTTACAATCATGCGCTAGGGTATTGCCTTACCGACCTTTTCTATAAAGATGAAGAAGTATACAATGCACTTGTGGTGACCATTAACCCAGGAGTGAAAGAAAATTTTAATGAATTGCGTAATTTTTGGAAAAAATATGAGAACCCTATGGAACCCATCTTCAAATCCGTGTTCAACACTTTTTTAAAGGTGAACAACCAAAAAGACGGTATAAAAAGTTACAATGCCGTCGTGGGACTCATCATTAACCACCGAAAACAGCATTTTCAGCAGGATTGAAACTTGTAGAGTACTCTCACAAAGGTTATCTTTAAACCGACTAATTCAATTCAAACCTTATGAAACTTAAACTTTTAGCACTGTTGCTCTTTATGGGCAGTGTTTCTTTGTTTGCACAGGATTATTTTCCAAAAAATGACGGTGTAAAGGCAAAGAAGAACAACAATTACACGGCATTCACCAATGCCAAGATCTATGTAACCCCCACGGAAGTTATCAATAACGGTACCTTGCTGATTCAAAACGGCAAAGTGGTACAAGTGGGCAAATCCGTAAGCATTCCTAAAAATGCCGTTGTAGAAGACCTTGAGGGAAAATCCATTTATCCCTCTTTTATTGATATTTTCTCAGGTTTTGGAGTAAAACTTCCCAAAGAAGCAAGCGGCGGGGGAAGGTCGGCACAGTATGGACCGTCCAGGGAAGGATTCTACTGGAACGACCATATTATGCCAGAAAATGATGCCATCAGTAGCTTTACTTATGATGCCAAAGAAGCCAAAGAACTTAGAAATGCAGGTTTTGGAACCATCAACGCACATATTGAGGACGGTATCGCAAGAGGGACCGGACTTTTGGTTGCTTTGAACGACGAAGCATCCGAAGCACAACGTATCCTTTCCGATAAATCCGCCCAATATTTTTCTTTTGAAAAAAGCCGAGCATCGAGACAATCGTACCCGGGTTCCCTGATGGGTGCCATGGCTTTGATGCGCCAAGTATATTACGATATGGACTGGTACAGCAAGGGCAATGTGGATACCAAAGACCGTTCCTTGGAAGCACTGATTGCCAATAAAGGTTTGACCCAGATTTATGCCGCTGGCGACAATGGCAATGTTTTACGTGCCGATAAAATCGGTGATTTGTTCGGAATCCAGTACACTATTTTGGCCGGAGGCGATGAATACGAGCGTATTGATCAAATTAAGGCCACCAACGCCAAATTGATTTTACCCCTCAATTTTCCAGATGCGTTTGATGTTTCCAACCCATATGAAGCCAAATACATTGCTTTGAAAGATATGAGACATTGGAACTTGGCACCATCCAACCCAAAGGTGCTGGCCGATAACGGGGTGGATTTTTCCATCACTTTGCACGGGCTTAAATCCCCAAAAGAGTTGAAGACTAATCTTATGAAAGCCATTACTTATGGACTTTCAAAAACCAAGGCACTCGAAGCTTTGACCACTGTTCCTGCCGAGATTCTAGGTAAATCCAACGAAATTGGCTCCTTGAAAGCTGGTAGCCAAGCTAACTTCTTGATTACTTCAGGAGATATTTTTGACAAAGGAAGCACACTTTACGAAAACTGGGTTCAGGGAACCAAGAACGTTATAGAGCGTATGGATGTCATCGATATTCGTGGTGATTATAATCTTGCTGTTAACGGAAGTACTTACACGGTTTCCTTGACGGGCGATGCCGATAAACCAAAAGCGGAAATCAAAAAAGGTGACGAAACCGTGGATTCCAAGATAGATTATGCAGCGGATTGGTTGAATATTTCTTTTAGTGACGACAATATTGGTTCTTACCGAATGGTTGCCCAGGTTTTGCCAGGAGCTGAAACCATCAAAGGAAACGTGGTGCTTCCAAATGGTGACGAAACTTCGGCCACCATGACCAAGACTTCATCTTTTGAAGAAAAATCAAAAGACGAAGAGACCGATGAAAAACCAGAATTAATGACTTTGACCTATCCAAACGTGGGATATGGTTTCAAGAAAAAGCCTGAACAAGAGAATATCCTATTCAAAAATGCAACTGTTTGGACAGGAGAAAGCATTTTGGAAAACACCGATGTACTCATTAAAAACGGTAAAATTTCTAAAGTAGGTACAAATTTACGGGCCGGAGGAGCTACCGTGGTGGACGCCACAGGGAAGCACCTTACTGCTGGAATAATCGATGAGCACACCCACATTGCCGCATTGGCCATAAACGAAGGAGGTCACAATTCTTCCGCAGAAGTACGCATGGAAGATGTTATCGACCCTGAGGACGTTGCCATTTACCGCGATTTGGCCGGTGGAGTTACTACCGCTCAATTATTGCACGGTTCCGCCAACCCAATCGGTGGGCAATCTGCCATTTTTAGATTGAAATGGGGCGAAAGTGCCGAGAATATGGTGTTTGACAACTCACCCAAGTTTATCAAATTCGCATTGGGAGAAAACGTAAAGCAGTCCAACTGGGGGAGCTATTCTCGTTTCCCACAGACAAGAATGGGTGTTGAGCAGGTGTATACCGATTATTTTCAACGTGCCAAGGAATATGATGCCAAGAAAAAAAGCGGGGAACCGTACCGTCATGATGAAGAAATGGAAACATTGGCCGAAATCTTGAACGGAGAACGATTCATTTCTTGCCACTCCTATGTGCAGAGCGAAATCAACATGATGATGAAAGTCGCTGAGAAATTTGATTTCCGTGTGAACACGTTCACCCACATTTTGGAAGGTTACAAAGTAGCCGATAAAATGGCCGAGCACGGTGTTGGCGGAGGTACATTTAGTGACTGGTGGGCATACAAATATGAGGTAAATGATGCGATTCCTTACAACGCCGCTATCATGGCAAGCCAAGGGGTGACCGTGGCCATCAATAGTGATGACGCAGAAATGTCCAGAAGATTGAACCAAGAAGCCGCTAAAACTGTAAAATACGGAGGTATGTCAGAAATTGAAGCATGGAAAACGGTAACCTTGAATCCTGCCAAATTGCTTCACTTGGACGACCGCGTAGGAAGTATCGAAGAAGGCAAAGACGCCGATGTGGTGCTGTGGAGCGACCACCCCTTATCGGTTTATGCCAAGGCTGAAAAAACGTTGATTGAAGGGAAAGTGTATTTTGACTTGGAAAAGGACAAATTGCTGAGAGAATCCATCAAAAAGGAAAGAAACCAATTGATTGGAATGATGTTGAACGAAAAGAAAAAAGGAGGAAAAACACGTACTCCCGTTCAGAGCAAAAAAGAAGAGTTTAATTGTGACACCCTTTAAAAAATAGACCATGAAAAAAATATTTTTAATCATAGCAATTATTTTGGGGGGTTCATTGAACGCACAACAAACCCCTGCCCCACCTCAATCCGAACAAATTGCCATTATCGGTGCTACTGCTCATATTGGCAATGGAGAGGTGATAGAGAACTGTACCATCATTTTTAATGATGGGAAAATTACCGCGATTGGCGCAGATGTGTCGACACCGACTACCGGGACAACAATTAATGCCCAAGGCAAACATGTGTACCCTGGCTTTATAGCACCTTCCAAATCGCTCGGTTTGGTAGAGGTTGATGCCGTTAGAGCAAGTGACGATCAAGATGAAATCGGTGAAATGATTCCCCATGTGCGCAGTTTGATCGCCTACAATGCAGAATCTAAAGTTGTGGAAAGTATGCGCCCCAACGGTGTTCTCATTGGACAGGTAACCCCTCAGGGGGGCACCATCTCGGGAACATCCAGTATTGTTCAGTTTGATGCGTGGAACTGGGAAGACGCTGCCGTAAAAACAGACGATGGCATCCATATGAACTGGCCCAACTTTTTTAGAAGAGGCCGCTGGTGGAGAGGAGAAGAAAGAGGATATATCCCCAACAAGGAGTACGGAAAAGAAATGGACGACATTAAAATGTTCTTCCAGAATTCCAAAGCTTATGGAAACGCAAATGAAACAGAGAAAAACCTTCCATTTGCTGCCATGCAAGGTCTTTTTGATGGATCTCAACGCTTGTACATCCATGCAGATGGCGAAAAGGAGATGACCGACGGAGTGACCATGGCCAAAGAAATGGGTGTGAAACACGTTGTAATCGTTGGAGGGTATAGAGCCAATAAGATTACAGATTTCCTAAAGGAGCATAATGTCGCTGTTCTAGTGGAGCGTACCCATTCCTTGCCCAGTTTTGATGATGATGATTACGACATCACCTATAAATTGCCAAAGTTATTGATCGATGCGGGGCTTTTGGTGGGACTTCAAAACGAAGATGCCGCCAATTTCCAGGTTAGAAACCTTGCTTTTTATGCAGGACAAACGGTTGCCCAAGGATTGGACAAAGAAACCGCATTACAACTGATCACCGGAAATACCGCGAAGATTTTAGGGATAGATGATAGGTACGGTACTTTGGAAGAAGGCAAAAGTGCCACGCTCTTTATTTCTGAAGGAGATGCATTGGACATGCGCACCAACAAACTCTCCAAAGCATATATTGATGGTAGGGACATTTCACTGGAGACCCACCAAACCGAACTTTGGAAAAGGTATATGGGCAAATACGAAAGAGAAAAAGAAGGACAATAGATTCCTGAATAACACTAAAAAACGGCGCCAAAAAACGGCGCCGTTTTCTCTCTTACTATCTTAAGTTGTTTTACTTTTAAGTGATTATACCTAGCGCAGTAATGTCAGTTCGAGTTTTTTCCAAAGGAAAAAGTATCGAGAACTAGAATTCTGGCATCGATGTTCCCATGCAAGATAAAGTTTTTCTTCGCCGCACGCCAAAAAATCACTCAAATTGACCAATTTCCAAGAAAACACACCGTATTAATTCATTTTAATAGGGACATACTCCCCATTTTCTGGCTTTTCATAAAATGATTCTGGTTTGGAATTCTCTATTAGGGTTGCATCTTCAAAATTAACCGTGCTTGCAGGTTCCATAATTTCTCTTCCTTCATACTTGTGCCATGTAATGGATTTGGGAAGTATCAGTCTATTAACTTCTTGCCAATCGTCATAACGAATCCACTTGACATTTTCTGAACTTTCCCCTGAACGATAGGTTACCGTATAGCCCAACCACCTCATTTGATGCGTCTCTGGGTCAAAATGAATGTAGTACTCATCTTTAGATGAGGCACCAACCCCGGACTCATAAGCTATTTGTATCCCTGGATAGCTTTTTCCGTCGTATGATATGGCTTCTGCTTCGGAATAGATAATGCCATCATCAGCCAATACAAAGGGCATGGCATAGAAGTAGAACATCAAATTATGATAAAAACCGACATCTCCTTTATAGGTTTCGTCGGCATCCAACAGCCAGGCTTCTTTGCCATCAAAACCCATTGAAAATTGTTCCGTGTCAATTCTATCTTTTCTAGACCATAAGTCTACCGTATGGGTTTCGGGCAGCTCAGGTTTCGGAAGCACATAGGACAATGTTCGTTGCTTTTTCCATTGCTCCAACCCTCCGTGCGCATCAAAAACCTTGATTATCGCATCTGGATATTCAGGTTTCGATTCAGTCATCGCCTGCGGAACAGGCTCTTCCACTTCTTTGGTTTTAGGCGTTTGTTTGCAGGCCAAAACCATCAGAAAAAGTACTAGAATGGTTAATTTGTTCATGGTATGTATTTTACCAGTTGGTCGAAAAGCCCTTTTTTTAATTACAGGAATGGCTATTTTTACAAGACGTATGGAAATTAAATTAATCAGTAGTGCCCAAAATCCCTTGGTTAAAAAAATTCTCCTGCTTAAGGAAAAATCCCGTGAACGAAGAAAGACGGGACTTTTTGTTGTAGAGGGACAACGGGAAATTGAACTGGCACAAAAAGGAGGATATACTTTACAGACCCTTCTTTTTTGTCCTGAGATCATGGGCGAGCTTTCCATTGAACCTATTATAAAGCCTTCTAGTCCTGAAATCATCCAAGTTTCTGAAAACGTTTATGGCAAAGTTGCCCACCGCGGCACCACAGAAGGTGTTCTTGGATTGATGCAGTCCAAAAATCATACATTGGAGAACATTGTATTTAAAAACAAAACACCTTTGGTACTGGTGGCCGAAGCTCCCGAAAAACCGGGAAATATCGGTGCACTTTTGCGTACTGCAGATGCTGCTGCCGTTGATGCCGTTTTAATAGCAAATCCCAAATCCGACCTATATAGTCCAAATATTATACGTTCCAGCGTTGGTTGCCTTTTTACCAACCAAATAGGCGTAGGAACCACGGATGAAATCATTGACTTTTTACAAACCAACCAAATCAAAATTTACTGTGCTGCCCTGACTGCTTCCAAAAATTATGTAGATTGTGATTTTAAAGCTGCTTCGGCCCTAGTGATGGGAACGGAGGCAATTGGATTGACCGATACTTGGCTTAAAAATTCCGACCAAAACATAATTATACCGATGCAAGGAGAAATAGACTCCATGAATGTTTCGGTATCCGCTGCAATACTTATATTTGAAGCGAAGCGCCAGCGCGGATTTTAAGCTATGGAAAAAAATTCACTCTTTTACGTAATACTGGCTATCCTTGTGGTCCAATACTTGGTCCATCAGTATTTGGAGTACTTGAACGCCAAGCGTTTCAAATCAACACTGCCCCCCGAACTTGCCGATGTTTTTGATGAAAACGAGTATCAAAAATCACAGCGATACAAACAAACCAACTATAAATTTGGGTTGATTTCCGATGGATTCTCCCTTGTGTTGACGATATGTTTTCTGTCTTTTGGAGGTTTTGAATGGATTGATCAACTCACTCGTTCCATCACCGACAAACCCATTCCCATGGCTTTGATTTTCTTCGGGATCATTATGCTGGGAAGCTCCATTTTGGGATTGCCGTTTTCATACTACCGAACTTTTGTGATTGAAGAGCAATACGGGTTCAACAAGACCACTAAATCCACATTTTTATCGGACAAAATAAAGGGCGGTATCCTCACGATCATTTTAGGAGGAGGTATTTTAACACTGTTTATGCTGTTCTACCAATCCACAGGACCCATTTTTTGGGTTTATGCATGGGCGATGGTTGCTATAATTATTCTTTTCATCAATTTGTTCTATAGCCGCTTGATTGTTCCGCTATTTAACAAACAAACACCCTTGCAGGATGGGAGTTTAAAGAGTTCAATCGAAAACTATGCACAAAAAGTGGGTTTTGAGCTTCAAAATATTTTTGTTATTGATGGCTCCAAGCGTTCCACGAAGGCAAATGCTTATTTTTCAGGTTTCGGAAAGGAAAAACGGATCACGCTATTTGATACATTGATCAATGATTTAAGCGAGGATGAAATTGTAGCCGTTTTGGCGCACGAAGTAGGACATTACAAGAAGAAGCACATTATTGTCAACCTTATTGTCTCACTCTTGACCACAGGTCTTACCTTGTTCATTCTTTCCTTGTTTATAAATAACCCTAAAATATCATTGGCCATCGGCGTGTCCACACCAAGTTTCCATGCCGCATTGGTCGGATTTGCCCTTTTGTACAGTCCCATTTCGGAGGTAACCGGCTTGGTCATGAACTATCTGTCAAGGAAATTTGAGTTTCAGGCTGACGATTTCGCCAAAACTACGTTTGCAGCAACACCTTTGGTCTCATCTTTAAAAAAATTGTCCAAAAAAAGTTTGAGCAACTTAACGCCACACCCTGCCTATGTTTTTGTTCACTACTCCCACCCACCGCTAGTGGAACGCATCCAAAACCTAAAGGCATAGTTTTTGTTGTTTAGATAATAAGATTGTAGTAAATTTAAAATACTATGACAGAGGCTGCTATTGAAAAAGAGAACAAGGAGATTGCGAAGCAGTACAAGGAATTACTTCGCATTAGCTACCAAACCCTAACGGACGAGGACAAAAAGTTGATTCGTTCCGCTTTTGATGTGGCCGTGGATGCCCACAAAGACCAGCGACGCAAATCTGGGGAGGCTTATATCTTCCATCCGATTGCCGTAGCCAAGATCGTAGCTTCGGAAATTGGTCTTGATGCCGTTTCCATTGCCTCTGCCCTGCTACACGATGTGGTCGAGGACACGCCCTATACTTTGGCTGATATTGAGCGGATGTTCGGTGAGACCGTTGCCCGAATTGTGGATGGACTCACCAAGATTGCCCACTTAAAAAAGGACAAGGACATTAGCCAGCAAGCAGAGAACTTTAGAAAAATGCTGCTGACCTTGCATGACGATGTTCGGGTAATCATTATTAAGATTGCGGACCGTTACCACAATATGCTAACCATGGAATCCATGCCGGAGCATAAACAGGTAAAAATCGCATCGGAAACCCTTTATATTTATGCCCCCCTTGCCCATAGAATTGGGCTGTACAATATTAAAACGCATCTGGAAGACCTTTCCCTAAAATACACAGAACCTGAGGTCTACACCGACATACAGGCCAAAATAGAGGATACCGAAGAAGAAAGTGCTGCCTACATCGAGGATTTCTCCAATGTAATCAGAACATCTTTGGACAAAGAAGGTCTCAATTATTTCATCAAAGGGAGAATGAAGTCCATCTTTTCTATCCGTAGAAAAATGAAGTCTCAGAATGTCTCTTTTGATGAAGTTTATGACAAATTCGCGATCAGGATTATCTATAAATCCGACAAGAAAAACGAAAAGTTCCTTGCTTGGAAAATATATTCCATAGTTACAGATCACTTCACCCCCAACCCTATTCGTTTGCGGGACTGGATTACCTCGCCCAAATCTACGGGCTACGAAGCACTCCATATTACGGTTATGGGTCCGAAGGGCAAGTGGGTAGAAGTTCAAATACGAAGTGAACGCATGCACGAGATTGCCGAAAAAGGCTATGCAGCTCATTTTAAATACAAACACGGTACCCAAAAAGAACAAGGCATAGAGGAATGGCTCAACAAATTACAGGAAGCACTCGAAACTTCCAATGGCAATGCCGTTGATTTTGTTGAAGAGTTCAAGCTTAACTTATATTCCAAAGAAATATTTGTGTTTACCCCCAAGGGGGACTTAAAATCTATGCCAAAAGGGGCAACAGCTTTGGATTTTGCCTTCAATATTCACACCGAAATTGGACTGAAGACCCGCGGTGCCAAAGTCAATGGAAAACTGGTTCCGTTGGGAACCAAACTTCGCAGTGGCGACCAAGTGGAAATCATAACCTCGGAAAGCGCCAAACCCACCCAAAACTGGTTGGATTATGCCGAAACAGCGCGGGCACGTTCTAAAATAAAATCATCGCTCAGCGAGGAGAAAAAAGAAGTTGCCGAAGAAGGAAAGGAAATATTGCGGCGCAAGCTAAAAGCCCAAAAAATAAACCTGAACGAGGACACTATAAACAAATTGGTGACTTTCTTCAAATTGAAGACAAGTTTAGATCTATTTTACAGGGTCGGCATCGGGGTTATCGACAACGAAAAACTAAAGGATTTCTCTTCTTCCTATCACAATGCATTTATCAATTTCTTTAAGAACCGGATGCGCAAAACGCCTCCCCCAAAAGATGTTGACAAAAACGAAATCACAACCAAGTACGATTTACTTGTGTTTGGCAAGGAGGAAGAACGGCTCAACTATAAATTATCCCAGTGCTGCAATCCCATTCCCGGTGATGACGTTTTTGGTTTTGTCAGTGTAAACGATGGTATCAAGGTGCATAAAAAAAACTGTCCCAATGCCATATCATTACAGTCCAACTATGCTTACCGAATCATCAGCGCTAAATGGATTGATTCCAGTCAAGAAGAATTCTCCGTTGACATTAAAATTACGGGAATCGACAATATGGGATTGGTAAAGGACATCACCAAAATCATCTCCGAAAATATGCACGTGAATATGCGCAACCTCAACTTTAGCGCAGATGGCGGTACCTTTAAGGGAAAAATTACTTTGGTCGTAAAAAACAATAACATCCTCAAAAAGCTCATGAACAGTTTAAAGCAAGTTGAAGGTATCGATAAAGTGAGCAGAATTTAATTTTTAACTGTACCTTTGTTCTTTAGCATAGGTAGAAAGAGCTATGGGAAACAACAAAAATCAGGAAATTGTAAAAAACGTGTTCACTTCGTTCCTTGAGGAAAAAGGGCACCGCAAAACCCCTGAACGCTACGCCATTTTACAGGAAATTTACGAAAGTGACGATCATTTTGATGTGGAATCCCTCTACATTAAAATGAAAACAAAAAATTACCGGGTAAGTCGCGCCACGCTCTACAACACTATTGAACTGTTATTGGAGAGCAAATTGGTGCGTAAGCATCAGTTTGGCAAAAACCAGGCCCAATACGAAAAATCCTATTTCGACCGTCAGCACGATCACGTCATCTTGACGGATACTGGCGAAGTAGTGGAATTTTGCGACCCACGCATTCAATCCATAAAAAAAACAATTGAAGAGGTTTTTGACATTAAGATCAACAATCACTCATTATATTTCTACGGAACTCGAAACAAAGAAAAAAACCTAACCGAATAACCCGAACATTACATGGTAGATTTATTGCTTGGACTCCAATGGGGAGACGAAGGAAAAGGAAAAATTGTTGATGTACTGACCAAGGAATACGATATTATAGCCAGATTTCAAGGAGGTCCAAACGCTGGACATACTTTGGAGTTTGATGGCATAAAACACGTTTTACACACTATTCCATCAGGGATTTTCCATAAAAACGCCATTAATATTGTAGGAAACGGAGTGGTAATAGACCCCGTTATCTTTAAAAAAGAGCTTGATAACTTGGAGCAATTCAATATTGATATTGAATCCAAACTTTTTATATCCCGAAAAGCCCATTTAATCCTGCCTACCCACCGCTTGTTGGATGCCGCTTCAGAAGCTTCCAAAGGAAAGGCCAAAATAGGTTCCACCCTAAAAGGAATTGGCCCAACCTATATGGACAAGACAGGCCGTAATGGAATGCGTGTCGGGGATTTGGAGTTTGATGATTGGAAGACCAAATACCGAGCCCTTGCCAATAAACACGAAGCCATGATCGATTTTTACGACGTGGATATTGAATACAATTTGGAAGAATTGGAGGCCGAATTCTGTGAAGGGGTAGAAACACTCAAAAAACTCACCTTCATCGACAGCGAGGAATACATTTTTAAAGCACAGGCCGAAGGCAAAAAAATCTTGGCCGAAGGCGCCCAAGGGTCCCTGTTGGATATCGACTTCGGAACCTACCCATATGTCACATCTTCCAACACTACCGCAGCTGGTGCCTGTACTGGTTTGGGGGTTGCCCCCAATAAGATCAAAAGGGTTCTGGGCATATTCAAGGCCTATACCACCCGAGTGGGCAGCGGACCATTCCCAACCGAACTATTTGATGAGGATGGCGCAAAAATGGCGAAAATCGGAAATGAATTCGGAGCCACCACAGGCAGACCGCGCCGTTGTGGCTGGTTGGATTTGGTGGCACTAAAATATGCAGTTCAAATCAATGGGGTAACCGAGCTGATGATGATGAAAGCCGACGTGCTCAGTGGCTTTGAAACCATTAAGGTGTGTACCGCATACCAATATAAAGGAGAGGAAATTCAACATTTGCCCTACAACATTGAGGAGGAATATGTAACACCGATATACAAAGAAATGAAAGGATGGTCACAGGATTTGACCAAAATGTCAAAATCAGAAGACCTGCCCACCAATTTGAACGACTACATCGCATTCTTGGAAGATCAATTAAATGTACCCATTAAAATAGTATCCGTAGGCCCGGATAGAACCCAGACTATTCATAGGTAAACTTCGGTTTTTTGTTCATTTTTCAGTAATTTCAAAGTCCTGTTTTCCTATACAGGACATTTTTTTATTACACATATAATTGATTAAAAATCAATGTCATGAACAAAGCACTGGCCCTTTTATTGTTAATGGGAGTTTTTATTTCCTGTACTAAAGAACCTTCACAATTATCGGTAGCATCTCCCAGCGGGACCAATTCTATTGATTTTGGCCTATCGGAAGATGGCACACCCTATTATTTAGTGCATCATGGAAACGAAACTGTTATCGACTCCTCGTCCATGGGGTTTGACTTTCAGCATCAGAAACCTTTGAAAACTGGACTGAGCATTGTGAGCTCCACCGAAAATTTGGTCAATGAAACTTGGGAAATGCCCTGGGGCGAACAAAAGGAAGTGGTGAACCACTACAACGAATTGGTCGTTACCTTGGAAGAATCAGAAGCTCCCAATCGTCAATTCAATATTTATTTCAGGGTCTATGATGACGGAGTTGGCTTCCGCTATGAATTTCTTCCCCAAGAAGGTGTCGATAGCATTATCATCATGGACGAAAACACCGAATTTCAGTTGACCGAAGATTATACCACATGGTGGATTCCCGGCGATTGGGATATCTATGAACACCTGTACAACACCACCAAGGTTTCCGAAATCGACGCCCTTTCCAAAAGGAACAATACCGACCTTGCCGCAAGCTACATTCCTGAAAACGCCGTGAACACCCCTGTCACCATGCGGGGCGAAAATGGGCTTCACTTGAGTTTTCATGAAGCCAACCTAACGGACTATTCAGGGATGACTTTGAAAGTTGATACGGAGTTTTGGTTATTGACCAGTGAGTTGGTCGGTTCCGACCGATCGGGGTACAAAGTGAAGCGGGAACTTCCCTTTAAAACACCATGGCGAAGCATTCAAATTGCGGATAAGGCCAGTGAGCTCATCGAGTCCAAATTGATCGTAAACCTGAACGAACCCAACAAACTTGGTGATATTAGCTGGTTTGAACCCAAGAAGTATGTTGGAATTTGGTGGGAAATGCACGTAGGTAAATCAACTTGGGACTATGCCGGTTCGCAGGATATGAACACCTTTACCCAAGATTTGAAACCCACCGGCAAACATGGGGCCACCACCGAAAACACAAAAAGATATATCGACTTTGCGGCCAAAAACAACATTAAAGGTGTTTTAGTTGAAGGATGGAATACCGGATGGGAACATTGGATAGGTTTCGAGGACCGTGAAGGCGTTTTCGATTTTGTGACCCCCTATCCTGATTACGACTTGGATGAATTGAACCGCTACGCCAAGGAAAAAGGGGTGGAAATCATCATGCACCATGAGACCTCAGCTGCTCCAAGGACTTACGAGCAACAATTGGATACAGCTTTCCAACTGATGAAGAAATATGACATGAGCTCGGTCAAGACGGGGTATGTGGGAAAAATAATTCCCAAAGGAGAATACCACCATGGCCAGTGGATGGTGAACCATTACCGAAAAGTGTTGGAAACAGCGGCTGGGTACAAGGTGGCCATCAACGCCCATGAACCCATCAAACCCACCGGAATCCGAAGAACCTATCCCAATGCCATTGCCAGGGAAGGGCTTCGTGGTCAGGAATTCAATGCGTGGTCGGCCGATGGCGGAAATCCACCAGAACACCTCCCCATTGTCGCATTTACAAGAATGTTGGCGGGCCCCATAGATTTCACCCCAGGAGTTTTTGATATTAAGATCCCCAACAAGGAAGATAATCGCGTAAGTACCACACTAGCTCAGCAGTTAGCCCTTTATGTGGTCATCTACAGTCCTGTTCAAATGGCCTGCGACCTTCCCGAAAATTATGAGAATCAGCCCGCATTCCAGTTTATTCGGGATGTAGGTGTGGATTGGGACAAGACCCATGTGCTCAACGGTGAAGTGGGCGATTATGTGACCATTGCCCGAAAGGAAAGAAAAACAGGAAACTGGTTTGTTGGAGGCATTACTGATGAAAATGCTAGAGAAGTCAGTATTAATTTTGATTTTCTGGATGATGGTGTGGAGTATGAAGCCGCTATTTACAAAGATGCTGAGGGTGCACATTATGAAAACAATCCGACAGCAATCAGCATTGAAGAAATAAACATTAGCAAAGGTTCCGCTTTGACGGTTCAATTAGCGGAAGGAGGCGGATTTGCCCTTAGTTTGATCAAGAAAAAATGATTGATTCATTACTGGTCTATGTGACTTATATCACTTTAGACACAGCATATTTCCTTTATCTTTGAATCAAATAAAAACAAGCTGACATGACACATAATCTCAATCAAATAGGTCTGGACAAACAAATATCTAGCGACCTATCCGACAAACTGAACCAACTTTTGGCCAACTATCAAATATTTTATATGAATGCCCGTGGTTTCCACTGGAACATTAAGGGCGAAAAGTTTTTTGAACTTCACGCAAAGTTTGAAGAGCTCTACAACGACTCTCTGGTAAAAATCGATGAAATAGCAGAAAGAATTTTAACACTAGGGTTTACTCCATTGCACAACTATGCCGATTATTCAGAGCTATCCAAGATTAAAGCTGCGAAGAATGTTACAAGTGGCAGAGAAGCAGTTCAGGCAATCCTAAATGGTTACGAAGTACTTCTTCCTTTGGAAAGAGAGCTGCTGGAAATGTCAGGAGACTCCAACGATGAGGGGACCAATGCCTTGATGAGTGACTACATTCGTGAGCAGGAAAAACTGATTTGGATGTATTCAGCATTTTTAAACAAATAAACCATTATGGATTTGAAATCCATGGTTTTCAAAAAGATTGAAATTCTTTTAAGTCCTCCTTTAATCTCTCCATAGGAGGGAAACTTTTATCCTTTGGGGAGACTGGAGAGGGATTTTAACCTTTATCCTGACAATAATGAGATTCCATGTCCAACACCTACCATTGCGGACAAATTACACTTACCCTAAAGCGCGGAAAATAAAAATGGTCACAATCACCTGAAAGAGAATTCCCAAAGCTTTCTAAACGGTATATGCCACGTCCGTTAAAAATCCTACTTTTGGGCAAAATTTATGCATTTGAAAAGCATTTCATTTTTTATTCTATGCCTTTTCGCTTTTAGTGTATTTGCTCAGGAGGAACAACCCGAGGGCGGTAGACAAATCAATATTGTCTACGGAGCCAATTTTACCAAAGATGAAGCGCAGTTCCCGGGTGCATCCATTTTTAGCAAGGACGATGAGCGACAGGTACAATTTGAACACCAAGGAGCTGACCTTTGGTGTGACATTGCTATTTTCTATGCCGAAGAGAATCGTTTAAAAGCCATTGGAAACATCCGTTTGCAGCAAGGAGATTCCATTGAGATGAACAGTGGCAAAATGAATTATGACGGGAACACCAGATTGGCCAAAGCGTGGGAGAAAGTGGATTTGACGAATGGCCAAATGACATTGACCACAGACACCCTCTATTTTGATCGAGAAAAACAACAGGCCTACTACAACTCAGGTGGTAAAGTGGTAGATTCCGCCAATGTGCTTACCAGTAAAGTGGGTACCTATTTTATGACCCCTAAAAAGTATCAATTTCAACGAAACGTACACATAGACAACCCTGATTATATTATCGATTCCGAGCAATTGGATTATTACACCACCTCCAAGAATGCCTATATGTATGGCCCATCAACAATAACCGGCGAGGAATATAAAATATATTGCGAACGTGGCTTTTACGATACTACCATTGAGCAAGGCTACGGCATCAAAAACACGCGAATCGATTACGACAACAAAATCATTGAAGGAGACAGTCTCTATTTTGATAAGGCGACCGAATTTGCATCGGCCACCAACAACATCCAGATTACGGATACCATAAACGACGGGGTAATCCGGGCTCATTATGCAGAAGTACACAAGGCCAAAGACTCCGTTTTTGCCACCAAAAGAGCCGTTTCCATCAGTTTGGTGCAAAAAGATTCACTCTACATGCACGGAGACACGCTTATGGTGACCGGGAAAGAAGAGGAACGCATTGTAAGGGCTTTCAGAAATGCCAAATTCTACAAAACTGATTTAAGCGGGAAATCGGACTCTATTCATTTTGATGAAAAAACAGGAATTACCGAATTGATCACCGACCCTATTTTGTGGAACGTGGACAATCAAATTACTGGAGACAGCATCCATTTGATATCCGATATGGAGACCGATAAATTGGATTCACTAAAAGTGATAGAAAATGCCTTCATCATTTCGTTGGATACCATTAGCGGAACAGGGTATAATCAAGCAAAAGGAAAAAACCTCTTCGGAAAATTCATAGAAAACGAGTTGAAGATCATCGACCTCGTCCAAAACACCGAGGTCATCTATTATGTCTACAACGATGACCAAGAGCTCATCGGAATAGATAAGACCATCTGCAGTAAAATTCGCCTCTTGATGGCGGATAACGACATTGAGGACATTACCTTTTACGTGACCCCCGATGGTGATATTTTCCCCGAATCCGATTTGCCCGTGGAGAGTCGTAAATTAAAAGGTTTTGTTTGGCGCGGCGATGAACGGATGATGTCTTGGGAAGAAATTTTTGATGAAGACGACAACAATATAGAGCTGGTTAAAATTAGGGGCATAGACAATCCTATTGACATTGATGCAGAGAAAAACGAACGCCAAAACAACGAGAACGACCCGATCAATGCGCCCAACACCAAGGCAGTAAAACCCAAAAAGCCCGTTCTTAAAAAGAAAGCACAGAGTCCGTAATGTCCAAAAGCGATTTTTTTACATACCAAGCGCAAACCTCACCCCATCCGTTGGCCTTGGAAGTTTCGCATGCCAAAGGAAGCTACATCTACGACCAAGACGGTAATGCCCATCTGGATTTTGTGGCAGGAGTTTCCGCTTGCAGTTTGGGACATTGCCACCCCAAAGTGGTTGATGCCATCAAAACGCAAGTGGACCAATATATGCATGTGATGGTCTATGGGGAGTATATTCAACGACCCGCGGTGGAATTTTCTAAACTATTGGCCTCCCACCTGCCCGACAACCTGAACATCACCTATTTGGTCAATTCGGGAACGGAAGCGATGGAAGGCGCCTTGAAACTGGCTCGCCGACATACCGGTCGTTCGCAGATAGTTGCGGCAAAAAATGCCTACCATGGCAACACTATGGGGAGTTTAAGTTTGATGGGGCTGGAAGAACGAAAAAGTCCCTTTAGACCGCTAATTCCAGATGTCAGGTATATTACTTTCAATGTTGGGGAAGAGCTTGAAAATATCACCGAGAAAACTGCCGCAGTGGTTTTGGAGACCATTCAAGGGGGCGCTGGGTTTATTTTACCAGAAAACAATTATCTGAAAAAGGTAAGAAAACGCTGTGACGAAGTTGGAGCCCTGCTGATATTGGATGAAATCCAACCAGGATTTGGCCGGACAGGGAAATTGTTCGCATTTGAACATTTTAATTGCACGCCGGATATCATGGTGATTGGAAAAGGAATGGCTTCGGGCTTGCCCGTGGGAGCTTTTGTGGCATCTAAGGAATTGATGTCCGATTTAAAAGAGAATCCAAAATTCGGCCACCTGACCACCTTTGGAGGAAACCCTGTAATTGCCGCAGCAAGTTTGGCCACCTTGAAAGAAATCACCGAAACAGACCTGATCCCACAAACGCTGGAAAAAGAAAAATTGTTCAGAAAACTATTGCAACATCCCTTAATAAAAGAAATAAGAGGCAAGGGTTTAATGCTTGCTCCAATAATGCAAAACAAGGAAATAGCCGATTATTTGGTTCTTGAAGCCGCTAAAAAAGGGTTGATACTTTTTTGGCTTTTATTTGAGTCCAAGGCCGTGAGAATATCACCTCCATTAACTATTTCAATGAAAGAAATTGAGGCGGGTTGCGACCAAATTATCAGTATTTTAAATAGCTACCAACCCGACACTGTTAACTAATTTGTTGATAACATACACCGAATTTGGACTTAAACAGAACCGCAAAGGGTTAATTTTAAGTCCATAGTTCAACCAAAAACGTTCCTATGGCGTTAGAATCTAACGAATATCCTGACAAATCCATTAACAAGTTTGAGTCCATGCTCAAGACGGATGACGTCTACTTCTTTGATGCGGAGGACTTTGAGGAAATTATTCACCACTACCTGAACAACGGTAAAATCTCTCTGGGCAAAAAAGCCATTCAAATTGGCTTGGAGCAACATCCAAATTCCATGGAATTGAAGCTTTTGCAGGTCGAAGTGTTGGCTTTTGAAGATAAATTTGATGCCGCCGAGACGCTTCTAGATGAAATTCAGAACATTAACGCGGCCAACGAAGAAGTCTTTATCCAACGAGCCAATATCCGTTCCAAGCAGGACAAACATCAAGAAGCCGTTAACCTGTTATTGGAGGCCTTGGACATTACCGACCACTCTTTCGACATTCACTCCCTTTTGGGAATGGAGTATCTTTTTATGGATGATTACGAGCAGGCCAAACTCAGCTTTATGCGTTGTGTCGAGATTGATGACAGGGATTACTCTTCGCTATATAATGTAGTATATTGTTTTGAGTTTTTGGAAGATTTTGATGGCAGCATCTATTACCTGAACGATTATTTGGACAGAAATCCCTATTGCGAGGTGGCCTGGCATCAACTAGGTAAAATGTACTTGGCCAAAAAACTCTATATCGAGGCATTGACCGCTTTTGATTTTGCCGTTATTTCCGATGACTCTTTTATCGGTGCCTACTTTGAAAAAGGCAAGGTGTTGGAAAAATTGGGACGATACAACGAAGCCATCGAGAATTACGAATCAACCATATCCATAGAAGACCCCACATCGTACGCTTTTCTTCGTTTGGGCAAATGCCACGAAAAACTGGGCAACTACGATTTGGCAAAGTACTATTACTACCACACCGTTCACGAAGACCCATTATTGGATAAGGGTTGGTTGGCCATTACCGATTTCCATTTTGGACAAAAAAACTATGAAAAAGCCCTGTATTATATCAACAAGGCCATAAATATTGATGGGGAAAACCCTAAATATTGGAAAAAAGCAGCAAAAATATATTCGGCCATGGATAATTTGGACGAAGCTGACTTTGCCTACAAGCAAACCGTGGACTTGGGTAATTACGAGTTGGGAACTTGGGCAAACTGGGCAGAAGTGCTTAATGGCATAGGGGACTACAATTCTGCAATCCAAGTTCTGATCCAAGGACTCGAATTTTATCCGGACAATTCGGACCTTACCTACAAATTGGCCGGTATCCATTTAAAAAATCACGATTTGGATGAAGCAAAAAGCATCTTATCCAAGGCCATGAAATTGGATATTGGTAAATTGCAGCAGTTTGAAAAAGAATTCCCGGAATTCATTGAAGTTGATTGGGTAAAAGCGCTAGTTTCAAAAATCAGGAAAACGGCCAAGTAGCCCCGCCTTATTACCAAATTAATGCAAGCACGTCGTATACTGGACTACGTTTTTATCACCCTGAAAGGAATGGCCATGGGTGCCGCGGACGTTGTCCCGGGAGTATCAGGAGGAACCATTGCCTTTATCTCTGGTATCTACGAAGAACTCATAACCTCTATCAACAACATAGACCTTTCCCTCATCTCAATTTTAAGGAAAGATGGCATCAAAGCCGTATGGAACAAAGTCAATGGAAACTTTTTGTTGGCTCTCTTCTTGGGAATCTTTATCAGTGTACTCTCCTTGGCAAAATTTCTGAGTTGGCTTTTGGAGAACGAACCTATCTTATTATGGTCATTTTTCTTTGGATTGGTGGTTGCCTCTATTTTTATGGTGGGCAAAGAAATCACCAGATGGACCATGGGAACCGTGATTGTTTTAATTTTTGGGAGCGCCTTAGCCTTTTTTATAACAGAACTGCCTGCCAACGACAATGTGGATAGCCTGCCCTATTTATTTCTTTCCGGTGCATTGGCCATCTGCGCCATGATCCTTCCAGGTATTTCGGGAGCATTTATTCTTGTATTGTTGGGCTCCTATAAAACTATCTTGGATGCTGTTCACGAAAGGGACATCAAAATAATTTTGACTGTGGGCGTTGGGGCTATTTTTGGACTTCTGAGCTTTGCCCGCTTGCTCAAATGGATGTTCAATCATTATAAAAACATCACCCTGGCACTTTTAACAGGGTTTATTTTGGGCTCTTTGAACAAAATTTGGCCTTGGAAAAAGGTTTTGGAAACCAAAACCTTTGGCGAAAAAACCATCGTTGTGGATGATATGAACGTACTTCCAGGTGCTTTTGAGGGCGATAGTAAATTAATGCTTGCAATTCTATTAGCCATCCTAGGTTTTTCACTTATTTTTATCCTGGAAAGATTAGCTTCCAAAAAATAAGGAAAACCTATTTGTGCAAATGCATCAACCTAGAACATTTCTGGACAATTTCTTCTTGGTCATCAAAGGTCTCTGTATGGGAGCTGCCAACAAGGTTCCTGGGGTTTCAGGTGGTATTGTTGCCTTTGTTGCCGGTTTTTATGAAGAATTCATCTATTCGCTGCAAAAACTGAATTCGAAAGCGCTGAAACTATTCTTTAACGGTCGTTTTAAAAGTTTTTTCCAGTACATCAATGCCAAGTTTTTAGGCCTATTGATCTTTGGAATGTTGGTGAGTTATTTTAGCGTGTCCAGAATTTTGGACTATTTCTTGGACCATAACGAACTCTTTGTTTGGGCGACGTTTTTTGGCATGGTCATAGGTTCCATTTACTACATCGGAAAAGATTTCGCCCCTTGGAACCAACGCACGATTCCTGCTGGCATCATTGGATTGATCATTGGTGTTTCCATAAGTTTTTTAAGCCCCGCCAAAGAAAATGACAATTTACTTTTTATTTTTATCTGTGGCATTGTTAGTGTTTCTGGGATGACACTTCCCGGTTTGTCCGGCTCTTTTATATTGATCTTATTGGGAAATTATGTATTGCTATTGGTGGATTCGGTCAACGCGCTCTACGATACTTTTTCCGAAGTTTTTTCAGGAGATTTCAGTTTTGTTAAAAACACAGAACGTTTACAGACCCTAAAAATATTGGCCGTTTTCACGCTCGGCTCCATTACGGGCTTGGTCAGTTTTTCACATTTGCTCAGTTATGTGCTAAAACACTTTAAGGCAACCACTACTGCTGTATTGTTAGGCTTTATCACAGGTTCCCTGGGCGTTCTATGGCCCTGGAAAAGAACCATTTTTAAATTGGACGAAGCCGGCAACCCCTTATTGGATTCCAATGGAGATAAAATTATTCTGAATTATACACGGCATTTTCCAAATATGACCGAGGCAGAAACTTGGTGGGCCATGCTTTTTGTTTTAATGGGGATTTTGGTATTATTGGTTTTGGATTGGTATGGCAACAACAGAAAAAAAAATGAACAGATTCGGGCTTCTAGGTAAAAATATATCTTATTCTTTTTCGCAAGGATATTTCTCCGAAAAATTCAAGGCTTTAGGATTAAATGACCATAGTTACGAGAATTTTGATATTCAAAAAATAGACGAGTTTAAAAACGTGATCGCCCAAGACAACCTCAAAGGGCTCAACGTTACCATTCCCTATAAGCAAGATGTCATCCCCTATTTGGACGAATTGGACGCAAAAGCCGAAAAAATTGGGGCCGTGAACACCATACAATTCACTGAAAACGGACTAAAAGGCTTCAACACTGATGCCTATGGTTTTCAAAAATCATTGGAACCCTTCCTAAAACCCCATCATAAAAATGCATTGATTCTGGGCACAGGTGGTGCTTCCAAGGCCGTTCGTTTTGTTTTGGACCAACTGGGGATTGCCAACACCTATGTTTCTCGCAACAAAAACCAAGGTCAGTACACCTATGGAGAAGTGGATAAGGGTATCATAGAAAAAAACACCCTGATCATCAACTGCACCCCACTGGGAACCTACCCCAATGTTGAAGACAAACCCGCACTCCCCTACCAATATATCGAATCCAAACATTTATTGTACGACTTGATCTACAATCCAGAAAAAACCAGTTTCCTAGCTTCAGGCGAGGCGAAAGGAGCAATCATCTGCAATGGACTAAGCATGTTGGAGCACCAAGCGGAAAAAGCTTGGGAAATCTGGAACAATGTCTAAAAAAAAGGAGTAAACATAAGTATTCCACCCATCCGCACAACTATCTCCGTCCATAAAAGAAGAATCAATACTTTTGCTATTAGACAATTAAGTTGTTAAATTGGCTATAATTATCATCAATCAAATAGGTAAACAAGCTACGGATGCAGGAAAAGGATCATAAACTTCAGCAAGCTGAAGGTGGAACAGAGGAAAAACCAGAAAACACAAAAGGACAAGTGGAAGAAGCTACTCCGGCCGAACCCAAAGTGTCCGAAGAAACCTTATCTGACACTGAAGAGTCACAAGAACCTAAAAAAGAGACTGTTTCCGAATCCAAAAACAGTGAGAACGATTCCGAAAAAAACGATTCCGAAGAGCATTTAGATGAAATCGATGAATCCAATGCGGAGGATGCAGAAGATGCTGAAAACGAGAAACGGCATACCATCCCTATGTTGGATTACCACTCCATGACCATGGAAAACTTGGTCGGGGAATTACAACGTTTGGTAAAAAACGAGAAAGTACAGGCCATCAACAAGCATGTAAGCGCCATTAAGTACGAGTTTGACCAAAAATTCCAAGAATTTCTGGATGAGAAAAAGGAGGAGTTTGTGTCCAAAGGAGGCAATGAAATTGATTTTCGATATAATTCCGTTGCCAAAAGGCAATTCAATGAAGTATATTCCGACTTTCGTGAAAAGCGGGACCAATACTACAAGCAACTCGATCAATCCCTAAAATCCAATTTGCAAAAAAGATTGGATATTATTGAAGAGCTAAAAGGACTCATTGATATTGAAGAGGATATCAACACCACCTACAACAACTTTAAAGATCTGCAAAACAGGTGGAGAAATGCTGGGCCCATCCCTCGTACCAATTACAACGATGTTTGGCGCACCTACCACCACCATATGGAGATTTTTTATGATTTTCTTCACTTAAACCGTGAGTTGCGGGACCTTGATTTTAAACATAACCTTGAGGAAAAGCAAAAATTGGTGGAGCGCGCCGAAGCTTTGGCCGAAGAACCAGATTTGAACAAAGCCTTTAGGGAATTGCAAACGCTTCACAAGATTTGGAAAGAGGACATCGGCCCCGTTGCCAAGGAACATCGTGAAGAAATTTGGGAAAAATTCAGTACCGCTACCAAGGCCATGCACCAGCGTAGGCAAGAACACTTTCAGGAATTGGAAAAGGTCTACGAAAAAAACCTGGAGAAAAAGCAAGGGATTATAGCCAACATTGCTAAAATAGCCGAAAACGTCGCGGACAATCACAGAGGCATACAGCAACAAATAAAAGAGGTCGAATCGCTCAGGGATTCGTTCTTTAAAGCTGGAAAGGTACCTCAAAAGGTCAACGAAGAAACTTGGAGCCAATTCAAGGAAACGGTACGTAAGTTCAATCGCACCAAAAATGCCTTCTACAAAAATCAGAAAAAAGAGCAACAGCAAAACCTAGAAAAGAAAAAGGAACTGTTGGAGCTTGCCATTTCTTTGAAAGATAGTGATGATTGGAACGAGGTGACCCCTCAAATGAAGCGCATACAAAGGGACTGGAAGAAAATTGGCCATGTTCCCAGAAAATACTCCGATAAAATTTGGAAAGAGTTCAAGGACGCCTGCAACCATTATTTTGACCGTTTGCACGCCGAAAAGAACGAAGCGCACCAAGAAGAGTTCGAAAACTTTAAGAAGAAAAGCGAATGTCTGGACCGCCTCAAAGAATTTCAGCTTAGCGGCGACAAGACAAAGGATATTGAAGCAGTTAAAGCCTTTTTGGCCGAGTGGAAAAAGTATGGTCGCATTCCCTACAATAAAAAACACATCAATAGCAAGTTCAATAAAATTGTGGATGCGCTCTTGAAAAAATTGGGGGTAGGCAAACAACAATCGGAACTGCTCAAATACGGAAACAAGGTACAGGAACTGGCCAAAACCGAGGATAACTACGCCATTGGCAACGAACGTGTTTTTGTAAAGCGCAAGATTGACGAAGTGAAATCGGAAATCCGTCAATTGGAGAACAATCTTCAGTTTTTCTCAGATGATTCTGAGGACAATCCCTTGGTCAAAGAAGTTGTCAACAAATTGGACAAACAAAAAGAAGCGCTTCAAACTTGGAAAGAGAAAATGAAGAAGTTGAATATTCTGGAACACAAACTCAACAAGGGCAACGAAGAAGAGGAAAACGACAGTAACGAAGAGGAATAAGATTCCGTTTTCTATGGAAAAATATCAAAGGGCCGCTAAAACTAGCGGCCCTTTGACTTCTCCCGTCTAAGATTCAATACATTCCAACAAATAGTTGATCAAATCCGTAGTGGTGACTATCCCCACAAGTTTGCCGTTATCCACTACAGGTAGCGCATGAAATTCTTTTTTTGAGAGAAAACGTGCCACATCCTTGATTGAAGTATCGGATGCTACACTCATAACATCGTTGACCATCACCTGAGGAATGGTGAACATATTATATACAATGGTATCCACAAATTCCTCATGCTCATCCACCGCATCCGCAAAACTGATACGCAACAAATCGGTGTAGCTCAGTATTCCCACGATGGAACTACCTTCAACAACAGGAATATGTCGAATATGATGCTTCTTGAAAAGCCTTTCTGCAGTAACCAAATCATCTTTGGTCGTGAGCGTGACCAGTTTTTTGGTCATTATTTTTGAAACGGGTACACTATTTTTCATCACTCAAGTTATTTATCAATTCCCTGAATGAAATTAGCCTGATTTTGGTTAGAAAAATATGATAAATATCAGCCCTTACTTTGCTACGTTCACCGATCGTGTTTCACGGATTACGGTAACCTTTACTTGACCTGGATAGGTCATATCGGTCTGTATTTTTTGTGAGATTTCGAAAGAAAGTTCAGCTGCCTTGTCATCGTTCACCTTTTCGCTTTCCACAATAACACGTAGTTCCCTCCCTGCTTGAATGGCGTAGGCTTTCTGCACCCCATTGAAACCGAAGGCGATATCCTCCAAATCCTTCAAACGTTGAATGTAGGAGTCCAAAACTTGTCTTCTTGCGCCAGGGCGAGCACCGCTGATAGCATCACAAACCTGAACGATCGGGGATATTAAAGTGGTCATTTCAATTTCATCGTGGTGAGCTCCGATTGCATTGCAAACCTCGTCCTTTTCACCATATTTCTGCGCCCATTGCATCCCCAAGATAGCGTGAGGGGTTTCCACCTCCACCTCGGCCATGGGCACTTTACCAATATCGTGAAGCAATCCGGCTCTTTTGGCGAGTTTAGGGTTAAGACCCAGTTCGGCGGCCATTACCCCACAGAGTTTGGCAACCTCTCTGGAGTGTTGCAATAAGTTTTGTCCGTAGGAAGAACGATATTTCATTCGGCCCACTGCTTTGATCAATTCCGGATGCAATCCATGGATGCCTAAATCGATTACGGTACGTTTTCCTATCTCTGCTATTTCTTCGTTGATTTGCTTCTCGGTCTTCTTCACTACCTCCTCGATACGGGCAGGGTGAATTCTTCCATCGGTCACCAGTCTGTGCAAGGACAAACGTGCCACTTCCCTTCTAACGGAATCAAAGCAGGACAGTATAATGGCCTCGGGGGTATCATCCACAATAATCTCAACCCCTGTAGCGGATTCCAAAGCACGGATATTTCTACCTTCACGACCGATAATCCGTCCTTTTACGTCATCGGACTCCAAGTTGAAGACGGAGACGCAGTTTTCCACCGCTTCTTCGGTACCGATACGTTGTATGGTATTGACCACGATTTTTCGGGCCTCTTGTTGTGCGGTAAGCTTTGCTTCTTCCAAAGTATTTTGCAGGTACGCCATAGCATCGCTTTTGGCAGTTTCCTTTAAAGACTCGAGCAACTGTGCCTTGGCATCCTCTGCAGAAAGTCCGGATATGACTTCCAACTGCTGCACTTGGCTCTTATGGAGTTTTTCAACTTCGGATTGTTTTTTATCGAGTATCTCGCTTTTGTACTCGACCTCTTTTATCTTTTGTTGAAATTGATCGTTCAGCTTTTTGTTCTTGGCCAATTCACTGCTCACTTGGGATTCTTTGTCCCTTGTACGTTTTTCGGCATCGGCAATTTTTTTATCCTTGTTGATAATGACCTTCTCATGCTCTGCCTTTAGTTCCAAAAACTTCTCCTTGGCCTGAAAAATCTTATCTTTTTTAATGCCTTCACCTTCCTTCTTGGCCTCTTTTATGATATCCGCTGCTTCTCTCTTGGCGTTGGCAATGGTCTTGGATGCCTTGCCCTTCTCCATCATCTTGGCAATTACAAATCCTATTGCCAGCCCCACAACAGCTGCGACAACAATAACTATGATATTATCCATGTTTGCTTATGTTTAGTTAAAAAAAAAGCCCACATCGGAAGAAGTTTTGTACAAACTCCAAAATACAGGTTTAGGGCTAACAGACTGATCAAGGATCCCTATACAAGTAGGGCCTGCTTTTACAACCTAAACTCACCCTTTCTAATTATAATAGTGTTGAGTTTGTCAAAAATTAATTACCAATGTGGGCAGTAACAATATTTTATTTAAAAGAACTTATTCCCCAATTTTGGAATGTACCAATTCGTCCAATGCTCTTAACCGTTGCATCGCAGCATCAGCATTTTCTGACTGGTCTATTCCACCTTGCTCAATTTTTGAAGCAAATTGTAAGGCACACATGGCCAACACATCTTGCTTGTCCCGAACGGCATAGTTTTGCTCAAACTTTTTTGCCAGATTTTCTATGTTCTTGGCTGCTTTCCGCAAGCCTTCCTCCTGTCTTGGATCAATCGTCAAAGGATACACCCTATCTGCAATCGAAAGCTTTATTTTGAGCTTTTCGTCCATAATTTCGGTACCTGTTAATCCGCTAACTTGGCTATGCAAACATCAAGTTCGCGAATCAATGTATTTATTTTGAGCTTAGCTTCTGTTTTACTAGTATTACTACCCAGCATTGTGTTCGCCATTTTCAGGGAATCATATTTTTCTTCCCAATCGCTGAGTGCTTGCTGTTGGATTTTGTTTTCTTCCTTTTGAAGTTCCAATTCCTGTTTTAACTTGGCATTGAGTTGGTGCAACAGCTCCATTTTGTGAAGCAATTTGCTCACCTTGTTCTCCAAAGAATCAACAATCTCAACAAGTTCGCTCATATATGCAAACAACAATACGTACTACACAAAGTTAACTAACCTCGGACAACCTCGCAATACTTTTAAGATTTATTCTTAAAGCGTTGCTTCAAGTCTTAAGCGGTTCTCTTAAATGCTTTTATCAAAACAAAACATTGGTTACTTTCGTAGGGAATTATTGATTTTTATATGCGCCGCAACTTTTTTTTAGTCCTTTTTTTTATTGCACTACACTTATCTGCCCAGAAAAAATACCCTCAAAATGAATTCCGTGCTCCTTTGGACATTCCCTTGGTTTTGGCGGGGACTTTTGGCGAGCTCCGCTCCAACCATTTCCATGCCGGAATGGATATCAAAACCCAACAACGCGAAGGGCTGCCTGTTTTCGCCATCGACGATGGTGCGGTAACGCGGATCAAAGTCTCAAATTGGGGGTATGGAAAAGCATTGTACGTTGCGCATCCTAATGGATACACCTCGGTATATGCACACCTTAAAAAGTTTGGACCAGAGATAGAGGAGTACGTAAAGAAAGTACAGTACGAAAAGCAATCCTACGAAGTGGAAATGTTTCCGGATTACGGTGAACTCAAAGTAACCAAAGGAAGTACCATTGCCTACTCTGGCAACACGGGCAGTTCAGCCGGTCCGCACCTTCATTTTGAGATACGAAACAGCGTAAACGGAAAACCCACCAACCCACTGCTCTATGGGTATGAGGTTAGGGATGCCACGGACCCAAGCTTGTTGGGACTTTATGGATATCCATTGTCCAATGATGCTTTAATCAACCAGAGCGCTGAAAAAATCCAGTTGAACTATACGCGGCAGCCCGATGGCTCATATTTGGCCGACAAGGTCACTGCAATCGGCACCATTGGCTTCGGCATCAATACCTTTGATCGTTTGGATATGGCCGCAAACAAAAATGGTGTTTATGCCATAAAGCAATCGGTAAATGGCAGGGTATATTCCGAATTCGATTTTGAGTCCTTCTCCTTTGGGGAGACACGTTATATTAACACCCTGATCGATTACGCCCATTTTTACGACCACAGACAACGCATCCAAAAATGTTTTAAAGAACCCTACAACCATCTAAACATCTACAAGGCACTTTATAACGATGGCAAAATAAAAGTGAGAGAAGGGATGTCCTACAATGTGGAATTGCTTATTTCTGATTTGGCCGGAAACACCACAAAACTCATCATTCCCGTCGAAGGAAAGAAAGAAGAGGCGAAAATCGGTAAAAAAGACAAAACCACCGATAATTATCTAATTGCTGAAAAACCGAACAATTTTGACCTGGGTGCCGCAAAAGTTTATTTTCCAGCCAGTACCTTTTATGAAGACTTTTTCATTAAGCTGGAAAAAGGGAGCGACACCATAACCATTCACGATAACAGCGTGGCCGCACATCGAAATTTCACCATAAGCTTCGACCCTTCAAAATACTCGGTAGCCGACAGAAAGCAACTGTTTATTGCCCATTTGGACAGTAGAGCTCGACCTTCGTACTCCAAAACCTATAAACGAGACGGTTCTTTTACCACCCGCACTCGTACATTGGGCACCTACACTTTGGTGAAGGACAGTATCGCACCGGAAATAAGGCCCAAGAACTTTAAGGAAAAACAATGGTTGAGCAATTACAGTTACCTGAGCCTGACCATAACGGACGACCTTAGTGGTATAGACTCCTATTCAGCTACCTTGAACGGCAAATGGATCTTAATGGAGTATGAGCCAAAAACAAACACGATAACCTACGATTTTGGAGATAAGGTGGTCAACGAAACGGAATGTGAGCTAAAAGTTACAGTTACGGACAATGTGGGCAACTCTTCAACTTATGTAGCAACATTTTTCAGGAAATAGCCCTATTTTTGCACTCGAAAAAGCGTCCACAACTTTAAACGGTCTGTTTTTTGTGTTATTCTAAGAGTCAACCAATCATCCAAAACAACATCGTCCAAGATTTAGTAAATGTTGCATTAAAAATTGATTCATGAAAAAAATTGTCTTTGCCCTTGTTCTTTTTGCTTCAACGTTCGCAATGGCGCAGAAAAATATTTATGAGAGCATACGGTTTGATGAATACACCGAAGACCATGAGGTATTGGCCATTGTTCCCTTTATAGCGCATTTGGAACTCAAAAAAGCAGTGGACAGGGACGAACTGAGCATATTGGCGGAAAAAGAAGGATATGCAGTACAGAACGCCTTGGAAACCTATTTCTCCAAGCGAAAAAAACGTAAAAAGTTCAATGTGGATTTCCAAAATATAATGAACACCAATGCCATATTGGCCCAAAACAATATTAACTACGAAAACATCGATACCTATACCACCCAGGAGTTATGTGAAATTTTGGACGTTGATGGAATCATTAGTGGCAATCTTAATCTCAACATTCTACTTTCAAAAGGCGTGCCCACCGATTTCAGTATTTTGGACTATTTTAGCGGGAATGCCAACTACGGAAGAATCGGCGTTAAAATAAGTGATGGCGAAACCGGAAAATTGCTTTGGAAGTACGAGAACGAAATTTCCAAGAAAACAGGTAAAAACACCATGGAGCTCATTGATAAAATGATGAAGACCGCCACCCGAAAATTCCCTTACGATAGGGAAAAAAGAAGAGACAGGAATTAATTAACTGTTCGCGAACTCTTTTAAAACTTCAACCACATAGTCAAGCTCTTCTTTGGTGTTGTACATGGAAAAAGAGAAGCGCAAACTTGGCTTTTCAAGTTCCTCGCCAGATAAAATCTCGTTGAGTACGTGGGAGCCTTGATTGCTTCCGGATTGGCAAGCACTTCCTTTGGAGCAGGCAATGCCCTTCATATCCAAATGGAACAAAAGCATCAACCCTTTTTGTTTATCGAACGGTAAGCGGATATTGGTCAGAGTATAGGTACTTTTTTCCAAATCTCCGGAAAGCCCATTGCATTGTGCTCCCGGAATTTCTTCCAACACCTTGTCCACAAAATATTTTTTAAGACTTTTTACCGTTTCAATTTCTTCGTCCAGGTGCTCGTAAGATTTTACAAAGGCCTCTTCCAGCCCGACTATATTGTGAAAAGGCTCCGTACCCGCCCTAAACCCTCTTTCCTGTGATCCACCAACAATCATTGGCCTAAGTCCAGAATTTTTCCTGATAAATGCAAAACCAATTCCTTTGGGACCATGGAACTTATGGGCCGCAGCGGTCATAAAATCAATGTTTATCGCTTGTACGTCCCAAGGGTAATGACCTATGGACTGAACGGTATCAGAATGAAAAAGTGCATCGTTCAACTTACAAAGCTCACCAACAGCTGTAATATCCGTGATGTTGCCAATCTCATTGTTCACATGCATTAAACTTACCAATTTTTTGGAGTCATCATTTTGGAGCAATTGCTCCAGATGTTCAAGGTTGGGATTGCCAAATTCATCCAAATCCACATAAAGCAATTGGATGTTGTACTCTTTTTCGAGTTCTTCAACCGTATGCAGTACGGCGTGGTGTTCAATTTTGGAAGTGATAATGGTCTCAACCCCCAAATCCCTCACGGCACAACGTAAAATCATATTGTCGGCCTCAGTTCCGCCCGAAGTAAAAATAATTTCAGAAGCTTGTGCGTTCAAGGTTTTAGCGATGGTCTTTCTTGCTTGCTCTACAGCGGTTTTTGCAGATCTTCCAAAGCTATGTGTAGAAGAGGGGTTACCGTACTGCTGTGCAAGGGCTTCTTGCATTCGCTTGATTACTTCTTCCCTTACCTGCGTTGTCGCAGCATTGTCCAAATACACTTTTTGCATGGTTGAGTTCACTTTTTAACAGGTGCAAAAATAGGGGAAATAAAGTTAATTTCTTTTAAAGTACACTTTAGTATTGGCATAATAAAAAGGATTTGCGTTAAATTTGGCGCATGAGAAAATGTATCTTTTCAATGCTTACTTTGGTTCTGCTCTTTTCTTGCAGCGACGGTGATCTACAAATTGAAACTATTGATTTTGATAGTGTTTCCCTTCAATATTGCGCTGCCCCGGTCAGAAACGCAAAAAACCTGATGTTCAAAATAAATGAGAGCGAAGCCCTTATTTTAGAACTTCAAAGTGGCGCTCTTAACAACGGTGTTGTTGGCGAAACGGTTACTACGGAAAGTACCGTTCCCAGTCAGTCACAAGTCACATACCGGGTTTTTTCCGATGCTGTGAACAATGCTTATTTCTGCGATGATATTCCTGTAGTAAGTCCTACGGTGATTGATGAAGTTATTGCTGAGGACGGCCTGGTGATTATTGAAACGACTGTAGACCCTGAGGATGAGACGGTTTTCGTCCATACCATAAGTTTGAGCGGCATTTCCTTTGTTACGGGCAACGGAGAGCGTATCACCAATTTGGCAATCAGCGAATTTGGCGAGGTAACCACTGCTATTCCCAACTAGCTATTCTGAAAAATATAAACTTCGGTTGCTCCGAGACCGTATTTTTGATAATCGGCATCGTAAAATTTCACATTGTCGTACCTATTGAACAAATAGTGGAGCTCTTCTTTTAAAACACCTTCGCCCACGCCGTGTATAAACACCACTCTTTGGATACGCTTTCGCATGGCAAAATCCAACTGTCTTTTGGCTGTGTCCAACTGAATGTTGAGTATATCGTAATTACTCATTCCTCTGCTGGACTTTACTAATTGATGTATGTGCAGGTCCACTTCCATTTTGGGAGCACTGCGTTCCTTGGGTTTTACGGTTGGTGTTTTTCTCCGTTTGGGGAGTTCCTTTTGCTTTTTAACTTGGTCAGCTTCATAATTGCTCACCGAAATATCCCCCTCAATTTTAACCAGATCGCTGATGGAATACTGCATCGGAAAGCCATCTTCGGTAATCAAGGTGACCCTGTTTCCGTCCACTTTTTGTACAATGCCCGCAATTGCCTCGTCCAATACTTCTGCCCTATCTCCAATAGAAAATTTGCCCATAATTAGTTTTTGCGGTAAAAAATGATGTAAAAAATAAACTTGAATACAAAAATAATAGTATTTTTCGGTCGCTACAGACTATGATGCAACTAACACCGACCATAACCGCCATTAATTTAGAAGATTATATGCTGCCCTGTCTCAACAAGCAGCTACTGGGCCTGGATTGCCCTGGTTGTGGGCTGCAGCGTTCGGTTGATTTGTTATTGCACGGTGAGTTTGTGGCCGCTTTTCAAATGTATCCGGCTATTTATCCGATATTGATATTGCTTTCTTTTTTGATCACGAGCAGTTTTGTGCAATTCAAATACTCCCGACAAATCAAGTTGGCTTTGATGCTGATGACAGCTGGTACAGTCATCATAAGTTACATCTTGAAAATGAATAACCTTTTTTAATCAAAAACTTAAAATTATGGAACAACAAAAACTTCCAAACGCAACATTGATCCTGGTATTCGGTATCATTTCAATCGTAACCTGCTGCTGTTACGGAGTAATTGGACTAATATTTGGGGTGATTGGACTAATATTGGCCAACAAGGCCATGAAGCTATATGCTGAAAACCCAGAAATCTATGAAGGCTTACAAACGGTAAAAACTGGTAGAATACTATCCATTATCGGTATTGTTCTTAACGTAATTTACTTGTTGTTGTCTATCTGGGCCATTTCTAAATTTGGTTGGGACACCCTTCAAGACCCACAAAGAATGCAGGAAATTCTTGAACAATATCAATAAGAAAATCATATGAGCCAACAACCCTTACCCGGGGCAAGCACAGTGTTGACAATGGGGATACTCTCCATTGTCGGTACTTTGTTCTGCTGTGGTCCTTTTGGGGCCATCTTCAGCATTATTGGATTGGTAAAAGCGAAGACCGCTGACCAACTATATCGAGAAAGCCCAGAAAATTATACGGATTACAGCAATGTAAAAACCGGCAAAATCCTTTCCTATATCGGATTGGCCTTGTCATTGGTCTATTTGGTACTCTTTATACTTTACTTTGGATTTATAATAGCGGCAATTACAACAGGAGAGCTGAGTGGCGAATTTTAATTCGCCACTTCACTTATAAATTTTAGTCGGTACAAACGGAGTTCTTCATCTTCGTAGTCACCATCAAATTCATCAACGGCAGCAGAAATGGAATCCGAATCTGCTTCCAAAAAGTAGTCGTGTATTTCTTCTTGTTGATCCTCGTCAAGGATTTCATCTATCCAATAACCGATGTTCAACTTGGTACCGCTAAATACAATTTGTTCCATCTCCCTGATCAATTCGGGCAGTTCCAATCCTTTGGCAGAAGCAATATCGTCCAATGCCAATTTTCTGTCCACGCTTTGAATCACATATAGTTTTAAGCCGGAATTGGCCCCTGTACTTTTTACTACAAGATCGTCCGGTCTTACAATATCATTTTCCTCCACATATTTGGAAATCAAATCCACAAAGGCTTTTCCATATTTTTTTGCTTTTCCCTCTCCCACCCCTTGAATATTGAGAAGCTCTTGCATGGTAACGGGATATTTTAGGGACATATCCTCCAAAGATGGGTCTTGGAAAACCACAAATGGCGGTACTTCTCTTTTTTGCGCCTCTTTTTTTCGGAGATCTTTAAGCAATCTCAATAAATTCTCATCGGCAACAGCACCATTGGATTTTTCTGCAGTGACAATATTACCCGTATCTTCTTTGGAATATACATGGTCTTTCGTCATCATAAAAGATTTTGGGTTTTCCATGTATTTTTTTCCCAAATCGGTCAAGTGAAGAATTCCGTATCGCTCAATTTCCTTTTTTAGAAGACCGGCAACCAAAACTTGTCTGGCCAAGGCCATCCAAAATTCCTTGTCATGGTCCTTGCCAATGCCAAAAAAACTTTTTTCATCCGTTTTATGAGAGGATATCATAGCATTGGTCTTACCGATCAAAACCCTGACAATTTCTTTGGTCTTAAATTTTTCGTTGGTATCCCTTACGACACTCAAAAGCTTGACCACCTGTTCCTTTGCTTCTTCTTTGGGTTTAGGGTTTCTGGCATTATCGTCCATATCCGCCCCCTCACCGTTTACCTCATCAAAATCTTCGCCGAAGTAATGTAGTATAAATTTTCTACGGGACATGGACGTCTCAGCATAGGCCACAATTTCTTGTAGCAATGCATTTCCAATTTCTTGTTCCGCCACGGGCTTGCCAGACATAAACTTTTCCAGCTTTTCAACATCCTTGTAAGCATAGTAGGCCAAACAATGACCTTCGCCCCCATCCCTTCCTGCTCGTCCGGTTTCCTGGTAATAGCTTTCAATACTTTTGGGAATATCGTGGTGGATCACAAAACGCACATCAGGTTTGTCTATTCCCATTCCAAAGGCAATTGTGGCCACGACCACATCAACCTCTTCCATCAAGAACATATCCTGATATTTGGAACGGGTCTTGGCATCAAACCCAGCGTGATAGGGAACGGCACTAACACCATTCACCTGCAGTACTTGAGCCAGTTCTTCAACCCTTTTACGGCTCAAACAATATATAATCCCTGACTTTCCTTGGTTCTGCTTTACAAAACGAATGATATCGGCATCGACATCCTTGGTTTTGGGACGTACTTCGTAAAATAAATTGGGGCGGTTGAACGATGCCTTGAAGACTTTAGCATCCGTCATACCCAAATTTTTAATGATATCTTCTTGTACCTTGGGTGTTGCCGTGGCGGTAAGCCCGATAATGGGAATGTTGTCGCCCAACCTATTGATGATGCCGCGAAGATTTCGATACTCCGGTCTAAAATCGTGCCCCCATTCGGAGATACAGTGAGCCTCATCAACCGCAACAAAGGAAAGCTTTACTTTTTTAAGAAAATCTACGTTTTCCTCCTTGGTTAAAGATTCGGGGGCTACGTACAATAATTTGGTCACCCCATTGGTAATATCTTGTTTCACCTGTTTTACCTCGGTTTTGGTCAAAGAAGAGTTTAATACATGTGCAATGCCATGTTCCTCGGATATGCCGCGTATGGCATCCACTTGGTTTTTCATTAATGCGATCAAGGGTGAAACAATGATCGCGGTCCCCTCCTCCATAAGCGCGGGCAATTGATAGCACAAGGATTTCCCCCCTCCCGTGGGCATTATCACAAAGGTATCGTTGCCACTAAGTATATTTTGAATTACACCTTCTTGTAATCCTTTAAACTTTGAGAAACCAAAATATTTTTTGAGCGAGGAATGCAAATCAGTGTTTGTTAGGCTCATTTCCGCATTTTTCAATTTATAACAAGCAGCCTAAAAGGCAGTTAAAGCTTTCATATTTACCTTTCTTGTACAGATGAATGTATTCTCACTTCCATAATAGTCTGTAAAAGATAGTTTGATTAGTTTTGTAATCTTAAATATAACACATTCTTTTAGGAATACAATCAGTAAATCGGTTTATTACTTTTTAATACTTTGAGCGACATACAATCAATATTAGCCATTGCAAAACGGACCCTTGAAATCGAGAGCAAGGCCGTAGCCCATTTGATTGGCCTTTTGGATGATCAATTTGCGCATGCCGTACAACATATTTTGGAATCCGACGGAAGAGTCATTGTTTCGGGCGTTGGCAAGAGTGCCATTGTAGCATCAAAAATTGTAGCGACATTGAACTCTACGGGAACCCCGGCCATTTTTATGCATGCCGCAGATGCCATTCATGGCGATCTGGGCACCATTCAACAAAACGACGTGGTGATTTGCCTATCCCAAAGCGGAAACACTCCCGAGATCAAAGCTTTGCTTCCTTTGATTAAATCAGGAAATCACAAACTTATCGGTATTACAGGCAATATGGACTCCGTATTGGCCAAACAGGCCGATTTTGTCCTGAACACCTATGTGGAAAAAGAGGCTTGCCCCAATAATTTGGCACCTACCACGAGTACCTCCGCGCAAATGTCCATGGGCGATGCCCTTGCGATAAGTCTTTTGGAACTCAAAGGATTCAGTAGTTCTGACTTTGCCAAGTATCACCCTGGTGGAGCTTTGGGAAAGAAGCTATATTTGCGCGTCGCCGATATTGTGGTTAAGAATCAAAAACCCCAAGTCGATATCAATGCGGACATTAAAGAGGTGATCATGGAAATATCCGAAAAAATGTTGGGTGTTACCGCTGTGCTGGATCAGGGTAAAGTGGTTGGCATTGTAACCGATGGCGACGTGAGAAGAATGTTGAGTAAATACGATAATATAAGTGGACTGACCGCCAAAGATATCATGACCTCCAATCCCAAAACAATAGATACGGATACTTTGGCCGTAAAGGCTTTAAAACTATTGCAAGAAAAGAGCATATCTCAATTGTTGGCCTTTGACGGTGAAACCTATGCAGGAGTGGTCCACATCCATAACCTTATAAACGAGGGAATCCTATAATGGCAAAAAAAGAGAGAAAAAGCCCGGATGAAATGTCCTTTTTGGACCATTTGGAAGAATTGCGTTGGCATTTGGTACGCTCCACCCTGGCAGTTGTAATCATTGCCTGTGTGGCCTTTGCTTTCAAGGGCTTTATTTTTGATACGATTTTATTTGGTCCTAAAAATATGGACTTTCCCACCTATCAGTTCTTCTGCAATATTGGAAAATTCTTTGGGATAGACTCGGAATTTTGTGGTGACTCCTTACCGTTCACCATTCAAAGTAGATTAATGGCAGGACAGTTCTCCGCACACATCTGGACTTCCATTTGGGCAGGGGTAATTCTTGGATTCCCCTATATTCTGTGGGAATTGTGGAAGTTCATCAGTCCTGGACTTTACGAGAACGAAAGGAAACATTCCAGGGGATTCATTATTACGGCATCGGGATTGTTTTTCCTTGGTGTATTGTTCGGATACTATGTGGTAGCTCCATTGTCCATCAACTTTTTGGGGTCGTACCAAGTAAGTAAAGAAGTATTGAACGAAATCGATTTGGCATCCTACGTGGGAACTGTAAGAGCTTCCGTTATTGCCTGTGGTATCATGTTTGAGTTGCCGATCATTATTTTTTTCCTGACCAAAGTTGGACTGGTAACCCCGGAAATTCTTAAGAAATACCGAAAAATAGCCTTGGTAATTATTCTGATTCTATCCGCGATCATTACACCTCCGGATGTGACCAGTCAAATATTAGTATGCATACCCGTGCTTATTTTGTATCAGGTGAGCATATATATTTCCAAAATGGTAGTTAAAAACGAAGCTAAAAAAGAGAAAGCCAGAAATAATGCCAAATAAAGTAGAAGAGTTCAATGCCTATCGTGCAAAAATGAACGATAAGCTGCTTGCAGAGAACAACAAGCTCATAAAACGTATTTTCAATCTGGACACCAACGCCTTTATGGAAGGTGCCTTGGATGTCAAAACCAAAGAATTATTGGGATTGGTCGCCTCTGCGGTACTCCGTTGCGACGACTGTGTAAAGTACCATTTGGAAAGCTCCAAGGAAGCCGGTGCCAACAAAGAAGAGGTAATGGAAACACTCGGTATTGCCACTTTAGTTGGAGGAACCATAGTAATTCCCCATTTGCGCCGCGCCTACGAGTATTGGGAAGATTTGGAGGAAAGCGAAGCTTAAAAAAAACCAAAAGACCATACCGCAGAAAAAGAATATGTTTAGTTTTGGCAAATTCCTATGAAGCTACGCGCAAAAAACATAATGAAGGCCTATCGTGGGCGAAAAGTTGTTAAAGGCATTTCCCTTGAAGTAAATCAAGGGGAAATTGTTGGTCTTTTGGGGCCCAATGGAGCGGGTAAAACCACTTCGTTCTATATGATTGTAGGCTTGATAAAACCCAATAGCGGAAATATTTACTTGGATGGCACCAACATTACCAGTTTCCCTATGTACAAAAGGGCACAGCACGGTATTGGCTATTTGGCGCAAGAAGCATCCGTTTTCCGAAAACTGAGCATAGAAAAAAATATCCTCAGCGTGTTGCAGCTTACTAATTTGAGTAAAAAGGAACAACATATGAAGATGGAGTCCCTCATCGATGAGTTTGGTCTGGGACATATTCGCAAAAACCGAGGAGACCTACTCTCCGGTGGTGAGCGCCGCCGCACCGAAATTGCGCGCGCTTTGGCCACCGACCCTAAATTTATATTGTTGGATGAACCATTTGCCGGGGTTGACCCCGTAGCCGTGGAGGACATTCAGCGCATTGTGGCCCAGTTGAAGAACAAAAACATTGGTATTTTGATTACCGACCACAACGTTCAAGAAACTCTGGCCATTACCGAAAGATCTTACTTAATGTTCGAAGGTGGCATCCTAAAAGCAGGGATTCCCGAAGAACTCGCTATGGATGAAATGGTAAGAAAAGTGTATCTAGGGCAAAACTTTGAGCTACGAAAAAAGAAGCTGGATTTTTAAAACTACTTTTCCGAAGGCATCAGCAAAGAAGCCAAAACATAAAAGAGAATTATCACAGGTATTGCCAAAAAACGCAGCGTTAGCAGCATTACCAAGCTTCCGATAATGAACAAGTAACGAATTCCATTGTCCTTAAAGCTTTTATTTTTGAATTTCAAGGCAAATAGTTTGATGGGAGAGTTCAACAAGTAAGAGCTCAAAACCGTCAAAAACACTAAAAACCAAGGATTTAGGATGATGTTGTTCAGCTCTTCGTTGTTATGGTATAGAAGAATCATGGGCAACGACAAAATCAAAAGTGCATTGGCCGGTGTTGGCAGTCCTATAAATGAGGATACCTGATTTTCATCTACATTAAACTTGGCCAATCGGTAGGCCGAAGCCAGTGTTATAGCAAAACCAACAAAAGGCAACAGGGTAATCTCTGCATCGTGACCAATAAAACCAAGGTTCCATCCACCTCGTTCGGCCATGCTCAACAATTGAAACATCACCACTCCCGGAACCAAACCGCTGGTAATCACATCTGCTAAGGAATCCAGTTGTATCCCAATTTCACTTTGTACATTAAGTGCCCTAGCTGCGAGACCATCAAAAAAATCAAAGAAAATCCCGATAAACACAAAAAGTGCGGCCCATTCCAAATGATTCAGCACTGCAAACACCGTCGCAACACAGCCGCTCAACACATTGAGCAAGGTTAAAAAATTGGGAATATAGGACTTCATACAATTAAGATTTCCGTAAAAATAAAGGAAAAATTAAACTGTGGGCAACGTATGGCAGACCGAGTCGTTTTTATTCTGATATTTGCTTTGATAAAAATCAGAATGAGACGAAAGCTCCATCTATTATTTTTTTTCTTGATTATCGGGAAATTCCTTTTTTCCCAAGCCCCAGAACTTACCGAAAATTCAAAGATAAGCTTGCTTACCTGTGCAGCGGGTGACGAACTCTATTCCGCTTTCGGGCACACAGCTTTCCGTGTACAGGACCCATCACTTGGTATTGATGTGGTCTACAATTATGGTACTTTCGATTTCAATCAACCTAACTTTTATTTGAACTTCACCAAAGGTAGAATGATATATTCCCTTTCCCGGAGAAATTTTGAAACCTTCCTTTACGAATACGAACTGGAAAAAAGATGGGTGAAAGAACAGATTTTGGACCTTAATCTGGAACAACGCAATCAGCTCCTTGCCTTTTTTGAAGAAAACTATCTGCCACAAAATCGGGATTACCCCTATGACCCTCTATTGAACAACTGCTCCAGCATTACTGGCGATATTTTAAAAGAACAATTCGGAGATGCCGTTGTTTTTGACGACTCCCATCTCGAAAAACGATACACTTTCCGCCAATTGGTGCGTCAGTTTATGGATGTGAATACTTGGTCCATGTTTGGGATTGACTTGGCTTTTGGGTCACCAGTTGACAGAAAGGCCACCGTTCTAGAACATATATTTTTGCCCTATTATGCCATGGAGCAGCTGCGAAACACCACATTGGATGGAGCTCCTTTGGTAAAGCGAGAACGCACCATTTTGGATTACAGCGAACACACGCAACAAAGTTTTTTTCCGCTATCACCGTTATTTTGGTTCATTTTGCTAATGGCTTTCACTGGAATCATCACCTATTTTGATTACAAACACAAAGCACGTAGCCGTTGGCTGGACTTTTCGCTGTTGTTTATAACAGGTTTTGCGGGAACCTTCCTGTTCTTGCTTTGGGTAGCGGCCGATCACACCTCTACCCCGTACAACTACAATATTTTATGGGCATTCCCCATAAATATCATAGTTGCCTTTGCCCTGGTAGTTCAAGATAAGGTGCCACAATGGGTTTCAAAATATTTATGGTACGCCTTGGTGTTGATCGGCATAGTGTTATTGCTTTGGATAATTAAGGTCCAGATTTTTTCCCCTGTACTTATTCCGTTACTTTTGACCTTGGCCATCCGATACGTGTATATGATCAAGTATTCCAAACTATAGGCTGGCGCACAAACAACACCCATGAACTTATTAACGGTCGAAAACATATCAAAATCGTATGGGGAGCTGGTGCTCTTCTCCGATATTTCTTTTGGAATCAATAAAGACCAAAAGATTGCCCTTATTGCCAAAAATGGAAGCGGTAAAACGTCCATTCTCAACATTATGGCAGGTAAAGATACCTCCGAGACAGGCCAAGTAACCACCCGAAAAGGTATCAAGATTTCATTTTTGGAGCAAGAACCCGATTTGAACCCCAATTTGACCATTGAGGAGACCATTTTTGCCACCGACAGTGAAATACTAACAGTGATTTCCGCTTACGAAAAAGCCGTGGAGAATCCAGAGGATACCGATCAATACCAAAAGGCTTTTGAGGCCATGGAGCGCCACAATGCCTGGGATTTTGAAACGCAATACAAACAAATCCTTTTTCAATTACAGCTTTCCAAACTCGATGCCAAAGTGAGTACGCTTTCGGGCGGACAAAAAAAACGATTGGCCTTGGCCAATGCCTTGCTCAACAAACCCGATTTGTTGATTCTGGATGAGCCCACCAACCATTTGGACCTTGAAATGATCGAATGGCTGGAAGCTCACTTTGCCAAAGAAAATATCACCTTGTTTATGGTAACGCACGACCGTTATTTTTTGGACAGGGTATGCAATGAAATTTTGGAACTGGACAACAATCAACTGTTCACCTACAAGGGAAACTACTCCTATTATTTAAGCGAAAAGGAGGCCCGAATGGAACGTGAAGCGGTGGAACAGCAAAAATCTAAAATGCTGTACAAAAAGGAACTGGATTGGATGCGGAGACAACCCAAGGCCCGGACCACAAAATCCAAATCCCGTATTGATGATTTTGCTGAAATAAAAGCACGTGCCCACCAGCGTCGCCAAGAGCATGAGGTGCAATTGGAACTGAACATGGAACGCTTGGGCAGCAAGATTTTGGAATTGCACAATGTTTCAAAATCCTATGGGGATAAAACCATATTGGATAAGTTCGATTACAACTTCACCAAAGGTGAACGAATCGGAATCATCGGGAAAAACGGAACAGGAAAATCCACGTTTCTGAATATCCTCACACAACAGGAAGCTATTGAAGGGGGCAAGGTTGTGGTTGGCGATACCGTAAAATTTGGATACTACACCCAAAAGGGAATTCCTGTCAAGGAGGGCCAAAAAGTAATTGATGTGATTCGAGAGTATGGGGATTACATTCCATTAAAAAAAGGACGTCAAATCTCTGCGCAACAATTATTGGAGCGTTTTCTTTTTGACCGTAAAAAACAGTATGATTTTGTTGAAAAACTAAGTGGCGGGGAACGCAAGCGTTTGTATTTGTGCACCGTACTTATCCAGAACCCTAATTTCCTTATTCTGGATGAGCCCACCAACGATTTGGACATTGTTACCTTGAACGTACTGGAAAGTTTCTTGTTGGATTTTCCAGGATGTTTGATCGTGGTCTCCCACGACCGCTATTTTATGGATAAAATCGTGGACCATTTGTTCGTGTTCCGTGGCGAAGGGATTGTAGAGGACTTTCCGGGCAACTACTCCGATTACCGGGTTTACGAGAATAGTAAAGTACTTGAGGAAAGGGAGAATAAGACCCCTTCTTCAGAAAAAACCGAAAATACTTGGAGGGACACCAGTGGAGGCAAACTTTCCTATGCGGAGCAAAAAGAATACAAACAACTGGAAAAGGACATCAAAAAATTGGAAGAGAAGAAAAGTCTGCTCCAAAATAAATTTACCGACCCTAAGTTGGATGGAGACGAAATTGCCGATTTGTCCATTGAACTAAAAGAAATCACGGACGCCATTGAAGAAAAAACAGAGCGTTGGTTCGAACTTTCTTCCATTATTGAAGGCTAAACAATGTGGTTTCGGTTTGTTTCATATCTAAAGTTTCTGGCCAAATCCACCAACCAGCACGGTGTGCACTCCCCTTTTGTATTCAAGTATGTGACGCAATGCCTTTATTCCAAAAAAAGGCTTCACAAGAACAAAAGCATCAATGTGCTGCTCAAGACCATTTCGTATTTCAATTTTGATGGTGTTTCGGTAAATAATAAATCTATCAGGGAATTGGTAAAACAAAATTTTCCCGAGGTACAGTTTGATAAAAACACTGTTGACCTCCTTTTTACAAACGAATTGAGTGCTTACAGCTTTGAAAAAATACTTTCCGAAGGAAAATTGCACAACGATAGTCTTATTCTGATCGATTCAATTTATGCCAATCAACAAAATTTGGAACAATGGAACCAGTTGATTGCCCTACCAAAGATTACGGTAAGCATCGATATGTATTATTGCGGACTTATTTCCATTAGAAGGGAGCAGGTAAAGGAACATTTCAGGATTCGGATTTAAAGCGGTAATTTTAGGTTATGGAAAATATAGCATCAGATAACACCATTTGGTATGTATTGGCCGTTTTGGGGCTCATTTATTTAATTATCTTGTTCAGAAACAGAAAAGCAACAAAGCGAAGAAAGTCCCGAAAGTTTATGGAGGGCAAAAGACAACACGATAAAAACAATAAACAATGAGCAATGTACAGTAATCATTATGAAATTAACAATGACATTCCAAAATTCTGTAAACAGCCATTACGGATAATTGTTAATTGATTATTGAACATTGATAACTGACACTATGAAGATATATACCAAAACGGGAGATAAGGGCACTACATCGTTATTTACGGGCACCCGTGTCCCAAAGCACCACGCACGTATAGAAAGTTACGGCACCATTGATGAGCTCAATTCCCATTTAGGGCTTTTGCGTGACCAGGATATGGACAAGCACAGCAAAAAAACGCTCGCCTTGATCCAAGAAAAACTTTTTACGGTAGGTTCCATATTGGCCACAGAGCCCAAAAAGGATAATAGACTCAAGATTCCAAGAATCAGTTCTGAGGATATAGCGCTTTTGGAGCAGGAAATGGACCAAATGAACGAAGATCTTCCGGAAATGACACATTTTATCCTTCCGGGAGGACACACCACCGTGTCATACTGTCATATCGCCAGAACGGTTTGTCGACGTGGGGAGCGTATGATTTCGTATCTGCATGAAAATGAGCCTGTACCGGACAATGTGCTTTCCTATATCAACCGTCTTTCCGATTATTTATTTGTTCTGGCACGCAAGTTGTCCAAAGATTTAAATGCTCAAGAGGTCAAGTGGATTCCTGAGAAGTTGGACTGACAAAATCGTTTTTTTATCCCAATTGTTTTGTCAACAATAAAATAATTTTTAAATAATTGTGTTTTTACTTGGCAGATTGAGTTTAAAAATTACTTTTGCAAAAAATTTAAAATCAAACCGTTACTATGTACTGGACTTTAGAATTAGCTTCATATTTAAGTGATGCGCCTTGGCCAGCAACCAAAGACGAACTGATAGATTATGCGATTCGAACAGGAGCGCCGTTGGAAGTTGTAGAGAATTTACAATCGATGGAAGAAGAAGGAGGCGAGATATACGAATCCATCGAAGAAATTTGGCCGGATTATCCCACCGAAGAGGATTACCTCTGGAACGAGGATGAATATTAGTTTCAAAAAACAAACCGCGTTAAAAAGTCTCATTTGAGGCTTTTTTTTATGTAATTTTGACAGCCTAGCGAAAGAATTGCATTGGAATCCCATCAATGGAACAGCTTTTGACATTCAATAGAAAAAATATTTCATGAGTTTTATTAATTCCGTACTTAAGGTATTTGTAGGAGATAAATCGGAGAAGGATGTAAAATCGTTACAGCCTTTGGTGAATGAGATAAAATCCTTTGAGAAACAACTAGAAGGATTATCACATGACGAACTGAGAGAAAAAACCACAGCCTTTAAAGCAAGAATAGCTGAGGACTGCAAGGAAATCAACGATAAGATTGCCGAGCTAAAAGCAGAAGTTGAAAATTCCAACGATATTGACCGTAACGAAGAAATCTACGCTGAAATCGACAAGCTCAACGAAGAAGCCTATACAATTTCTGAAAAAACATTGGAAGATATTCTGCCCGAAGCCTTTGCCGTGGTAAAGGAAACTGCCAAGAGATTTGTTGCCAACGAAACGCTTACGGTCACGGCCAGCGAATTCGACAGGGTACTTTCCGGAGACAAAGATTACGTTTCTCTGGACGGAGATAAAGCTATTTGGCTAAACTCATGGGATGCAGCAGGAAAAGAAGTAACCTGGGACATGGTGCATTACGACGTGCAGCTTATCGGTGGTATCGCCCTGCATCAAGGTAAAATTGCCGAGATGCAAACAGGTGAAGGTAAAACCTTGGTGGCCACGCTCCCACTCTACCTCAATGCCTTGGTAGGAAAAGGAGCGCACTTGGTAACCGTTAACGATTACCTTGCCAAAAGGGACAGTGCTTGGATGGCTCCCATATTTGAATTCCATGGCCTTTCCGTGGACTGTATCGATAAGCACAAACCCAACTCCGATGGAAGAAGGGCCGCTTACAATGCCGATATTACCTACGGAACCAACAACGAATTCGGGTTTGATTACTTGCGGGACAACATGGCGCACACACCAGATGATTTGGTACAGCGCCCCCACCACTACGCCATTGTGGATGAGGTGGATTCCGTGCTTATTGATGATGCCCGTACGCCATTGATCATATCCGGTCCCGTTCCCGAAGGTGACCGCCACGAGTTCAACGAACTTAAGCCACAGGTATCCGACATTGTTCAAAAACAACGTCAGCATTTGACAGGTGTTTTGGCCGAGGCCAAAAAGCTGATCAAAGAAGGAAACACTAAAGAAGGTGGTTTCCTATTGCTTCGTGTTCACCGCGGACTGCCAAAAAACAAAGCACTCATCAAGTTTTTGAGTGAAGAAGGGGTGAAGCAATTGCTTCAGAAAACCGAAAATTTCTACATGCAGGACAACAATAGGGAAATGCCCAAAGTGGACGAGGATCTGTTGTTCGTGATCGATGAAAAGAACAATCAGATAGAGCTTACCGATAGAGGTGTGGAATATATCTCAACAGACCAGGACAAAGAGTTTTTTGTGATGCCCGATATTGGCAATGAAATAGCCAAAATCGAGAGCCAAGAACTGGACATTGAAAAAGAAGCAGAGCTCAAAGAAGAGCTTTTCAAGGATTTCGCCGTAAAAAGCGAGCGTATCCATACCATGACCCAATTGCTAAAAGCCTACACCCTTTTTGAAAAAGACGTGGAGTATGTGGTCATGAACAACAAAGTCATGATCGTGGACGAGCAAACGGGCCGTATTATGGACGGACGTCGTTACTCGGCCGGTCTCCACCAAGCCATTGAGGCCAAGGAGAACGTGAAAATCGAGGCGATGACCCAGACGTTCGCGACCGTTACCCTACAGAATTATTTTAGGATGTACAACAAGCTGTCCGGTATGACTGGGAC